>SDGW01000569.1_pt1 | contig 15605 bp, 16 predicted proteins | sample 2873831 | NCBI WGS metagenome assembly SDGW01 (sample SAMN08132700, study PRJNA421101) | hypersaline lake metagenome | isolation source: celular fraction 0.22 microns magnesium sulfate-rich crust from ephemeral... | place: Spain: Penahueca Lagoon, Toledo | collected 2011-07
CCCCCGACGGTCCCGACGCCCGCCGCGCCCTCCTCGCAGTCGTCTGCGCGGTCGCGCCCTCGCTGGTGACGGTGTTGCCGCACTCCGCGCACGCCATCGCGAACTCGTCGCCGCCGACGCTCGGCCGCCACTCCGCGTCAGCGAGCAGCGTCACGTCGTATTCGGTGAGGCGTTCGGTGCCGACCGTCTCGGTCACCCACGCGCGGACGTCCTCCACGGGGAGGCGCGCCGAGCAGACGACGTCCCCGCTGGCGGTGACGAACACGTGCTCGACGGCGTCCGCACCCCCGACGGCCTCCCGGACGGCGTCGCCCTCTCCCGGCGGGACCGAGAGCTCCACGAGGACGTTCGCGCCCTCGCGGAGCCGCGAGCGGTCGATGTCCACGGTGAACCGCTCGATGACGCCGCTGTCCCGGAGGCCCGCGATGCGGTCCGAGACCGCGGGCGCGGACAGCCCGACTTCGTCGGCGATGTCGCTGTACGGCAGGCGGGCGTCCGACGCGAGCAGTTCGAGGATGCGGCGGTCGGTCTCGTCGAGGTCGTGCATACCCGGGACTCAGATACGGAAACACAAAGCCGTTCCCCAGAACGGCGCTCGAATCCAAACCGAGACGGCTCGCGAGCCGAACGCCGTGAGGCGTAACTGCATTAGGACAGCAGACCGTATCTTCTCGCATGTCTCAGACAATCACCGTCGAAGGCATGAGCTGTGGCGGCTGCGAGGAGACCGTCGAGGACGCCCTGGAGGGCGTTGAAGGCGTCGAGTCCGCGAGCGCGGACCGCGAGGACAGCGCCGCGACCGTCGAGGGCGGCGCGGAGACGGACGCCCTCGTGGCGGCGGTCGAGGACGCCGGCTACGAGGCGTCCGCCTGAGCGCCGGCGGCGTGCCGGGGCCGGGCCTGTTAACTGGCGCGCGCCCGAACTCGGAGGTATGGCGACGGAGACAGCGACGTTCGGCGGCGGGTGTTTCTGGTGCGTGGAAGCGGCGTTCGAGCAGCTCGCCGGCGTCGAGGACGTCACTTCGGGGTACGCGGGCGGCCACGTCGAAGACCCCTCCTACCGCGAGGTCTGCAACGGCACGACCGGCCACGCGGAGGTCGTCCAGGTCGAGTACGACACCGACGAGCTCGCGTACGAGGACCTCCTCGAAGTGTTCTTCAAGGTCCACGACCCGACGACGCTGAACCGCCAGGGGCCCGACGTCGGCGAGCAGTACCGCTCCATCGTCCTCTACCACGACGACGACCAGCGCGAAACGACGGAGGCGTTCGTGGACCGACTGGACGACGAGTACGATGACAGCGTTGTCACCGAGATCGAGCCGCTGGAGGCGTTCTACCGCGCGGAGGACAAACACCAGAACTACTTCGAGAAGCACCCGAACCAGGCGTACTGCTCGGTGAACGTCGCGCCGAAGGTGGCGAAGGTCCGCGAGGAGTTCGCCGGGAAGGTCCAGTAGCGGGCGCCGGCTTCCCGCCGGCTCGGCATCGCGGAAAGTTTCTTGCCGCTGCCCGACCCAGTTCTTGGTATGAGTCCACAGGCAGCGGGCGCGACCACGGAGGGGGGACGCCGTGTCGACTGACGAGGAGCCGACGAAGACCATCTGCCCGTACTGCGGCGTGGGCTGTGGCATCGCCGTCCGGCAGGGCGAGGAGCCGGACGACGTGCGGTTCGCGCCGTGGGGCGACGCCCCGGTCAACGAGGGCCGCGTCTGCATCAAGGGCGGCGCCGCCACGGAGGTGGTCGCCCACGAGGACCGCTTGACCGAGCCCATGATTCGGGAGGACGGCGAGCTCCGGGAGGCGACGTGGGACGAGGCGCTGTCGCGCGTGGTCGCGGAGATGGAGGGCATCCGCGACGAGCACGGCCCGGACGGGATGGGGTTTTACTCGTCGTCGAAGATGATGAACGAGGAGAACTACCTCCTCCAGAAGCTCGCGCGCCGGTTCGGCACGAACAACGTCGACAACTGCACGCGGATGTGCCACGCGTCGACGGTGTACGCGCTCCGCGGCAGCCTCGGCGCGGGCGCGATGACCAACAGCATGGCCGACCTGCGGGACGAGGCCGACGTGTTCTGGATTCAGGGCGCGAACCCGGGCGAGCAACACCCGATCGCGAACAGCCAGTACTTCCGGCAGGCGGTGCTGGACGGCGCGACCGTCATCCAGGTCGACCCGCACGCGAACAAGACCACGGAGTCGTTCGACATTGCGGACTCGGACCGCCACATGCACCTCCAGCTGAAGCCGGGCACCGACATCCCGCTGTTGAACGTCGTCCTGAAGACCGTACTGGACGAGGGCTGGGTGGACGAGGAGTTCGTCGCCGAGCGGACGGAGGGCATCGAGGACCTCCGCGAGACCCTGGACGGATTCGACAAGGAGGCGGCCGCCGAGGAGTGCGGCGTCCCCCTGGAAGACATCGAGCGCGCGGCCGAGGTGTACGCGACGGCGGACAACGCCGCCATCTTCACGGGGATGGGGATGAGCCAGCACGCCTGCGGCGTCGACAACGTCCAGAACGAGATCAACCTCGCGCTCGCCACCGGGAACCTCGGCCGGCCCGGCACGGGCGTGAATCCGCTCCGCGGACAGAACAACGTCCAGGGCGCCAGCGACGTGGGCGCGATGCCGAACGTCCTCCCGGGCTACCAGCCCGTCGACGACGACGAAGCCCGAGAGAGCGTCGAAGACGTCTGGGGGTTCGAGATTCCCGCCGAGCCCGGGCTGACGAACGTCGAAATCACGCACAGCATCGGGGACACCGTCCACGGTCTCTACATCATGGGCGAGAACCCCGTGATGAGCGAGCCGAACGCCGACCGGGTCGCCGACCTCCTCGACGAGACGGAGTCCGTCGTCGTGCAGGACATCTTCCCGACGGAAACCGTCGAGTACGCGGACGTCGTGCTGCCGGCGACGACGGGGGCCGAGCGCGGCGGCACCGTCACGAACACCGATCGGCGCGTCCAGCGGATGCGCGGCGTCGAGACAGTCCACGAGAACACCCGCCACGACCTCGACATCATCACCGAGGTCGGCACCCGCCTGTTCGGCGAGAACGCGGGCTTCGACTTCGACGGCCCCGAGGCGGTCTTCGAGGAGCTTCGCGAGGTCTGCCCCATCTACCACGGCATGACCTACGACGAACTCGGCGAGGAGGGCCTCCACTGGCCGTGCCACGAGCCCGGCGACGAGGGCGACCAGTTCCTCTACGCGGACTCCTTCGACACGCCCAGTGGGCTCGGGCAGATCGAGGGCGTGCGACACCAGCCCCCGCGGGAGACGCCGGACGAGGAGTACCCGCTCGTGCTGACGACCGCGCGCCTCGAAGAGCACTACAACACGGGGACGATGAGCCGGCGCTCGGAGACGCTGAACCGCCAGCACCCCGAGAACTTCGTGGACGTCCACCCCGCCGACGCCGAGCAGTACGGAATCGAGGACGGCGACGACGTGACGCTTCGGTCCCGCCGCGGCGAGATTACGGTGACCGCACACGTCACCGAAGCGACGAAGGAGGGCGTGGTGTGGACGACGCCGCACTTCGCGGCGGCGCCCGGGAACGCGCTCACGAACGACGTGCTCGACGAGCGCGCGAAGATTCCCGAGTACAAGGCCGCCGCCGTCGACGTGACGGTCGCCGAGGGCCCGGACGCGTCCGCGGACGACTAGCTGCCGGTAGGCGGTCGTTCCCCGATGCGAGGGAGTGAAACGGGGGTTTCGTACAGGAGTGTGTCGGGCGACTGCGCGTTCAGTGCCGTTCGCGTGAAGAAGAGAGCTACCGGTCGTCAGTCGGCTTTCTGCGGCCCAGCGTCGGAGTCGGACTCCGAGTCGGTGTCCGCGGACTCGCCTGGTGACGTCATCTCCTTCAGTTCGTCCTCGACTTCGGCGCGGCCCTTCTGGAATTCGCCGGTCGCTTTCCCGGACGAGCGCGCGAGGTCCGGTAGCTTCTGTGCGCCGAACAGGAGGATGATGACTCCGGCGATGATGGCGAGTTCGACGCCACCGAGACCGCCGAGAAACAGCGGGGTAAGTGTATCCATACGGGTACCAGTAGGAGGGTAGGGAGGGTATATGTTTGGACGGGGTGCCAACCACAAACAAACCCGGTAGCGACGCGGGTAACTCGGGGAAGTACGTCGGCGCGTCTCCGGTCGCTGGCCCGTCGCAGGCAGGGCAGGTGTGATGCAATCCGGACACCGGCGTCGGGAGTCGTGGCCGCGAGCGTAGAATCCTCCTAACGTCGTCCGCCGGTAGACGACTGTGACTCGGCGCGCACACGACAGCGGCGTCGACACGCCGACAGCAGTCGCGCTATCGAGTACGGCTACCGTTCTCCGTCGGCGTCGAGGTCCGGTTTCACGCGGGAGAGCCGCATCGCGTTCCCGGTGACGGCGGTGGTCATCCCGGCGTCGCCGACGAGGACGGCGACCCAGATGGGCACCAGGCCGAGCGGGACGCCCGCCGCGAGGACGGCTTTCGCGGCGAGGCTCGACCAGACGTTCTGGCGGATGACGCCGTTCGTGCGCGCGGAGAGGTCGTAGAGGTACGGGAGGCGCGTGAGGTCGTCGCCCATGAGCGCGATGTCCGCGGTCTCCAGGGCGGTGTCCGTGCCGGCGGCGCCCATCGCGACGCCGACGGTGGCGGTGGCGAGCGCGGGCGCGTCGTTGACGCCGTCGCCGACCATCGCGACCGCCTCGTACTCGTCGGTGAGGTCCTCGACGGCTTCGACTTTCTCCTCGGGGAGCAGTTCCGCGCGGAACTCGTCGACGCCGACCTGCTCGGCGATGGCGCCGGCGGTGCGCTCGTTGTCCCCGGTGAGCATCACGGTGCGGTCGACGCCGAGTTCGCGGAGGCGCTGGACGGCGGCCGCGGCCTCGGGACGGACTTCGTCCGCGACCGCGATGACGCCCTCCAGTTCGTCGTCGGTGCCGACGAGCACGACGGTCTTGCCCTCGCGCTGGAGGCGCGGCACGAGATCCTCCAGGAGGTCGAGGCAGTCGTTGCGCTCGCAGAGGTCGCGGGACTTCTGGGTGACGACGCCGCCGTCCGTCGCCGCGTGGACGTGCGAGAGGTCGAACCCGAGGTCCGCGAAGTAGCCGGGCTTGCCGGCGTAGTGCGTGGTGCCGCCGAGGTCCGCGGTGACGCCCTTCCCGGTGACGCTCTCGAAGTCCGACACCTCGCGGCCGGAGACACCGCGGTCGTCGGCGTGCTCGACGATGGCGTCCCCGATGGGGTGCTCGCTGCGGGCTTCGAGGCCGCGCGCACAGCGCAGCACGTCCTCTTCGGTGTTGTCCGCGAGCGGCACGACGTCCGTGACCGTGAGTTCGCCTTTCGTGAGCGTCCCCGTCTTGTCGAGCGCGACCGCCTCGACGGCGCCCATCGCTTCGAGGTGGTTGCCGCCCTTCACGAGCACGCCGTTCTTCGCCGCGCTCGTGACGCCCGACACCACCGAGACGGGCGTCGAGATGACGAACGCGCAGGGGCACGCGAGCACGAACAGCGTGAGCCCGCGGAGAATCCACGTCGGCCACGACGCGCCGAACAACAGCGGCGGGACGACGCCGACGAGGATGCCCGCGCCGACGACGAGCGGCGTGTAGTAGGCGGCGAAGCGCTCGACGAACTGCTCGCGCTCGGTCTGGTTCGACTGGGCGTCCTCGACGAGGTCGACGATGCGCGCGAGCGTGTTCTCGGTGGCCTCCGCGGTGACCTGGACTTCGAGGTAGCCCGCCTCGTTGATGGTGCCGGCGTACACGTCGTCGCCGTCGGTCTTGTCCACGGGGACGCTCTCGCCCGTAATCGGAGCCTGGTTGACGGCGCTCTCGCCGTCGACGACCACGCCGTCCATCGGAATCTTCTCGCCCGGCCGGACGACCACGCGGTCGCCGACCCGGACCTCGTCGACGGGAACCGTGACCTCCTGTCCGTCCCGCAGGACCGTCGCCTCGTCCGGGGAGAGCTCCATGAGCTCTTCGAGCGAGCTGCGCGCGCGGTCCATCGAGTACGATTCGAGGAGCTCGGAGACGCTGAACAGGACCGCGAGCGTCGCCGCCTCGAAGTAGAGGCGCTCGCCGAACGCGACGCTGGCGGCGACGGCGCCGAGGATGGCGACCGACATCAGCAGGTCGATGTCCAGATTGAGGCTCTTCAGCGAGTAGTAGCCGCCGCGGACGATGGGCTGGCCCGCGACGACGATGGCGCCGAGGAAGAACGTGTCCGACAGCAACACGTCGGTGCCGAGCACGGACGCGACGCTCGCGTTCGACCCCGCGAGCAGGAACTCGAAGAGGAAGCCGGCGGCGAGCAGGACGGCGCTCGCCCACGTCTTCAGCGCGCGCGGACCCGTCCAGACGGAGCCGGAGCGCGCGGGGCCGCTCTCCTCGCCCTCGCTCTCGCCGGGCCGGCCGGTCACCTCGTAGCCCGCGGATTCGACGGCCGCGACCAGCGCGGCCTCGTCAGTCTCGGCGCGGTCGTAGCTGACGACGGCGCGGCCAGTCGTCGGCTGGGTGTCGATGGCGGTGACGCCGTCGACGCCCTCTAGCGCGTGCTCGACCTTGCCGGCACAGGAGGGACAGTCCATGTCCGGGACCGACAGTCGGGCGGTCAGGGCGGCGGTGTCGCCGCCTGCGGGGGGCGTGTCGTCGGTCATCTCGCTCGGACCTAGGCGACGCCCAGTTATTAATTCGGCTGTTAGGCAGGCGGCATCAGATAGGTGGTTGTAATAAAATCAGCGCGTCGTGTTGTTAACCGACTCGGTTGCGTTCGTTCCAAGAATACTGGAACGACGGCAGCCGTTAACCACACCCTCCGAGTACAGGCCACCGTCGATATGTCTCAGTCGCCTCCCCACACTGTCTCCGGGCCAGACGTCCAGATGAGCGACGACGAAATCGCTGCGTATCTCCGGTCCCGTGGGGACGGCGTGCTCACGCTACACGTCGGCGGCGGGCAGTCGTTCCCGGTCTCGTTCGGGTACGACCCCGCAGCGGACCGCTGCGTGTTCCAGTTCCTCTCGACGGCGGACAGCGCCACGCGTGACCTCGACGACGAGACGCCAGCCACCCTCGTCGCCTACGACATCGACTCGCCGGACGACTGGACGAGCGTCGTCGTGGACGGCCGCCTCGTCGAGATTCCCGGGCCGGACGCCGACGAGCGTCGCACGTACGCCGAACAGGCGACCGCGATCGGGATGAGCGTCTTCGACGCCGACCCCGCCGAACTCGACGCCGCGTGGTACGAGCTCCGGCCGACCGACGCGTCCGGCCGTCAGAGCCCGTAGCCTCAGGCGTCGGGGTCCCAGATGCCCGTGACGACGGCGTCGTCGGCCTCGACGGTGGCGTACTCGTAGCCGCGGTCGTCGAGCTTCGGGTAGAGGTGCTGGGGGGCGCGGTCGTTGACCTGTACGAGCACGACGTCGTCGGCGAGCTCGGGGAGCGTCTCCAGGGTTTCGACGAGCGGGTTCGGCGGCCCCATCTGGCGGACGTCGAGTAGTTCGCGCTCGCGGTCCAGCGGCACGTCGGTCTCGGCGAGGTGCGCGTGCCAGTCGGTGGTCGTGGCCATGTCTGGACGAACGGCCTCGCCGGCCCACAGCGTTCTCCCGAACACGTTCGGGAATACTACTTGCGTCTGGAGCCGTTAGCTGCGAACATCTTCGCATGGCCCGCGCCCAGCTCACCATCGACCTGCCCGACTCCGTGTGGATCTCCGAGATATCCACGAGGTATCCCGAGACGCTGTTCCGCGTGCTCGCGGCGTTCCCCGACGACGAACGCGGCGTCGCGCTCCTCGAACTCACGGGGCCCGACGTCGTCGAAGTGCTCCGCGAGATGCACGAGGCCGACGGCGTCGAGGACATGGAGCCGCTCGAACGCGACGACGAGTCCGTGCTCGTGGAGTTCGAGACCAGCGAGCCGCTGCTCCTGCTGACGCTCCAGGAGGCCGGCCTCCCGCTGGAGCCACCCCTGGAAGTGTCGAACGGCGGCGCCACCCTCGAAGTCGTCGCGCCGCACGCGAAACTCTCCGCGCTGCGCGACCAGCTCGACGCCTTCGGGATGGACTTCGAAGTCGGCTACCTCTACGAGTCCGGGGACTCCGAGCGCCTGCTCACGCCCCGCCAGCAGGAGCTGCTCGGCGCCGCCATCGAGGCCGGCTACTACGACACGCCCCGCGAGTGCACGCTCACCGACCTCGCGGAGGACCTGGACACCGCGAAGTCAACGCTCAGCGAGACCCTCCACCGCGCGGAGGAAACAGCGATAAAACAGTTCGCGAGCAACCTCCCGCGGTTCGCCGACAAGGACCTCGCGTAACCCGAACACGTTCGGGAGAACCCGCACACACCGTGACGCCCTCACTCCAACCATGAGCGCCGTCCCCGCCGGACTCGCGACCGACCAGCAGCCGCCGATGACGGTGCCGCTGCGGTACTTCCTCGTCGGCTTCCTGTTCCTGCTCGCCGGCGGCGCCGTCGGCCTCGCGAACGTCCTCGGCGCCGCGCCCGGACTCGCGCGGCTCGCGCACGTCCACCTCCTGCTCGCGGGCTGGGTGTGTCTCACCATCATGGGCGCGATGACGCAGTTCGTGCCAGTCTGGTCGAACGTTCCCGTCCACTCCCGCCGGCTCGCGAACGCCGCGCTCGCGCTCGTCACCGTCGGCGTCGCCGGCCTCGCGGGCGCGTTCCTCGCCACCAGCATCCACTGGATTCACGGCTTCGGCGGGCTGCTCGTCGCCGGCATCTGGGTGTTCGCGTACAACCTCGCTCGCACCCTCCCGCCGGTCCGCGAGTTCGACGCGACGGAATCCCACTTCGCGTTCGCGCTCGCGTGCTTCGTCGTGCTCGCTGCGCTCGGCTTCGTCCTCGCGTTCGACCTCTCGACGTCCGTGCTCCCCGTGGCGGGCGTGACGCGCCCGCAGGTCGTCGGCGCCCACGCCACGCTCGCGGTGTTCGGCGCCATCCTCGGCACCGTCTTCGGCGCGCTCTACCAGCTCGCGACGATGTTCACGCAGACCGAAATCGCGGGCCGCGACCGCTACCTCGCCCACGTCCAGTACGCCTACCCCGCGGGCGTCGTCGCGCTCGCGACCGGGCGACTGTTCGCAGTCCGCCCGCTCGCCGTCGCGGGCGGCCTCGCGATGACCGCGGGCGCGTTCGCGTTCGCCGTGCTGCTCGCCGCGAAGCTCTACGAGGGCCAGGTCGAGCGCACGCCGATGCTCACCAGGTACGCAGTCGTCGCCGTCGCGCTCGCCGCGTGGAGCCCGCTGGCCGCCCGCGAGTGGGTCGCCGCGCCGCTCGCCCGGAACGCCCTGTTCGGGCCGACTGCGGGCGCCCACCTCCTGTTCGTCGGCGTCGTCGGCTTCGTCGTGATGGGGTCGCTGTACCACGTCGTCCCGTTCATCGTCTGGGTCCACCGGTACAGCGACCGCCTCGGTTTCGAGCCCGTGCCGATGATCGACGACCTCTACGACGACCGCCTCGCCGCCCTCGACGGCGCACTCGTCACGCTCGGCGCCGTCACGCTGATTCTCGGGCAGGCGGGCGTCGCCCCGGAGCCGGCGACCGTCGCGGGCGGCGTCGCACTCGCCGCCGGCTTCGTCGTGTTCACCGCGAACCTGGTGAACGTCGTCTACCGGCACGGCCGGGTGCTCCCCGAGCGCTTCCACAGCCGGCCGGAGAACGCGGACTGACGAGGGCTACGGCGCCCAGTCCGAGGGCGCGTACTGCTCGAATTCTGGGTTCTCAGTTCTGGCGAGCGGCCGGAACGCGCACTCGCCGTCGACGCGGAACGCCTCGATTCGGTCCTGGCCGAAGTCGGTGAGGTAGCCGACGTACGCCATCGCGAGCACGTACGCGACGTCGTGGCGCGCGGGATTCACGGGGATGACGGCGTACTCGTTGCGCAGGAGTTCGGGCGGGTCGTCGACGCCGCGGTCGACGTGCGCGACGAGACCTGTCTCGGTGTTCAGGAACGTCCCGCGGTCCACGAGCGTGTACGCGTCCGTCTCGGCCGCGGTGAGCAGCGTCCGCCCCATTCCCTGCCCGGTCTCGCGGTACCAGTCGCCCGCGAGCTCGACGCCGGCCTCGCGCCAGAGGCGGCGCTCGCGGACGTGCGTGCCCGAGCGGTCGCCCCGCGAGACGAACGGCGCTTCCGCGTCCGCAATCGCACGGAAGGCCGCGAGCGGGTCGCTGCCGGCTGCGTCCGCGGGGTCGCCCGGCGGGCCAACGACGAGGAAGTCGTTGACCATCACGGCGCGGCGGTTGACGCCGTGGCCCGCGCGGAGGAACTCGTCTTCGAGCGGGCGCGCGTGGACGAGCACCGCGTCGCAGTCGCCGTCGCTGGCGGTGCGGAGCGCGGCGCCGGTCCCACGCGTGAGGGCGGCGACGGAGCCGCCGAACGTGTCCTCGAAGCCCGCCGAGAGTTCGGCGAGCAAGCCGCTGTCGTGGACCGTCGTCGCGGCCGCGAGCGTCAGCGACTGGCCGGCGACCGGGGTGTCCGGGGACCCGGAGTCACCGAGACAGCCCGCGACCGACAGCGCGCTGCCGACGCCAAGTGCCTGGAGGTACCGCCGCCTGTCCATGCAGGGACAACCGTTCGAGGTTACAAAGACGTTGCGAGGTGAGTGGAAATAGTTACGCGGTCACAAGTCGTCGACGACGCGCACGCGGGTGACGTGGCCGCCGCAGCCGCACTGGTCGACGTACTCGTAGGCGACGCTGTCGCCGAACGCGTCGTCGAGCGCGTCGTAGAGGTACTCCTCGGGGTGACCGTTGTCGCCGTGCGTGACGAGGTTGACGTGGTAGCCGGTCGCCGTGGACTCGACCGCCTCGCGGGCCTCCGCGAGGACGAGCTCCCGGTCGCCGGCGTGTTCGTCCTGTTCGAGGTTCGCGGACCACGAGTTCCGGTGGACGCCGTCGACCGCCTCGGCGTCCTCGTGAGAGACTGATGCCATGCGTGTAGTTTCGCTGCGCACGCGGATGAACAGCGCCCCGAACACGTTCGGCGAACGGTCCGTGACACCCCACGAACATCTTTTAAATACCCTCCACCGAATCGATTCGGGAAGTTCGTCGGAAATCTGGAAACGCAGACCCGCTTGAAGGGGTATCCGGCACAACTACCGAGTGAAGAGGTGCCCACCAATGTTCGACACCACCCGACGGCGCGTGCTGCAGGGACTCGGAATCGGCGGAACCGCCGCGGTCGCGGGCTGCACCGCTCCGAGCGGTGAGAGCCCCGCCACCGAACAGCCCCAGCAGAACGCCGCGGCTCAGACGACCCAGCCCGACGTCGACCGCGTCGCGGCCGACCCCGCGGACGTCCCGGACCCGGTCGACTGGTCGGAGCCGCAGCACCACGACGTCGAGCTCGACGTGACGGAGGTCACCGCGGAGATCGAGCCCGGAGTCACGTTCAACTACATGACCTTCGACGGGCGGATTCCCGGCCCGATGATTCGGGTCCGCCGCGGCGACACCATCTCGTTCGCGCTCAACAGCCCGGACGGCAACTCGATGCCGCACAACATCGACTTCCACGCCGTCTACGGCACCGGCGGCGGCGCGGAAGCGACCACTATCGGTCCCGGCGAATCCGCCGACGTGGACTTCACCGCGATGTACCCCGGCGCGTACATCTACCACTGCGCCGTCCCGAACATGGACTACCACATCTCCAGCGGGATGTTCGGGATGATCCTCGTCGAGCCCGAGGACGGCCTGCCCGAGGTCGACCGCGAGTTCTACCTCGGCCAGCACGAGCTCTACACCGACAAGGACGTCGGCGAGGAGGGCCACCACCAGTTCGACATGGCCGCGATGGCCGACGAGGACCCGACGTACGTCCTCTTCAACGGCGAGAAGTACCCGTTCACGCCGGACCGCTACGGCCGCATGCAGGCCGAGACCGGCGAGACGATTCGGGTGTACCTCGTGGACGGCGGCCCGAACGTCTCCTCGAACTTCCACCCCATCGGGAACGTCTGGACGCAGGCCCACCGCGACGGCGCGCTCGGGACCCCCGAGGAGTACGTCCAGACGATGAAGGTCCCGCCGGGAAGCTGCATGATCGGGGAGATGGACACCCCCGTCCCCGAGGTCATCAAGCTCGTCGACCACGCGCTCTCCCGGGTCGCCCGCAAGGGGCTGCTCGCGGAGATCGAGGTCGGCGGCGAGCCCGACGAGGAGATCTTCGACCCCGACCCGAGCGAATAGCGCGATAACCGCCAGTCCGGTCACTCAGCCCGTTCCGCCAGTCCCCGCGGCCGCGCCGTCTCTTTCGTCGACCACACACGAACACGTTCGGGGCTACGCATAGCGGTGCGGCGACCGTCTCGTGAAACATGTACGGCCTGGGCTCGCAGTCAGACGACGCGCTCGCCCCCGAGGGGGAGTTCGACCCCGACGTGAACCCCGAACCCGGCCCGTTCCTCGCCGGGCACGACGTCCTCGACGGCGACGAACACGTCGAGTTCCACGGACTCACGCGCGAGCTGTTCGAGGAGCGCGGCGTCTACGACATGACCTTCGGGTACAACCTCGCGGACCTCAACCTCGACACGCGCCACGAGAGCGCGGGCTACCGGTACGCCGTCGACGCCGACGACCCGTCCGTGCTGCGCGCGGAGTTCACGCCGACGACCGCGTTCTGCCCGCAGAGCCACACCCTCACCAAGGGGTCGTTCCGCGCGTGGAACGGCCTCAGCGACCGCCACGACTACGAAATCGTCCGCGTTCGGGTCGACCCGATGCACCAGCGCGCCGCGGACATCAACGACGAGCTCGCCGACCTCGCGGATTCGTTCCGCGAGACCGGGGAACTACCCGACGAGGATGCCGGGGAGGCGTCGCCGAGCGGCGTACCGTTCTGATGTCCACCGTCGCCCGCGTCGTCGCCGCGCGCCCCCTCCAGGTCGCGGCCGTCGCCGTCGCCGCGGTGCTGGGGTTCCTCGCCGACGGCCCCGGCGCCGTCCCGATCGCCGCCGTAATCGGCTTCTTCGCGGCGAAGTCCGTCGAGAGCCTGCGGCTCGCGGTCGCGTGACGAACACCTTCGGGGAAACCGGTTGGCGGGTGTGCCCCGAACCGACAGACATGGCGACGACTGCCGACACCGACGCCCGCCTCGACGCGCGGGAAATCGACGGGGAACCGTTCAGCGACATCGTCGCAGCACTGGAGGGGCTCGGCGACGGCGAGACGCTCCTGTTGGTCAACAGCTTCGAGCCGGAGCCGCTGTACAACGTCCTCGAAGACCGCGGGTTCGCCTACGAGACCGAGCAGGCCACCGCCGACGAGTGGCGCGTCTACATCACGCCGGAGTAGTCTCCTCGCAGTCCCTCCACGGTCTCGTTCTCCGAGGTCCAGCCCGAGCTAGCCGGCGCTTCGGGCGTAGTCGGACAAATCCGGCGTCACCCAAGCGCATATAACGCGGACGCCGCCTGCACACGGTATGGCCTCGACTACGTGGGACCTCCTCCTCCCCGCAGAGATAGACCCGTCCGGTCCGGCGCGGATTGCGGAGTTCACCACCACCACTAGCATCGACGAGTACGAGGACCGGGACGCACTCCTCGGAGACATCGACCGGTTCGACGCAATCATCACGCGCGTCGAGCGCATCGACCGGCCGCTGATCGAGCGCGCCTCGGACCTCGAGGTCGTCTCGAAACACGGTGTCGGCGTGGACAACATCGACATCGACGCGGCGACCGAACACGACGTGGTCGTCAGCAACACGCCGGGGGTCAACTCCCGTGCGGTCGCCGAGCACGCGGTTACGCTGTTGCTCGCAGTCAGACGACGGCTCCGCGAGGCCGACGCCACCGTTCGGTCGGGACGATGGGCTGACTACGACGTGGCCACCGACCAGCTCCTCGGCGACACCCTCGGCCTGTTCGGGTGTGGAGACATCGGCATCGAGGTCGCGGGTCTCGCGACCGGGCTGGGGATGGACTGTGTGACGTACGACCCGTACATCGACGAAAACGACCTCCCCGCCGACGTCTCGACGGTCGAAGCGCCCGCGGAGCTGTTCGACGGCGCCGACGCGGTCTCCGTCCACACGCCACTGACGCCCGAAACCCGTGGTGCCGTGGGGGAAGACGAGCTAGCGAGACTCGCACCAGACGGCATCCTGATCAACACGGCTCGTGCCGAAGTCGTCGAACAGGACGCGCTCGTGGCGGCTCTCGAGGACGACGCGCTCGCCGGTGCCGGGCTCGACGTGACTTCGCCCGAACCGCCGTCGGCGGACCACCCGCTGCTGGCGTTCGACAACGCGGTCGTCACTCCGCACCTCGGCGCGGAGACGAACGAAGCGCTACGCGACGCCAGCATCGGGGCGGCCGAGAACGTTCGCACCGTCTACGAGGGCGGCGTCCCGGAGACGGCGCTCAACGGAGACGCGTTCTAACCGACGCCGTCAGTGTGCCGCCTCGCGGAACTGCGCTCAGTCCGCGTGCGCGTCCCCGGAGCCGCCGGCCGCGTCCGGAACGCCGCGTTCCGCTTCCGTGAGGTAGCACTTCGGGTCCGGGTCGAAGGGGCCGCCCGCGCTCAGCGCGCGCAGCCGCGAGCCGCCGCGGCAGATAGACTGGTACTGACAGTCCGCGCACTTCCCGGTGAGACGGTCGTCGCGGTCACGGAGACCGGAGAGGAGCGGGTTGTTCTCGTCGCTCCAGAGTTCGCTGAACGGGCGGTCGCGGACGTTCCCCAGGGAGTACCCCTGCCAGAACTGCGTGAGGTGGACGTTCCCCTGGTAGTCGACGTCCGCGATGCGCTCGCCGGTCGGGTCGCCGCCGTTCGCTTCGAGGTGGCGGTGGATGCGGTCGGCCTGCGCGTCGCCGAGCTCCTCTCGGGCGTACTCCACGAGGAAGCCCGCGTCGGCGTAGTTGCCGACGAGCAGCGTCTCGATCTCCTCGCCCTGCTCGTGGTACTCGCGGGTGAGGTCACAGACAGTGCGGACGGCTTCACGGGTGTCGGCGGGCGAGAGGTCCAGGTTCGAGATGTCGGCGCCGCGGCCGCCGTAGTCGAGGTGATAGAAGCAGAAGCGGTCCAGGCCCACGTCGTGCAGGAGGTCGACGACCGCCGGCAGGTCGGGCGCGTTCGCTTCCGTGATAGTGTACCGAAGGCCGGTCTTGAGGCCGGCGTCGAGGCTGTTCTCGATGCCGCGAACGGCCGCGTCGAAGGCGCCCTCCTCGCCGCGGAACTCGTCGTTGCGCTCCGGGAGGCCGTCCACGGAGACGCCCGCGTACTTCAGGCCGGCGTCGCGCAGGGCTCCGGCGCGCTCCTCGGTCATCAGCGTGCCGTTCGTCGAGAGCACGGGCCGGATGCCGCGGTCGCTGGCGTACGCGACGAGCTCCTCGAGGTCGTCGCGGACCATCGGCTCGCCGCCCGAGAAGAGGACGACCGGGATGCCGAAGTCGGCGAGGTCGTCGAGCAGGTCCTTGCCCTCCGCGGTGGAGAGCTCGCCGGGCGCGGTCTCGGTGTCGGCGGCCGCGTAGCAGTGCGAGCAGTAGAGGTTGCACTGCTTCGTGAGGTTCCAGACGACCACCGGGCGCTGCTGTTTCTCCTCGGTGATCTGCTCGCGGCTGGAGTCGTCGGCG
>SDGW01000570.1_pt1 | contig 15575 bp, 10 predicted proteins | sample 2873831 | NCBI WGS metagenome assembly SDGW01 (sample SAMN08132700, study PRJNA421101) | hypersaline lake metagenome | isolation source: celular fraction 0.22 microns magnesium sulfate-rich crust from ephemeral... | place: Spain: Penahueca Lagoon, Toledo | collected 2011-07
GAGGTCGTCGAACGCCGCGACGAAGGCCTCGGGCGGGATCACGTTCTCGACGGACTCGTGGACTGACAGCGTATCGAGGTGGGCTCGCTCGGACATACGCTGACCCTCGTCGCACCGAAGTATCAGTCCTTCGGGAGCCGGCAAGATAGGGCCGGTCGGGGACGGCGCGGACGCCGCCGACGCGGCCGGCGACGAAACCGGCCCCGAAAGGTACCTTTATTTAACCCGGGACCGGAGCGTGACGTAACCGATCAATAAGATGAACGTCACAGAAGCTATTGCGCAAGCGCTGAAAGCGGAGGGTGTAGAGTACGTGTTCGGATTCCCCAGCAATCCGCTGTTCGACACGAACGCGGCGGAGGAGGCCGGCCTCCGAACGATCATCACCCGTCAGGAGCGGACCGCGGTCCACATGGCCGACGCCATCGGCCGGCTCACGTCGGGCGACGAGGTCGTCGCGTTCGCCTGTCAGCACGGTCCGGGGACGGAGAACTCCATCGGCGCCGTCGCCCAGGCGTACGGCGAGTCGGCGCCGCTGGTGGCGATCCCGGCGGGCTACGACCGCGCCAAGACGGACGTCGATCCGAAGTTCAACTCGCTGGTCAGTTACCAGAGCGTGAGCAAGACCTGCGAGCAGCTCACGGACCCGGACGCGGTCGGGGAGACGTTCCGTCGGGCGTTCACCGCGGCGCGCAACGGCCGCCCCCGTCCGGCCGTCGTCGAGGTGCCGAAGGACGTCTTCTGGGAGGACGCGCCCGAGGACTTCGAGTACACCCCGTCGAGCGCCAACCGCGCCGGCGTGGACCCCGACGCGGTCCCGGCGGTCGCCGACGCCCTCGTCGACGCGGAGAACCCGGTCATCTTCGCCGGGCAGGGCGTTCACTACGCCAAGGGGTGGGACGAGCTGACGGAGCTCGCCGAGACGCTCGAAGCGCCCGTCGCCACGAGCCTGAACGGAAAGAGCGCCTTCCCCGAGAGCCACCCGCTCTCGCTGGGCGCCGGCAGCAAGAGCGAGCCCGGGCAGCTCGCGCACTTCCTCGACGAGTGCGACGTCCTCTTCGGCGTCGGCTGCAGCTTCACCGAGACCGCGTACGGGATCACGGTCCCCGAGGGGAAGACCGTCATCCACTCGACGCTCGACCCCACCGACATCGACAAGGACGTCGACTCGGAGATGGCGCTCGTCGGCGACGCGCAGCTCGTCCTCGACGCGGTGACCGACGCCGTGGCGGAGCGCGTCGACGACGACCGCGGCCGCTTCGACGACGTGGCCGAGGAGATCGCGGCGGTCAAAGCCGACTGGCTCGACGAGTGGGAGCCGAAGCTCACGTCCGACGAGACCCCGATCAACCCCTACCGGGTGATCCACGAGATCACGAACGTCGTCGACCCCGACGAGACGATCATCACGGCCGACGCCGGGAACCCGCGGGACTTCCTCGCGCCGTTCTACGAGACGGACGAGCCCCTCTCGTACATCGGCTGGGGGAAGACGACCCAGCTCGGCTACGGGCTCGGGCTCGCGCTCGGCGCGAAGGTCCGCTTCCCCGAGAAGCTCTGTATCAACATCATGGGCGACGGCGCCATCGGGATGACCGGACTCGACTTCGAGACGGCGGCCCGCGAGGACGCCCCGATCCTCACCATCCACCTGAACAACTACGAGATGGCGTCGTACGACACGCCGTTCGGCGGCGACTTCGCCGACGTCGGCGAGGCGCTCGGCGGCTACGGCGAGCGCGTCGAGGACCCCGAGGAGGTCGCCCCCGCGCTCGAACGCGCGATCGAGAAGACCGAGGAGGGGACGCCGGCCCTCCTCGAGTTCATCACCGCCAAGGAGACCGAGCTCTCCCGGCCCGACCTCGAGTAGTCCCGCTCGGGCCGGGAGACCCGTCAACGGTGCCCGTTCGAGATGCTCGGACGGGCCGATCGCCGTGCCCGCGAAGACGCGAGGCGAGACGGGTGGACGGCGCGGGGCGCGACGGGGGCACTGCGCGAGGCGAATCGAACGCCCCCGGCCCCGCTTCGACCGATTGAGCGGCTCCGGCCGGCGTCGAGGGGAGCGAGACGGGCCCACCTCGACGCCGACTCTCAGTCCGATCCCGCATACTCGTATCTCGACCCGCGTCGGCGGCCGGGCGGTCCGATTGACGCGGAGACAACCGGAGGACGCGGCGACGGTGCCCATAAGTATTTATGCGATTCGCATAATCGATCGGTATGACGCTAGAAGACGATTCCTTGGAGTATCACCGGGCCGACCCGCCCGGGAAGATCGAGATCGCGACGACGAAACCGACGAACACCCAGCGGGACCTCTCGCTGGCGTACTCGCCCGGCGTGGCGGGGCCGTGCCGCGAGATCGCCGAGGACCCCGAGAAGGCGTACGACTACACGGCGAAGGGGAACCTCGTCGGGGTCGTCTCGAACGGCTCCGCGGTACTCGGCCTCGGCGACATCGGCGCCACGGCGTCGAAACCGGTCATGGAGGGGAAGGGCGTGCTGTTCAAGCGGTTCGCGGACGTCGACGTGTTCGACGTCGAGCTCGACATCGCGGACGTCGACGCCTTCTGCGAGGCGGTCGCGGCGATGGAGCCGACGTTCGGCGGGATCAACCTCGAGGACATCAAAGCGCCGGAGTGCTTCGAGATCGAGAACCGGCTCCAGGACGAGATGGACATCCCCGTGTTCCACGACGACCAGCACGGCACCGCCATCATCAACGGCTCCGGACTGATAAACGCCGCCGACATCGTCGACAAGGACCTGGGCGACATGAAGGTCGTGTTCTCCGGGGCCGGCGCGTCGGCGCTCGCGACCGCGCATTTCTACGTCTCGCTCGGCGTCGAGCGGGAGAACATCACGCTCTGTGACTCGACGGGGATCATCACCGAGGATCGGGCCGAGGCGGGCGACGTCAACGAGTACAAGCGGGAGTTCGCCCGGGACGTCGCGGACGGCGACCTCGCCGACGCGATGGAGGGCGCGGACGTGCTCGTCGGCCTCTCGGCCGGCGGGATCGTCTCGCCGGAGATGGTGCGGTCGATGGCCGATAACCCGATCATCTTCGCGATGGCGAACCCGACCCCGGAGATCGGCTACGAGGAGGGGAAGAACGCCCGCGACGACACGGTGATCATGGCGACGGGCCGGTCCGACTACCCGAACCAGGTGAACAACGTGCTCGGCTTCCCGTTCATCTTCCGCGGCGCGCTCGACGTCCGGGCCTCGGAGATCAACCAGGAGATGAAGGTCGCCTGCGCCGAGGCGCTCGCGGAGCTGGCGCGGCAGGACGTCCCCGACGCGGTGCTGAAGGCGTACGGCGACGAGCCGCTTCAGTTCGGGCCGGAGTACATCCTCCCGAAGCCGGTCGACCCGCGCGTGCTGTTCGAGGTCGCGCCGGCGGTCGCGAAGGCGGCCATGGAGTCCGGCGCTGCGCGCGACGAGGTCGACCTCGAGGAGTACCGGAACGAGCTGGAGGCGCGCGTCGGGAAGTCCCGCGAGATGATGCGGATCGTCGTCAACAAGGCCAAGCAGGACCCCAAGCGCATCGCGCTCGCCGAGGGGGAAGACGAGAAGATGATCCGCGCGGCGTACCAGCTCTCCGAGCAGGGGATCGCCGACCCCGTGCTGCTCGGCGACGCCGACGCGATCGCGGGGACCGTCGCCGACCTCGGCCTCGACTACGAGGCGACCGTCGTCGACCCGACGACGGGGGAGTACGACGAGTACGCGGACCGCCTCCACGAGCTCCGCAAGCGGAACGGCATCACCCGCAGCGAGGCGGGCGACCTGATCCGCAACAACACCGACTACCTCGGCAGCGTGATGGTGGACCAGGGCGACGCCGACGCCATGCTGACGGGGCTGACGCACCACTACCCCTCGGCGCTCCGCCCGCCGCTACAGGTCATCGGGACCGCGGACGACGCCGAGTACGTCTCCGGCGTCTACATGCTCACGATCGGGAACCGGGTCGTGTTCTTCGCCGACGTCACGGTCAACCGGGAGACCGACGCGGACGTCCTCGCGGAGACGACGCGGCACACCGCCGACCTGGCGCGGCAGTTCAACGTCGACCCGCGGGCGGCGCTGCTGTCCTACTCCAACTTCGGGAGCGTCGACGACGAGACGACGCAGGCGCCGCGGGAGGCGGCCGCGATGCTCCGCGACGACCCGGCCGTCGACTTCCCGGTGGACGGGGAGATGCAGGCCGACACGGCGCTCGTCGAGGAGATGCTCACCGACACCTACGAGTTCTCCGAGCTGGACGAGGCCGCCAACGTCCTCGTGTTCCCGAACCTGGAGTCGGGGAACATCGGCTACAAGCTGCTCCAGCGGCTGGGCGACGCGGAGGCCATCGGGCCGATGCTCGTCGGCATGGACGAGCCGGTCCACGTGCTCCAGCGGGGCGACGAGGTGAAAGACATCGTTAACCTCGCGAGCGTCGCCGTCGTCGACGCCCAGCAGCGCGAGTAGCTCGCCCCGGCGAGACGTCTCCGGGCGGTCCTCCCCCTGACTCGTTTTTCGGCGGCTCGTCGCCGCCTCCCGCGCGATCGTCGTACCTTGTTGACGCGTAACATTCATGAGCACGCCACGCCGAATGCAAGCAACTGACCGATGGGATCTAAGAACACAGCACCCGATCCGTCCGCCGATCCGCGGGCGAACTACGACTACCGGAGCGAGACGGATCACGACTCGGCGCTCGTCGCCGACCTCGACGCGCTCGTCGACGGCGACGTGCGCTTCGACGAGTACTCCAAGCAGATGTACGCGACCGACGCCAGCGCGTACGAGGTGACGCCGATCGGGGTCGTCTACCCGACCTCGACCGACGACGTCGCCGCCGTGATGGAGTACTGCGCCGCGGAGGAGATCCCGGCGCTGCCCCGCGGCGGCGGGACGAGCCTCGCCGGCCAGTCGGTGAACGAGGCGATCGTCTTAGACTTCACGCGGTACATGACCGACGTCGTCGACGTCGACCCCGAGAACGGGCGGGCCCGGGCCCGGACGGGGATCACCCTCGGCGAACTGAACAGGACGCTCGAACCGCACGGGCTGAAGTTCGCGCCCGACCCGTCGACCGCGGACCGGAGCGCGCTCGGCGGCGCCATCGGGAACAACACGACCGGGGCGCACTCCCTGAAGTACGGGAAGACGGACGCGTACGTGGAGGAGGTCGAGGCGGTGCTGGCCGACGGGAGCGTGGAGAGGTTCGGCGAGGCCTCGGTCGCGGAGCTGCGCGGGGCGGCCGACCCCGACGGGACGCTCCTGGAACGCATCTACGCGGCGGTCGTCCGGATCATCGACGAGGAGGCCGACGAGGTCGAAGAGCGGTTCCCGGACCTGAAACGGAACGTGTCGGGGTACAACCTCGACGTGCTGGTCGAGGAGGCCGAGACGGGGACGGTCAACCTCGCGCGCCTGCTCGTCGGAAGCGAAGGGACGCTCGCGATCGTCACCGAGGCGGAGGTGAGCCTCGAACCGATCCCGGCGACGAAGGGGGTCGCGCTGCTCACGTACCACGACCTGCTCGACGCGATGGAGGACGTGGGGCCGATCCTCGAACACGACGCGGCGGCGGTCGAGGTGCTCGACGGCGTCCTCGTCGACCTGGCGCGCGACCTCGAGGAGTTCAAGGACGTCATCGGACTGTTGCCCGACGAGACCGACTCGTTCCTGCTGATCGAGTTCTACGCCGACGACGAGGAGACGGCCAAGCGGCGGGTCGACGACCTCCTCGAGGACCGGGTCGGCGATCTGGCGTTCGACGGGATGGCGGCGTACGACGAGGAGACCCAGAAGAAGTTCTGGAAGATGCGGAAGGCGTCGACGCCGATCCTGCTGTCGCGGACGGGCGACGAGAAACACATCGCGTTCATCGAGGACCTCGCGATCCCGCCGGAGCACCTGCCGGAGTACACGAAGGAGTTCAAGCAGATCTTCGAGGACCACGACACGTTCGGGAGCTTCTACGCGCACGCCGGCCCCGGCTGCATGCACGTCCGGCCGCTCATCAACACGAAGACCGCGGAGGGGACCGAGACGATGGTGTCCATCTCCGACGCCGCCACGGATCTGGCGGTGAAGTACGGCGGGTCGGTCTCCGGCGAGCACGGCGACGGGCGCGCCCGGACCCAGTGGAACCGGAAGCTGTACGGCGACCGGCTCTGGAACGTCTTCCAGGACCTGAAGACCGCCTTCGACCCCGACTGGCTGCTCAACCCCGGGAGCGTCTGCGGCGACCACGACATGAGCGAGCACCTCCGGTTCGGGGAGGAGTACGAGTTCGACGCCGGCTTCGAGCCGGCCTTAGAGTGGGACAACGAGAACGGGTTCCAGGGGATGGCCGAGCTCTGTCACGGCTGCGGCGGGTGCCGCACCAGCCAGGAGGGGGCGGGCGGCGTCATGTGCCCGACCTACCGCGCGTCGCAGGAGGAGATCACCAGCACGCGCGGCCGCGCGAACCTGCTCCGGCAGGCGATGAGCGGGGACCTCCCCGAGGGCGAGCAGTTCGACACCGAGTTCATGCGGGAGGTGCTCGACCTCTGTGTCGGCTGTAAGGGGTGTTCGATCGACTGCCCCAGCGAGGTCGACATGGCGAAGATGAAGGTGGAGGTCGAGCACGCGCACCACGAGGAGCACGGCGCCGACCTCCGGTCGAAGCTGTTCGCGAACGTCGACGCGCTCTCGAAGGTCGGGAGCGCGACGGCGCCGCTGTCGAACCTCGGCACCAAGGTCCCCGGCGCGCGGTTCGTCATGGAGAAGACGCTCGGCATCGCCCGGGAGCGCTCGCTCCCGACGTTCCACCGCGAGACGTTCGTGGACTGGTGGGCGGACCGCGGCGGGTCGACGGTAGAGGAGTCGACCGCGGAGCGGCGCGTCGTACTCGTGCCCGACACCGTCACGAACTACAACAACCCGAAGGCCGGCAAGGCGGCGGTCAGGGTGCTCGAGGCCGCGGGGGTCCACGTGACGGTCGCCGACGAGATCACCGACAGCGGGCGCCCCGCGCACTCGAAAGGGCTCCTCGGGAAGGCCCGCGAGACGGCCGCGGCCAACGTTGCGACGCTGGCGTCGCACGTCGACGACGGGCGCGACGTCGTCGTGGTCGAGCCGTCCGACGCCGTGATGCTCCAGTCCGACTACCTCGACCTGCTCTCGTCCGACGACGCGACTCGCGTGGCCGAGCGCGCCTACGGCGTGCTGGAGTACCTCGACACGCACCGGCTCGACGAGGCGCTCGACGTCGACGGCGGCGCGGAGCGGCTCACCTACCACGGCCACTGCCACCAGAAGTCGGTGAAGAAGGACCACCACGCAGTCGGCGTCCTCCGGCGGACGGGGTTCCGGGTCGACCCGCTCGACACCTCCTGCTGCGGCATGGCCGGGACGTTCGGCTACGAGGCGGAGCACTACTCGATGAGCCAGGCGATCGGCTCGATGCTGTTCGACCGGATCGACGACAGCGACGGCGACTCGGTCGTCGCCCCCGGCGCCTCCTGCCGGACGCAGATCGGCGACGAGTACGAGGAGAAGCCGCCGCACCCGATCGAGAAGATCGCCGACGCGCTGGCGTAGCGACCCTCGGCTCGCGGGCGGCGTTCGATATTTAAATAGGAGCGAGCGACGGCGACGCTGTTTATAAGTGAACGCGGCGGTGCGGTGGCGCGTGCCTGCGAGGCCGCCTCGCGGCCGAGCAGCGCGCGCGAGGGACGCGGCGACCGGAGGGAGCCGCGAGGCTGGGGAGGCGTGAGGCTGCGGTGCCGTGCGGGGCGGGGCTCAAAGGGGCAGCCATGAGGGGCGCGGAGGCGACGTAAGCACCGCAGGGAGCGAGCAACGCGAGCGACTGAGGAGCGCAGCGAGCGTGCGCGCCCCTCACGGCTGGGGCTTTGGAGGTGTTCACCGTTGCTCCGTCAGCAACTACGTATAGCCGAGCGGCTGGGGCTTTGGAGTGGTTCACCGCCGATCCGTACTCAACTGTTTATAAACAAAAGCGACTGAAAACCGAATTTCCCTATTGGTCGCCGAACGCGCCGCCCTCCCGCCACTCGTCGAGCGTCGTCTGGTCGCCGGCGACGTCGGCGAACACGGACTCCGTGTGCTCGCCCAGGCGGGGCGCGGGCGACCGGATGACGTCGTCGTGGTCGGGGAAGTTGATCGGATGGCCCGGGAGCAGGCACTCCCCCCAGTCGGGGTCGTCGTGCTCGACGACGAGGTCGCGGGCCCGCGTCTGGGCGTCGTGGACGACGTCCTCGACGTCGTTGATCGGCCCGCAGGGGAAGCCGTAGTCGACGAGGCGGTCGAGCCAGTACTCCGTGGACTCCTCCGCGAACTCCTCCTCGATGATCCCGACGACGGTGTCGGCGTGCTCGAACCGGTCGTCGTTCGTCGGGTACTCGGCCAGCTCCTCGCGGCCGACCAGCTCGACGAAGTCGTCCCACCGGTCGTCGCTCGGGACGCCGGTGACGAGGGCGCCGTCGGCGGTCTCGAACCGCTGGTACGGGACGAGCGTCTGGTGGGAGGTGCCCTGCGGCCCCGGCACCGACCCGTCCATCGAGTACGACGTGAGGTACTCGTTCATCAGGGTCACGATGGAGTCGAAGAGCCCGATGTCGAACTTGCCGTTGAACGAGTCGTCGCCTGCGTCACCGTCGGCTCTCTCGCCCTTCGCACCGTCGGCTCCCTCGCCCTCGGCACCGTCGGCGTCTCCGCCGCCCGCGGTCCCCCGCTCGTAGAGCCGAGCGAGGATCCCGATCGCGGCGAACATGCCGGTCGTGAGGTCGCCGATGGCCTGTCCGACCTTGACCGGCTCGCCGCCCTCCGGCCCGGTGACGCTCATGATGCCCCCCTCGGCCTGCAGGATGAGGTCGAGGCCGGCCTGCTTCTTCCGCGGGCCGGTCTCGCCGTACCCCTTGATGCTGGCGTAGACGATCTCCGGGTTCCGGTCTTTCACGTCTTCGTAGCCGACTCCGAGCTTGTCCGTGACGCCGTAACCGAAGTTCTCGACGAACACGTCGGCCGCCTCCAGCAGCGACAGCGCCGCCTCGGTACCGGCGTCGGACTTGAGATCGAGCGTGACGGAGCGCTTGTTCCGGTTGTTCGCCATGAAGTAGCCGGACTTCCCGTCGGGACCGACCCCCTGACTGCGGGCGGGGTCGCCGGCGCCGGGCCGCTCGATCTTCACGACCTCGGCGCCCATGTCGGCGAGGAGCGCGCCGCAGAACGGGCCCGCGCGGTGGCCGGTCATCTCCACGACGGTCAGGCCGCTGAGCGGTCCCCCCGTCATCTGTCGTTGAACTCGTCGACGAGCCGTTCCCGTTCGTCCGTCGCGAACTGCTCCCACCAGACCTCGGCCTCGAACGCGCGGTTCTCCTCGGCGCTCTGCGCGTCGACCGCGTGGTTGAACGCGCGCTTGGAGTTCTTCACCGCGGACCGGCCGGTGGACTGGATCGCCTCGACGATCTCGTCGACCGTCTCGTCGAGCTCCTCGCGCGGGACGGCGTGGTTGACGAGGCCGATCCGCTCCGCCTCGTCGGCCTCGATCATCCCGGCGGTGTAGACGAGCTCCTTCGCCTTCGCCTCGCCGACGAGCTCGATCGCCCGCCACGTGGAGTTCCCGGTCGGGATCTGGCCGATGTCGGTCACGGGGACGCCGAACTTCGCGTCGTCGACCGCGATCCGCATGTCGCAGAACATCGCGAAGATGAGGCCGCCGCCGACGCAGTAGCCGTTGACCTTCGCGATGACGGGCGCGTGGCACTCGAACGGTTTGCGGTACATCTCGTAGAACAGCTCCTGCCGGTCCTTCTGTCGCGGGTCGTGCTCCTCGGCGGGGCCGGCGTACTGCGAGATGTCGGCGCCCGCCGAGAAGGCGTCGTCCCCCTCGCCGGTGATCACGACGGCGTCGACGGAGCGGTCGAGCTGGATCTCGTCGAACGCCCGGAGGATGTCGAGCATGACCGTGTCGTTGAGCGCGTTGTACACCTCGGGCCTGTGGAACTCGATCACCGCGACGCCGTCGGTGACGTCGAGTGAGATACTCTCGTACGCTGTCTCGCTTACCATGGGTCACACTCCCATCGGGGAGTAAAAAGCGTTGTGAGTGGGGTTATCGCGTGGACTGTGAGCGGGGTTATCGCGTGGACTGTGAGCGGGATTATTGCTGGCGACGGGTCCGTCAGCCGCGGAGAGCGATCTCGCCTCGAATCGGGCGGGCAAGGGGTGTCGCGGCCCAAAGTTTTTACCTTGTGTGAGCAAATTTCGGAACCATGTCATACGAGATAGCGACGATACCGGGAGACGGTATCGGTCCGGAGGTCGTCGACGAAGCGCTCCCGCTGCTGCACGAGGCGGCGTCCCGCCACGGCGTCGAGGTCGAGTTCACGGAGTACGACTGGGGGACGGAGCGGTACATGGAGACGGGCGAGATGATGCCGGACGACGCGCTCGAACAGATCGTCGACGCGGACTCGATCCTCCTCGGCGCGGTCGGCCACCCGGACGTCCCGGACCACATCACGCTCCACGGGCTCCTGTTGCCGATCCGGAAGGGGTTCAACCAGCAGGTGTGCGAGCGCCCGTCGATCCTCTTCGAGGGCGTCGAGAGCCCGCTTCGGGGGTACGAGGGCGGCGACATCGACTTCGTCGTGTACCGGGAGAACACGGAGGGCGAGTACTCGGACGCCGGCGGCCGCGTGCACCGGGGGTTCGACCACGAGGTGGCGATCCAGAGCGCGGTCCACACGCGCGAGGGGACGGAGACCATCGTGCGGGCGGCGTTCGAGGCGGCGACGGAGCGCGAGGGACAGCTGACGAGTATCACGAAGTCCAACGCGCAGGCGTTCAGCATGACGTTCTGGGACGACGTCGTCGAGGACGTCGCGACCGACTACCCCGACGTCGAGGTCGAGTCGCTGCTCATCGACGCCGGGAGCATGGACCTCGTGCGCCGGCCGGAGGAGTTCGACGTGTTGGTCGCGTCGAACCTCTTCGGCGACATCCTCACCGACATCGGCGCCATCGTCAGCGGCAGCATGGGGCTCGCGCCGTCCGGGAACGTCAACGTCGACGGCGAGTACCCCTCGATGTTCGAGCCCGTCCACGGGAGCGCTCCCGACATCGTCGGTCAGGGGGTCGCGAACCCGATGGCCACCGTGCTCTCGGCCGCGATGCTGTTCGAACACCTCGGCGAGGAGCCCGTCTCCGACGCCCTCTGGAGCGCGGTCCGAGCGGTGCTCGCCGACGACGACGCGCCGGCGACGCCGGACCTCGGCGGGTCGGCGTCGACGGGCGAGGTCGTGGCGGCGATAGAAGAGCGGCTGTGATCAGTCGGTTCGGATCGAGACGACCGGGGTCTCGGAGTTGAGCATCAGGGACTGAACGGTGCTGCCGAACAGCGCCTTCCCGACCGGCGACCGCTTCCGGCCGGCGATGACGAGGTAGCGGGCGTCGTTGGAGTCGGCGTAGTCGCTTATCTCGTCGGCCGGGTCGCCGAGGAGGCCGACGGGGGTCGCGTCGTCGACGCCCGCCTCGTCGATCGCCTCCCGCGCGAACTCTTCGGCGATGTCCAGTACGTCGTCGGTGGGGATCGACTTCCCGGTGTCGGTCACGCTGGTCCGTTCGAGCCCGACGAACTCCGATCGGGACAGGACGTGGACGACATGGACGGGCTCGTCGAACGCCTGGCCGAGCTCGTTCGCTTCTTCGACGATGCTCGGCGCTCTCTCCGACCGGTCTACGGCTGCGATGATCACCATGGTCGACCTATTCAGGCATGCAATATAAAACGTTCCTCCAAGCGGCCGAGCGGATATCGACAGAGCGGCCGGGCGGATATCGACAGAGCGGCCGAGCGGATATCGACAGAGCGGCCGGGCGGACGACTGCAGAGCCGCGGGGAGAACGCCGACGGTGAGCCTCGTATCGTCCGCCGGAGAACTGTCCTTCTGATAGAAACATTTATGATATTGCCACCAGATGCCATACACGGACACGGCGAAGGCCCACCCCAGATGCGGATCCGGGCGGGAGAAAACAAGCTGAGCCGGCCAACGTGACAAGATGACCGAAGAAACACCAACCGATTCGGCCGAATCGACATCGAACACGAAGCGGCGACGCTTCCTGCAGGCGATCGGCGCGACCTCCGCCATCGGGCTGGCCGGCTGTTCCGGTAACGGCGGCGACGGCGGCGACGGCAGCGACGGCAGCGACGGTAGTGACGGCAGTGACGGTAGCGACGGATGGTCCCCCGAGGGGACGGTCCGCTACATCGTCCCGTACGACGAGGGCGGCGGAACCGACACGTACGCCCGCGGGATTCAGCCGGGGTTCCGGGAGGCGCTTGGCGTGTCGCTGCAGATCGACAACATCCCGGGCGCCGGGGGGCTGAACGGTCTCGGGGAACTGTACCGCTCGGAGCCCGACGGACAGACCATCGCGGGCAACGCCGGGCCGCTCGAAGTCGCGCCGCAGCTGCTCAACGAGCCGGACTTCGACATCCGGGACCTCACCGGGCTGGGCGTGGTCGGGCAGTCGACGTGGTGTCTCGTCGTCAACGAGGAGTACGAGGACGAGGTCGAAACGTTCGACGACGTCCTCGCGAAGTACGAGAGCGGCGAGTGGGAGAACATCGGCGTGCAGTCGTCCGGGAGCTCGCAGGACATCATCGTTCTGCTGTACAAGTACGCGTACCCGGACGAAGTCGGTTGGAACTGGCAGAGCCGCGTGCAGTACACGGGGACGGGTCCCGTGACGCAGGCGGTCGCCAGCGGCGAGGTCCCCTGTGGTATCGGGACCGACGCCGGGACCCAGTCCGTCGTCAACACGGGCCGCGTCTACCCCGTCGTGACGTTCTACGGGCCCGGCACGCAGGTCTACCCGGACATCGATTCGGTCACCGACCTCGGCTACCCGCAGATCGACTTCGTCGGCGGCGTCTGGCGCGGCATGTACGCCCCGCCGGAGACGCCCCAGGAGATCGTCGACTTCTACGCCGAAGCGCTGGAAGAGACCGTCAACAGCGATCCCGTACAGGAGTGGAGCGACGAGACGGGGAACCCGGTCGTGTACGAGGGGCCGGAAGTCGCCGAGCAGAACTTCGAGGACGCCTTCGAGCAGTACCAAGAGCTCGAAATTCTCGAACTCGTCAACGAGAATCAGCCCTGAACCGATCGCGACGCGGCCGGCGCGTCGTACTCAATTTATTTATAGTTGGAGGCCAGCGGATCAGATAATACTGTCATGGTCAATTACTCAAAACGACTTGAAGGAATCACGGCTGAACACGTTCTGCTCGTAACGCTGCTCGGGCTGTCCGTGGTGTTCTACGTCGACCCGATACTCAAGGATTACCCGGAGAACGCGGCGGTCTTCCCGCAGCTGATGGCACAGGTCGTCGGGATCGGATCGTTGCTCCTCCTCATGCAGAGATACCTCCCGGGACCGATCCAGCGGTTCGTCGCCCAGGAAGTGAGTATGACGGAGAGCTTCGAGGAGGGCCGCACCGAGGGCGTCGGCGCCATCGAGGACGCCGAGAAGGATGACTCCACGGACCTCGAAGACACCAACGTCGACGAGAAGTACGTCGATACCGGGGACGACGCCGGTAGCGACGAGGTCCGAGACAAAGACCTACCGCTCCACCAGAAGTGGGGCATCGACATCAACAACACGGTGATCATGATCGTCTTCTCGACCGTCTACTTCGCGCTCGGGTGGGCGGTCGGCTTCCTCTACGTGACGCCGCTGTTCGTCTTCGCGTACACCGCGTGGTTCAGGGTGAACCTGCTCAAGTCGGCGTTCCTCGCCGCGCTCGCGACGGTCATCGTGTACGGGTTCATCGTCTTCCTGCTCATGCCGTTCGATCAGGGGGCGTTAGTGTTCACGGAGGGGCTCTGAATGGCGGTCGCAAGCCTCGTCGAGGGGATACAGATCGCGGTCAGCTGGCCGGTCATCGGCTGGATGGCCGCCGGGTTGCTCGCCGGGATCGTGCTGGGGGCGCTGCCGGGAATCGGTTCGCCGGTCGGCATGGCGATCGTCCTCCCGCTCACCGTCCCGCTCGATCCGACGCCCGCGCTCATCCTCCTGATCTCCATCTACAGCGGCGCGATGTTCGGCGGGAGCATCTCCGCGATCCTGTTGAACGCCCCCGGGACTGAGTCGGCGGCCGCGACGACGCTCGACGGCTATCCGATGGCGAAGAAGGGGCTCGCGAAGAACGCGCTCGCGATCGCGACGACGGCCTCCGCGCTGAACGGGTTCGTCGCCGCGATCCTGTTAGTCCTCATCTCCCCGGTCCTCATCGAGGTCGTCCTCCTGTTCGGATCGGTGGAGTACTTCCTCCTCGCGATCCTCGGCATCTCGCTCATCACGATCGTCGCGGACGGGTCGATCGTGAAGGGGGTCGTGGCGGGCGCGTTCGGCTTCATGGTCTCGACGATGGGCATCGCCATCATGGCGCCGACGCCGCGGTACGCGTTCGGCCAGCTCGCGCTGTACGACGGGCTCAACTTCGTCGCCGCCCTGATCGGGATGTTCGCGTTCGCGGAGATGATGAAGCTCGCGGTCCAAGACCAGATCGCGGAGGACGCGGTCGGCATCACGGGCAGCATCGTCGACGGGATCAAGACGGTGTTCAACTACCCGAAGGCGATGTTCAAAGCCGGCGTGATCGGCATGCTGATCGGCGCCGTCCCCGGGTCCGGCGCGACGACGTCGACGTTCGTCGCGTACGCCGAGGAGGCGCGCTCCTCGGCCGCCGACGGGATATTCGGCGAGGGCGACCCGCGGGGGATCATCGCCCCCGAGGGGGCGAACAACCCGACCGTCAGCGGGTCGCTGGTCCCGACGCTCTCGTTCGGGATTCCGGGCAGCGGTTCGACGGCGGTGTTCCTCGGCGGCATCCTGATGCACGGGCTCCAGCCCGGCCCGGGGCTGTTCGGCGCACAGCTTCACATCACGTACGCGCTGTTCGTCTCGGTGTTCCTCGGGAACATCATCATCCTCGCCGTCGGGTACACGGTCATCCCGTACGCGAGCGCCATCACGAAGCTCGACACCGACGTCATCATCCCGATGGTCATCGTCCTCTCCTTTATCGGGGCGTTCAGCCTCCGACGGAGCTGGTTCGACGCCTTCGGCGTACTGGCGCTCGGTATCCTCGGCTACTACATGGTGAAGTACAACTACTCGGTGATAGCGTTCGTCCTCGGGATCGTTCTGGGGCCGATAGCCGAGGAGAACTTCTTCCGCGCGCTCCAGCTTTCGGGCGGGGGGTACGGCATCTTCGTGTCGCCGAGCCGGCCGCTCTCGCTCGGGATCTCCATCCTGATCTTCCTGGCGCTGTTCGGGCCGTTCATCGGGCCGTATATAAAGGGGGCGATAAATAACCGCCGGTAGCGCGTCGCCGGGGCTCCCGGCGCGGCGGATCGCTTCGACACTCGGCCGGGCGTCGACGAACGCCCGACGACCGACGTACTGCTCACGGCTCGTTTTTTATAGGCTCTCGATCTGACCAGCGGCGAGGCCCCGCTCCGTCGGCGGCCGGATCGTTTGCGTCGAACCGACGC
>SDGW01000571.1_pt1 | contig 15568 bp, 16 predicted proteins | sample 2873831 | NCBI WGS metagenome assembly SDGW01 (sample SAMN08132700, study PRJNA421101) | hypersaline lake metagenome | isolation source: celular fraction 0.22 microns magnesium sulfate-rich crust from ephemeral... | place: Spain: Penahueca Lagoon, Toledo | collected 2011-07
GTGCTGTGGATGCTGGGCGCCGTGGGAATCTCGGTGCTCTGAACGGACGGCGATCGCTCGCGCTCACGCGCCCGCGAGGGGTTCAGACCCCGTCGAGGAAGTTCCGGATGACGTCGTGGCCCACCGCGGTCAGTACCGACTCCGGGTGGAACTGGACGGCCTCGATGGGGTGGTCGCGATGGCGGACGCCCATCACCAGTTCCTCGGTGCCGTCCTCGCCCTCGACCTCGGTGGTCGCCGTCACGTCGAAGCAGTCCGGCACCTCGGTGGCGACCAGCGAGTGGTAGCGCCCGCCCTGAAAGCCCTGTTCGAGGCCCTCGAAGACGCCCTCGCCGTCGTGGTCGACGGGGAAGGCCTTGCCGTGGATCGGTTCGGGAGCCCGGCCGACTTCACCGCCGTAGGCGTACACCGCGGCCTCGAGGCCCAGGCAGACGCCCAGCGTGGGCACCTCCGGACCGACCTCGCGGAGGACGTCCAGCGTGACGCCCACGTCGCGGTCGTTCTCGGGGTGGCCCGGCCCCGGCGAGATGACGATGGCGTCCGGGTCGACCGCCTCGACGTCGTCCAGCGACGCCGTGTTGCGGACGACCTCCGTCTCGGCGTGCTCGGAGACGTACTCCACGAGGTTGTACGTGAACGAGTCGAAGTTGTCCACGAACAGGACCCGCGCCTCGTCGGCGGTCGACACGCTCATCGGGACACCTCCTCGGCGGGCTCGGCCGCGTCGGGATCGGTCGCGCTCGCTGTGTCTTCCGCCGACCCCTCGATCCGGTCGACGGCGTCGAGCACGCCGCGCATCTTGTTCTCGGTCTCCTCGTACTCGCTCTCGGGGACCGAGTCGGCGACGATGCCGGCGCCGGCCTGGACGGTCGTGCGCTGGATATCGTCCGCCGTCTCTTCGATCGTCGCTGACCGAATCACGATGGCCATGTCGACGTCGCCGGTCCACGAGAAGTAGCCGACGCCGCCGCCGTAGAGGCCGCGGGGCGACCGCTCCAGTTCGTCGATGATCTCCATGGCGCGGATCTTCGGCGCGCCCGATAGCGTTCCGGCGGGGAACGTCGCCCGGGCCGCGTCGAACGCGTCGCAGTCGTCCGCGAGCGTCCCCGTGACGGTCGACTCGATGTGCTGGACGTGGCTGTACTTCAGCACGTTCATGAACTCCTCGACGCGGACCGATCCGGCCTCGGTGACGCGGCGGACGTCGTTGCGCGCCAGGTCGACGAGCATCGTGTGCTCGGCGCGCTCCTTGCCGTCGGCCAGCATCTCACCGGCCAGCCGGCGGTCCTCGACGGGGCTCGTCCCCCGCGGACACGTGCCCGCGATGGGGTTGGAGACGACGTGGTCGTCCGCCACGGAGACCAGCGTCTCCGGGCTGGCGCCGACGACGCTCAGGCCGTCGTAGTCGAGCAGGTACATGTACGGCGAGGGGTTGACCGCCCGCAGCGACTCGTAGAGGCCGAGCGGGTCCATCTCGCCGTACAGCTCGCGCTTGCGGGAGATGACGCCCTGGTAGATGTCGCCGCTGAGGACGTACTCCTTGGCGCGCTCGACGGCGTCCTCGTACTCGTCTTTCGGGCCCGCGTCCTCGCGCTCGCGGACGAACCCGCACGTCTCCAGGTCGTCGGCGCCCTGCAGGGCCGCTTCGACGGCCTCGGCCTCCGCAAGGAGCTCGTCGTACCGATCGCCCGCGTCCTCGTCGGCCCGGACGACGGGCGTGAACACCAGCGAGACGGTGTCCTCGACGTGGTCGAACCGCAGCGTCGCCGTCGTGAGGACGAACTGGGCGTCGGGGAACCGCGAGTCCGGTCGGTCCAGACCGACCTCGTCGAGCCAGAGGTCGTAGACGGCGTCGTAGGCCAGGAAGCCCACCAGGCCGCCGTCGAGGTGCTGGCGGTCGCGGTCGGGGAACCCGCGCAGGTCGACGTCGGGCATCGCCGCCCGGAGGTCGTCGAGGACGTCGCCGCCGTCGGCGGTCACCAGATCGGCGATGCGGTCGTCGAACGCCCGGACGCGGGTCTCCCCGTCGACCGTGACGACCGCGTCTGGGTCGTAGCCCACGAACGAGTAGCGCGCGTGGCGGTCGTCGGTCCGCGGCGCGAACGCCCCGTCCGGGTCGCTGGAGGCGACCTTCTCGGCGCTCTCCAGCAGGAAGGCGTACTCGCTGCGCTTGCGGTCGGTCGTGCGCCCGGTCAGCGCCGCGTAGGCCGCCAGCGGCTCGACGTCGACGTCCAGTTCTGCGACGGTCCGGACGACCGCGGGCCCGTCGGCGTCGGCCAGGTCGGCGAACGCCTCGCGGCCGCAGTCGAGTTCGGGGCTCACTGCGACACCCCCTCGGCGTCGGTGGCCGTCGCGGACGCGTCACTGTCGGCGCCCGCTGGCGTCGCCGACGCTTCCTCCGCTCGCGCGACGAACCGCTCGACCGCGTCGCGGTCCTTGACGCCGCCCTCCGACTCGACGCCGGAGGCGACGTCCACGCCGTAGGGCGCGACGGTCTCGACCGCCTCGGCGACGTTGTCGGGCGTGAGTCCGCCCGCGAGCAGGACCGGGACGTCGAGGTCCGCCACGAGGTCGCGCGTCCGCTCCCAGTCGTGGGTCTCGCCGGTGCCGCCGCCGCCGTCCTCGCCGACGGAGTCGACCAGCAGGGCGTCGGCGACGGCCGCGTAGTCGGCCGCCGCGTCGCTCTCGGCGTCGGTCACGGCGAGCACCGCTGCGTCGACGCGCCGGCGGAGCGCGCCCACCTCGGCGGGGTCGAGCCCGCCGTGGACCTGGACGGCGTCCGGCCGGACGCGCTCGGCGAGCGCCACGGCGTCCTGCACCGAGTCCGGCATCGTCACGAGGACGCCCGTCACCAGCGGCGGGACGCCGGCCAGCAGGTCGGCCGCCGTCCCGGGATCGACCTCGCGGGGCGTGTCCACCGGGACCTCGCTGATGACGCCGACCGCGTCGGCGCCCGCGGCGACCGCTGCGTCGCGGTCCTTCGCCCGGGTCGTCCCGCAGAACTTCACGCGCGTCATGCCGCCCGGAGCTCCTCGAGCTTCTCGGCCGCGTCGCCGTCGTCGATGGCCTTCGCGGCCAGCTCGACGCCGTCGCGGTGGGAGTCGGCGACGCCCGCGACGTAGGCGGCCGCGCCCGCGTTCGCGAGGATGATGTCCCGCTTCGCGCCGCCGACGTCGCCGTCCACGATACCACGCAGGTCGGCCGCGTTCTCCGCCGGCGTCCCGCCGGCGACGGCCTCGATGTCGTGCTGCTGCAGGCCGACGTCCTCGGGCGTCAGCGTGTACTCCTCGACGTCGCTCCCGTCGACCTCGGCGACGGTCGTCTCGTCGTGGATCGTGACCTCGTCCATGCCCGACCCGTGGACGACCATCGCGCGCTCGACGTCCATGTTGGCCATCGCCTCGGCGATCAGCGGGACGAGGTCGTCGTCGTAGACGCCCATCACCTGCGCGTCCGCGCCCGCGGGGTTCGTCAGCGGCCCGAGGACGTTGAAGATGGTCCGCATCCCCAGTTCCTTCCGCGGGCCGATAACGGCCTTCATCGCCGGGTGGAACTCCGGCGCGTGCATGTAGCCGATGCCGAGGGTCTCGATGGTCTCCTCGACGGCCGCGGGGTCGCTCTCCAGCGTCACGCCGACCTCCTCCAGCACGTCCGAGCTACCGGACGACGAGGAGACCGAGTAGTTGCCGTGCTTGGCCACCGGCACGCCCGCTCCCGAGGCGACGATGGCGCTGGTCGTCGAGACGTTGATCGTGTCGTAGTCGTCCCCGCCCGTGCCGCAGGTGTCGACCAGCGGCGAGCGATCGGGCCGGATCGTCTTCGCCGCGTTACGCATCCCCTCGGCGAAACCGGCGATCTCCGACTCCGTCTCGCCCTTGGCCCGCAGCGCCGCCAGCAGGGCGCCGATCTGCGCCTCCGTGGCGTCCTCGAAGACCGCGGTCGCCGCCTCGCGGGCCTCGGCCTGGCTCAGGTCCTCCCCCTCCGTCACGCGCTCGATGTATGCCTGCATTGTGAGTCACCGATGGACTACTTCGTGTTATGATGTACAAATCCGTTCATCGTATTAAGGCCTTCGGGACTGCGGGAACGGCCTGCTTCCACGTCCACCCATCAGGCTTACGTGCAGGTGTCCGGAATCCGACCGGCATGGTTTCGGAGCTGGTCACGATCCCCGTCGTGGTCGCCACGCTGGGCGCCGTGGGACTCTACACCGGCTGGAAGCGCCGGCGAGTGTACGCCGCGATGGCGGACCTGGATCCGACGCCGGTCCGTGAGGTTGCCTCGCCCGGGACGGTCGAGATAGAGGGCACAGCGCGCCCGGGTGACGGCCTCGTCGAGGCGCCCATGACCGGTCGCGAGGCGGTCGCCGTCGCCTGGACGGTCGAAGAGTGGGACGAACGCGGCGACACCTCCCACTGGCGCGAGGTCGCCCGCGGCGTCGAGGTCGCGCCGTTCGCCGTCGACGACGGGACCGGAGCGATCGATGTCGACCCGGTCTCGAGGTCGGACGCCGCCGGCAAGTGGACCCAGACGACGGGCGTCACCGCCTCCGACGGCGTCCGGATGGACGACGTCCTGCTGGAGTTCGAGGCCTTCGACGTGCAGGCGGAACTCGCTCCCGACGAGGAAGTTCCAGACCGACTCGCGGACCTCCACGCCGAGCACGGCCTCTACGAGGACACCGGATCTATCACGAACGCCGTGGACGTCGGCCGAAAGCACGGACGGCGGCGCTACAAAGAGGCGATCGTCGCGCCGGGCGACGACGCGTACGTCCTCGGACGCGCGGAGGACGCCAGCGACCCGAGCCGCGAGCGGCTCCGACCCGAAGACGCCCACGTGACCGTCCCCGACGACGGCCTCATGATCGTCTCCGATCAGGGCGAGGACAGCATCGAAGCCGAGTACCGGGCCGGATTCCGGCTCCCCGTCGCCGGCGGCGCCGTCGCGCTCGTCCTCGGCACCCTGGGGACGCTCTGGCTGCTCGGTCTCGTGTGAGGAATGTTCTCGTCCCCTCTCCGCACCTCGGTTCCGAAACCTTCAATTATACCCCCGGACAACGAACGAGTGCAGACAGGGAGACGCCAGCCAGGGTTCGTGGTCTAGGTTGGTTATGACACCTCCTTGACATGGAGGAGGCCGGCGGTTCAAATCCGCCCGAACCCATCCCAAATTTCTAACCTTTCAATCCGATAGCTACATTATCTCTATTCTGCTCGTTTAGGCTCTGTTTCCATCGTTATTGTCTGGTTCGCTGTCGTTCATGGAGCATCAGAGTGCCATTGTTATAATATTGTTATCAGGTATCGCAATGAACGATCGCGAAGCGCCGGATGATCAATCTGGGCGGACCGCTCGAAGCCGCACGCCCCTCCTGACTTCGATTGCCCTCCGAAAGCGTCCCATACGTTAATAGTCTGTCCAGCCGACATCTCCCACATGGCGGAGACCATCGAGTCGCGAGGACCGTTCGAGCAGTTCGTCCTGCTTGCAGTGACGGAGCTGGCCGTCGACGGCGAGACGCCCGTGCATTCCTTCGACGTAGCGAAGCGGTGCAAGGCCCACCTGGACGACGTCGACCGGGACCCGTTCGGCGGGATCGAGCGCCGCGAGGTCACGACGGCGCTGGGATCGCTGGCGGACGACGGCCTGCTACGCAAGGAGCGGACGGAGTCGGCGACGGGGAAGGGGCGGCCCGCCTACGCCCTCGACGCCGACCCGGAGGCGGTGGTCGACGCCGTCGACGACGAGGTGGGCGTGGGACCCTACGCCGAGCAGTTGCGCGAACGGATGTAGCGACGGTGAGTCGCGGTCGGTGGGACGGGCCGACGGACCGAAGCTCCTTTTCCGGACACGCGCGCACGCTCGTCCGTGAGCGAACACGTTCATCACGTCGGTATCACGGTGGAAGACCTCGATCAGATGGTGTCGTTCTACGAGGAGGCGTTCGGATTCGAGGTGCTCGACCGGTTCGAGGTCTCCGGGGAGTCGTTCTCGACGGGCGTCGGCGTGCCCGACGCGACCGGCTCTTTCGCCCACCTCGACGGCGACGGCGTCCGCCTGGAACTGGTCGAGTACGACCCCGAGGGTTCGGACGCGACGCCGGACGCGGTGAACCAGCCCGGGTCGACGCACGTCGGCATCGGCACGGACGACGTCGACGCGGTGTACGAGGACCTGCCGGAGGCGGCCGAGCCCGTCAGCGAACCGCAGACGACGGCCACCGGCGCGCGGATCCTGTTCCTCCGTGACCCCGAGGACAACCTCGTCGAGGTCATCGATCCGTAACACACAGCAGCGAGTTTCGGACGGGCGCCCGCTCGGTGACGCAGTCAAATCGGAGCAGCGACGCGATCCGCAGCTGATCGACACTTCGACGATCGTCTTTCTCCTCCTGTTTTTCTCTGTGATAATCACGAAGTCGTCATCTGACACAGAATCATCACGTATCTGTGCAGTCGTAGTCGCGTTTATCGGCCGCTTCAAACGGTGTTGGCAGCGTTCTCGGTCGGTTGTGTGCAGGTAATCTATTGGATGGATAGCAATCACGCTTAAGTTAGTATCTACTATGATATGCAGACCCACGAACGTGGCCACGCAGCAACCACGTGATAGGATATGAAATGCACGTCGTGTCAAATGCCGAGCGCGTACAACCGGGCGGTCGTCGATCCGTCGACGGGGGACGTCCTCGGCTGCCTGTGCACGCACTGCATCAACGACTACTTCGGGCGCGCGTTGGCGGCCTACGCGGGCGACGGGTCCACCTGCGTCCTCTGTGACCGCCGCGGGGACGTCGCGCTCCCGGAGTGGCAGTGCACGTCAGTCGAGGACGACGACTGCGTCGTCGTCACGGGCGTCGACGCCTCGATCTCGCCGGGGACGCCGCACCTCTGTGCGGCCCACCTCGACGACCTGCGGGGCGAGGCGACGGCCCGGGACCGGGCGGTTCCGCAGCGCGCGCGTCGGTGAGAGGACTGCAGCCGTACGTCGGTGACCGGACTCAGTCGTCACTCACCTTCGAGCGTCCGGGCGGCAGGTCGTGCTCGGCCCGCTGCTCTAGCAGCGCCTGCATCTGGTCGACTTTGAGCCGCAGGTCCGACCGCGGTTTGGCCCGGCACAGGAGCACGTAGTCGCCGTCCTCCTCGTAGGTCCGCCGCGCGGTCGACTGATCGACCTCGCCATCGAGCAGTTCGGCGGCGCAGGTGGTACACCAGCCCTGCTGGCAGTCCGCGGGGAGCCAGACGCCCGCCGCGCGGGCGGCCGAGAGGACGGACTGCTCCTCGCCGACGTCTAGCTCGACGGTCTCCCCGGCGTCCTCCAGGTCGGAGTCGGCCGGAATCTCCAGCATGACCGTCCATGTCTGGCTCATCGAGCGGCGTTACGCGCTGTCGTTGAAGCGGTTGTTGGTCGAGTAGGGGGCGTCGCCGGGCTCGCCGCGGGCGAAGTGGCCGGCGGGGTTGACCTCGCCGTCGCGTTCCTTCGAGAGCAACTCGATGAACCACGCCTCGTGGTCCATCTCCTCGTTGAGGATGCGCTGGGCCATGTCGTAGGTCCGCGGGTCGGCGCCGCGGGTCATGTCACAGACCTCCGACCAGGTCCGGACGGCGCAGCGCTCGGCCTCCAGCAGGACCTCGAGGACGTTCTCGGCGCTGGGGTCGTCGGGGAGCTTCGGCGGAGCGCAGGACGCGCGGTCCGCGAACTCCGCGAGGTCGTTCGGGAGCGACCCCTCTAGCTCGTAGACGCGGGGGACGACCAGCTCGAAGTGCGCGCGGTCCTCCAGCCGCGCGTCCTCGGCGATCTCCTTGTAGTCCTCCTCGCCCGCGAGGTGCATCCGGAGGTTCGTGTAGTAGTAGTACGTGGTGAACTCGGCGCCGATGGCGTCGATCAGCTTCTCCCGGAGCTCCTCCGGGTCGCAGCCGCGCTCGCGGATGACCTCCATGCCGACGCGCTTGCTCGTGTCACCCGGGTCGACCTGCCCGCTCATGTGTGGTCTGTCGTCGCTCATGTTACATTTCTAACTACTGGCGTCTCGCGTCTATATGTTGGGTTGGACATGGACAGCAGAAGGTCCGATGCGGCGGATACAACGGATGAGGTTGCGGAACAGAAGTCGAAACAGGCTTGGCTATCACCAACGTCACGTCGGCCGTGCGCGAGTTCGCCTTCACCGTCCGTTACGATGCGGGCGTCGACGACCTGATGGATCTGTTCATCGAGGAGCCGCGACTGCGCGCCCGGACGCGGTCCTGTTTCGCCACCGAGGCGGCGATGTGGCGGGTCGACCACGTCACCGGTCCCGCCGACGCCCTCGAGGCGCTGGACGGGCTCTACCTCGACGAGAGCACCTGCAACGAGTGCCTCGACGTCGACGGCTGCAGCTCGGACCGCGAGCACCGGGTCCTCGCCGCGGCCGATCAGCGCCGGCTCTACTACACCCGTCGGGCGGAGATCGACCGCTGTCACTCACTGCCGTACCTGGCGGTCGATCACGTCGGCGACGGCGTCCTGCTGGAGGCGGAGCGGTCGGGGCCGGAGTACGTCTGGCGGGTCCTGATGCCCGAGGAGACGCCCGTCGGCGAACTGTTCGACAGGATCGAGCGGAAGCTCCAGCCGGGGCTGTCCCTGGAGCTCGAGCGCGTCTCGGAGATGACCGACTGGAACGCCGACGACGGCGCCGACGCGACGCTGTCCGTCACCGAGCGGGAGACGCTGGCGGCGGCGGTCGAGGCGGGCTACTACCGCACGCCCCGCGAGGCGACCGTGGCCGAGCTGGCCGAGTCGCTGGACGAACCGCACTCCACCGTCCAGTATCGGCTCCAGCGCGCAGAGGAGAAGGTGATCGAGGAGTTCGTCGCCGACTAGACGACGGGGACGTTCCGGGATTCCTCTTCGATAGCCGAGGGCTCGCCGGCCTCGAGGCGTTCGAGGCGATCCATGATGGTGTGGACGACGTCGCCGTCCGAGCAGGGCGCGACGTGCTGGAGTTCCCCGTCCCGGTACTCGGCCAGGCCCATGACCGGCAGGACCATCGTGGTGTAGCGTTCGTCGGTCACGCCGGACTCGACGTCCTTGGTCTGGTAGAACGACTCCAGCGAGACGTTGTTCGACAGGGCCCACTGCTTGAACTCGGCGACCCGGTTGAGGATGTACCGGCCCTCCTCGGTGTGGGCGGCCGCCGAGTCGCGGGCGATCTGCTTGCCCCAGACGATCACCGAGAAGTCCTCGATGGCGTCCTCGCGCTCGAGGCGCTCCAGGTTCTCGATGACGGCCTCCTGGCGCTCGTGGGCACCGTCCGGCAGGAGAGAACGGACGTAGAGTTCGATGTGGGGGGTGGGGGTTTCGGTGTCGGACATGGATCGAGTCACTCAGTTGTCACCAATCAGTCGATGCACTAATAACTTCCGTCGGGCGGCCTCCCTATTCGAAGTGTCGATATATATTCCTAGTAACCGCCCGAGGACGCCGGCACGCCGCTCGAGCGCCGAATCGAGCGCCGGCGCCCGCGCCCGCTCGTTCCCGTCGCCGAACGCGATACCTATTACCAATGATACCATATGAACGGCTGGTTTGACCGGGTGATCACGCCTCGTCGGCGTCCGACCGGAGCGTCTCGTGGAACCCGATCACGAGCGCCGGGACCACGACCATGAAGATGTGCTCCTCGATCGGGATGCCCAGGAACTCGACGCCGGTCCGCATCGGGATGGCGAACACGCCGACCTTCAGGGTGTACCAGTCCCACACGTACGCGACCGGATAGAGGGCGACGATCGTCCGGGCGGCGCTCCGCAGCGCGTCGGCCCGGATCAGCAGGGCCAGCGCGATCGCGCCCCAGACGACCTCCGTGGCGAGGTACGTGTAGGGGCCGAGGACGGTGATGTCGGGGACCACGGCCCGCTGTTCGGCGCCGACGATGAAAGGCCTTCCTCGGTCGCTGACGCCGGTCACGGTTTCTCTTCCAGCCCTGTGAAAACTGGAACCAACATTGATTATCACAGGCGCCGAACCCCTCGGTAGAGGATTACGATGGATATAGCCGACATCGCCACCACCGACTTCGTCGAACTCGACGCCGACGTCCGCCTCGGAAAGGTCCGGTCCGTCTTCGAGCGCGAGAACCCGAAGGGGATCATCATCACCGAGGACGGCGAGTACGCGGGCGTCGTCACGGAGAAGCAGCTGGTCCAGTCTCACATCGCTGACGACGCGAAGGCGGGGGCGATGATGCGGTCGGCGCCGCAGGTCGGTCGGCACGACGACGTCCGCGAGGTCGCCCGGGTCCTCGTCGAGGGCGGCGTCAAGGTCGCCCCGGTCTTCGAGGGCGACTCCCTGTGGGGGATCGTCAGCGGCGACGCCATCCTCCGGGCCGTCCTCGAGAACCTCGATGCGATCACGATCGCCGACATCTACACCGAGGACGTCGTCACGATCACCGAGGACACCGATCTGGGACAGGCGATCAACCTGCTGCGCGAGCACGGCATCTCCCGGCTGCCCGTCCTCGACGACGAGGGCGACCTCTCCGGCATGGTCACCACCCACGACATCGTCGAGGTGGCCGTCCGCGACATGCAGCGCAACACGACTGGCGACCGCGCCGGCGAGCGCGACCGGATCCTCGACCTGCCGGTCTACGACGTGATGAACAGCCCCGTCGAGACGACCTCGCTCGACGAGTCCGTCCGCGACGCCGTCGAGCGCATGTTCGAGAACGACTTCGCCGGCCTCGTCGTGACGCCCGAGGACGACGACTCGACGGTCGTCGGCGTCGTCACCAAGACCGACGTCCTCCGGGCGCTGACGTTCACCCAGGAGGAGGCCATGGACGTCCAGATCACCAACATCAGCCTGCTGGACACCATCTCGCGCCAGGACGTCCGCGAGCGCATCGCCGGCGTCGCACAGAAGTACGAGGACATGCAGGTCCGCCACGCCCACGTCCGCTTCCACGAGCACCGCGAGAAGCTCCGCGGCACGCCGCTGATCCAGTGCCAGATCCGCCTGCGGACGACCAAGGGCCAGGCCGCCGGCTCCGGCGAGGGCTACGGTGCCGAGTCCGCCTTCGGCGTCGCGCTGGACAAGCTCCAGCGCAACGTCCTCGAGATCAAGGGCGTCCAGGCCGACGAGGAGTACAAGGGACAGCTCCTCCGGAAGCTCGGCGAGCTGTAGCGGTCGCTGGCGGTACGGTTTTCCAGTATTTCGACCGGAGAGCCACGGCTACTTCTGAGTAAAGGGGCTCCACTACTGATTACCGATGACCTGAACGAAAGGCTGGGGTCCGGTGAAAAACCCTCTCACAGCGTCACGGGCGTCGATGGGTGTGGGTGGCATACCGGGCCTCGCGTCCCGGTGACAGTTTGTTCAACACGACGTCGGATGGAACTGGCGGCTAAATGTTTAGGATCCGCTGTGTCGGTGGCGACGTGGCATCTCGATCACCGATTCCCGACCGTAGTGGGAAGTGCTATCGCGGTTAGACGAACGACCTCAGTAAGTCAAGCATCCGCGCCGAGCGAAGCGAGGCGCGGTTCACTTCTCGCGAGCGCAGCGAGCGAGAAGAACGTTTTTCGCCCACGTTTTTACGAGGAGCCTTCCCGCAGCGAGCCGAAGGCTCGCGAGGAAAGGCGACGAAGTAAAAACGTGGTAACCTATTGGAAGCCGATGCGGCCGCCGCCGGCCTGCTTCGAGGGCTCGGGGCCGCCGCCCTTGAACTCGTCCTGCATCTGCTCGTAGTAGTCGCGGATGTCCTCGTCGATGGTCGGGCGGACGCTGTCCAGCGCCTGCCGGAAGTGCTTCATCTCGACCGACTCGGCGTCGTCGTCCTCGCGCAGCGCCTCGATGGCGGCCTCGCGGGCGATCGACTCGAGGTCGGAGCCGACGTAGCCGCCGGTCATCTCGGCGAGCTCGCGGAGGCTGACGTCGGGCGACAGCGGCGTATCGCCGGTGTGGATCTTGAGGATCTGCTCGCGGCCCTCGACGTCGGGCTCGCCGACCATGACCATCCGGTCGAACCGGCCGGAGCGGATCAGCGCGGGGTCGATGATGTCCGGGCGGTTGGTCGCCCCGATGACCATGACGTCCTCCATCGATTCGAGGCCGTCCAGCTCGGTCAGCAGCTGGTTGACCACGCGCTCGGAGACGTTGCTGCCGACCTCGCCGCCGCGGCCGGGTGCCAGCGAGTCAAGTTCGTCGAAGAAGATCACCGTCGGGGCGACCTGCTTCGCCTTGCGGAACGTCTGGCGGATGGCCTTCTCGGACTCGCCGACCCACTTGCTGAGCAGCTGGGGTCCGCGCACCGAGATGAAGTTGGCGTCGGTCTCGTTGGCGACCGCCTTGGCCATCAGGGTCTTCCCGGTGCCCGGCGGGCCGTACAGCAGGACGCCGGACGGCGGTTTGATCCCCATCCGGTCGAACTTCTCGGGCTGGTTCATCGGCCACTCGATGGACTCCTGGATCTGGCTCTGGGCGTCCTGGAGGCCGCCGACGTCGTCCCAGGAGATTTTCGGGAGCTCGACCAGCACCTCCCGCATGGCGCTCGGACTCACCTCGTTGAGGGCGCCGCGGAAGTCCTCGCGCTTGATGATCATCCGGTCGATGAGGCTCGGCGGGATGTCCTCCTCGTCGAGGTCGATCTCCGGGAGGTACCGACGGAGGGCCTTCATCGCGGCCTCCTTGGTGAGGCTCTCGATGTCGGCGCCGACGAAGCCGTGGGTGTCCTCCGCGAGGTCCGGAAGCGCGACGTCGTCGGAGAGGGGCATGCCGCGGGTGTGGATCTGGAGGATCTCCTCGCGGCCGGTCTCGTCCGGGACGCCGATCTCGATCTCGCGGTCGAAGCGGCCGGGGCGGCGCAGCGCGGGGTCGACGCTGTCGACGCGGTTCGTCGCGGCGATGACGATAACCTGGCCCCGCGACTCGAGGCCGTCCATCATCGTCAGCAGCTGGGCGACGACGCGGCGCTCGACCTCGCCCGTGACGTCCTCGCGCTTCGGGGCGATGGAGTCGAGTTCGTCGATGAAGATGATCGAGGGCGCCTCCTCGCTGGCGTCCTCGAAGATCTCCCGGAGCTGCTGTTCGGACTCGCCGTAGTACTTCGAGATGATCTCCGGGCCGGCGATCGAGAAGAAGCTAGCAGAGGTCTCGTTGGCCACGGCCTTCGCGAGCAGGGTCTTGCCGGTGCCGGGCGGCCCGTGCAGGAGCACCCCCTGGGGCGGCTCGATGCCGAGCTTCTTGAAGATCTGGGGGTGTTTCATCGGCAGCTCGACCATCTCGCGCACACGCTGGATCTCGTTCTGCAGGCCGCCGATGTCCTCGTAGGTGATGCCGCCGCCGGTCTTCTCGAAGCCGGAGATGGGCTCCTCGCGGAGCTCGACGTCGGTGTCCTCGGTGATCAGACAGACCCCGTCGGGCTCGGTCTCGACGGCGATCAGCGGGATCGCCTGGCCGGGCGAGCGCATGAAGGGGTGGTTCGTGCTCGACATCACGGGCACGATGTCGCGCTCGACGACCGGGCGCTTGAGGATCTGGCGCTTGACCATGCCGGCCGCGTCGGAGCCGAACTGGACCGACGCCTCCTCCGGCGGAGCCAAGACCAGCTTGTCGGCCTTCTCGGCCTCGGCCTTGCGGATCTCGACGCGCTCGCCGATGCCCACGTCCGCGTTCTGCCGGGTGAACCCGTCGATACGGACGGTGTCGGTGTTCCAGTCCTGCCGGTCCGCGCGCCACACCTTGGCCGCGGTCGTGTCGCTCCCCTCGATCTCGATGATGTCGCCGGGTGAGAGCTTTAGATGCAACAGCGTGTCCGGGTCGAGACGGGCGATGCCGCGCCCCGAGTCGTTGGGGTAGGCCTTCGCCACCTCGAGTTGAACCTCGTTCATGGTACGGGGATACAATCAGGTCCGTGATGGGCGGAGATATGTTTTATGCTACCGGCGGTGGGACCGCAGGCCGGCAGTTACTTATGTTACTAGCTACCAAGTCTCACTAGTACAATCGAGCGACAGGTCGGCGGGCACCTCGAGATGGGGCGGAGGCCGGTGCGGCCCGTTGTGGGCAGACCGTGGTTTCTTATCCTTGCCACTCGTTAACTACTCCTGTATGGTCTTTCTGGTCCCCTTCGACGGAACGCCGCAGGCGACCGCCGCGCTGGAACGGGCAGTCGAGTACGCCGGCGCGATGGACTGCGACGTCGTCGCGACGGCGCTCGTCCCGACCGGCGAGAGCGTCGCCGAGCGCCGCCAGTGGATCGACCCGGCGGAGGACTTCGCGGCCGAGACGGCCGCGGGCGACCTCCGGCGGAAGATCGAGGAGGCCACCGACGACGCCGAACTCCGGTTCGAGGACTCGGGCGCCCACGCGCCGGACGGCGGCCTCTCGGAGACGGTCCGCCGCGTGGCCGGCGAGGTCGACGCGACCGCGGTGTTCCTCGGCGCCGCCGGTGACGGTCAGGTGGTCGTCCCGGTCGACGGCGAGGGCGCCGACTTCGACGTCCACGTCGTCCGCAGACGGTAGGGCGGTCGCACTCCCCCGTCGGTGGCGCGCGTATGAGTGGGGCTTTTGTCGGCGGCCGGCCTCGGTCGAGGTATGCGAACGCTCGCTCTCGACGGCAGCATGGGCGCCAGCGGCGACATGCTGCTGGCCGCCCTGCTCGCCGTCGGCGCCGACCGGGACGCGCTGGCCCCCGTCGAAGCGGCCCTGCCCGTCCGCTACGAGGTCGGCGAGACGACGAAGAACGGCATCGCCGCGACGACGGTCGACGTGCTGCTGGCGGACGACGGGCCGGGCGACGAACCCGAGGACGGCGACGAGGACGCCGCGCACGGTCACGATCACGGCGGCGAGGAACACCGCGACCACGCCGGTCACGAGTATTCTGACGACCACGACCACTCCAACGACCACGATCATTCCGGCGGCCACGACCACAACGCCGACCACAGCCACTCTGACGGCCACGACCACTCTGACCACGACGCCGACCACGTACACGCGGAGGGCCACGGCCCGCACAGGAGCTACGAGGAGGTCCGCGAGATCGTCGCCGGGATGGACCTCCCGGACGGCGTCGAGTCGGACGCGCTGGCCGTCTTCGAGATCCTCGGGGAGGCCGAGGCCGCGGTCCACGGCACCGACCTCGCGGAGACGCACTTCCACGAGGTGGGGGCCGACGACGCCGTCGCGGACGTCGTCGGAGCCTGCCTCCTGCTCGAGGACCTCGGCGTCGAGCGCGTCGTGACGACGCCGCTGGCCGCGGGCGAGGGCGCCGTCGAGATGAGCCACGGGACCTACCCCGTGCCCGCGCCGGCGGTCGTCGAGATCGTCGAGCGGGCCGACTGGTCGCTCCGGGGCGGCCCCGTCGAGGCGGAGCTGCTGACGCCGACCGGCGCGGCGATCCTCGCGCACTTCGCGGAGGGCGTCGACGCGCTGCCCAAACTCGAGGTCTCGGCCTCGGGCTACGGCGCCGGGGGCTACGACTTCCCCCAGCGACCGAACGTCCTGCGAGCGATGGTCGGGGACGGCGGGGGCGGCGGGCTCGTCCGCGACGAGATCACCGTGCTGGAGACGAACC
>SDGW01001469.1_pt1 | contig 15553 bp, 19 predicted proteins | sample 2873831 | NCBI WGS metagenome assembly SDGW01 (sample SAMN08132700, study PRJNA421101) | hypersaline lake metagenome | isolation source: celular fraction 0.22 microns magnesium sulfate-rich crust from ephemeral... | place: Spain: Penahueca Lagoon, Toledo | collected 2011-07
TGGAAGTACAGCGTCCCCACGAGCGCGAAGAAGCCGGCCGTGAGCCGATCGACGAACCCGAAGGCGTACGGCACGGAAAGCGTCGGCTGCCGGCGAATCCCGTCGACGAGCGCGCGAGCGGTCCGGCGCGTGTCGGGCGTGCGGTCGTCGACGCTCGAGACGGCGAGGCTCACGCAGACGAGCAAGCCGGCGGCGACGAGCAGCGGCGCGCGCGGATCGAGTTCGGTCAGTTGGCCGCCGATCGGCGCGCCGAGTGCAGCCCCAGAGCCGATGGCGATTCCGGCCGCGCCCATGTTCCGGCCGTGACCGCCCTCCAGATCCATCAGCATGGTCATCGTCAGCGAGAACGCCCCGACGGTCATCGCCCCCTGGAAGACGCGAAGGGCGAGCACGCCTGTGAAGGGAATCGAACCCAGCGTGGGGACGGCGGCGAGGGCAGCGTAGCCGACCGCGCCGGCGATCGCACCGGCGACGATGAACGGCGTCCGCCGACCAGTCGCGTCGCTCACGAGCCCCCAGACGCCGACGAACGCGACGTAGGCGGCAAATTCGGCGATCAGAAACCACATGCTCGCGTCGAGTGCGCTCGCGGTAAAGGCCGAGGTCGTCTCGTCGGCCCCGAGCGTCGCGACGAGCGTCGACACGCCCGGATAGAGCAACAGCTGCGAGAACAACACCGCGAAGACGAGGACGGCGAGGACGATCCGATCGCGGTCACTCGAGTGCACGGACGGCCGTTGACGCTACGAGCCTATGAAGCGTCCGTTCCGCATCGGCGTGGGTCGCGTCGACCGCCGAGAACCACAGGGAGACCGACGTTACGCGAGTGCTACCAGCCGACCCCTTCGTTTCGACTGGAAATCGACAGCAGGGGCTGAGGATATCCTCGAGTCGAAAGAACGGAAAGAGTAGTCCATCCTGGATTCGAACCAGGGTCGAAGCCCCCAGAAGGCTTCAGGATTGGCCACTACCCCAATGGACTGATATGAATACGTCGGTTCCAATTCCCGACGGTGTATCCAACTATAGTTGGTGTCCGTATTAGAGTGTTACGAACCATATCGAGGACGGGATGAGAAAGCATCTCACTCCCACCCCGACTCCCGCAACGTGATCACGACGGTATATCAGAGTGTTCTATGCGGTGGCAGTTCGCACAGAGAACGATACACTTCTCGACTTCGTTGTTCTCTTCGTCTGCGATTGGAGCCATTTTCCCGACTGCCATCTCCTTCGTCGTCGTCTCGAGGTGGTGAAAGTCGAGACACGCAACAGTATCGACCCCACACCGCGAACATCCTCGCTCCCGCTTTATTTCGTTGTGGGCCTCCGTCGGGGGCACACCGAGTCGCTTAGCGGCCTCCCGCAGCGCCTCGAGACACCCGTCCTCGGTCGTCACACCACCATTGGCCGTGCCATCCCGTATAAATCCACGCCGAGGACGGCGAACGCGAACCGACATTCCTTTTCCCCTCTCTCGCGCACCCCCGAGTATGTACGTCGGACGATTCGTCGTCGTCGGCCCCGAGGTCGGCGCCTACCGCGTCTCTTCACGCTCGTTCCCCAACCGAGAGATCACCGCTCGAGAGGAAGCGCTCACCGTCGGGCCGACCGACGACGCGCCGGAGACGGACAACCCCTACGTCTCTTACAACTGCCTGCGCGTCGTCGAGACGCCAACGGGCGAGACGGCTGCCTTCGGGAACGGCTCGCACGTCGACCCGATCGCAGAGAAACTCGAGCTCGGCTACCCCGCCCGCGACGCGCTCGCGGAGAGCCTGCTGGCACTCGATTACGAGAAAGACGACTACGATACGCCCCGGATTGCGGCGACGATCGGCGACGACGGCGAGGCCATGATCGGCACGGTGCGCAAGGACGCCCTGCTCGTCGAGACCGTCGACGAGCCGACGCTGGTCGCGACCTACGAGAACGACACCCCCGAAACGTTCGACCTCGAGGCCGACAGCGCCGAAGCGGCTGCGAGCGAGGTCTACGACCACGAGTTCGAGCACGCTGTCTGTGCAGCCGGCGTGGCACTGACTGACGACGGGTTCGAGACGGCGATCGAGAACGGCAACTGATACGGACTCCTGTCATACGGTCTGCTGTCACTGTTTAACAACAGCAGGACGGTCGCGGTTGCACCGGCACTGACTGACAGCAGACTGTATCAGTCAGTGACAGCAGATCGTATGAGCGTCGCTACTTACGTTTGCTCGCTGGAGTCGACAGCCCAGTGAGCTGGCGCTCCTGCTGGATAACGTACAAATCACTGGCACCTGTTAGCTGTGGGCATGAGGGTCGGACTCATCTCGGACGTCCACGGAAACCGGGTCGCACTCGAGGCCGTCCTCGAGGACATGCCCGACGTCGACGAACTGTGCTGTGCGGGGGACGTGGTCGGCTACAACCCCTGGCCGGCAGACTGTGTCGACATGCTGCGAGATCGGGATGTGCCGACGGTGATGGGCAACCACGACGCCGCCGTCGCCGCGGAGACACCCTTCCGGTTCAACGGGATGGCACAGGCTGGTGTCGAACACGCCGAAAAACAACTCTCGGCCGACCAGCTCGAGTGGCTCGCGTCGCTGCCGGCCGAACGTCACGTCTGTGACGGACGGCTAAAACTCGTCCACGGCCATCCGGACGATCCGGATCGCTACACCAGATACACCTACCCGCGGGAGTTCTCGCCGCGGCTGCTGGGCGACGAAGACGTGCTGGTGCTCGGCCACACCCACGTTCAGGGCGTCGAGCGATTCGCAGAGGGGATCGTCGTCAACCCCGGCAGCGTCGGCCAGCCCCGCGATGGAGATCCGCGGGCAGGGTACGCCGTCGTGGATCTCGAGGCGCTGACCGTCGAGACCGAGCGCGTCGAATACGACGTCGAGGCGGTGCAGGCGGCCATCGACGAGGCCGGGCTCCCCGATCGCATCGGAACGCGGCTCGCACGCGGAGAGTGAGACGTGAGCCGGCACGCGACCGCGGAAAGGGATTCTTTAACACGTCCCCCACGGCTACGGTCTGACATGGTATCTCCCGGCTCGAGTGTGTGTACCGATCGGAACCAGCCACGGCACGTCGTGGGCCGGTGTCGTCGCTCGCGTTCGTCTCGGACCCGACGCCGTCTCGAGAGGGGATCGACAGCGGTGACGGGCGAGACCGATGTTTAGGCGCATCTACGAGGACGTGCGGGCGATGCGCCGACGCGACCCCGCGGCGAAAGGCTGGCTCGAGGTGCTGTGTTGCTATCCGGGGCTGCACGCGGTCTGGGCCCACCGGATCGCACACCGGTGCTGGGCCGGCGGCGGGACCGGCGAACGATTCGTGGCACGGCTGCTCTCACACCTCGTGCGGCTGCTGACCGGCGTCGAGATCCATCCGGGCGCGGACCTCGGTCGGCGGGTGACGATCGATCACGGGATGGGCGTCGTCATCGGCGAAACCGCCGAGATCGGCGACGACGTCCACATGTACCACGGCGTCACGCTCGGCGGGGCCACGAACGAACCGGTCAAACGCCATCCGACGGTCGAATCGGGGGCACAACTGGGAGCCAACGCGACGCTGCTCGGCGACATCACGATCGGCGAGGAGGCGGCCGTCGGTGCCGGCTCGGTCGTCACTCAGGACGTCGAACCCGGCGCGACCGTCGTCGGCGTCCCGGCGGAACGAGTCGACTGACGTGAGTGATGGGGGCGGGTTGCCGTCCACCCCGTCCGCGTCGTGACTCGAACCGACGGCTACTGCTGGTCCTCGCCCACCGTCTCGTCTGCCTCTGGCGGCTGCTCCGCAGTCGACACTCCCTCCTCGGTCTCGGTATCGCTCGCGGACTCGCCGACGGCATCGTCAGCCGGCTCCGTGTCGGGCTCGGAGGTGTAACCGAGTTCGAACCAGAGCTTCGCCGTGCAGTCCATCGCCCTCTCGTCGAGGTCCGTCTCGTCCTCGCGCTGGTCGAGGTAGCCGTTACAGCGGCCGTGTTTGACCACGTTCATCAGCGTCGCCGCGGAGCCACACTCCGGGCAGTCGATGTAGTAGTTGCCCTCGTCGTTCTGATGCCACGCGTCCGGCGTCAGTTCGGTGTAGGCCGCGTCCTCGTTGCCGCGATTCCGTCCGCTCATGGCCGTCCGGTCGGCACCGGTCGGAATAAAGGCCAACCCGGAGAGCGCAACCTGCGACGCGAAGCGGGGGACCCGTCGGCGTTCAGACCAGCGGCTCGACCAGGTCCTCGCCCGCCTCGAGCAACTCCCCGACCCGTTTTCCGTCCGCTGCCTCGGCGTAGACCCGCAACACCGGCTCCGTGCCGCTCGGGCGAACGAGCAGCCACGAGCCGTCGGCCAGCAGGAGTTTGAACCCGTCGGCGGTGTTGACGTCCTCGACGTCGGTGTCCGCGACGGTCTCCGGGATCTCGGCCTCGAGGTCGTCGAGGACCCGCGTCTTCTCGCTATCGGGGCAGTCGACGCTGATCTTGTCCTGAACGACGGTGCCGTGGGTCTCGAGCAGCCGGTCGACCCGCTCGTCTAACGGCTCGTCGGCGTGCATCGCGGCCGCGAGCACGGCCATCAATACGCCGTCTTTCTCGCGGACGTGGCCCCGGACGGTGAAGCCCCCCGACTCCTCGCCGCCGACGAGCGCGTCGCCCTCGGCCATCGCCTCGGCGACCCACTTGAAGCCGACCGGGACCTCCTGGACGGTCTCGTCGTGGGCCTCGGCGACGCGATCGATCAGGTAGGTCGTCGAGACGGAGCGAACCGCCGATCCGGATGCGTCCTCGAGCAGATAGTCATAGAGCGCGGCGAAAAACAGGTTTTCGTCGAGATAGCCCCGCTCGGGCGTGACGATGGCGATGCGGTCGGCGTCGCCATCGTTGGCGATCCCGAGATCGACATCGCTGTCGTCGCCGGTGACGGTTTCGATCAGCGTCTCGAGGTTCTCCGCGGCGGGTTCGGGCGAGCCGCCGCCGAAGTCGGGATCGCGCTCGCACCGGAAGCGTTCGAGGTCGGCCCCGGCGCGCTCGAGGACCGCGTCGGTCGTCCCGCGGCCGCTGCCGTGCATGGCGTCATAGGCGACGGACAGCCCCGAGAGGTCGGCGCTGCCGGTGATCGATTCGACCAGGTCGAAGACGGCGTCGGCGTGGGACGCGGCGAAGTCGACCTCGCGGACGGTGCCGTGCTCGCTTTCGGGCAGCGACTCGGGTTCGGCGAGGCGATCCGCAATCGCATCGGTGACAGCGGGCAGCGCTGGTACGCCGTCGTCGGGGATGAACTTCACGCCGTTGTACTCGGGCGGGTTGTGGGAGGCAGTGATGACGAGCGCACCTGCCAGCCCGCGGTCGACGATTGCGTGGGCAACAAGCGGCGTCGGCCGATCCCGATCGGAGAGCAACACGTCGAACCCGTTTGCACACAGCACCCGCGACAGTTCCTCGGCGAACCCGCGGGAGGTCTCGCGGGCATCGTACCCCACGGCAACCGGGCCCGCACGTCCTTCGTCGTCGAGATACGTCGCCACCGCCTGTCCGACCATCCGGACGCGTGGCGTCGTAAACTCCTCGAGCGTCGCCCGCCAGCCGTCGGTACCGAAGCTGATCGTCTCCATGGTGCGGTGGTCGCGGGCCGGTGCGAAAAAAGCGACGGGCAACTGCGACCACAGAAATGTGATACGTCACACCACAGCAGGACAGCTCAGACGTCGACGTCGGCCAATCGCTGCTCGAAGAGCCGTTCGCCCGTCTCCTCGCAGGTGACCGCGACGACCTCGTGGGAGTGACAGCAGGATTCGACGACCTCCTCGCCCATCCGGACGTCGCCGCCGGAGGGACAGGTCTCGAGGAACATGCGAAGTCCGTTGAGCACCGCGCCTTTCGTCTCGGGATCGTAGGTGTCCCAGTCGGGGAGCCACGACTCGAGGACGTGGCTGGCGGCGACGTCGGCGAGCAACGCGGCACGAGAGGGCCACTGACCTGCGACACCGGCGGAGGAGCGCAGCGTACGGGCCTCGCCGTTGTCATCGAGGTCGAATTCACTGGGGTCGGCGTCGAATCCGAATGCGTCGACGGCCGCCGCGGCGTCGAGCCCCGACTCCTCGACGGCGTCGATCTCGTCGAACCAGTCGGCCTCGAAGACGTCGGTCAGACAGAGGTCGTCCCGGTCGTCGCAGGGCTCGAGTATCTCGCGGTCGAGAAACAGCGTCTCGAGGTCGAGCGCCGCCTCGTCGGCTTCGGCAACGGCCCCGTCGTCGGATTCGGACGCCTCGGCTTCGTCAACGGTCGTCACGTCGCCAGCGCTGGCCGGATCGACGGCCGATTCACTGCGGCTTGCGTCGGTGGGTACTGGGGTATCGCCGCCGAGACCACTCGCCACGTCGGGGTCGGGATCCTTGCCAAACCAGCGCAGGACTTCCGGCGGGAGGTATCGCTTGGTCAGCGTCGGCGTGCCAGGAACGAGATATCCCCGGAAGTAGATCAGCGCGATCGAAATCCCGATGGCGAGCAGGCCACTGAGGCGGGTTTTCCGGGCGATGAGGGAACCAGCCACCGCCGCGATGACCAGGTTCAAGACGGTACAGGGTTCACAGCGGTTCTCGCCCGTGTGTTCGGGCTGTCTGAGATCGTCGACGACGTCGAGTTGCATCTCGAGACGACTGTCATCACCGTCACACATTTAGTTGTCGGACGGACAGCTCGGCTCCGAGACCGGCCACTGGACTGGTAGGTTGCTGGCCCACGTGCGTGAACACGGCTCACTCGAGCCCAACGAGCCGTTCTTTGTCTGCGCGCGACAGCTGCTTGATCTCGTACTCACGGGACATCGCAGCTGATTTCGAGTCGAACCGCTCGTGATAACGGAGTTCGACGGGTGTCCGGCCACGGGTGTATTTCGCACCGTCGCCGGCATCGTGTTCGGCCACGCGTCGCTCGAGATCGGTCGTATAACCGGTGTAGAGGGAGCCGTCGGCACACTCGAGGACGTAGACGACGTGATCAGCCTCTGCCATCGTCCGTCGGATAGGACGGAGCCGCAAAAAGTCTCACGTCCGTAGGGGTCCTGATCGGTCGTCGCGATACGTTCAGGCGCCGCGAGCGCGTTCTTTCGCGGCTTCAGCGATTCCAGCGTTGGCCGAACAGCTGACACACGCATGTATCTCACCGCGTTCGTTTGCGAAGACGCGTGCGAACCGTTCGGAGACGTGCGCGCCGCAGTGGTCACACTTAGGCATTGGTCACACCGGCCGGAGCCGGTATTCGAATATACCGGGTGGACCGTTAAATAGTCTTCTCCAAACACTGTTTGGCTTTTCGAGAGTGGAAAGTATTTTTCGTATCAGATTATGTGTGTCACTCTCGAGCAGTGTCGATCGCCCGTGCGATCAGGGTCGCCTGTGCGCCGGCAACGAAGCCCGCATCGACGTTGACGACCGAGAGGACGGTACAGGATTGGAGCATCCCGGCGAGTGCTGCCTCGCCGTCACCGCCGTAACCGTAGCCGCTCGAGACGGGGACACCGATGACCGGCGTGTCGACGAGGCCGGCGATGACGGTCGGCAGCGCGCCCTCACGGCCGGCAGCGACGATCAGCACGTCGGCTTCACGGAAGCGCTCGAGCTGGTCTATGGTCCGGGAGAGCGCCGCGACGCCGACGTCGTCGACCCGGTCGACCGTCGCACCAGCGTCCAGACAGACGGCCTCGGCTTCGTCGGCGACCGCCTCGTCGACCGTCCCGCCGGTGGCAATGCCGATAGTCGCCTCGAGCGACGGCGGTTCGTAGTCGGCTGCCGTCACCCGGACCGCGTCGCTATGGCGGTGGATCGTCGCGTCTGGAGTCGTCTCTGCGACGTAATCCTCGAGGGCCGCAAACTGCTGGTCAGAGATACGGGTAAGCAGTGCCCGCCCAGTCGTCTCGAGGGCAGTTTCGGCCAGTGCGATGACCTGCGGGACCGACTTTCCCTCCGCGAAGATTCCCTCCGGGACCCCACGGCGCTGGTCACGGGCCGCATCGAACCGACCTGCCTCACCGGTGGCGTAGCCCCTGAGTTCGGCTTCGGCCGCCGCCGGCGAGAGCGTGCCGTCGGCGACGGCTTCGAGGAGTTCACGCATACACGTCCTCCGCGGTCGAGGCACACGAATCCGTCGACCCGAGCTCGAGCGTGGCCGATCGGACCCGCGGCTCTTGGTAACTGAACGTGCGCGCGAGCCCCGGAGGACTGCGCGCGAGCCGGATTGGATGATTCACCGGCTACGAAATCGAACGCGGCGACTCATTCGACATATACTTTCCGGTGAGTCTGGCCATCGAAACCGGCGAATCAACCGCTGCAACCCCCGTATTTCCGGTAGTAAGCACAGCATTTATATAGGGTAACGGGAAAGGGATAAATTGTATGGCAGATCTTATCGTCAAAGCCGCCGTAAAGGAAGCGCTCGATGACAAAAACGTCGCCTCGGATTTCTACGACGCCCTCGACGAGGAGGTCTCCGAGCTGCTCGACGACGCGGCCGTGACCCGTGTTGTCCTGCAGGATCAGCGTTGGCGCTGGGTCACGTACTCGTTCGTTCGGCCGAGCAGCACGTAATCGGTCTCGCGCAGTTCCGGGATCGACGCCGATCCAGTAACGAACATCGCCGTCCGCAACTCGAGGGCAAGTGTCTCAATCAGGTCGACGACTGCGTCAGTTCCCTGACCGGCCGGCGCGAGAAACGGCTTGGCGAGTCCGCCGGCGCGTGCGCCAAGGGCGATCGCCTTCGCGACGTCCAGTCCGGAGCGAACGCCGCCGCTTGCGATCACGCAGTCGTGGACGGACGCCGCCTCGAGCGTACTCACTGCGGTCGGAACACCCCAGGCCCGGAACAGCTGTCCGATCGCTTCCTGCCGGTCGGCACCGACGGCGGCCGCGCGGTGGGACTCGATCCCCGACCACGTCGTACCGCCTTGCCCGGCGACGTCGACGGCGTCGACACCGGCGTCAGCGAGCCGACGCGCTGTCTCCTGTGAGATTCCGTTGCCCGTCTCCTTGACGATCACTGGCACCGAGAGGTCGGCGGCGACGGCCTCGATCGCGTCGAGACAGCCGCGAGCGTCGACATCACCCTCCGGCTGGACGGCTTCCTGGAGGAAGTTCAGGTGAACCGCCATCGCGTCGGCGTCGATCATCTCGACGGCGCGCTCGACGTCGTCGACGTCGTATTCGAGCAACTGGGCTGCACCGACGTTGCCATAGAGGAAGGCATCGGGCGCGACCTCGCGGACGACCGTGTAAGACTCGAGCAAGTCCTCGTCGTCGAGCTCGAGGCCGGCACGCTGACTGCCGACGCCCATGGCGATCTCTGTCTCCTGGGCGGCTTCGGCCAGCGCCCGGTTGATCTTGGTTGTGTTCGGATGGCCGCCGGTCATGCTCTCGATGACGATGGGGGCGGCGAGTTCGTGGCCGAACAGCGAGGTGGTCGTGTCGATCTCGTCGCGGTGGACATCCGGCAGTGCCTCGTGGACGAGGTCGATATCGGCGAACCCCGCGCCGTCCGTTTCGATGTCTTCCTCTTCGATGATGCGGATGTGATCGTCTTTCCTGTCGGATGTCTCGGGCATCGAATCGTCTCCATCGGAGGGTGGTGTGACGGTATTGAAAAGGTGTCCATTCGTCGGCCCGTCACCGCGTGGATTGAGACGGTGACTCGCGTTTTTGTTTCTCGCCGCGGTAGAAGAATTGCCATGCTACGCACACTCCTGCTCGGCTTCGGACTTGTCGAGATCGTCATGCCGCGGCCAGTAATCGAGGCCTGCGAGCGGGTCGGTCTGCGAAACCCCGAGACAGCTCGGCGACGGCCGCTCGCGCTGACCGGCGCACGGCTCGAGGGGCTGGTCTTCGTCTGGCTGCTCGCCCGCGGCCGCGAGGGATCGACGCTCGTCAGCGCGTTGCTCGGGCTCGCCGGGCTGGTGCTCGTCCTGATCCCGCGGCCGGTCATCACGCTCAGCCAGCATCTGGTGTACGCCAACACCGACGACCTCGAGCCACGGCTGTGGGTGGTGCCCGCAGCGCGGCTGCTGGGCGTGGTCTACCTGACGGTGCTCCTACTGTCGCGCTCGACGGAGGGCGAGCGGACGGTCGACACCGACGCCGACGCCAACACGACGACCACGTGAATCAGTACTCTCGGCGCTCGACGCCGTCCTCACGGCCGACGTAGGTCACGTCGGCGAGGTCGACGAACAGGCCGTGTTCGACGACGCCGGGAATCGCCGACAGTCGCATCGCCAGCGCGTCGGGGTCGTCGATCGGGCCGAACGCACAGTCCAGTACCAGATTACCGTTGTCGGTCACGACCGGCCCGTCTTTTCGCTCGGCATCACGAAGCGTCGGTTCACCGCCCAGCTCCCGGATTCGACCTGCCGCGACGGTATGGGCGTCGGGAAGGACTTCGACCGGCACCGACCGCTCGAGTCGCTCCGTCAGCTTTGAGGGGTCGGCGACGACGAGAAAGCGGCCGGCCGCGGAATCAACGAGTTTCTCGCGTGCGTGTGCCGCGCCGCCGCCTTTGATCAGCGCGCCGTGAGCGGGCGCGTCGGGATCGTCGACGATCTGATCTGCACCGTCGATCGCGACGTCGACGCTGTCGACCGCGTCGAGGTCGGTCAGCGGGATGCCGACCTCGAGTGCCAGCCGGCGGGACTGAAACGAGGTAGGGATCCCGCGGATCTCGAGGCCGTCGTCGACGGCCCGGCCGAGCGCCCGGATCGCGTGAGCGGTCGTCGAACCGGTGCCGAGGCCGACGACGTCGCCGTCCGCGACTGCCTCGGCCGCGCGTTCGCCGGCGCGTCGTTTCGCTGCGTCTGAGCCACCGTCCGTCTTCATGCGTGTGCAAGCGAGCGGCGACGGCAAAAACGTTGTAACTTCGCTGCGGCGGCGAGCGACGCGACTGATACGGACTCCTAGTCAGTGCCGGCACACCCACAGGAAGGGGCGCGGGTGCGCCGGGAAACCGTTACAGCAGACCGTATGAACCGCCGGACACCACTGTTGCGCAGAACTTTTTTCAGACCGTCCGTCGTCGAACGGGCATGGCGAGTTCGGACACGGCCGTTTCTCTCTCGAACGTCCGCAAGACCTACCGCATCGGCGAGCCGGTCCACGCGCTCGATGGCGTCTCCCTCGAGGTGGCCCGTGGATCCTACACCGCGATCATGGGGCCGAGTGGGTCGGGGAAGTCGACGCTGATGAACCTCGTCGGCTGTCTGGACACGCCGACGGAAGGAACGGTGGTCATCGGTGGGCAAGACGTCGGGACGCTCGGCGACCGCGAGCGGACGCGACTTCGGGGAACGGAAGTCGGCTTCGTTTTTCAGACGTTCAACCTCATGCCGCGGTTGAACGCCGTCGAAAACGTTGCACTGCCGCAGTTGTTCCAAGGCATCGATCGGGACGAACGCCGCGAGCGAGCGCGCAAGCTGCTTGAGCGTGTCGGGCTCGGGGATCGGGCGGATCACCTGCCGAACGAACTGTCGGGCGGCCAGCGCCAGCGGGTCGCACTTGCCCGCGCGCTGGTCAATGACCCGGCGATCGTGCTGGCCGACGAGCCCTCGGGGAACCTCGATACGGACACCGAAGCCGACATTCTGGATCTTTTTGATGAGTTCCACGCGGGCGGGACGACGATGCTCGTCGTCACCCACGAGCGCCACGTCGCCGAGCGGGCCGACCGGATCGTCCACCTCCTCGATGGAAAGATCGAGCGAATCGAGGACCTCGAGGAGCCCGACGAGTCGCGGACGGGGTCGCCGGCAGGCCAGGAACCCGGAGGGAGCGGCGAATGAATCCGCTCGAGAGTCTGCGCCTCGCGTGGCGGTCGATCCGCGGCCACCGGCTCCGATCGGCGCTGACGACGCTCGGGATCGTAATCGGCATCGCGGCGGTGATCGCGTTCGTCACGCTAGGTGCGAGTCTCCAAGCCGGCGTGATCGGCGACATCAGCCCCGATGACCAGCGAAACCTCTACGGCTGGGCGGCCGAACCCGACACCGAAGGTGGCCCGCTGGCAGGCGCTCAACCCGTCTTCACGCAAGACGATCTCGAGGCGGTCGAGGATCTCAAAGATGTCGATGCGGCCTACGGCTACGCGACGCTCCAGACGCAAGCGATCTCGAACGGCGAGGAAACGGTGGCCCAAGGCAGCGGGCTGATCGCGTCGGGACCGTCGTACATCCGCGAGGAGCGTATCGCCGAGGGCAGGCAGTTCGAGATGGGAGCACGCGAGGCGGTGCTCAACCCGGCGGCTGCGAATCAGTTCGAGGAGAACGTCAGCGTCGGCGAGAACCTGACCGTGACGATGTTCGGCGGGCAGCAAATGGACGTCGAAGTCGTCGGCATTACCGACAACAGCGAGGGACTGAGCCCGTTCGAAGGGTTCGAGTCCTCACCGCGGATCTACGTGCCGACTGACCCCTACTACACGGAGCAGGCGTCGATGGTGGGAATCGGCGGTGGCGCTGGCGGTGGGGGTGACAACCAGAGCCTCACCAGCGGCGAGGCCCGGTTCCTCGCGATCATCATCGAGGCCGAATCGGCCGACCAGACAGACATCGACGCCGCCCGCGAGAGCGCGACCGACTACCTCGAGAGCGACGCCTCCGATGCCAGCGAGTTACTGGGCGACGATCTCGAGGTACAGCTCCGGACGAGTACGGAACTACTCGGCCAACTCGAGGACGTGTTGAACCTCCTGCAGAACTTCATCGTGGGGATCGCGGCTATCTCATTGCTAGTCGGCTCGATCGGCATCGCGAACATCATGCTCGTCAGCGTCACCGAACGGACCCGCGAGATCGGCATCATGAAAGCCGTCGGCGCGCAAAATCGCGACGTTCTCGGGCTGTTCCTGACCGAATCGGTGATTCTGGGCGTCATCGGCGCGATCCTGGGGACCGCGCTGGGACTCGTCGCGGGCTATCTCGGGGCCCAGTACATCGACCTCCCGTTAGTCTACCCCCTCGAGTACGTCGCGCTCGCGATCATCGTCGGGATGCTCGTGGGGATTCTCGCCGGGCTGTATCCGGCTTGGCGGGCCGCCCGGACGGACCCGATCGATGCGCTCAGATACGAGTAAGCGTCTCACACCTCTCGATCGGAATCCCGGTCGCGCTCTCGCTGTGCGTCTCGGTCGTCAGCGCGATCGCTCGAGTCCTCGAACGACGTATCGAACGTGGACGTCTCGCCGAACTCGTCGTCTCGCGTCGACGGCGTGTCGGAACGGCGAGATGCGTCCGTGTCGAAGCCAACCGTCTCCCGGGTTTGCCGGTGACGGTCGGGATACTCTCGAGCGAGGTACGCGCCGAGATAGCCGCCGAGCAGCGAAAGGCCGACGGTATAGAGCAACAGGAAGAAGCCGAAGCTAAAGATCACGAAGGTAAACAGGACCACCCCTTCGATCGGGAAGCCGCCGATCAGTCCGAGGCTGAAAAACCCGGCCAAGAAGAACCCAAAAATAAGGAAGGGGACGAACGTGATCGCGCCGGCCAGCGCCCCCGCGATTGCGCCCGCTCGTTCGTCCGGCCCCTCGAGAAAGCCCGCGACAGCCCCGCCAAGGACGGTCGAGCCCGGGATAAACGAGGCGACAACGCTAATGACAGCGCCGATAATCGCGTTGACGAGCGTTCGCGTCTGAACCATACTAGACGAAAGGACGGCAGAGAGAAAAGTGTCGGTGGTCCAAGACGCCCAGGTATCAGAGCCAAGTAATCAATTCGGATGGTCGGTGGCTCAGACGGGCTGCTATCACCGGGTCCCGGCACACTCCATGACGGGGGTAGGAATGAGGCGGCACTGACTGACAGGAGTCCGTATCAGTCGTCAGCAAACTTCGAATCTGGCTCCTCAAACGTCTGCGCCGGTTCGTCGGTATCGCTCGAGGAGCCCTCGAAGTCGTCTTCGACGAGGTCGGTGAACGTGGCGTCGCCGTTGACCTCGTCTGCGAGCAAGTCGACGGCTTCGACGAACACCGCGACGAGCAGCGGGCCGACGACGACGCCGATCGCACCGAGAGTAAAGAGGCCGCCAGTGAAACCGACGAAATAGAGGCTACCGGGAAGACCGGCCGAGCGTCTGGCCAGTCGCGGCCGAACGACGACATCTGGCAGCCAGGCGATCAGGACGAGTCCGAGCGTGCCAAGCAGCGCTGCTGCGACGAGGTCGCCGACGGCGACGTAGTAGAGCGCGATCGGGATAACGAGCATACTCGGGCCGATGATCGGAACGAACTGGAGGACAGCAGCGGCGATCGCGAGCGTTAGCGCCGCCTCGTAGCCGAGCCCCCAGAACAGCGGATAGGCGGCGGCGAACGTTGCAATCGACGTCGCGACCTGCAGCACGTAGATCGCATACAGCGTCTCGCGGGCCCGCCGGGCCAGCGCGTAGACCACGTCTCGATACTCGTAGGGTACCGGTGCGATGGCCGCCCGGCCTGCCGCGTCACCTTTGAGCAGCAGGCCGAACAGCAACACGACGAACAGCGCGAACTTGATCGCAAGCACCGGCAACGCCAGCGCGAACGAGGTCGCAGCTCCCTGAACGAACTCGAGAGCGGCGGTCTGGACTGCTCCGGTTTCGATCGCATAGGTCATCCCGAACGCCGAAACTGACAGCTCTCGAGGCAGCGCCACGACGGCGTTGACGACCTGCTCGAGCCGGAGAGAGAACACGACGACCAGCGGCGCGCTGACCGCGAGTGCGACACCGAAGCCGACCTGGGTCGCGGCCAGCGCGCCGGTCCACTCGGTGAGCCCGCGCCTGACGAACCAGCGCTGGACCGGCACGAGGACGTACGCCACGGTCAGCGAGAGGAGGATCGTCCCGAGTACCTCGAGTAAGATCGCGCCAGTCACGACGCCGAGGACGACGACGATCCCCGCGAGGACGTACCGTCGCTGGCGGCTCGAGCCGACGTCCCCGTTCGCAGTCCCTTTCACAGCCGGGACTCTCACTGGAGGGCTAAAGTCTTTGTCTGGTGAGCGAACCGGAACGCGCATGGTTGAATTTTTGATATGGGCTGGTAGCCACACGCATGAAGATGGTTCGGCAGCTCCGGATCGATATCGACCGACGGGAGGTGGCTGTCGAGACCGAGATCACCGTTCGCGTCCGTGACGATCGACGACGGCCCGTCGAGGGAGCCATCGTTGCGACGCAGACGAAATATACACGGACGGCCGAACGCGGCCGCTGTCGGTTGCGATTTGACTCGCCCGGGTTCTGGAAGCTCGTCGCGGCAACGTCACCGACCGAGCGCGAGGCGTACGAACCGGCGTCGGCGCTCGTTCGAGTCGTGCCGAACGCGACCGCGCTTCGCCCACTCGGCTGAGTCGGATCGCGATAACAGCCATACGGTCTGCAGTCCCGATGTCCCGGTAGGCCCAGAGTGGGGGTCGCGGCCGGCCGGCACTGACTGACAGGAGTCCGTATCAGTGGCGACGAACGGGCACAGCGTTATGCTGCTTACGGCTGTAGACCGTGGCTATGGGAGACACAAAAAAGGGACGAGACAAGCAAGCAGACGACGCGGAGAAAC
>SDGW01000572.1_pt1 | contig 15550 bp, 17 predicted proteins | sample 2873831 | NCBI WGS metagenome assembly SDGW01 (sample SAMN08132700, study PRJNA421101) | hypersaline lake metagenome | isolation source: celular fraction 0.22 microns magnesium sulfate-rich crust from ephemeral... | place: Spain: Penahueca Lagoon, Toledo | collected 2011-07
CCAGGACGTGCCCGACGCCGTCGTCAAGGCCTACGGCGACCAGCCCCTGCAGTTCGGCCCCGAGTACATCCTCCCCAAGCCGCTGGATCCGCGGGTCCTGTTCGAGGTGGCGCCCGCCGTCGCCGAGGCCGCCATCGAGTCCGGCGTCGCTTGCGAGGACCTCGAGACGGAGACCTACGTCGAGGCGCTGGAGGCCCGGCTGGGCAAGTCCCGCGAGATGATGCGGATCGTCCTCAACAAGGCCCGGAGCGACCCCAAGCGGATCGTCCTGCACGAGGCCGGCAGCGAGAAGATGATCCGGGCGGCCCACTAGATCGCCGACCAGGGCATCGCCGAGCCCGTCCTGGTCGGCGACCGCGACCGGATCCAGGCGTCCGTCGACAGCCTCGGATTCGACGTCGTCCCGGAGGTGCTGGACCCCGAGGAGATGGACCTGACGCCGTACGCCGACAGGCTGCACGAGCTCCGCAAGCGCAAGGGCATTACCCGGCAGGAGGCGGCGGACCTGGTCGAGAGCGACGATTACCTCGCCAGCGTCATGGTCGAGATGGACGAGGCCGACGCGATGCTGACCGGCCTCACGCATCACTACCCTGAGGCGCTGCGGCCGCCGCTGCAGGTCGTCGGCACCGCCGACCACACCGACTACGCCGCCGGCGTCTACATGCTGACGTTCAGGAATCGCGTCGTCTTCTGCGCCGACGCGACCGTCAATCAGAACCCGGACGCGGACGTCCTGGCCGAGGTGACCCGCCTCACAGCAGACCTGGCCCGGCGGTTCAACGTCGAACCGCGGGCGGCCCTGCTGTCGTACTCCGACTTCGGCAGCGTCCAGAACGTCGGCACGAGCAAGCCGCGCGCGGCCGCGAACCAGCTCAGATCGGACCCGGACGTCGACTTCCCGGTCGACGGGGAGATGCAAGCCGACACCGCCGTCGTCGAGGAGATGCTCGAGGGCACCTACGGGTTCTCCGAGCTGGACGATCCGGCGAACGTCCTCTTGTTCCCGAACCTCGAGGCCGGCAACATCGCCTACAAGCTCCTCCAGCGGCTGGGCGGCGCCGAGGCCATCGGCCCGATGCTGGTCGGCATGGACAAGCCCGTCCACGTCATCCAGCGCGGCGACGAGGTCAAGGACATCGTGAACCTCGCCGGCGTGGCTGTGGTTGACGCACAGCAGGAGTAGCGCGCGAGGCCGACCGCAGGGAGGCCTCGGGCAGAGCGAGCGCCTTTTTCTCCCGAGCCCTCATTCGCTGCGCTCACGAGGACCACGTTTTTCGAGGAGTGGTAGCGAGCGAAGCGAGCTACCCGACGAGAAAAAGGTGGTAGCGACATCGTGAATCTGGCGGGCGTCGCCGTCGTGGATGCCCAGCAGGACTAGGACCGCAGGCGGTTCGGTACCGCTCGCCGAGAGCGTCACCCTCAACGGCTGGCCGGGAGCATATTTCCCTCGACAGAGACGGTGCGGACTGACTGGACATTACCGCTCTCGGTTCGAGCGAGGGCCGAGATCGGCGTCTAACGTGGCGCTGAGGCGAGTTTTACGACTGTTGAGTGCAGCACGATGTTTATGTAGGTATATACAAAATGGCTCGTAACTCGGTACATGGACGGGGATGGCGACAGAGAACAAGCGGACGGCGATACGAGGCGGGAACTGGCAGGGACCACAGCTCGGCCTAGCTGCGGCGAACTGTGCCGAAGAGATGTACGCGCTCGCCAGCGAACTCCATGCCTCCGTCGTCGGTCGGTCCTCACGGGGACGCGAGTGTCTCTGTCACGGGAGACAGTGAATTCCGGGTCGGCAGTTCTCGAAGGGGAGACGGAAAACGGGTGGAGAGTCGCTCTGAATGAACAATAGCGAATTGCCGAGTGGCGATATTACAGAGAGCACGGTCCAATTCTGTATAGCGGCATTTGATTTATCAAAGTGGGATCGACAGTACCGATGGCTGAGGATGACGAATTTCGGAGAAGAGCGGGAATCAGTTGGTGGTCGCGATTACTCCAATAATCACGACCAAATTGGCCCGGGCTACCGCTGTCGGGGAAGCAGAGATCGGAGGATCGCGGAGGGGACCTCCTTCCCCCAGAAAAACGGCATCTGAGACACTGGCCCGGAGATACACTACGAATCGTCAGCGGAGTCGTATCGCACTCGCGGAGGTACCCGTCTCCGCTCTGGATCGTTCAAAATCCAGCAGTAGAACCGACGACATACCGTCCCGGAGCAGCTGACCGACCGGCTGGATGGCTCCCACGATCCACTCCGTGACAGGGCAAAAAGCAGCCGCACGACGAGAAAACTACCGCCGGAACGCGGCCCGCGAACTCGAATGCTACCGCTGTAGTTCACGTTCGTGGGGCAGCTGTAGCTGTGCCGAGTGACGTCTACTGTGGCCTCATACAGGTTTCCTACAGCGCAAGAGAGAGCACGTAGGCGATGGCAATAGCCACGAGGGCACCGGTGATGTTCCCCGCTGCGTACCCGATCGCAAGCCGAGTATGGTCCTGCTCCCAGAGTCGAACGACGTCGACTGAGAACGACGAAAACGTGGTGAACGACCCGCAGGCACCTGTCCCGAGGAACAGCAGTACGGTATCGCTAACTGCGAGAAACGTGAGTAGCGCCAGCGCGAAACTGCCGAGGAGATTGACAGTTAGCGTACTCCAGGGTAGTCGTTCGTCAGAAAGGGTCTGTCCGACCAAATAACGGAGGATTGCGCCGATGATCCCACCGGCCCCGACCAGATAGGTCGGGTTGGCTGTCATGAGCTATCACCACTCGGCGTAGTTTGAGCGACGATCCGTACTGCTACCAACCGACCACCTAACACGGCGAGAAATCCGGCCAAGTAACTGGCGAGGACGTAGACGAGGCCAACCAGCGGTGCCGCAAGTGATGCCTCCAGGGCGAACGTACTGTACGTGGTAAACGACGACAGAAAGCCGGTCCCGAACAGTAACCGTGACTGCTCCGCGAGCAGTCCCGTGTATCGTTCTTCGTAGACGAGGACGCCGAGCAGAAAGCACCCCGAGACGTTGGCGACGAAGGTCCCACCTAGCCCAGTTACGAGGAGTCCGACGAGGTATCGCGCGTTTGCACCGAGAACGCCGCCTACAGCTATCAACGCCAGCGACTCGAGCGTGACCAATGTGCGTTGTCGACTCATCTGCCGGAGTTTCACTGCTTTTCCCGAGGTCCGGTAGGACTAGTTCTTGGGGATGGGAGTTAAAAACACTGGCAGCTGGAACCGTGCAGCGTCGGCCGTACCGGGGACAACAGAGCTAAAGTTAACCACTTCACGACAACTGTTCGATAGCATCGATCCGACGACACGACTCCGGCAGTCCAGTAGCATCCTCGTCCAGCAGTGCGAGGACAAGAAACTCGGTGTGTGATTGCACGTACTCGACGAGGGCCGCGATGCGGTTAGCGTCGATAGCCTCGAGCGAGTCGAGCAAGAGCAGGGGGACACGCTCTCGTATATCGTGGGTCAAGTAGCCTGCCAGCGCGACGACGAGTCCGACGACTTCACGTTCGCTCTCACTGAGATGGTCGACCGAATCCTCGTACACTGCTCCGGTGTCGTCCTCGCGGACGACGTGGAGGTCGAACGTGGTATCGTCGTCGACGGTACGACGTTCGAGCCAGATGCGCTCGACGTTATCGTATCCGAGGTGATCGAGGACGGATTCCATGTGTCCGTTGAACGTCTCGACTATCTCCCGCTCAACCTCCTCGACGCGGGAGCGGAGTTCTCTGATCTGTTGGGTAAGATCGCCACACCTAGCTTCGAGATCGTCGTATTTCCCCAGCTGGTACTCGACCTCGTTGATCTCGTCCTCGACCTCCCGCAGTTCCTGTTCGAGCTGTCCCCGCTCGTACTCGAGTTCGCTGATCCGCTCGTAGTGATCGAATCGCTCGCTGTCGCCGTCGCCTTCGAGGTCCTCTAGCTCGGCCTGCTTGTCGGCTAGTTCCTCGCGAAGCGCGTCGATTTCGGAGACTAACGCCTCGATAGATTCTGCCCGCCGTTCGAGTTCGGACTCGAGTTCGGCCTGCCGTTCAGTCAGCGTCTCGTGTCGTTCGAGTTCCTGCTGGATGGAGTCACGCTCCGACCGGCGGGTCGAGAGTTCCCCCCTGCCCTGCTCCCGTTCCCGCCGCTTTCGCTCGACGAGCCGCTCGATGACCTCGAGCTGGTCGGAGACTGCCTGCCGCTCGACGCGACTGCCACAGGTCCAGCACTCGATGGACTGACTCTGTGGATCCAGTTCGTCGAGCGGATCGTCTGTAATGGCCAGTTCTTCGACGACGGATTCCTCCCCCGCGAGTATCTCCTTGTTCTGTTTGAGAACTGTCGACAGCTGGTTTATCGTCGTAGACAGCTCCGACTCTTTGCCCTGCAACCGCTTGATCTCCTGGTCCAGTTCGTCGAGTTCCTGCTCGTGTGTCTCGTACTCGGAGAGCTCTGCCCGGACGTCCTCCAGTTCTGATTCCAGCTGGTCCTTGACCTCTTGCTGAGTCTCGAGCTCGGACTCGGTTTGCTCCAGTTCTGTTTGGATTTCCTCGAAGGAGCGTCGGAGCGACTCGATCTCCTCCGACTGGGTCGTTTCTTCCGCTATCGTTTCCGTCTGTTGTCGGAGCTCCTCGAGTTCCGCCTCGAGATCGTCGATGTCCTCCTCGAGGCTCGTTCGCCGCTCTTCGAGTCTTGGGAGGCGCTTTCGCTCCCTGTCGATCTCGTTGAGTCGCTCGTCGATGTGGTCCCGCTTCGACCGGAGCGAGGCGATTTCCGCTTCCAGTTCGTCCGTGTCGACGGGTGCGAGCAGTAAGTCGGTGAGATCGTCTCCCGCCCGAACTGCACGTCGAATCGGATTGTCCTCGAGCAGGCAGGCGAACAGGTCGACGACGGTCTCGTCGTCAGTGTAGGGATCGCCGCCCGTCCGGACCGTCTCACCTGTCCGTTCGTACTGTCTCGTGTACTCGTTACCGTTCAGTGAGATTCGGACGGTGCCGCTGTCCGCCCCGCGGCGCAGTACGCCGGCAGTCCCTCCCAGTCCTCCAGCTACTGCCCGGAGAAGAGACGTCCGGTTCGTCGCATTCGAACCCGTGAGAACGTTCACACCGGGGGTGAACGTGACCTCCGCGTTCTGAATCCCGCCGATGTTAGTGACGTCTACGGCGAGATCAGCTCGGGTAGATGTCTCCTTTCCGACCGTCTCCTCACGCTCGGTCATCTGGTTGCTTCTAGTAGGGTATCCACGATTGTAAACCGTCTGGTACCGGGATTTCTGACGAAGTCCTCTCCAGATGGCGTCTCGGTCCACCCGTTTGATCGGAACTGATTTTAGCGGCGCAGAGTATCGAGACGGTATGGCTTCGGATTCGAACGCCTCTGGGACGGCGAACGAGGAGACTGATCCGGAGTCGGCATGCTGTAAGGTCGAGCGGACGGCGATGGCTTTCGACGTGTCCGATGCCGTCGACGAACTCGCTGTGCGTCGGAAAGACGGCGACAGCTTCCGTGACCTTGCGACCTACTTCAACACGCGAGTGGTCGAACGAGCACTGGCAGATGCGGACATCGGCGATGGGCGGTCCGTTCACGCCGCGCTGACGGGGAACGACATCGCGAGCGACGTCTACGAAGTGTTGCGCACCGACCGCGACTCCGACATCCGACGTGCGGAAGTGCGTGCGCGGCTATCCGACGCCGGTCTCGACGTTGACCAGCTCGAGTCTGCCTTCGTCTCTCACGTCACGATCCGCTCTCACCTCCAGGAGTGTGTCGGTGTCGAGCCCGAACAGTCTCCGCCTCCGTTCGAGCAGACGGTCAACACGACTCAGGGAGCACGTACGCGGGCGGAGAACGTCATCGGAAGCACGATCGATCGTGCAGTTCGGAACGGCCAACTACGGACGGGACCACTCGAGACGGAGATTTTCGTCCAGGTGACCTGTTCGAACTGCGGAGATACGTTCTACCTGCCCGAACTACTCGAAGAGCGGCAGTGTTCCTGCAGTTCGTCATCCGCCGAGGACTGAACCGGTAGTGGCTCTCACCGCGGGTTTCGTTAGCATTCCTCCAAATGTTTTTGAGATAGAAGTACGAACCAGTACTGGCCCACATGTCAAACGAGATGGGGATGGCCGGAAATGACTCGGTGGTCCCGCCACGGGAGTTCGTCAAGCAGGCGAACGTCGCCGACCCAGGTGTCTACGAGGCGTTCGACGAAAACTGGCCGGACTGCTGGGGACGGATCGCGTCGTTTCTGGACTGGAGCCGTGACTACAAGTCACTCGTCGAAGAGACGGACCACCCACCGTACTATCGCTGGTTCGTCGACGGGCAGGTCAACGCAGCGGAGAACTGCGTCGATAGACACGTGCGTGCCGGGCGTGGAGACGAACCGGCGCTCCGGTGGATCGGAGAAGGCGGTGAGACGGAGACGTACACGTACTCGATGCTCCTGCGGGAGATCAACGAGGTCGCTGCGATGCTTCGGGATATCGGTGTAACGACCGGTGATCCGGTAGCACTCTACCTGCCGCGCCTGCCGGAACTCCCGATCACGATGCTCGCTGCCGCTCGGCTCGGTGCTCCCCACGTCGTCGTCTCCGCCGAGTACTCCGAGTCGCTCCTGGCGTCGTTCATGCGTGAAACGGGAGCAGCGACGCTCGTTACCTGCGACGGCTATTATCAGGACGGAACGTTTCGTACTCTCGATCCGAAGGCAAAAGCGGGCGTCGAGGAACTTCCCTGGGACGTAACGACTGTCACACTCTCGGATTCCGGTGCCGACGAGTCGTCGACGTACGGACTGGATTACCACCGCCTGCGAGCGGAGTACCATGGCGAGGAAGTCGAACCGGTACCGATGCCGTCTGACGCTCCACTGTTCGTCTGTTATGCGTCTGGCCCGTCGGGGGAACCGGTCGGAATGGAACACGTCGTCGGCGAGTATCTCTCCTACGTCGCGTGGACGGCCCACGCGGTGTTGGACGTCAAGCCTGGCGACACGTTCTGGTGCCCTGCCGGCATCGAGTGGATCACGGGACACTCCTACGTCGTCTACGGTCCGCTCGCTCTCGGCGCCACGAGTCTCCTATACGAAGGAGCGCCAGCGTATCCGGACAGGCATCGTCCGTGGCGTATCATCGACACCAACGACGTCACGCAGTTCTACACGACGCCGACCGCCATTCGGACGTTCATGGAATGGGGAGAAGAGTACCTCACTTCGCACGATCTCAGCTCGCTTCGGTTACTCGGAACGGTCGGTCAGCGTATCGATACGGAGACGTGGCGGTGGTTCTACGAGCACGTCGGCGACGAACGGTGCCCGATCGTCGACACGTGGTATCAGGCTGAAACCGGCGGTATCACCATCTCGACGCTCCCGGGAATCTCGGACATGAAGCCGGGTTCCGTCGGGCCGCCGCTGCCCGGTGTCGACGCGACGATCGTCAACGCGGACGGGGAGGCGGTGCCACCGGGCGAAGCGGGGTTTCTCGTCCTCAATCGGCCGTGGCCAGGGCTGTTCCGTCCAGTCAGTGCGTCAGACCAGACGGCTCAGGAGTACTGGACAGAGTTCGGTGATCCGGGCGACGACTGGACGTACTTCGCCGAGGACGGCGCGGTCGCCGACGACGACGACTACATCACAGTGCTCGGACGACTCGACGACGTGATCAACATCGGTTACTACAGCAAGAACCGAGTACACGTAAGCGAAATCGAACGGGCCATCGCCGACCTCGACGAGGTCGAAGACGTCGCCGTCGTCTGTGGCCAGCACGACATCAAGGGCGAAGCGCCCTACGCGTTCGTCGTCGCCGACGACGCGTCCCGTCACGATCTCACGGCTCGTATCGGGGACAAAGTCGAACACGACATCGCGCCGCCAGCCCGCCCCGAAGCAGTCTTCCTGGTTTCGGAACTTCCACGGACCTACAACGGCGGCGTTCTCAGACAGACACTCGAGGATCTACTCAACGACGAACGGCTCGGAGACACTAGCTTGCTCCGGAATCCAGAGGTTCTGGACAGCATCGCCGTCGAGATACGACACCACAACGCGATCCGTGATTCCCTCTGACGGGAGGGCGGGGATACCCCTCACGTTGTCCGTCCGGCTGGAACGATCTAACATCTCAACTTAGCCACAGGTATTATACTGTTGGATGCGTTCTTTGGTAACAGGCCTACAATGCCGGGCAAGAGCAACTCCCGACAGTCACCCGTACCGGCTACCGAACGAAAGGACGACAGCATCTGGGAGTCGAACTTTCGGGCGGGAGAGCAACTCGCAGATACTATTCGAACGACGCTCGGACCGAAGGGTCTGGACAAGCTGCTGACGACGTCCGACGGCAAGGTGGTAATCACGAACGACGGTGCGAGCATTCTCGACCGTCTCGACGTCGACCATCCGGCGGCAAAGCTCATCGTCGAGGTGGCACAACAACAAGAGACGAACGCCGGTGACGGGACGACGAGCGCCGTTCTCCTGGCCGGAGAGTTACTGAGCGAGGCGGGATCACTCCGCGAACAGGGCGTTCACCCGACGAAGATAACTGAGGGGTATCACCTCGCGGCAACACACGTGAAGGAGCGTTTACCGGAACTGACCGTGCCGGTCGACACTGACGACGACGATCTGCTAAAGAACGTAGCTCGGACGGTCGTCACCGGGAAGTGGGACACGTCCGGCACGGACTTTCTCGCGGAGCACGCCGTCGATGCAGTCCGGGCCATCGAGGGCGACGGTCGAGTCGGATTCGAGAAGATCACGCGCAAGACGATCCCCGGCGGTTCCTTCTACGACTCTGAGCTCGTCGAGGGGCTCGTCATCGACATGGACGAGTCCTCGACGGACATCGTCTCGCCGGACGAACACCTCCCCACGTCGTACGCGGACGCGACTGTCGCGCTCGTCGACGAGGAACTCTCGACTGACGAGCCGACTGGCGTCGGGGCCGTCAATCCGGACACCTACGACGATTACGAGGCATTCAGGGACTACGAGGACGGGATCTATCAGCAGTACGTCGAAGCAATCACTGGCGTCGGTGCAGACGTCGTGTTCTGTCAGCAGTCGATCGACGATTCCGTCCGCCATCAGTTGGCCGAAGAGGGCGTCCTCGCTGTCGAACGGACGCGGCGGGACGAACTGCACAAGCTCGCACGGGCGACGGGCGCACAACCGGTGACCGTCGACCGACTGTCTCGTGCGACGGTCGGACGCGCAACGACAGTCGAACACCGTTCTGTCGGCTCTACGGAGGTGATGGTCGTCTCTGGTTTCGACGAGTTCGACCACGTGTCACTCCTGTTCCGCGGTGGAACGGAACGAGTCGCAGAGGAGACGAAACGGAAGCTCGACGACTGCTTCTACGTACTGAAACTGGCTCTCGAGGACGAAGCGTTGCTCCCGGGTGGCGGTGCGGTCGAGGTCGCCCTAGCCCAGCAGCTACGCTCGACTGCCACTACGTACCCAGGCAAGGAGCAACTCGCTATCGAGGCGGTCGCCGACGCCCTGGAGACGGTTCCCCGCACTCTGGCACAGAGCGCGGGGATGGATCCGGTCGATGCATTGCTCGAACTACGAAACGCCCACAGTGACGGAACCACCACTGCCGGACTCGACCTTCAGAACGCCGTCGTCGCCGACACGGCTGACCTCGGCGTACTGGAACCGCTCCACGTCAAACGGCAAGCGATCACGAGTGCCGTCGAGGCAGCGAACGTCGTCGTCAGGGTCGACGACGCCGTCTCCGTTTCAGGTCACGACGAGGAGGGCGACGACCACGGGGACCACGACCACGGATCCGACGGCCTCGTTCCGAGTACTGAGGGGTATCCGTGGGCGCTTGGTCATTCGATGGGTCACGACCACTGAAAAGGCGACCGGGCGTCGCGACCGACTGTTTGCCGGCTGGCGAACAGAGACAACCGGTCAGGACGTCTTGGCGACGTCACCGCGATCGCTCACCGCGGCGTCGTCGTCGAGCCTGTCTGGATCGATGTCGAAGTCGAAGATCTCCTGCGGGACGGACACGGTCACGCAGCTGTTTGGGAGGTCGACGATGCCGGCGATGCGGCTCTCGATCGGAGCCGTACACAGGATGAAGTAGCCCTGCTCTCGGGTGTAGCCGAAGTTCGTCATGTAGTCGATGGCGTCGAGACAGGCCCGGCGCATCCCGACGGTCGAGTTCTTGTAGTGCTGGGTCCCGTCCTCGTCGACGGAGTACCCCTCGAAGACGACGTAGTCGGAGAAGTCCGGGTCCATGTATCCGGGCTTGAACATGGCGTAGTCGGTCCCCATCTTCTCCATGCCGTCCTTGATGACGTCGACCTTGAGGTCGATCCAGCCCGGCATCTCGATCGCGCCACAGAACGTGATCTCGCCGTCGCCCTGCGAGAAATGCAGGTCGCCGGTGATGAAGTTCGCGCCTTCGACGAACACGGGGAGATAGACGCGCGAGCCGCGTCCGAGGTTCTTGATGTCGCAGTTCCCGGCGTTCTCGCGTGGCGGGATAGTGCGTGCGGCCTTCTGTGCGGCCTCCTCTTCTTCTTCACCCTCGAGACCGCCGAGGAGCGCGTCGTTGGGTTCCGGTGGGAGTGCGAGCGGGGGCGAATCTTCTCGCGTCTCGTGGTTGACGGCCGTCTCGGCGTCCGGTCCTCTCTCGATAAGTGCCTGTTCGCGCTCGTTCCACTCCTCCAGTAGTTCGTGAGACGGTGCAGTTCCCAGAATCCCGGGATGAGCACATCCGGGGAAGCTGACGTCCTCGATGTGGCGGGAGCTCGCCAGTACGCCGTCGAGATCCCAGATCGTCTTCCGGGCCTCCGGGAAGTGGTCCGTCAGGAAACCGCCACCGTTGTCCTGGTCGAAGATCCCGGTGTAGCCCCATTCGTGGTCCGGGAACGGTCCCAGATCGAGGATGTCCACGACGAGGATGTCGCCGGGTTCGGCGCCCTTCACCTCGAAGGGGCCGCTCAGGTGGTGGTTCGGGTCGAGGTCCATGTCCCGGACGTCGTTGGCGCTGTCGTCGTTTTCGAGCTGACCTCCAGTCCAGTCGAGACACTCGATGCGGACCTTCTCTCCTGGCTCCATCGAGGCCGCGGGCGGCACGTCTGGATGCCATCTGTTAACGATCGGATCCGGCTGCTCGTCTGGTGGTGCTTCTGTATCGACTTCGAAGACTGTCTCTGGCATGCTGCGTGTGATGTGTTTGCACGGCAACAGATATAGTTAACTACTAGCCCACAACTCGATGCTAAAATTATCTATGGAAAACTCGAACGCAGGTGGATTAACAATACAAGTGGTGTTAAGACCGTGGCCTCTGGATTAACAAAACATGTTATGGTAACTCGATCGGACGATATCCCTCTCTAGGTTTAACTCCCCGGCCCAGTTGTGTAATCAATAGTGAATTATATCAGTCGTCGTGACAACTGGTTGCAATACGCACGTCAAGGAGGAGTACGAGATGTCACTATACACAGTTACAGGAATGGGATTGCTGTTCGTCGGTGCAGTACTGATCGTCAATGGAATGTGGTTACTCGGCAAGGCCGACGACAGGGACACAGCAGTGTTGAATTTCCTCACAGGAGGACTGACGACGTTGATCGCCCTTTGGTGGGCCTTCGGTGACGGTTCGGAGGGAACCGCGTTCAACGCCGCGGGTGAGTTACTGTTCGCGTTCACGTACCTGTGGGTCGGGCGCAATGCCTTCCACGGACAGGAGGATCAGCGGTCGCTGGGTTGGTACTGCTTTTTCGTCGCGGTCGTGGCCGTTCCCACGGCGTATCTCACACTCGTGGCAGGTGATCTCGGCCTGGCGGCACTCTGGGGCAGCTGGGCGATCCTGTGGGCGACATTCGGTATTCTTCTGGGCCTCGAACGAGCGGACCTGACGAGTCCCATCGCCTGGTACACAGTCTTCGTCGGCGTCGTCACAGCCGGTGCGGGCTACCTGATGGCAGCCGGTTTCTGGCCATGGGCGTGACGTCTGCCTCGCAGCGTGCGGCCTTGAGCCTACGTGTAGCTTTTTATGACGGGACATCGAACCATTGAAACATCGACACATGACCGGTGAACCCACCCTCCCACACCTCGAGACGTGTCTCGAACTGTTTCGGGCGGTACACGATCAGCACGGGACGAAACCCTTCACACCCGATCAACTGGAGTGGAAACACTCCGATCTGCCGATGACCCGGCTCCTCGAGTTCAGCGTCGCCTACGGCCTCCTGTCCTCCGACGGGACGACCTACAGTCTCAACTGTAAACCCGGTGCGACTGAGGACCGCTGGGAGACAGTGCTGAACGACAGTGCAGACAGAACGAGGCGAGCCGTTCTCGACTACTTCGACGATATCGACACCACTTCGACTGAGGACGGTTCGCCGGTGGGCCTGCAGTACGAGGGCGAGGAGTTCGCAAGCGTGTTCGTGGATAGATCAGACGACTTCGTAGCCGTCGCCGACACCGTCGCCACCGTCGACTTCGACGACTGGGCCGGCGTGGTCCTCCGAGCGCCAGGTGACTACTCGAACGAAGTCCAGCGGTTCGCGGATCGGCTCGGCGATCGATCCGTACTCGCAGATCTGCCGATTTCCGTCCCGCTTCAGAAGATATCTTCAGACGTGGCCGGCACGGAGAAGAATGCACTCGAATTCAGGCTCTACTTGCGTGCCGTTTGAGTCTGGAAACGTCGACGCTACTCAGTGTCCGTCTGGACGTGGAACACTTCCTCGTTGACCATCCAGCCACCGGACTGGAGGTTCTGTGAGAACGTAACTCGGTGGCCGTTCGGATCCTCCGCGATCACCGAATACGTGTCCGTGTCGACCACCTCGTAGGTCAGCTCGTGGTTGTTGACAGTCAGCCGGTCACCGGTTTCGAGACTGTTGAACCGCTCCGTGATCGCTTTCGGGGCCAGGGGCTCCGAATCTGGCCCGTCGTCGGTGTGGTCCGAACTCATGTGGCTACACTGACCGTTTGGATTGGCTTATTCTTTGTCCTCGTGGGGCACGGTAGTGAGGGCCAAGACATTAGAGGACTAGTCCAGAATAGGTGAGTATGACAACACGTCTCGACGTCGTCCGACGCGAAGAGGCGGACGATCCGTCTGTGAAACGGCGCCTCGAAGAGGCCGAGGACAGCTGGTACGGTGACGCCGCCTTCTTCGGTGCAATGGCTCACTGTCCGGAGATCTTCGAGCACATCGTTGCTACCTTCGAGTCGTTCGGTCAGGGAGAACACGTCGACGCGGATCTCCTGGAACTGATGCGTCTCAAGGTCGCGGAGGTTCATCAGTGTGCTTACTGTGCGACTGTCCGCACACTCGAGGTTCGCGACTCCGTCAAACCGAAAGAGGGCGCCATCTTCGGCGAGATCGACGAAGACGGACTGACGCGGCGCGAGTTTCTGGCCGTCTCCCTCGCCGAACACCTCTCCGATGACCCTCACAGGATGCGGGACGACTTCTTCGAGGAGCTTCGGGACGTGTTCACCGAGGCGGAGATCGTCGAGTTACTGCTGTTCGCCAGTCTGGAAGTCGGCCTCGACCGGTTCTGCATCGCGCTGGAACTCCAGCCGACCGACGACAGCGCCTATCCCGACAGCGTGGAGTACCCGATGGAGAACCCCCGACCGAAGACAGACTGAGCACCATGACCGATCGACGGGATCGGTTCCCATCATGGGCTTCCAGACGCGGTCGCAACGCGAAGCCGGGACGATTCTCGCGTCTGTCTGTACCGGTGGATTGCTCCTCGTCGAGGCGGGCTGCTCGACGGGCGCCTGACCGTCACCCACGAGGCCGCTCTGCCCGAGCTCTGGGATCGGTGTGCAGACGTCGTGCATGCACGCCTCGTCGACGGCGGCGACGTCGTTACCGTGAACGGTATCTCAGCCGGCACCGATCTCGGTCTGTGGCTGGTAGAGCGATTCGTCTCCGGAGCTGGTACTCTCGCCGGCAGTACTTGTCACGTATCGACAGAGAGGGACATAGAGCTAAATGGACGGCTCCGGTAGTTGGGCGTATGGCACTAGATGCGCTGTCCACCGTCGATCTTTCACCGGACCACGGCGAAGTCATCGACGAGGAACTCGCAGTCACAGACGACGTTCTCCTCAAGGTGTTCGCGCTCGGTCCCGAGGCGGCCATCGAACCACACACGCACGCGGAGTCGACGAACGTCTTTCACGTGGTACAGGGGACCGTCGTCGTCACGCGCGAGGACCAGAGCGAGCGTGTGCACGCACCAGGCGTCGTCGTCAACGAACGTGGCCAGGCGCACGGCGCCCGTAACCCCACCGAGGAAACGACACTGTTGACGGCCGGACTCTGTCCCTTCTCTGGATGAACGCTGACGGCTAGGCTTCGAGTTCCTCACTGACGGTGACCTCGTCGCCGACTGCCACCGTATCGCCGTAGTTCGACTCCGGGACCTTCGTGATGAGCATGACCGTGAAGAAGTGCTCGAACTCCTCTCTCGGCGCCCATTCGGGAAGCGTCCTCTCTCGGTGTTCGGCGAACCGCTGTTCAAAATCCTCGATCGGTTCACCGGTATCAGGGTCACGCGACGGGACGACACAGCGAGCACAGGCCTCTGCACCCTCGAACCGCGTGCCACTTACTTCGAATCCGGAAGGATCCTCACCGAGGAAGCGGTCCTCCCAGAACGCCGGAACACCGCTGATCTCTATGTTCGGTCGGAGGCGAATTCGGGCGCCCTCGACGGTCATGTCGTCGAACCAGGAGGCGACCTCCTCGAGCGTCCCGGTGCTGATGACCGACGGACCGAGGTTCGGTCGATCGATGAACGACGGTGGTTCCCGGTGGCGGAGTTCGACGGGTTCTCCGACGAAGTCGCTGAACCACTCACTCGCCTCGTCACGTTCGCTGGTGAGGTCGAACGCATACGTTTCACCGGTCTCTCGCATTCGGAGCGTGAGCTCGTCTGTCCCAGGATCGAACTCGGACGCCACCTCGTGAGTGTGGTCGATTTCCTTCCCGTTGAACGTCTTCCCGACCGAGTCCAAGCGGTCTTCGATGACGCTGTCCTCCTCGGGATCGAGCATCGCGTACTCCCGATCGCGGTGGAACGTCCCGGCCTCGTTGATCTCGATCGATTCGACCGGCATCCGGTCGAGTCCTTTGACTGGATACACCCAGAGGTTCTCGGCATGAGGCATAGAAATATAGTGTGGGTCACATAACAATAAAGATTTGTGCTGGCGGCCACAGTATTGCTCAGTAGCTGCTTTCGGGTAGGGGTCTGTAATGACGACCTGAAGCTGTGTGTGATTACCTATGAACTGCGTTATGTGACTGTAGTCAGGTTGCTCTTCCTAGACGTACGGGCGTCGGTCAAAATGAATCTATGGGTGCCTGACAGATAACGCCCCGTTGTCCATCAACAGCTACGTCGTTCTGTCGACTCCGTTTTCCGGACTATCCGATAGCGAACCGTGGTATCAGCTTCTCCCACTTTGAAAAGGTATGCTCCCATATATATCCCTTCAATTCTAA
>SDGW01000573.1_pt1 | contig 15544 bp, 18 predicted proteins | sample 2873831 | NCBI WGS metagenome assembly SDGW01 (sample SAMN08132700, study PRJNA421101) | hypersaline lake metagenome | isolation source: celular fraction 0.22 microns magnesium sulfate-rich crust from ephemeral... | place: Spain: Penahueca Lagoon, Toledo | collected 2011-07
GCTGGTCGCTGATCAGTTCGGGACTCGTCACGCTGTTGTTGACCGCACTCCCCGGCGACTCCGTCTGGTGGGGGGTGGGACTGCTCGCAGTCGGGATTTTCGTGCTCGTGAAGACGTGAGCGTCCATGGGGCGTCCGATCGAAGTCCGGCGGTCCGGGCCGAACGGACCGTTTTAGGTTCCCTTTTGATCCTCTGGTTTGAATAGGCTGATATGTCCGAACCGTGGCAGATACTTCTGCCGACCCAGATCGACCCATCCGGGCCATCATCGATCGCTGATTTCGCCGACTGTACCGGCATGGACGCCTACGACAGCGTCGACGACGCGCTCGACGACATCGCCAAATACGACGCGGTGATCGTCAGAGTCGCCGAACTCGACCGCGAGGTCATTGAGCGCGCCGCAAACCTGAAAGTGATTGCCAAACACGGCAGCGGTCTCGACAACGTCGACATCGAGGCGGCCTCCGAGAACGGTGTCGTGGTCTGCAACACTCCCGGCGTTAATTCCCGATCGGTCGCCGAACACGCGATCGCCCTCCAGTTCGGCGTCCAGCGAAACCTCGTCGCTGCTGACCGACACGTCTGCAACGGCGGCTGGGACCGATCCGCCTACACCGGCCACGAGCTGCAGGGCGACACGCTGGGCCTGATGGGGTTCGGTGCTATCGCCCAGGAGACGGCGACGATCGCCCAGGGGATCGGCCAAGAGGTTATCGTCTACGATCCGTACGTCCCGGCCGACGACGTTCCCGCGAGAATCGATCAGGTCGACGACCTCACCGAACTGTTCGCCCGGTCGGATACCGTAAGCATTCACGTGCCGCTGGTCGACGGCACGCGACACGCCGTCTCGACGCCACAGTTGGAGGCCCTCGGAGAAGGTGGTGTGGTTATTAACACCTCTCGGGGTGGGATCGTCGACGAGGCGGCACTGTTCGAGGCCCTTGACAACGGCGTGATCGCGGCTGCCGGACTCGACAACTTCGAACAGGAGCCGCCCGAGGCGGACAACCCCCTGCTCGATCGTGACGACGTGCTCCTCACGCCGCATGTCGGTGGCGTCACGTACAACGCTTTAGCGCGTATGAGTCGCGCGGCCACAGCGAACGTCCGGACGGTCTACGAGGGCGGCCTGCCGGAGTCGACGGTGAACCGCGAGGCGCTTGACCGACAGATCGAACAGTAAACTGCGCGCAACACCAGCTCGTCGACAACGCCATGGTGGACCCCCGCAACCGCTGAGAGCGACGACGGGTGTCGGCTCTCCCGAATTCCGGCCCGCCGACTGTTCGCCTTCGCATGGCAGGACGATCACGGTCCCGGCTCTTTATATTAGGAACCTCCGGCTGCGTAGTGGTCTCGTGTGTCCTCAGACCCCGAGGGCGTCGGCCAGCTCGAAGAACGTCTCGACCGTGAGGTCGGGATCGGTGCCGAACGTCTCCCACGGCGACCCCTTCCGGTCGACCCAGACGCCCTGCATCCCGGCGTGGGTCGCCCCCATCACGTCGAACCAGCCCGCCGTGACGTGGGCGATCTCCTCGATCGGTGTCCCGGTTCGTCCGGCAGCGTAGCGGTAGAGGTCGGCGTTCGGTTTGAACGTCCGAATCTCGTCGGCGCTGATCGTGTCTTCGATGAGGTCGCCGATATCGGCGTGGTCGACCATCGAATCGAGCATTTCTGGATTCCCGTTCGAGACGACATAGCAGTCGTAGCCCCCCTCGCGGAGGCGCTCGATCCCATCTCGTACGTCATCGAAGACGTCCAGTTCGTGGTAGACCGCCAGGATCGCGTCGCGCTCGTCGGTCGAGATGTCGACGCCGTGAGCGTCGAGGGCGTACTGGAGCGCGTCGCGGTTGATCTCGTAAAACGGCTGGTAGGCTCCGATCCGGTTGGCAACGAACGTGTAGGCCAGCGAGCGAGAGCGCCAAAGCTTCGAGACCGGTTCGGGATTTTCGACGAGGGCGGCGAGGGCCGCTTCGGCAGCGTCGACGTCGACCAGCGTGCTGTAGGAGTCGAAGGTCACTGTCGAAACGCGGTCGGGATCGAATGGCATGGCTGAGCCGACGGGGTGCTCGGTGGTAACGGTTCGGACGTGGCAACCCTTCGAGACCGTTCAGCGGTAGTACCAGCGGGCAACGAGCGCGACGGCGACGACGGTCAGTGCGGTCACGATCGCGCTGATCACCGATCCGCGAGGGCTTGCGGCTCCGATTGCGACGGTGGTCCCAGTGAACCCGCCTGCCAGTGTCGCCGTCCCGACGACTGTGCCGAGACCGATACAGCAGAAACTGATCGCGCCGATGATCGACAGCGCGCCAAGAAACGACTCGTCATCGCCGTCGTCACTCATCGTCGACCCATCCATCTCCGTCTCGCCCGCTGACTGGGCACTCATACATACCGGGATACTCGCGTGCCGACGCAAGTAGTGGTTGGTTCGTTGTGCACAGTCGACGCACAAGCCGTCTCGGGCCAGACTGGAGTTTGTCACTAAGTCTTTTATGGTATATAAATGAACCAGCATTCGTTCCCGGTAGTCGACGGCTTGGTGTCGGTCGTACATAACAGCCATCGGTATAAGATAGCCCGGGACGCAGAGACGTGTGTGGCGAACGCAGCAATCTTCATTCTGACGGGCAACGAATCGCACGCCGACTACGGTCGACTCGCAAACGGGCTCGAAGCCGCCAAGGAGTTCGTCGAGACCGAGGGCGACGAGGTGACGGTCGTCTTCGACGGCGGCGGCACCCAGTGGATTCCGGAGCTCATCGACGCCGAGAGCGACTACCACGAGCTGTATCAGGCGATCAGCGACGAGGCGATCGTCTGTGACTACTGTGCGAGTGCCTTCGGCGTCGAGGAGTCGGTCGACGAGTCCGGGCTGACACTCGTCGACGAGTACGAGGGCCACCCCAGCGTCCGAGACTTCGTCGCCGATGGCTACGAAGTCATCACGTTCTAGGCCACGACTCAGAGACATCCCACCACACACCCTGCGGCATTCCCCTTCTGCTGGCGACCATCCGAACCGCGAGCACCTGCTGTCGACTGGATTACCTCACTACTACCGGCTTAGAGTCCGGATCAGGCCTCGACTCGTGGGCCCCCATCGCTAGCCCGGCCCCGACCGTGGCCAGCACACCGCTGAGGTGGAGGTAGTGTTCGGCCACGAGAAACGAGCCGTAAGCGACGACGAGACTCGTCACCAGAATCGCCATCGTATCGTCGAGCCGGTGGACCAGCAGGTGGGCGGCGTAGCCGACGGCCACACCGAGGACGAGCCCACCACCCCCGCCGATAGCCACGTCGACGGCGAAGCCACTGATGCCCGAGGCATATATATATGCGCGGCCGGTGTGTGCTGCGAACACCCAACGGCGGTCACCGACGCCGTTTCATCCGCTATTGCCGGCTGCGATCGTCTCGAGGGCATCCCGAATATTCCCGAGCCGCTCGTCTTGGCCCTCGATGCCGTGTCGATTCGCCACGTATGCGGGATCGTTGTAGCTCACCCGGACAGTCCCTTGGTCCTCGAAGACGAGCATCCGTTGGGGGAGATCAAGCCCCGCAGTGAGCGACTCCTGCATGAGTGGCGTTCCGGCTGCAGGATTCCCAAAAAAGACGACGACCATCGGCGGGAGTTCCAAGCCGACCGTCGCGGCGTTGGCGGCGTGATCGAGTTCCGCGACGAGCGAGAGGTCCCCGTTCGTCTGGATGGTGTCGGTGATCCGTTGAACGGCCGCGTCGACGGTCTCGTCGTCGACCGATCGTGTCACAATCCCCTCTCTGTCTGTCTGGTTCGCACCGCCGGTGGTCTGGCCCGCAGTACTGAGACACCCCGTCAGCCCGCCGACTGCGGCGATCCCCGAAACCGATAATATCGTCCTGCGATTCATAGAAGTGTAACTCACCATACACGAGTGTAAAGGCTTCGCCGGACGGATCGTGACCCTACTGTCGATTACGCCGACTCGATCGACACCCGAAGGTAGCAGTTGCCTCTAATAACCGTACGTCTGTCGGTGAATATAACTCGTTGGCAACGCTCGCGTTACGGCATTACGTCGCCGTAACTCAGCTATGTGTCAGTTAACTGTTGTTTAATGAGTAGAACTTCGACCAATCGGTATGACACGGCTTGGTCGACGGCTGGAAGCGGTTGCACAGCAGCGTGGTGGTGATCGGCAATGACCGACGGGTCGACCGTGGGCCACACCACGGACTCTCCGATGGTCGATGCGGTCGACGATCCGTGGAAGTAGCCTCCCACTGGCTGCACGTCTGTGGTATTCGTCTCGATCACAAGCAGCGTTGGTCACACTCGTTGTCGCGGCCGATCGATACCCGGCTCGCGATCACCGCTCGTGTGCATCCGTCGACAATCCGCGATAGTATTCTTAGGGAGGATATCATGGACAACAGTATGGCAGACAGCGCCTCAACCCCTGAACCGACCCCGGACAAAACTGATCTCATCCCCGACTCGCATGCGATTTACGTCGAGACGTTTGACCGGGGCGACAATCCACAGCTCTCGCTGAAGCAGGCGACACTGACGGCCCCGACCGACGACGGCTACTGGGTGTACACCACCGAGTACGACTGTTTTCTCGGCTGTGAGTGACTACCGTCGACCGGGCTCTGCTCGACCGACGCCAGCGTACTCGATCCCGTCAGCTCAGTGATCTCGGACTTCCACGTCGTGAGATCCCGCTGCTCGAAGCCCGACAGTGAGTCGTGACCACAGGCACAGCGGTAGTCCCAGCCGTGGACGCCACAAATCAGGTTTTCGCCGTCGGCGTGGCCGTCCGAAAGCAGGACGCCGCGGTGTTGGCACCGCCCATAAAGCACCGACACCCCGTCGTTGTAGCGGACGACCACGAGGTCGACGCCCGCGACGCGGGCCCCGGCTGGCTCCCGGTCGGGGAGTTCGCTCCACGTGGCGACGGCCTCCGGTTCGTCGGTCTCGGCTGGCGGCTCCGTCTCAGTCATAGACGGGACCGTCGACGTCCTGCCGTCGATTTGTTTTAGTATTCGCGTGTTGGCTCTGAACAGAACAGGGTATGAATATGCCGCCGTCGTGTGCCGTAGTTGACCAACCGTCCGGTTCGTGAGCCTGTGTACACCGCTCAGACCTCGGATCCGGTATAGACCTCGGATGGAGTTGTTTGGTGTAGGAGTTGTCAGTGGAGGTGTCCGTCAGCGGTCAATCGTTAGTCGTCAGTTTTGACGTCAGCTGACAAGCCCTGCGCAAGTTCGATCTCGGGAGCGTTGTTCAGGGTCCACGCCGTTCGTTCGGTGACGGCTTCGATCACTTCGCGGGCTGACGGATAGCCGTTACCCGACTTCTTGACACCGCCGAACGGCAGTTGGACCTCGGCACCGATACAGGGGAGGTTGCCGTAGGCCAATCCGAGTTCCGCGTGATCTCTGTAGTAGTTGATCTGACGGTAGTCCTCGGAGATGATCGAGCCAGCGAGCCCGTAGGGCGTCGCGTTCTGTAGTTCGACACCGCGTTCGATTCCGCCCTCGTACTCGATCAACGCGACGTGCGGGCCGAAGACCTCTTCGCGAATACATTCGAGGGAGTCGTTGTACTCGATTTCGTAGACGAACGGGCCGATCCAGTGGCCGTCCTCGTGGCCCTCGGGAATCTCCTCGGCGGCGAGCTCCTCGCGGTCGACGAGCACGGTCGCCCCCTCGTCGCGAGCCCGTTGGTTCCCCGCGAGCACCTTCTGTTTGTGCTCGGCTTCGATCAGCGGCCCCATGAACGTCCCGTCGTCGAGCGGATCGCCGACGGCCACCCGTTCGGCGGCGGCGACGAACTGGCTTTTGAACTCCTCGTAGACATCGGTGTGGACGATGAGTCGCTCGGCGGAGACACACCGCTGGCCAGTCGTCTTGAACGCCGACAGCACCGCCGCTGGCACGGCGAGTTCGAGATCCGCCTGATCCGTGATGAGGACGGCGTTCTTGCCGCCCATTTCACAGGCAGCGAGCTTGCCGGGTGTTCCCCCGACAGCATCGGCGATCCCGTGGCCGACTTCGGCGCTGCCGGTGAACAGGACGGTGTCGACCGCGTCGTGGTCGACGATCGCAGCCCCGGCATCGCCGAAGCCCTGGACCATGTTGAACACGCCATCAGGGATGCCGGCGTCGATCATGAGTTCGGCAATCGCGTGTGCACAGCGGGGGGTCTGTTCGGCGGGTTTCCAGACGACGGTGTTGCCCTCGACGAGGGCGACCGCCATATGCCAAAACGGGATGGCGATTGGGAAGTTCCACGGCGTGATACAGCCGACGACACCGCGGGGTTTGCGGCGCATGTAGGCATCCTTCGAGCCGATCTCCGAGGGAACGACGTCACCGTGTGGATGGCGGCCGTTACCGGCGGCCCACTCGACCATGTGTGCGGCTTCGACGATGTCGGCCCGCCCCTCGTTGATCTCCTTGCCACACTCCCGGGTGACGAGTTCGCCGAGTTCCTCGGTCCGCTCTCGGAGCGCGGTGTAGACGTCCCAGAGGTAGTCGGCACGGTCCGGATACGAAAGCCCTCGCCAGTGTTCGGCGGCCGCGTCGGCTGCAGCGACCGCGCTGTCGATCTGCTCCGGCGTGCCTCGGGGGAACTCACCGATCGTTTCGCCGGTTGCCGGATTCCGGCTGACAAACGTCTCGTCGGTCTCGACCCATTCGCCGTCTATGTACTGCCCGAATTCCATACACACTATCGCTCGTCACCTACCCAGTAACGCGTCCCTCCCATGGGAGGGCCACGCGGGTGGACGGGAACGGACGACGAGCGAGTCAACCACAACCGACAGTTGCCACCAACCGGGCCGCCGCGTTGCGAAGCCGGGCCGCCGCGTCGCGAAGCCAGGCCGCCACGTTCCGAATCGGTTTCATAGTATCAGGTCTCTTGAGGGGTGTGGACAGCCGTCTCGATACCGACGTCACACCGGTCGCCGCGCTGGGGGTTGCGATCCTGGCATCGTCGACGAGTGCGATCCTCGTTCGCTGGAGCCTCGCGCCGAGTTCGGTCGCCGCGTTCTACCGCGTGCTGTTTACGACGCTGCTCATCGCCCCGGTCACGCTGCTTCGCTACCGCGGGGAGTTCGCCCGACTCTCCCACCGCGATCTGGGCTTTGCGGTGCTGGCCGGTGTCGCGCTGGCGGCCCACTTTGCGGCCTGGTTCGAGAGCCTGAATCACACGAGCGTCGCCGCCAGCGTGACGCTGGTCCAGAGCCAGCCGATCTTCGTCGCCGCCGGAGCCGCCCTCCTCTTCGGCGAGCGCGTCGACCGGATCACGGTGTTCGGCATCGCCATCGCCATCGCTGGCGGGGTGGCGATGTCGTTCGGTGGCGGTGGGACCGCTCCGGTGGCGGGGACGACGCTGTACGGCAACGCCTTGGCCCTACTGGGTGCGGTCACGGTCGCGGCTTACGTCCTCGCCGGGCGGTCGATCCGCCAGCGGGTCTCGCTGTTTCCGTACGTCACCGTCGTCTACTCGGCCTGTGTGCTCACGCTGTTCGTCTTCGTCGGCGCGCAGGGCCACGCCTTCGTCGGGTACCCGCCACAGGAGTGGCTGCTCTTCGCTGGGATGGCGATCGGGCCGGGCATTCTAGGCCACACCGTCGTCAACTGGGCGCTGAAATACATCGAGTCGGTCGTCGTCAGCGTCGCCTGGCTCGCCGAGCCAATCGGGTCGACGCTGCTTGCGCTGGTCTTGCTGGCGGAAGTCCCGGATGGAATTACGGTTGCCGGTGGGTTGATCGTGCTTGCAGGAATCTACGTGACGACAGTCCGGCGCGAATCTATGTAATGACAGTCCGGCGCGACAGTCGACACGGCGCCGGCTAGTGGGTCTGCCCAAAAGAACGCCGGCGTCAGCCACCGAGATACAGCTGTGAGACTTCGGGGTTGTCCAACAGCGTCGAGGCCTCGTTTTCGAAGGCCACCGTTCCCTGATCGAGCACATAGCCGCGATCAGAGATGTTGAGCCCCTTCACCGCGTTCTGTTCGACCATGAGGATCGAGGTGCCGTGGTCGTTGACCGTCTGGACCTCTTCGAACACGCTGTCGGCCGTGTTCGGTGCCAGTCCGGCCGACGGCTCGTCGATGAGCAGCACGTCGGGTTCCATCACCAGTGCCCGCGCAAACGCGAGGATCTGTCGCTGGCCGCCCGAGAGCATCCGGGCTTTGGCCGTTCGCTTCTCGTCGAGCAGCGGGAACTGTTCGTAGAGGTCGGCGATCACCTCGTCGAGTCGGTCGTCCGTACGGGCGACCCCGCCCATCCGCAGGTTCTCGTCGATGCTGAGCGAGCCGAACACGTTGTCCGTCTGGGGGACGAAGCCGATCCCCTCGCGGACGATGTCTTCGGGTGCCATCCCCCCGATCTCGTTGCCGTGATACTGTACCGACCCTTCCCATGGCGTGAGCATCCCGAAGGCCGTTTTGAGCACCGTCGACTTGCCAGCCCCGTTCGGGCCGACCAGACAGACGATTTCACCGGCATCGAGCTGGAGGGTCAGATCGTGGAGCACCTGTGCATCGCCGTAGCCGCTGTCGACGTGGTCCAACGCGAGGATGGGCTCGCTCATGTGCCACCTCCGAGATACGCCTCGATCACACGGTCGTTGGTCTGAATCTCATCGGGCGTCCCTTCCATCAGGACGCTGCCCCGATCGAGGACGATGACCGGATCGGCGAGGCTCATCACGAACTCCATGTCGTGTTCGATAAGCAGGAACGTCGTCCCCTGTTCGTTGAGTCGACGGATCTGGTCTGCGAGCGTGTTTCTGAGCGTCGGATTGACCCCGGCGACCGGTTCGTCGAGCAGCAGGATCTCCGGATCGGCGAGCATTGCACGGGCCAACTCGACCAGCTTCATCTGCCCGCCGGAGATGTCGGTCGCGGGCTGGGTAGCGAGATGGTCGATCTCGAACTCTTCGAGGATTCGCTGGGCGTCGGCCAGATTCGCCGATTCGACCTCGTCGACCGCGCCCGGATCCGTGAACAGTGTGAGAAACGACTCGCCGGGCTGGTTTCGGGGCCCGATGAGCATCGCTTCGCGGACGGTCATCCCTTCGAGCTTTCGGGGGGTCTGGAACGTCCGAATCAGCCCCTCGTCGGCCACCTCGTAGGGTTCCATGTTCGTCACGTCGGTTCCGTTGACGGTGACGCTACCGCCATCCGACTCATAGAACCCCGAAATGAGGTTGAAGATCGTCGACTTCCCGGCCCCGTTGGGACCGATCAGGCCGGTGATCGTCCCGCGTTCGACCTCGAAGCTCGCGTGGTCGGTGGCGACCAGGCCACCGAAGGACTTCTGGAGGTCCTGGACCTGGAGGACGATCTCCCTGTCGTCGGGCTGGTCCGTGGTCGACTCGTCCGTCGTCGCTCCATCCACCGTCGACTGTTCGGCTGAAGCTGGTTCAGCTGATGATGTGTCGGCTGTCGCGTCTGTATCACTCATTGGAGTCACCGCCTGTCCGCTGATTCGTGTGGCGCTTCGGTTCCGTCTCCGACCCCGCGATGGCCTCGGGCCAGATGAGTTCCCGCTGTGGTGGCAAGATCCCCTGCGGGCGGAACTTCATGACGAGGACGATCAGGACCCCGATCATGAGCAGTCGGAGCGGGGCCGTATCGAAGGGGATCCACGCGAACTCGTTGAGGAAGCGCGTTCCCTCTCGAATCGCTACCACGACGACCCCGCCGAAGAGGGCCCCCCGGTTCGAGCCGCTGCCGCCGAGGATGACCGCAACCCAGACGTAGAACGTCGTGATCGGGCTGAGATCGCCGGGACTCACATAGAGGTTGAGGTGCGCATAGAAGACGCCAGCCAGCGCCATGATGAGGCTCCCGAGGACGAACGACTGCATCTTGAACGAGTAGGTGTTCTTCCCGAGGGCGCGGGCGAGATCCTCGTCGGAGCGGATCGTCCGGAGCACACGCCCCCACGGCGAGCGGTGTGCGCGGCGCAGGACGAGGTAGCTGGCGGCGACGAAGATCACCACGAGCGAGATGTTGATGAACATCTGGTAGAACGAGCTGCCGAGTTCGATCGGCGAGCCCGGAATCACGACGATTTCGAGCCCCGGCAGCGCCTCGGGCAGCGTCGGGAGGATCGGCCAGCTTTCGAAGAACCGTGGAATCCCGCGAACCCCACCGCTGCCGTTGGTCCACTGCTGCTCGTTGAGCACGAGCAGCCTAACGACCTCGGCCAGCCCCAGCGAGGCGATCGCGAGGTAGTCCGCCCGCAGCCGGAGCGTCGGTACGCCGATCATCACCGCCACCACGGCGGCAGCCACTAGGGCGAAGACGAGCCCGAAGATCGGATCGAACCCGCCGAGAACCGGCGACGAGTCGGAGGTCATCAGCGCCGCCCCGTAGGCTCCGATCCCGAAGAAGGCGGCCACGCTGAAGTTGATCAGGCCGGAAAAGCCCCACTGGGAGTTGAGCCCCAGCGACATGAGGGCGTACATCCCGGCCAATCCGACGAGGAACAGGAAGTACGTCGGGTTGAGCCCACCGGTAATGAAACCGACGACAAGCACTGCCGCGAACAGTGCGATACTCGCGGTCACGCCCTGTTCGGCACGCGTGAGATCACTCCAGTAGTCGACGGGCCCATCGCGAAGCGACATCAGGTCGCCTCCCCGGCGATGCCGGTCGGACGGACGAGCAGGACGACCACCATGATGACGAACGCGATGGCGTTCGAGTATTCGATGCCGATCGGGATACCGACCATTTCGAGTACGGGTGTGAGTTGACTAATCATGCCGATCAGCACGCCGCCGAGCATCGCCCCGTAGATCGAGCCGATGCCGCCGAGGATGACCGCGGCGAAGATGAGCAACAGGAAGTTGAACCCCATCCGTGGGGCGAGCTGGTTGAACAGCCCGAGAAAGACGCCACCGGCACCGGCGAGTCCGGCCCCGATGATCCACGTCCAGAGTTTGACGCGCTTGGTACGGATCCCGCTCACGCGAGCGAGATCCGGGTTGTCGGCCATCGCGCGCATTTTCCGGCCCAGATCGGTGTACTGCAGCAACACGTGGAGTCCACTGACGAGGATCACTGCCGATAGCACGATGGCGACGTCGTGGAGCGTGACCCGAATGCCGAGCGGGATCAGCCACTCGATCGGTCGAAGCGACCCGATCCCGAACCGCGTGAAGTCGGCTCCGAAGCCGATCTGGATGACGCCCCGATAGATGAACGCGATGCCGATCGACGTAATGAGGAGCCCGATCGACCCGATGTTGAGCGACTCGTAGACGATCTTTTCAGTGATGACGGCGACGACGGCGGCCATCGCAACTCCGACGAGCAGCGCGACGAAAAAGCCGTACGGCAGCCCCAGCACGGAGCCACCGAGGCTGCCGACCGCCCCGAAGGTCACCAGCGCCGAGTACGCCCCGACGGTCATCGTGTCGCCGTGGGCGAAGTTCGCGAAGTTCGCGATGCTGTAGATCAACGACAGCCCGATACTCCCGAGGACCAATATGCTGCTGAAGATCAGCCCGTTGGCGACGAGTTCGAGCACGGACATTCGTCGACTAACCCTCGATGAAGCCAGCGTCGACGTACTCGTGGTCTTCGACGGTCACGACCTGCAGGAAGCCGACCGGATCACCGTTCTCGTCGAAGTCGATGGGACCACTGACGCCCTGGTAGTCGACGTCCGAGGCGCTGCCGCCCTCCGCGAGGATCGCGTGGGCGTCCTCGTAGGTCGTGACCTCCTCGCCGTCGGGCCCCGAGACCTCCCGGACGGTCTCTCCGAGTGCCTCACCGGTGAACTCGTCGGCTGCCTGGATCGCCAGGGCGGCGTTGATCACGCAGTCGTAGGCGTAGGCCGACCAGGAGGTCGGCTCCTCGCCGTACTCCTCTTCGAAGGCGGCTACGAACTCCTGGTAGTTGTCCTCCTCGATCGGGGCCGACGGCAGCGTGATCTTCATGCCCTCCATACTCCCTTCGGGCGTGTCTTCGAGCACGCCGCTGCCTTGGGCGGAGTCCGCGCCGTAAAACTGGGCCTCGTAGCCGCTCGAGTAGGCTTCGTTCACCATCGTGGTGAACTCCGCCTGGTAGGTGATGAACAGCCACGCCTCGGCGTTGGCGTTGTTCATCTCCGACATCACACTCGAGTACGAGGACTGTTCTTGATCGTGTGAGCTTTCGTAGGCGATCTCGCCGTCCCATGACTCCTCGAAGGCTTCGAAGAGGCTCTGTCCGAACTCGTTGTTGACATAGGTGACCGCAACGCTGTCGTAGCCATCCTCCGCAATGATATCCGCCAGTGCGATCGACTGGGCCCGCCCGGACGGTGACATGCGGAGCAACCCGGGGAAGTTCGTGAGACCCACGCCCGTCGAGTTCTGGCTCAGCTGGACGACGTCCGTCCCCTCGATTACACTCTCGTAGATCGCCACCGAGACGCCCGAGCCGACCGCGCCAATGAGAAACGGCACCTCGTCCTGGTTGACGAGCTTCTGGGCCGCGGAGATGCCGCCCTGATTCTCGCTGCCCGAGTCCTCGACGGTAATCTCGAGTTCCCGGTCGTTGATTCCGAGTTCGTTCACACGTGCCAGCGCGAGGTCCTTCCCACGCTGATTGCGCTCACCGAACGCCGACAGCGATCCGGTTTCCGAGTCGACCATCCCGATAGTGTAGGGGCCCTCTCCGTCGTCTCCGCCCCCACTCCCACCATCTGAGGTGCTGATACAGCCTGCAAACGCAGTGATTCCGGCAACGCCTGAGGCCTTGATGAGGTTCCGCCGGTTCAGCTTCCCTTTGATATCATCTACCATGATGGTTCTCTATAGCTAGTGTCTGTATCAACGGTGCCCCTCCCATGGTCGGTTGCGTACTGCTGCCTATTTATTTTAGAGAAGAACTGTTAGAATAGTATGGTAGGGTCGGTATTGAGGCCCGATAGCTACAATAGACGATCAATGATACCACCAATTGCTAACAACTTCGTTGCTGGGGAGGATCCAGCAACGGCCATCGAGCACGTCCGGGCGTGTAACCGTGATGGCGTCGACGGCATCCTCAATCTGCTCGGCGAACACTACGAGAAACGGCCGCCTGCGGACGCCGACATGCGGGCGTACATCGATCTCATCGCCGACCTTGCCGAGGCCGATGTCTCGGGCTGTGTTTCGGTCAAACCCTCACAGATCGGGCTCGATGTCGGCGTCGACGTCTTCGAGGAGAACCTCGCGTCGATCGTCGAGGCTGGCCAACGACACGACCGGTTCGTCTGGATCGATATGGAGGATCACACGACGACCGACGTAACGCTCGATGCCTTCGAGACACACGCCCGCGGGACCGACGGCGACGTCGGGCTCTGCGTGCAGGCGAATCTCAAGCGCACGCGCGACGATATCGAACGGCTCGCGGACCTCCCGGGGAAAGTCCGCCTCGTCAAAGGGGCCTACGACGAGCCGGCCGCCATCGCCCACAAAGACAAGGCGGCAGTCGACGCCGCCTACAGGGAGCTACTCGAATACGCCTTCCGCGAGTTCGACGATCCGGTCGCGGTCGGGAGCCACGATCCGGCGATGATCGAGTACGCCGCGGACCTCCACGCGGAGTACGGCACCGACTACGAGGTCCAGATGCTCATGGGTGTCCGGGAGGACGCCCAGCGTGAACTCGCCGCCGACGGCGTGCCGACCTACCAGTACATCCCGTACGGCGACAAGTGGTTCTCGTACTTCTACCGTCGGCTCCGCGAACGGAAGGAAAACGCACTGTTCGCGCTCCGGGCAATCGTCGGCAGCTAACGTCTGGGTCGCTGCCATCCAGTTGGGTTGCTATGCCGACCCGTGTGGGGTCGTTACGTCGTGTCCTGGGGATTGAGCAGTTTTGCTTCGGCTTTTCGGAGGTGTTCTAACAGTGTGGTCTTCGATACGTCGCATATCTCTGCGAGCTCGCGCGTCGACGTGCCGCGGGGCCATTCGTAATATCCCTCATCGCGTGCGAGGTCGAACACCTCTCGCTGGGTGGGCGTCAGCGCATCAAGCCGACGCTGTCGTTCGGGCAGTCGAGCGTCTCCGGCGGCAGTAATCCGCTTGACTTCGATATCAGCACCGGCATCCTCACGGACGTCATCGAGCGAGGCCTCGATATCGCTGCGCTCGCCAGCGAAACACACCTCCCACACTTCACGGCCGTTTTCGATGCGGACAGGGGCGCTGTGGACAAAGCCGTGTTCCAGAAGGACGGGACAGATCATATCCCCGGGTTTGTACTCGAGGAAAAATTCACGGACAACGTTGCCTGGTGCAGCGTGTCCCGCGCCGAACCGCTCTTGCAGTTCCAACAGTTCACCACTGTGTGGTGAGTCTTCGATACAGTCGAGCAACGTTTCGACTTCCTCTATGGTGCCACCAAAGGCGGTGAACAGTCCGTTGACTGATGCCGAACGCATGTCCGTCGTGGGTGTATTATATATGGCGTGTGCCAAGACGCCACCGCTAACTTCGCGTGTTGCATCAATAGCCCAACAGTTCGGGTGCCAGAGGTTTAATGTAAGTCGAGATCCGGAGCTCAACGCTGTCTCACTCATACATGTGTCTTGTTGCCAACGGTCATAATATTCATGTCTTCTGTCTTATACGACACTGCGAGTATACGCTACCCCTACAGGTCACACACAGAGGAGACGGCCACTGCAGTCGGCGAGTCATAGCCAACACTATGTGAAGTGGTTGAAAAGAGGTGACTCGGGAAAATCCCCTCTCAGATGGGGCTCGGAGGGGGTAACACGAGATCTATTAATAGATTCTTTATATACTACTGATCCTCGTCTCGGTTACTCGGAATCACAGACGCAGACACCCCCTTCACGGATTTGATCGGTGACATACGTGTGAACGCTTCGGGCCAGCTCCTGCATCGTCTCTGCTTGTCGTTCGGTGGGCCGTCGACCACCGTAGTAGCTGTCCGTACGATTTGTGTCGTAGAGGTGTCGAAGATTCTCGGTAGTTTCGGACGAGAGGAGACCTAGTGCAGTCGCGCGGTCGTAACAGTAGGTGTGGTCATGGAAGTCGTTGAGGTCGTCACCGCCTTCGGCTAACGCGAAGGCTTCGACGGAGCGTTCGGTGGCACCGAAACACAACTCAATGGTCGCAGTGTAGAAGCCTTGTTCGGCGATCTGGTCGACCGCCGCGAGGAGTCGACACGCTTTCGTGAGCTGTGTTTTCCAGTCCGCATCCGGGTCGATTTCGGCCTCTCGGGTTGGGACGCCATACCCCTCTTCATTGAACGCATCGATAGCTGCGTCGAGTGCGTCGGTGATGGCGTTCGGGTCGGACCCGTTACTCATCGAGATCTCCGTGGAAGACCATGCTCTGCACAGTGTCGAACTTCTCTGTATCATAGACAACGAGGCCGTCACTGAGGATCTCTCTGAGTTCGTCGACGTAGTTTGGAACGGCTGGGAGTCCCTCGACATCGATCTCGTATGCGTATCGTCCCGTGTCGAACTCCATGTCTTCGAGATCCTGCCGAACGCGGTTCGCGGCTCGTT
>SDGW01000574.1_pt1 | contig 15509 bp, 12 predicted proteins | sample 2873831 | NCBI WGS metagenome assembly SDGW01 (sample SAMN08132700, study PRJNA421101) | hypersaline lake metagenome | isolation source: celular fraction 0.22 microns magnesium sulfate-rich crust from ephemeral... | place: Spain: Penahueca Lagoon, Toledo | collected 2011-07
CTACTTCACCGCGAAGTCGTACACGCGGCTGCAGGGGAATCTCCCGGACGCCGATTTCGAGGACGCGACGCTGCTCGTCGGCTGGCTCCGGATCAAGAAGTCCGACCAGGAGCTGGAGTACATGCGGCAGGCCGCGCGGATCTCCGAGAACGCGATGCGGGCGGGCCTCGACGCGGTCGGGGAGGGCGTCCCGGAGTACGAGGTCGCCTCCGCCATCTACCAGCAGCTGATCGACGGGACCGACGAGTACGGCGGCGACTACCCGGCGATCGTCCCGCTGATGCCGTCGGGCGACCACACCGGGACCCCGCACCTCACCTGGACGGACCGGCGCTACGAGGACGGCGACCCGGTCATCATCGAGCTCTCGGGCTGTCGCCATCGCTACCACTCGCCGCTGGCCCGGACGACGTTCGTCGGCGAGCCGCCCGCCGAGTTACAAGAGACCGCGGACATCGTCACCGAAGGGATCGAGGCGGCGCTCGACGCCGTCGAGCCCGGCGTCAAGTGCTCGGCCGTCGAGGAGGCGTGGCGCACGACCATCGAGCGGTACGGCCTCGAGAAGGAGGACCGCATCGGCTACTCGATGGGGCTCGGCTACCCGCCGGACTGGGGCGAGCACACCGCGAGCATCCGCCCCGGCGACGACACCGTCCTCGAGGAGAACATGACGTTCCACATGATCCCCGGCATCTGGACCTCCGACGTCGGCATGGAGACCAGCGAGACGTTCCGCGTCACCGCCACCGGCGCGGAGACGCTGGCCGACTTCCCCCGTCGGCTGTTCACGGCCTGACCGGACCGATCGAACCGCGATTTCGCGTCGCGTCCGCTCGCGACGACGCGCCGACTCGCGCCGGTCGCGACGACCGCGCTATCCCCGACGACGCCGACCGCGCTCCCCCCGACGACGCCGACCGCGCTCGCCCCCGACGACGCCGACCGAGCCACACCGCAATCAACCCCACCCATGAGCACGACACCCACCGTCGACGACGAACCGGCAGAAGAGGAGTCGGAATCGACGCTGACTACCGCGCGCAAGCAGCTCGAGCGCGCGGCGACCAACGTCGACGTCGACCCCGCGATCGTCGAGCGTCTCAAACACCCCACGCGGGTCCAGCAGGTCTCCGTCCCCCTCGAACGGGAGGACGGGAGCGTCGAGGTGTTCACCGGCTACCGCGCCCAGCACGACGACGTCCGCGGCCCGTACAAGGGCGGGCTCCGGTATCACCCGGAGGTCACCGCCGCGGAGTGCACCGGCCTCTCGATGTGGATGACCTGGAAGTGCGCCGTGATGGACCTCCCCTTCGGCGGCGGGAAGGGCGGGATCGCGGTCGACCCCAAATCCCTGACCGACGACGAGCGCGAGCGGCTCACCCGGCGGTTCGCGGAGGAGCTGCGCGACGTCGTCGGGCCGACGAAGGACGTGCCCGCGCCCGACATGGGGACCGACGCCCAGACGATGGCGTGGTTCATAGGGGTACAGCGCGGAAACCCCACTCCTGAAGGGGTGGGAGGAAGCGCGTACGCTCTGTGCGACAACCCACCGACTACGACAGGGCCGACTCCCCAACAAATTTGAATCATTAGCACTACATATGAGGTATGGAGAAGCGGCGTACTGTCCCCGTAAAAATCGACGTGGACAGTGACGACACCGCACTCCTCGAAGACACCGTAGACGAGTTCCTGTGGGCAGCTAAATACGTCACACACCACGCTTTCGAGGGCGAATACGTCACCACCAGCAAGACCACACTCCACGACGACACCTACGAGGACGTGCGTGACGAGACGGCGTTACACAGCAACCACGTCCAAGCCGCTCGCAACACGGCTGCCGACGCCTGTAAGAGCGTGGTCGAGAAGTGGAAGCAAGGCAAGAAGGCGTCGATGCCCCACTTCACCAGTCCACACGTCGTCTACGACCACCGTACCGCCACCTTCCACAACGAGTACGTGTCACTGGCAACAATTGACGGTCGTATTGAAGCCGACTACGTGCTTCCTCACGATGAGCGAGAGACGCCCCACGCGGACTACTTTTTTTCGGACGAGTACGAAACTACCGGGGCAGAACTTCACTACACGAACGGCAACTGGATGCTCCACATCCACTGTATACAGGAAGTGAAGTCTGACACGCTGGAACAGGGTGCCACTGAGAACAGAACAGTTCTCGGGGTAGACCTCGGCGTGAACAATCTCGCAGTTACCAGCACTGGTGCGTTCTGGACTGGCGATGAGTTCGACCATTGGCGCAGAGAGTACGAAAAGCGGCGCGGCGATTTACAGGAACATGGCACGCGGTGGGCTCACGAGAATGTGCAGGCTGTGGGTCGCAAAGAGGAAGGCCGATTCAAGATAACGCTCCACCGCATCTCGAACGAGTTGGTGGCAGAAGCCCGCGACCACGGTTGTACGGTGATCGCGTTCGAGGATCTTACGGATATTCGTGAGCGAACCGGTGCGTCGTGGGGTCACAAGTGGGCGTTCAACCGCCTGTACGAGTACGTCGAGTACAAGGCCGCAGAGTACGGCATCGACGTACAGCAGGTTGATCCGGAGAACACGTCCCGGCGGTGTTCGACGTGCGGATTCACGCACCCGAACAACCGCGATGGCGAAGGTTTCGAGTGCCTGAAGTGCGGCTACGAAAACCACGCGGATTACAACGCAGCGAAGAATATCGGTCTGCGGTATCTCCGCCGGAACCAAACTGGCTCCGGCGGAGGCGCACCCGTAGGCGTGCGCTTGAACAGCGGGATGCTGAACGCGAACGGAGAGTTTGACCCTCCTGCCGAAGATTCGGCCAGAGCGGGAGTCCACGCTGAAAGCCCACCCCTTTAGCGGTGGGTTAGCTTACGGACGCCTACTCGATGCAGCAGGGCGAGACGATCCCGGGCGTCGTCACCGGGAAGCCGCCCGTCATCGGCGGGTCGTACGGCCGCGAGGCGGCGCCGGGCCGGTCGACGGCCATCGCCGCGCGCGAGGCCGTCGGCTACTACGACCGCGACCTCGAGGAGACGACCGTCGCGGTGCAGGGGTTCGGCTCCGTCGGTGCCAACGCGGCCCGGCTGCTGGACGACTGGGGAGCGACCGTCGTCGCCGTCAGCGACGTGAACGGCGCGATCTACGATCCGGACGGGCTCGACACGCACGACGTTCCCACGCACGAGGAGGAGCCCGAAGCGGTGCTCACCCACGAGGCGCCGGAGACGCTGTCGAACGAGGCGGTCCTCGAACTCGACGTGGACGTGCTGATCCCCGCCGCCGTCGGCAACGTGATCACCGCGAGCAACGCCGACGCCGTCGACGCCGACATCGTCGTCGAGGGGGCGAACGGGCCGACGACGTTCGCCGCCGACGCCATCTTAGACGAGCGCGACGTGGCGGTGATCCCGGACATCCTCGCGAACGCCGGCGGCGTCACCGTGTCGTACTTCGAGTGGCTCCAGGACATCAACCGGCGGACGTGGTCGCTCGAGCGCGTCAACGAGGAGCTCGAAGAGCAGATGCTGTCGGCGTGGGACGACGTGCGCGACGAGGTCGACGAGCGGGACCTGACGTGGCGAGACGCAGCCTACGTGGTCGCGCTGTCTCGGATCGCCGAGGCGAAAGGCGCGCGCGGGCTCTGGCCGTAGCCGGACGCGCTCGGGGCCTGGCCCTAGCCGGGCGCACGCTGAGGTTTTCTGACCGCCCGCTCAGTCGTCCGCGTCCGGCGTGACGACCGCGTTCTCTAACTCGCCGCCCTCCTCGAGCGCCGCGACGTTGTCCGCGACGATGTCGGCCAGCCGGTCCCAGTGTTTCGGCGTGTGGCCGCCCGTGTGCGGGGTGATCAGGCAGTTCTCCAGGTCCCAGAGGACGTGATCCGGGGGGAGCGGCTCGGGGTCGGTGACGTCGAGCGCGGCGCCCCGGATGCCCTCGGTCTGGAGCGCGGACACCAGGGCGTCGGTGTCGACGAGGCCGCCGCGGGCCGCGTTGACGACGACCGCGTTCGGCGGGAGCGTCGCCAACTCCGCCTCGCCGACCATCCCGCGGGTCAGGTCGTTGAGCGGGCACGCGAGCACGACGTAGTCGCTCCGGGCGAACGCCTCGTGGATATCGTCGTCGTCGAAGCCCAGCACCTCGTCGGTGGGGCCGCCCTTCTCGGGCGTGTAGCGGATCCCGATCGTCTCCACCTCGAACCCCGCGAGCCGCTGGACGACCGCCTGCCCGATCGACCCGAGGCCCACGACGGTGACCGTGCTGTCGGTGAACTCGCGGGACCCGAAGTGGCGCCACTCGCCGTTCGCCTTCCGGCGGAACCCCTCGTGGAGGTCCCGCGCGAACACGAGCATGTTGGCGATCGACTGCTCGGCGATGCCCGGCGCGTGGATGCCGCCCGCGTTCGTCACGGTCACGCCGTGCTCGCGCAGCGCGTCGGTCGGGACGTGGTCGGTGCCGGCGAAGGTGCACGCGAACAGCTCCAGCCGGTCGGCGCGCTCGAGGAGGTCGGCGTCGAGCGTGATACCGGTCACGACGCGGGCCTTCGGCACGAGGTCGCGCTCCTCGGCGGGGGTCCGCGCGAGCGCGACCGTCCGGTCCGAGAGCCGGTCGCGGAGCGCGTCCGCGTACGACGCCATCGACAGTCCTTCCGTTCCCTCCCGCAGCACGACGATATCGGGATCCGCGGTCTGATGTGAGCTCATGAGCGGTGGGCGCGTCGGAACGACGCGTTGGCGGATCAAGAGGAGGGGCGTTCTTAGCTTTTTGTGTATGTAGTGTACACGACAATCGTATACAATCAACTACTGTTAAGGACGTCGAGCGAGAGAGCCACTCGCATGAACGAACCGATCCGCGATCGGCTCGCCAGCGTCCGCAGACGATTCCACCGCCACCCGGAGCCCGCGTGGCGCGAGTTCCTCACGACGGCGACGCTCGCCGAGGAGATCCGGTCGATCGGCGTCGACGAGCTCGCGATCGGCCCGGACGCGTACGACCCGGCCGACCGCATGGCCGTGCCGGACGCCGACCTGGGCCCGTGGATCGAGCGCGCCCGCGACCACGGCGCGGACGCCGAGCTGCTCGAGCGCATGACCGGCGGCAACACGGGCGCGGTCGCCGTCCTCGACCGCGGCGAGGGACCCGCGATCGGCCTCCGCGTCGACATCGACGGGCTGTTCATCGAGGAGTCGACCGACGCCGACCACCACCCCGTCGACGAGGGGTTCCGGTCCGAGATCGACGGGACGATGCACGCCTGCGGCCACGACGTCCACATGACGTGGGGGCTGGCCGTCCTCGAGGCGATCGCCGAGAGCGACTTCGCCGGGCGGCTGGTCGTCTTCTTCCAGCCGGCCGAGGAGACCGGCGGCGGCGGCCACCCGATGGCCGAGAGCCGGTTCGCGGACGACCTCGACTACCTGCTCGCGGTCCACGTCGGCTTAGATCACCCGACCGGCGAGGTGGTGGCGGGGATCGAGAAGCCGCTGGCGATGGCGCACCTGGACGCGACGATCGAGGGGACCTCGGCGCACGCGGGGAAGGCGCCGAACGAGGGGGACAACGCGATGCAGGCGATGGGGACGGCGATCGTGAACGCGTACGGGATCGCCCGCCACGCCGACGGCATGACGCGGGTCAACGTCGGGAAGGCCGAGGCCGGCACCGCCAGCAACGTCATCGCCGAACGCGCGCAGATGGAGGCCGAGGCGCGCGGCGAGACGACCGAGCTGATGGAGTACATGAAGCGGCAGTTCGAGCGCACCGTGCGCGGCGCCGCGACGATGCACGGCTGCCGCGCGAGCGTCGATCTGGTGAGCGAGTCGCCGCGCGCGGACAGCGACCCGGAGCTGCAGGCGCTGGTGACCGAGGTCGCCGAGGGCGTCGACGGCGTCGACACCGTGCTCCCGGCCGCGGACTTCGGCGCGAGCGAGGACGCGACGTTCCTGATGGAGCGCGTCCAGGAGGCGGGCGGCCTGGCGACGTACCTCATCGTCGGCACCGACCACCCGACGAGCCACCACACGCCGACGTTCGACGTCGACGAGCGCAGCCTCCGGCACGGCGTGGACGTGCTCGTCGGCGCGATCCGCGACCTCGAACGGCGACACCCCGTCCCGCAGGCCGACACCCCCGGGGACGCGCATCCGTCCCTCGAATGACCGACGGCGACCCTACCGACCGAGGCTCCGGAGACGGAGAGCGGGACGACTCACCGGTCGTCACGCGCGGCGACGTCGAGGACGCCCGCCGCCGGCTCGACGACGTCGCGCATCGGACGCCGCTCGACACCTCGCGTACCTTCGCGGAGATGAGCGGGGCCGCGTCGCTGGGGCTCAAGCTCGAAGGGCTCCAGCGGACCGGCTCGTTCAAGATCCGCGGGGCGTACAACGCCATGGCGCAGCTCTCCGAGGCCGAGCGCGAGGCCGGCGTGATCGCCGCCAGCGCGGGCAACCACGCGCAGGGCGTGGCGCTCGCGGGCGAGCTCCTCGGGATCGACGCGACGATCGTCGTGCCCGAGGTGACGCCGGCGGCGAAGATCGCGGCGACGCGGGGGTACGGCGCGACCGTGCTCGTCGAGGGCGACATCTACGAGCGCTCGTACGAGTACGCCGTCGAACGCGCCGCCGAGACCGGCGAGACGTTCGTCCACCCCTTCGACGACGCGGCCGTCATCGCGGGGCAGGGCACGGTCGGGCTCGAGCTGCTGGAGCAGTACCCCGAGATGGACACCGTCCTCGTCTCGATCGGCGGGGGCGGGCTCATCGCCGGGATCGGGACGGTCGTGGCGGCCGCGGACCGGGACGTCCGGGTCGTCGGCGTCCAGCCGGAGGGCGCGGCGCACGCCGGGCCGTCGCTGGAGGCGGGCGAGGTTCGCGAGCTCGACGACGTGGACACCGTCGCCGAGGGGATCGCCGACACGCGGCTGTCCGAGACCACCCTCGCGCTCGCCCGCCAGGTCGTCGACGACGTCGTGACCGTCTCCGACCGCGAGATCGCCGCGGCCGTGGCGCTGCTGGCCGAGCGGGAGAAGACGGTCGCCGAGGGCGCCGGCGCCGCGCCGCTCGCCGCCGCGATATCGGACCGGCTGGACCTGTCAGGCGCCAACCCGGCGGTCGTCGTCTCGGGCGGGAACGCGAACCTCACCGACCACGCCGAGCTCGTGCGCACCGGACTGTTCGAGCTCGGACGCTACGCCGAGGCGCGGCTCGCGCTCGCGTCGTGGCCGAGTCAGGTCGGCGACGTCGTCGAGGCGGTGACCGCCGAGGGCGCCGAACTCGACGCCCTCGAACGAGCGCGTCGCACGGCGACCGACCACCCGAACCGCACCCCCGTGACGGTCGGGATCGAGGGCCGCGACGCCGACCACCTCGACGCCGCCCTGACGGCCCTCTCGGAGCTCGACGGGGTGTCGGTCGTCGAGCGGTCGACGGCGGACGCAACGTCGGACGCCCCGGGCGGCTGAAGCCGCCCGCGTCCCGCTCGTCACGCCGTGACGACCGAATCCCCGTTCGAGGTCTCTCCGGAGACGGTCCCCGTCGAGACCGGCGTCCGGACCGCTCTCGGCGCCTGTCTGCGGGGCGCCCTCGGCGCCGTTCCGCGAGGCGTCGCGGTCACGCGTCCTCCGGCTCCGGCGCGTACCACGCTAAGATCGCGCCGACCGTCCCGAGGCCGCCGGCGACGAGGAAGGCCGCCTCGTAGCCTGCGACCTCGATGAGCCTTCCGGCGACGATCGGCGAGAGGAACGCCCCCGCCAGACCGACGCTCGTGAGGAAGGCGACGGCGGTCGCGGCGACGCCCGGCTCGACCAGTTCGCGAACGTATGCGAAGACGAGACCGAGACAGAGCTGGACGGCGAAGCCGGCGACGAGCAGCGCCGCGACGACGACGGGGACGGTTCGGATCGCGGTGAAGCCCGCGATGACCGGCGTCGCCACGATAAAGGAGAGCAGGACGACCGGACGGCGGCGGCCGCCGAAGAGGGTGTCCGAGACGACGCCGCCGGTCACGCGCGAGAGCACGCCGACGGCCGGAAACAGGGCGACGAGCGCGCCGCTGAGCCCCAGCGACAGCCGGAGGTCGTCGACGAGATACGACGGGGCCCAGCTGTTGACGAACAGGTACAGCGCGTAGCCGAGGAAGCCGAGGAGGCCGACCGTCCAGACGCGGCGGTCCGTGACGACGCGGCCGAGGTCCGACGGCGTCGGCGCCGGGGTCCCGGTCGCGCGTCCGCTGCCGCGACTCGACGGCCAGAAGACGGCCAACCCCACGCACGCGATGCCGGTGAAGACGGGGAAGATCGCCGGCCATCCGAACCGCTGGGCGACGACGGGGCCGGCGACCTGTCCGATGGTGAAGCCGATCGGTCCGCTCGCGGTGAACGCCGCCACGGCCGTCCCCTGTCTGGCGCGGTCGAACGAGCGCCCGACGATGTCGATGCCCGCGTTCCAGACGACGACGTAGGCGACGCCGCCGAGGACGCGCGAGGCGACGAGCGACCAGTAGGCGCCGTCGGTCGCGGCCCGCCAGCCCCACCCCCCGGCGACGAGGAGGAGACCGACCGCCGCCGCGATAGCGTACCGCGAGTTCGTCCGGTCGAGGACGATCCCGACCGGGACGCTCGCGACGACCGCCGTCCCGAACATGACGCTCACGAGGAGGCCGGCCGCCGACGCGCCGATCCCCAGCGACGACCGAACGAGCGGCGTCACGCTCGCCGGGACGAGCTCGTAGGCGCCGAGCGCCACGGACATCAGGATCGCCCCCGCGAGCAGCCCCCAACGGGCGCGCTCGCTCGTCACGGCCGGCGTAGCGTCCGACGTACTCCCCTCGCTCGACACGCTGAGGCCGTTCTCACCGGCCCCGTATCAACCCAGCGCGATGCGGTCGAACGACCCGTCGGTCAGCCCGCCGCTGGCCGCTGTCGGGGCGTTTCCCGACGGCGTGTCGGGTGAGGTGTGAATCCGGTGTGCGGTTGTCTTTAAATACAGTCGTTCCGGTATCGATAATCGAAGCCGTTTATATTGCTGATTAATAAATACAGCAAAATTATTTTATATACTCGAATGGAACCGTGGGGTATGGGATCGGACGGAAGCCGATCGCCGTTCGAACGGCTGAAGCGACACTACGACCACGAGGAGCTCGTCTGTCCGGAGTGCGGCTTCGAGGACGAGGAGGGCGCGTGGGAGGCGGAGGCCGACGGCGCTCAGGTCCTCTACCGCCACGCGTGCCCAAAATGCGGCGCGGAACGGGAGCACGAACTGGCGGTGTCGGACCCGGACGCGGCGCGCACTCACGTCCGGACCCGGGAGTGACCCCGCCGAACCGGAGCGTCCCGCCCGCCTCGGCGTGACCGTCGGTCGAGGCGCGCTCAGTCGGCGCGCGCGGTCGCGCTGACGGCGTCGATCGCGTCCAGGAAGATCCCGGTGCCGAGCGCGATCTCGCGTTCGGTCGCGTCCAGCGGCGGGAGCAGTCGGATCGTCTTCTTCCCGCAGCCGAGCGTCAGGAGCCCGCGGTCGAGCGCGGCCTCGACGACGGCCCCGCGGCGCTCGGGCGTGTCGAACTCCACCGCGAGCATCAGCCCCTTGCCGCGGACGTCCACGACGGTGTCGGGCGCGTCGTCGCGCAGGAGCTCCTTCGCCTGCCGCCCGCGCCGGGTCGCGTTGGCCAGCAGGTCGTGCTCCTGGATCGCCTCCAGCGTGAGCGCCCCCATCATCGAGCCGAGGAGGTCGCCACCGCCGAACGTCGAGCCGAGGCGGTTCTTCTCCGTCGGGAACATCTCCGACCGGGAGATGGTCGCGCCGACGCGCAGCGCCTTCGCGGCCGCGATGACGTCCGGCTCGATCGCGTAGTGGTCGGCCGCCCAGATCTCGCCCGTCCGGCCCATCCCCGACTGGATCTCGTCGACGACGACCGGGATGTCGTACTCCTCGGTGACGGCCGCCACCTCGTCCATGAACGCGTCGCTCGGGAAGCGGTAGCCGCCGACGCCCTGGATCGGTTCGAGCGTCAGGAAGGCGATCTCGCCGGGGTCGACGTGGCCGCCTTCCGGCGCGAGCATGTTCCGGAGCCGCGAGCCGCCGCCGGCGAAGAAGCCGCAGTCGCAGCTCGCGGCGTCGCAGCCGCGGTCCGCGCAGAACGGCACCGTCTCGATGCCGCTGATCTCGGGGTACCGACGGGTGTACACGTCCTTCGATTTGGTGAGCGAGAGGGTCCCGAGCGTGCGGCCGTGGAAGCTGCCGTCGAAGGCGACGCCGTACTTCGCGGGCGCCCGGTAGTCGTGGGTGATCTTCATCGCGTTCTCCATCGCCTCCGCCCCCGAGTTCGAGAGGAACACCGTGTCCATCCCGTACTGGCTGGAGACGTCCGTCAGCCGGTCCATGAGGTGACTCGACCCCGGGAAGTCGGCCTCGTCCGGGGTCGGCCCGGAGCCGAAGTACATGTCCTGCCCGGCGATCTTCAGCGGCTCGACGAGGTCGAACTCCCGCAGCTTCGAGAGCACCTTCTCGTTGTTGTAGCCGAGCGGGGCCGCGCCGATGTGACAGGTGAAATCGAGGAGGACGTTGCCGTCGACGTCGGTGACGAAGGGCCCGTCCGCCTCCCGGGTCACGTCCCAGACGAACTCGTGGGAGTACTCGCTGGGTGCGGAGTGCGACTGGTGGAAGTCGACCCAGCGCTGCGCGTTCGGGCCGGGGAGCGCGTCCGCGTCGGGTTCCGCCGTATCCCTATCCATACACAGTTTATGTATATAGCGTACATTAAAACTTGGTATGAAAACCGCGCGAATCGGGTTCGACGGCCGTCGGTCGTCGTCCGCGCCGGCCGTCAGTCGTCGTCCGCGCCGGCCGACTCGACCGATCCGGACTGGTCCGGCTCATCAGACGGTCCCCACAGCACGGTCTCGTTCTGGAGGAGCACCTGGTCGTAGTGTTCGCCGAAGTCCTTGATCAGCGACAGCATCGCGAGGAAGCAGACGAAGGCGAACGGCGTCCCGGTGATGATCGCCGCCTGCTGGAGCGTGTTCGCGCTGCCGCTGCCGCCGAGGATCATCAGGATCGCCGCCGTCATCCCGAGGACGACGCCCCAGAAGATCCGGTTGATGTTCGACGGCTTGGCCTTCCCGCCGGTGGTCATCATCGAGACGGCGAGCGTCGAGGAGTCCGCAGAGGTTACGAAGAACGTCGTCACGAGGATCATGAACGCGTAGATCATCACGGACCCGATCGGGATCGTCATCGACGCGCCCCCGACGTTCAGCGAGAAGTTCAGCGCCTCGAAGAGGATGAACCCGGACACCTCCGCCCCGGCTTCGCCCGAGATCACCGCACCGAAGTCGGCGATGCCGTTGTGCTGCGCCCAGACCGCGGTGCCGCCGACGAAGGTGAACCACGGGATGGTGGCGCCGGAGGTGGCGACGATGCCCGTGAACGCGACCTCGCGAACGGTGCGTCCCTTCGAGATGCGCGCGATGAACAGCCCCGCGAACGGCGACCACGAGAGCGCCCACGCCCAGTAGAACACCGTCCACGCGTTCATCCAACTGGTCGCGCTCGCGTCGCCCGCGCCCATCGGTCCGGCGCCGGTAAAGAGGCTCATCGAGACGAAGTCGGTGACCATCCCGCCGAACGCCTGCGTGCCGAGCAGCACGAGGAACAGCGTCGGGCCCACGATGAACGTCACGAACATGAGCACGACGAACAGGATCATGTTGAAGTTCGAGAGCCGGCGGATCCCCTTGTCGACCCCGAGCACCATCGAGGTCGTGAACAGCAGGGTCATCATGGTGACGACCAGCAGGATCCCCAGATCGCCCATGTTGATCCCCCACTGGTAGTCGAGCCCGGTGACGAACTGGCTCCCGATAAATCCGAGCGAGGTGGCGACGCCGCCGATGGTCGCGAAGACGGCGAGGATGTCGACGACCTTCGCGGCCGGGCCGTCGAGGTTGTCGGCGCCGAGAATCGGCGTGAGCGCCGAGGAGACCCGCAGCGGGACGTTATCGTAGTTGTACGCGAAGTAGCCGATCGCGATGCCCATGATGGTGAACACCGCGAGCTGCGGCAGCGCCCAGTGGAACAGCGTCTGCTGGACGGCGACCGTCATCGCCTCGGCCGAGCCCCCCTCGACGCTGCCGAACAGCGGCGAGGGGTTGTTGTAGTAGAACAGCGCCTCGGTCGGTCCCCAGAACACGACGCCGGCCGCGAACCCCGCGGAGTACAGCATCGCGAAGAAGGAGAGGAAGCTGTACTCCGGGTCCGTATCGCCGAGCTTGATGCTGCCCCACGGGCCCACGATCAGGAACAACAGGAACAGCACGATCAGGAAGACGATCAGCAGCAGCGCCCAGTTGAACGCGCCGAGCAGCTGGGAGTTCAGCGACGAGATGCCGTTCTCGACGGTCGACGGACTGATGAAGAACGCCGCGATCACGCCCACGGTAATCAGGGCGCCGAACGCGAAGACGATCGGGTCGATCTCCTCGCGGAACTCGTCGAACACGCCCTGGTCGGAGCCGCTCATCAGGTGACACCCCCGCGACGGCGACAACTACTTGGCCCACAGTGCCTCCGCCGGGTCAGTCCCATGCCACGTGCTGGCATGCACGGTCGATCGAAGTTGTACACAATAAGTGTTTCTCAAAATGCGATATTCTACTCGGTTTTTGTATCTTGTATATATGATCAACATAATTCGAATCCGGGAGATACCAAGACGAGATCGGCAGTTCGATCCGTAGAAATCTGTACGTTCAGCGAGAAAGTCTCGGTATAACCCCAAAGACAGTGTTAAACACCGATATTCTCGGACAGCACCGAGCGTCCGTGGAATCAGCACCACCGCGGGCGAACGGCCACGAGGCGTCGGACCGTCACCGATATCTGTTACCGTGCAGAGGACAGCATGTTACGGAGAATCGAGGAGAAAGCCTCGCGTTTGGCGCGGGGAGGATCTCGATCGGTCTGTTCGTCGACTCGCGCCCGTCAGTTCGTCAGCTCTTCGAGCGTGCGGTCGTGCGAGGCGGCGCTTTCGGTCAGCTTCTCGGCGAACTCGTCGACGCGGTCTTTGATCTCCTCGCCGGCCTCCTCCGGCGAGAACGACTCCGACATCGTCAGCAGGCGGACGAACGCCCTGAGCTCCTCGTCGGTGAGCTCCGCGAACTCGTCGTTCTCGAGCTTGCCGACCACCTCGTCGACGTCGATCTGCCCGACCGGTTCGACGTTGAACTCCACGTTGACCATCCGGTAGTTCGACCCCGCGAGCCGCTGTTCGGCCTTCCCGACGCCCTCGGAGAGCATGTCTTTGAACGGGGTGTGGTACCCCATCGTGCCGAGGTGGAGGAACGCGAGCATGTCGGTGATTCCCTGCGTGTACGCCTCGCGGTCCTCGTCGTCCGGGTCGAAGACGGTCTTCCGGTCGCGCTCCTCGAGGCACTCGAAGAGGATGCTGAAATCGAGGATGGCGTTCCGGACGCGGCGGCGGATCCGGTTCCGCTTCTGCTTCCGCGAGTGGTCCGTGTAGTCCGTCTTGCGCCCGAGCAGAAAGTCGCGGTCGGACGGCGTGAGGATGCCGCGAGGCCGGTCCGACTCGGCCGCCGCCTCCAGCGACTCCGGCACGTCGTTCTGGCTCATGGCTGGTATAGCGGGTGCCAGCGGATTAATGCTACTGGTCGCCCGAACGCTCGCGCACCGAGCGAGCCGAATCCCTTCGGGTCGCGCCGGCGTGCGCCCGCCGGTCCGCGTCCCGCTACGGCCGCCGCCGCGAGAGCTCGACGAACGCGTTCGTGAGCAGGTCGACGCCGATCGCGAGGCTCGCCTCGTCGACGTCGAACGTCGGCGTGTGGTGGCTCGTCGGGTGGTCCGTGCCGATGAGCACGTACGAGGCGAGCCCGCCCGCCTCCTGGACCTGCTGCATCAGGTACGTGCCGTCCTCGCTCACGCCGAACTCCTCGGACGGGATCACGCGCTCGACGCCGTCGACGTCCCACGCGACGTTCCCGACGAGCTCGCGGAGCGCCGGGTGGCTGTCGACGCACGGCGACTCGCTTATCACCCGCGGCGTGACGTCGCAGTCGTGGAGCTCGGCGGCGGCGTAGAGGACCCGCTCGAGCTCGTCGCGCGCGTACGTCATCAGCGCGGTCGTCTCGCCGCGGACCTCGGCGTCGATCGTCACCTCCTCCGCGATCACGTTGCTCGCGGAGCCGCCCTCGATCTTCCCGACGTTCACCCGGGTCGCCCCGTCGCGGTGGCGAGCGATCCCGTACGCGTTCTGGATCGCGGCCGCGGCGGCCTGCATGGCGTTGGCCCCCTCGTTCGGTGCCTTCCCCGCGTGTGCGCTCGCGCCCTCGAAGGTCGCCGTCAGGTGCGCCATCGCCAGCGGGCTCTCCACGCCGGCGACGATCTCCCCCGTCGGGTGGCCGAGCCCGATATGCAGCGCGAACAGGTAGTCGACGCCGTCGAGGTGGCCGCTCTCGGCCATCGCCTTCCCGCCGCCGGAGATCTCCTCGGCCGGCTGGAAGAAGACCTTGAGCGTCCCCTCGAAGTCGCTCTCCTTGACCGCCGCTATCGTGCCGAGCGCGATCGCGAGATGCGCGTCGTGCCCGCAGGCGTGCATGTACCCGTCGTGTTCCGACCGGAACCCCGCCGCCGCCGGCCGGTGGTCGGGGGCGTCCGACTCGCGGATCGAGATCGCGTCCAGATCGACGCGCAGGCCGATACACGGCCCCTCGCCCCGCGAGAGCGTCGCGACGACGCCCGTGTGGCCGCCCGCGGTGCGCTCTAAGAGATCGTCGCTGACCCCCGCCTCGCGGGCGCGGTCGAGCCACGGCTGAATCTCGTCGTCGTCGGGGACGGCCATCCGCGCGTCCGTGGCGAGCGCGTCGCGGCCGACGGCGATCTCGTCGACGCCGATGCGCTCGAGCTCCGCGACGACGCGGGCGGTCGTTCGGAACTCGCGCCACCCCGGTTCCGGATGGCGGTGGAACGCCCGCCGGAGGTCGCTCAGTCTGGCTCGCGCGTCGTGAGGCATCTGTCCGGAGGGCAAGCGATGGGGCTACTTAACGATAGTTACTAATCGTCTCGCCGGGCATCGCTGCCGAGGTCCGCCGGAGCTCGGTGTCCCTCCCGCGCGTCGGGAGTCAGCCCGCCCGTGACCGTCCGGCGTCGCCCGAACTACAGTTTGACCTCGGTACCGTCGCCCGCCTCGACCGCTCGCCGATATATCGCCTCGCTCGCCGCCGCGTCCAGCGTCGCGGACCCGACGCTCACGACGACAAGCGTCTCGTCGGGCGATTCTCGGCCGTAGCCGTCCGCGAGGGGGACGCCGAGCTCGACCACGTCGTCAGCGTCGAGGTCGCTCGCGAGGAGGTCGCCGGTGTCGGCGGCCTCCTCGGGCACGTCGGCGAACACCCGCTCGGCGCGGTCGAGCACGCGGGGATCGAGCTCCTGGGTGTCCGCCGTGAACGCGCCGACGGCGACGACGAGGGTCCCCGCGTCGAGCGCGTCGGGCGGGAAGACGGG
>SDGW01000575.1_pt1 | contig 15505 bp, 14 predicted proteins | sample 2873831 | NCBI WGS metagenome assembly SDGW01 (sample SAMN08132700, study PRJNA421101) | hypersaline lake metagenome | isolation source: celular fraction 0.22 microns magnesium sulfate-rich crust from ephemeral... | place: Spain: Penahueca Lagoon, Toledo | collected 2011-07
TGTTGAAGAGTCCCTATAAAAATGAAACGTCTAGGATTTTTAACCCTAGACGTTTTTTATGAGCTATTTTACTTACGATATCTGGTTCAATTTTCATATTTCATAAGAATAGGAAACGTACTTCAAGACACTCCTGTGTGCTAGTTCTCACCAACCACTAGCTCTCTGGAACAGGGAAGAGTATCAATACTGCAAATCCGTCTACGTCATACAAAATGTCATTCAAATATAAATTGTTTGACTCCTTTCTATCTTAAACGCTTTTAAGCATTAAAGTCAATGGTGATACCCAATTTTTTTCGAGTTTTTTGAAACCATATATATTTAGGATCGAGGAACATCGTGAAAAAGTCGGTGAAATGCTTAATATACCAAACCAATCAAAATAAAAAGGAGCTGTCCCGAAGTAGGGATAGCTCCTTATTACTAGCTATGCAATTGTTCAAGATGACCTTTTATGCTTGGATATAATTGCTTGTACACTTTGAATAAGTCTTGATATATCTTGTGATTTTCCATATTCGGTTGCACAGGTTCCTGCATAGGGATGGACGTTTTGATATCGGCAAGATCCTCAACTTCACCAAGACTTTGCAAGGCCACCCAAGCAGCCCCCCAGGCCGAACTCTGGTGACTCTTCGGAACATGAACAGGCTGACCGAATACATCTGCTAAGATCTGTAACCAAAACGAACTACGTGCAAAGCCACCGCTAGCGTAAAGAGCTTTGTGTTCATCACCCGTTCGCTCCAAAATGTGAGCAATATGATAAATACTGAAGATAACCCCTTCCATCCCGGCACGAATCATATCTTTCTGATTGTGAGTGGCTTGGAGTCCTATAAAGCTTCCCTTAGCACTAGAGTCCCAAAATGGTGCACGTTCACCATTTAGATAGGGGAGGAATAGTAAACGGTTGCTTCCAGCAGGGGATTGAGTTGCTAAATTCGTTAGATCCTCAAAAGTTGGAGCATATTGATCTGATGTAAATAAATCCTTCAGCCATTTCAGCACGTTCCCACCATTGTTCGTTGGACCACCCTTAATCCATAAGTCATCTGTGAAGCTGTAGCAAAAGACTTGCTGATCTTCATCAACGATAGGATTGTTTGAAAATTGTCTTATTGCACCGCTCGTACCAATGGTGATAGCCGTTTCACCTGGGTTTATTGCGCCAATTCCTAAGTTTGCAAGAGGACCGTCGCTACCTCCTATGACAAAAGGTGTTTCGTTTTGTAGTCTCATTGCTTCTGAAATAGTAGGATTCAGTCCTTTTAACTGATATGAAGCCGGTACAATGGTAGATAGTTGATTTTCGGATATCTCCAGTGTTTTAAGAGCCTCAACATCCCACTGCTGTTGATCAATATTATAAAAACCAGATGAGGCAGCTACCGAATAGTCAACTACGTATTCACCGAACCATTGAAAGAGTAAATACTCTTTTATGGATACGAATCGTGACGCTTTCTGGTAAGCTTCATACTCATTTTCTTTCATCCAGAGAAGCTTTGCCATAGGCGTCATTGGATGGAAAGGTGTTCCCGTTTTTTTGTATAAATCACTTTGAGTTTGTTTAATCTTCTCAGCTTGTTTCTGACTTCTTCGGTCTGCCCATATAATCGATGGAGATAGAGCCTTTCCGTTTTCATCAACACAAATAATAGAGTGCATGGCTGCAGATATACCGACTCCTGTAATCGTTTGGGAAGGGATATCTTCTTGTTGAACAGCATCTTGAATAGCTGAAACGGCAGCTTTCTGAATTTCATCTGGATCCTGTTCTGCCCATTGATCGTAAGGGTGATGGAGCGGATAAGCCACTTCACTTTCTGAAATTACATTCCCTTTATAATCGAAAATGACGGCTTTTGTACTTGTTGTTCCGATATCTAGTCCTATGACATGTTGATTCATATAGAAATAAACCCTTTCCTTTGTTGTCTAGTGATCATGCAGTCAGCCCTTTATTCTTAGATCCGTTTATTCGACATTGCATCACGCATTTTTTTAGTTGCTTGCTGGGCTTGGTCCTGATTCACCATGCAATAGTTTACATATAATGCGTCAATAATGGTCAGCTCAGCGATACGTGAAGCCAAAGCTTCTGAACGGTATTCGGTCTCCTTTGAAACTGTGTATAGTGTATAATCAGCATTTTTGCTAAGGGGAGATTTCACAAAGTTTGTAATTGCAACCGTCGTGACTCCGTTCTTTTTAGCCACGTCTAAAGCATCCAATATATCTTTATTTGAGCCTGAGTGGGAAATCAAAAACGCTACATCTTGTTCTGTTAGTTGAGAAATCGCCATTAACTGTAGATGTGAATCTGGATAACCAGGACTGGGAACGCCATTCCGTATGAACTTAGGCTGGGCATCCAGGGCTACAATCCCGGAACCGCCATGGCCGAAAAAACTTAATGATTTTGCTTTCGTAATAACAGATACGACTTCTTGTATTGGTTGTGTATCTAAAATCCCTTTTGTGTTTTCGAGTGCTGAGGTATTTGCATGAAATACCTTGTGTGTAACCCCAAGTTCTGAGTCATCCTCTTCAATCGTTTCATGAATATCTTGAATGGGATTAACGATTTCTGAAGCTAAAGCAATTTTCATAGCCTGGTAGCCTTTAAATCCAAGACGCTTACAAAATCGAAATACAGTAGCGTCAGCGATCATTAAATCATCAGAAATTTGATTGATTGTAGAATGGATAATTCGTTGTGGGTTGGATGTAATGTAGTCAGCGATCAGTTTTTCTTTTTCACTAAGCTGACTATACATAGAATGAATCCGTTGTAAGCAATGTATGGAAGGTGTTTCGGACATAGATTACTCCCTCGTTTTCTATTAAGTCTCACTACAATTGTAAACGATGCCATAGTTGAAATGAAGAGGTTGGTAGAAAATTTTTTTCATAAAATCTATTGAAGTGAAAAATTTTGTGTATATATGAGAATCAACGAAAAAATATTTCGTGCTTTGTAACGCTTACGTAAAGCAGTGCAAAGACGCCACTTTCCCTAAGCTTGTTTTTTCTATGTCTTTTTCCCCTATTTAATCACTATCCATTAAAAAAGCTAAATATTTTCCAAAAAAATGAAACGTTCTTGTGCTTTTATTCGTCTGTATATATAGACACCAAAATGGTTTAATTTTCCTTCCTCGTGATGAACCGAAGTAGATATATAGAATTAGATTGGTCGTATTTTCCTTTTTTAAACATAATTTTTGTATTACTTCGTAAGTATTTGAGGGAGTGAAATTTTCCAAACATCAAAGAATGCTTTATTTTCATGATGCATCACTAGATTTTAACTTGGAATAACAAAAAGAAGGGGAGAGATGGATGAAGAAAAAGTGGATGTCAGGAATGCTGTGTACAGTAATGGTGGCAGGGAGTATGACGCCGGTATATGCACAGACTTCCGATAGTGCAACAAGTAAAGAGAAAAGGGACCAAGTAGCGTTAGAAGAAGCAAAGAAAGAAGCCAACATTTCAAAAGAAGAAGCGATTAAAAGGGCAAAACAGGCAATGGATATTCAGGAAGATTACGAAAGAGAAGATGTCCGTTTCAACACTAGGCATCCTGATGGGCAAGTATGGGAAGTACGATGGAATAAGCAAGAGGATAATTCTTATCATAACATTTCTGTTACTGTCGATGCTGAATCAGGTGATATCGTATCGCTTCGTCAACACCACAATAATCGCGATGAGGAGCGTAGTTTTCCACCTAAAGTGGATTACGAAAAGGCAGTTTCTATAGCACAATCCTACATTATGAAGCATCACGCTGGTTTAAAGGGTGGACTTGTACTTGATGAAGAAACGAAAGAGCGATCTCAGGAAAGGCCGTTTCGTCGCACATATGAGCACCAGGTAGAATTCAATCAAGAAGTAAATGGTGTACCTTTCGAACGAAATAGCATACGTTTTTCCATTAATGGTAATGGAACGATCACAAATATGAACTTTAATTGGCAATACGACCTAAACTTTGAGGAATCAGATCAAATAGTATCCAATAAAGAAGCGGCTGATGCATTTTATGATCACTTTAAAGCGGACCTACAATATCAGCTAAACCGACATGTCAATCGACCGGGAGAAGATGCAGATCCAAAATTAGTATATAATCCTGTAGGTAAGGTTGAAGATTCATATAGATGGTTTGGTTTACTTGATGCTGAAACAGGAGAATGGCTAACACGTGACAACGAACCTTATGGTGAGGACAATGTTTATAAGATTGCTGAAGAGCCAGTTGCAAACGATACAGTACCTGTTGAAGAACGGAAAGAGGAATTAACTCAAGAAGAAGCATCTGCCATTGTGACAGAATCCTTTGATATCCCAGAAGAATATCAACTTGAAGATGCTAATTATGATGAGAATTATAGAAGAGATGATGGGAATCCTTCATGGAGGTTTTACTGGAGAAAAGATGAGCGAAGCCATCCAATGGAGGATATCCGAGCAACAGTAGATGCTAAGACAGGCGAGTTAATCAGGTATAGTGATGATCGAGATCGTTATAACAGAAGTAATGAGATGCCAGAGGATTTCGAGGTGAAAGTAACGAAAGAGGATGCAAAAGCAAAAGCTCTGAATCTTGTAAAAGAAGTTGCTAAGACGAAACTAGATCGTCTATACGTTATGACACCACGTGAAAACACATATAGAGATGAAGACATACCACATTCCTATAGTATTACTTTTGTTCGAAAAGAGAACGATTTGAAGGTTGAAGGCCAACAAATTAGTGTAACGATCGAAAGTGATACAGGCAAGATCGTGAATTATTATCAAAGATGGAACAACAATATAGAGTTCCCTAAAGTAGAAGATGTCATTTCTGAGGAAAAAGCAAAAGAAGCTCTATTTAATAATTACAATATGAAATTAATTCACCACCTTCCTTTACCGAGAGATGAAGAGGAAGAGAATAAAGATACGATGATAGTCTATCAGCCAACACCGAAAATACTAGATCACCGTGTTTATCTAGACGCCAAGACCGGAAAATGGATGGACGAAGAAACTGGTGAAATCTATAGCAAAGAAGAGAAAAAAGCAAAAGACATCACGGACCATCCGAATAAAGAGCAACTACAGAATATGCTAGCTTATAATATTTTTGAGCTCGATGAGGACAGTAACCTGAATCCAGATGAGGAACTCACACGATCTGGCTTCGTGAAAGTCTTAATGAAAGCATTGGGTTATGGTGGCTATTATTATGGTAGAGATGAAGAAGTGCCATTCGAAGATATTACAGAAGAGCATGAGGACTACAGTTATGTCATCACAGCTCTTCGACGCAACCTACTCGATGATGACGCAAACAAGTTCCATCCAGATGAAAAGGTAGATCGTGCTTCTGTTTCTAAATTACTCGTTGAAGCACTCGGCTATGATAAGTTAGCAAGCTTTGAAGGTGTATTTGAACCAGCTTTTGAAGATGTTGAAGATGATAAATATGCTGGTCATATCGCTCTTGTGAATCGACTTGATATTTTGAGTGGAGATGGCGATGAGTTCTATCCTGAAAAAGCAGTAACTAAAGCTGATGCTGCCGTTGCAATCATGAAGTTTTTAGAGCTTGAACCTAAATTAAATGAAAATCGATAAAGGTGAGGAGTGCCAGACTGAGGTCTGGCACTTTTTTTCATAGATGTGCGACCGAAGTTTCTTTATGAAACACTGAAACAGTTGCCTCATGACGTACAACATTGGGTAATTAAGTGTAATACGTAATACTTTGATTGGGTTATAGCGTTACGTTATGATAGAAGGGCAAAAGCCTAGGAGACTTCTGTGGATGCAGACGTCTTCTGGGCTTTTTATAACGTCAAGTGTAAGTAGGAGGAATCCTTCATGAATAGAGAATGGTTAAAGGTAGTGATCGCATCTGTTTTTGAAGTGGCCTGGGTTGTCGGGTTGAAGCATGCAGATACAGTTCTCGAATGGAGTGTTACTATACTAAGTATAATCGTGAGCTTTTATTTATTGGTGATGGCAGGAAAATATCTGCCGGTAGGAACTGTTTATTCTGTATTTGTCGGTTTGGGGACAGCAGGCACGGTTATGTCAGAAATTATACTCTTTGGGGAACCGATCCAATTCGCAAAAATGGCCTTAATTGTTTTACTAATAATAGGAATAATGGGGTTGAAGCTTGTAACGAAGGAATCTTCACACGAGGAAGGGGCTGAGTCCTAATGGCATGGGTTTCGTTAATTGCTGCAGGTTTGTTTGAAATGCTTGGCGTGACTTCGATTAACCTGATTCACAAATATCGGAATGCGTCATCTGTATTGATTATGCTTGTTGCGTTTACAGGAAGCTTTATATTTCTATCAATCGCTATGGACACCCTTTCTATGGGGGTTGCTTATTCCGTATGGACGGGAATTGGAGCTGCTGGAGGCACTATTATGGGAATGATCTTTTATGGGGAACAGGCAGATAAAAAGCGCATATTTTTTATTAGTCTTATCATTTTATCTGTCATGGGTTTGAAATTCATTAGCTAGATTTTGCATAATATGTACGAGCTGATTAAGTTGAAAGAGAATCTTTTTAGGATAAAAATAAGAAGCCATTAGCATTCATTTTGCTAGTGGCTTTATTGGTTTTTAGTCAATTTTAGTTAGTAAAATGCTAGTGTTTAGGATAAAGCTACTTTTGTTTCTTCCTCTGTACTTTTCCATAAACAGATTTGGAGTTTTTAAAAAGGCCGGAAGAGGAAAGACCAATGATAAGGCCAGCTAGCACCTGGTAACGAGGTGTGACATCAACATAGATGAAGGCGAACAAGATGCCTAGGACCAAGGCAAGAATAGGTTCGTATTTCTCACGTAAACCGAAGCGGTTGGTAAGAGCTGTGAGTCCTGTAACAACTGCAATGAGAACAGTCAAGTCACTTAATGGATTATACATGGAAAGTTAGCCTCCTTTTCATCAGTATATCGTTATTACCATCTTCAAGTGGATAGGTCTAAGGAGCCAAAATGAATCATAAAGATGGTGAGAGAGACAAACATCGCTATATAATAAGAGCATCCAAATGAGAGTAGGAGAAGATATGGACAACGCAATCGTTATAATGTTGCTCTTTCTAATCGCCTTATTTTTATGGGAGATTCTTTTTATATTCCCAACTAAGTGGTTAAAGGTAGAGCACATACATTGGAATACGAAAACAAGAAAGAGAATTTTACAAATTAGTGATATCCACATTCGCCATCTCCGTGTTTCCCATAAAAAAATTCAAAACATCATCCGGGCCGAAGCGCTAGACTATGTTTTTTTGACAGGAGACTTCATAGATAAACATGAGCGAGAGTTCGAGTCACTTAAGTCTTTTTTACAAATGATTCAAAAGACAGGGGTTGAAATGTACGGCGTACTTGGCAATCATGACCGATACATCGCTGAGGATAAAGTAGAGGAATTGGAAGAACTTCTTCATGAATGCGGCGTGCTTTTGTTGAAAAATGATTACGTGGAAAAGGACGACGTGTTCATTGTAGGTGTAGATGATTACTGCAAAGGACATTGTGACATCAACAAAAGTTTTGCGTTTAAAAACCCCGAAAATAAAGAGATATTAGTCCTTACACACGATCCAGATGCTGTAATTGAAATTGAGCAACCATTTTCTTTATTTGTTTCAGGTCATCTACATGGAAAACAAGTGAATGTTCCCTTCTTCTTTAACTTAAAGAATATGGGGGAGGTTGCTCAGCAAGGGATGTATAAAGGAAAGCATGATCATGAAAAAGGCCCAATCTATATATCAAAAGGAATAAGTCAGACAGCATTCAATATCCGATTTTGGGTACGAAGCGAGCTGACGATTCATTTCTTAGCTCCACGTGAACGAAACACTAAATAAAAAAAGAGGCTGATTCCTAGTCACTGCTTTGACTATGGAACTCAGCCAATTTTTGTACATAATATTGCTCTTCCCTTGCCATGTGATCAGCCATAAGTTGTGCGAAGTTGTTTAACAGATTTGCCGACAAGTTCATATCATCTATTTCATTCAAAAAGGTATGGAACAATTTTCGTTCGAGTTCTACGTGACTGTTGAATTTATCTAAAGCAGGGAAAGAGTGAAGGTTTGTTTTGAGGTATCCTGACAACTCAACCGCTTTCCTATAAAACTGATCAAAATGGTTTTGGAACTCTTGGCCTTTTTGTTTGAGGTGCTTGTCATTTAGTTCGTCTTGAATAACTTCCGCATGGCCTGATGCATCTGTAAGCCAAAGCATGTGGTGGTGTAGCTCATGAAATATCGGAGGAGCCTCACCCTTTCCAAGATATCCGATTACCAATAAATACTCTTCTAACTCCGTAACCATATGATGAAGAAATGATGTAGATAAATCGATTATAATCTCGTCATTAATGGACTGTTCAATAAGGGAAAGTTTCATTCGGCGAAATTCACGTACATCTTTGCCAACCTCTTGCGTAAAAGCCGGCATATCTTGAATGTGCTGCTCACATACGTTCTGAAGGTAAGTTTCGAATGTATGTATGAAATTGTCAGCTTGAGCGATGAGTTCATATTCTTCAGAAGAAAGTGCATGATGAATAAAACGGGCGTGATCTCCGAGAACCTGTAGCCAAAAACTATGCTCATAAACGGCAGCTTCCTTATAGGATTTCATCTTAGTAAACCTCCTAAAACGTGCCTTCTTCTTCATCATATGCAAGGGAATGGTTGGGCATGTGTATTTCTTCTATTGTAACGGTGTAAATAGGATAAAATAAGATTATGAGAGAGGGGGTTAATTGAAGAGACATGCAAGCTATTAAGTGACTCACAAAAAAAGTCACGCCCAAATGATGGGAGTGACACACAAGAGATGCACCTTCACGGTCAACATATCGCTCGCATTCAACAAAATTTGAGCGCAGCACGGTTGCGACTAAATTATCGTTGTGATCTTCGGTAACCGGCTTGTTGAGCTTGCTCTTCGGTTTGGAAGAGTTCTTGGCCTTTGACACGATCATAGTACTGGCCGCCTGGAACATGGTAGATTAGCTCACCTTTGGAATTGCGGTTCCCTTTAATTGGAGCTTTAGGCGGTTGGTGAGTTGGAGCGAGCTCTTGTTTTGTGGGAACCGAGGGGCTTTTACTTGTATCCTTTTGACGTGTAGTGCCATTTGAATAAACCATCCCTATCAAAAAACCACTCGCGACTAAACCGGTATATGTAAGAAGCTTTACAATGATTTTCATGTTTTCCCCTCCTTAACGTTAGCCTATTCCCTTTAGAACAAAATGTGAAACGCTTTTCCTAATTTTGTAACCATGGTATATATCCTATCGTCTTATAGATGAATGAGAAAAAAGGGTGAAATCTATGAGTCAAAAGGGGGAGCTTCATGCGCATAGGGTATTCCTTATTATTTTTATCTTTCTTATTGCTGCTAACAGCGTGTACAAGTGAACAAATAGAGGGAGAAGAAGGGCAACAAGTTGAGGGTAAGGAACAACAGAGGAGTGAGGAAGAAACGTCAACTGAAAAGAAGGGCGAACAAAAGGATAACGTTCAAAATGAATCTAATGACACATCTGAAGAAGAGGGACTGTTTGCCCAGTTTGTTAAAGAAATCTACTTCTTCCAACAAGACGAAAATGGACGCTCTCAAGATGGGATTTACGAATTCACAGAAGAAACACTTCCTACAGAACCAACAACCTTTGCCCTACATGATGAGAGTATGTATGTGTTTTTAACGTTTGCTACAACGGATCAAGCAACCATAGATAAGATCTTTAATCAGATTAACATTAGAGGTGCTAGTGACCAAAACATAGAACAAACTCGCGCAACGCGGTACAAAATCCAACTACCTAAAACAGAAGAACAAGTTACTTTTCAGTTTGGTAGGTTACCTGAAATCTCATTTGATAAGAAAAAACCATTAAGTATGACGGTAGAACCAGAACAAGGCGACTGTGAAGCACTACTATTTAAGAACGAAAAGAATCCAAATTCCATCGTATTTCCTCAGTACTTTTTTAATGAAAAGGCGATCAATCATCTCATTCATTTCTCAGAGGCTATGCAAACGGATATTGATGTAGCTGAATATATGACAGGTCGAGATGTGAATGCAAATGGAGAATGGTTGGATAACAAAACGTATAAGCTTCGAATCGAGAAAAAAGGTACCAACATGAAGATAGAAACAAGTGAGCGAAATGATGTAGAGGGGAGAATTCTATCCCAAGAAGGAAATTATCTACCTTATGAAACGATTCAATTCAATGGTGTGGAGAAAAGGGGCTGGAAGAACCTCAACACTGGTGAAAAGGTTGGCTGGTCATCAAGAGACTTTCTATATGACTTTTTATTATTTTCACCGGACCGATCTTCTTATATAGGTGTAACCGAAATAGCTGAAGGCGAAGGAGATGCTGAAGGGAGTTTTTACGGCTTTACTCTTGAACAAAAAGGAAAGTCATCAAAACAATTGGTGCGGTCAAATTATACAAGTGTCATGCGTAAAGGCGTTCCGCTTGAGTGGGTCGATAACGAACACATTATGTATTCAGATGATGCCAATGTATTTAAACTTAATGTGGAAAGCGGGGAAAGGGAAACCCTTCTAGCTAAGGAACAACATGAAGGAAGCATTAATCAATATGCCTATAATCCATCAAATGGAGACATTTACGTTCTAGTTGAACAATTCAATAAAACATTTGAAAACTCAACCGTTAATCGATGGACTTACAATCAAGATAAAGATCAATGGAATCAGGAGAAAAATTACTCCGAACTGCCTCAATCCGGTATTTACTGGGCGAAGAGTCTATCGGTTTATATGACTTCAGATGGAGTGCTCTTCTCAAAAGCAGAAGATGGCCAAATCTATACGGTTCATGAGAAAGAAAGTGGTGAAAACAGCAAAGTACTTGGTGAAGTCATCTTGCAAACTGATGAAGGTGTATATCTAAAAGTGCGAACAGGTCGATATAATAACGATTTGGATCAACTATATTTCTGGAACTTAGGTGGGGAGGATCCTATTCAAATTGAGAACCCTCCAGGTCCTACGCCAGCCGTTCACCCATTTAATTCTTATCTCTTATCCTTTAATCAAGGTGCCCATAGCTATGTTTACAACAAACAATCGGATAGATGGGAGCGTAATGACCAATTTAATCCTGTCTTCGAAACGTATAATTTTCAAGAGGTAGCACCGATCTATAGGGAGTAAGAGTGAAAGAAGGAAAAGGTTTGAGATCAGCTTGATGAGTGAGGGGACCTGTTAAACCTCACTCATCATCCGTTTTAGTTCATCTAAATCCTGATAGATCTCTTTTAATAATCCCCCATTATAAAAGATCGCAGCGGGATGATAGAGCGGAAATACGTTGTAAATCTTCTTGGACCATTCATAATGTGTATCCTCTAAATCGTATAACTGCAAAATAGGAGTTTCAATTCGTTTCCCATGTACTTCTGATATTTTGTAGGAGTTACCCAACAGCCGTTTCAGTGCAATATTCCCTAACGTTAAGATAATATCAGGGTTCATTTCTTGTATTTGATAATCGAGCAGTGGTGCATGGGCTAAAATTTCTTTTTGGTTTGGTGCACGGTTTGGTGTTTTTGTAACGAGGTTCCCTTCTTTATCAGTTTTCTCAATAATTTTGTAGGGGCGGCTCCGTACAACACTCGTAATATAGATTTCCTCCCGAGTTAAGTCGATGTATTCAATGAATTCAGTGAGCTTATCACCAGCGCGACCGATGAACGGTTCGCCTTTTACAACTTCATTTCGACCAGGAGCTTCGCCGATAAGCATGATTCTGGGATTTTTCGGTCCTTTTCCTGGTACGAACCCTTCAGTTTGGTAAGGCTCAATACGTTTGAGTCCAAGTTTTTTTAAGTGTTCAGGGAACATGATGACAACTCCTATCTTGATCATTTCCTAATATTAACATGATACTTCTTTATTCTTTTACCAAAATCCTCTATACTACTAATAATCAGATTCTTAAATGTTGACACGAGGTGACTAAACATGGAACGGATAGCGGTATTTTGTGGCTCGAGCTTAGGGGCATCAGATGCGTATAAAGAAGGAGCGATTAAACTTGGGAAAGAGATGGCGGATCAAGGAATCACGCTCATCTACGGGGGATCGAGTGTTGGCCTTATGGGTGCCTTGGCGGATACCGTTTTGGAAAATGGAGGAGAAGCGATTGGTGTCATTCCACAGACACTCGTTGATCGTGAAGTCGCGCATCATAGCTTAACCGAATTACATATCGTAAATACGATGCATGAACGTAAGGCGAAAATGGCGGAACTTGCTGATGCATTTGTAACGATGCCCGGTGGTGCGGGGACGATGGAAGAGTTTTTTGAAGTGTACACATGGGCGCAAATCGGTATTCATGAAAAGCCGTTTGGCCTTTACAATGTGAACCAGTATTACACCCCTCTCATTTCCTTGTTTGATCATATGGTCACTGAGAAATTTTTAAGCCAAGAGAATCGGGATATGGTTATGATCGATAAGGATGCAGAGGCATTATTAAGGAAGTTTGATACATTTAAAGAAACGCACTAAGGAGAATGTTCATTTCGGGCATTCTCTTTTTATTCCCGAAGGTAACCATCACCAACTTTGCACATCCATCATCCGCCCTGAATACAGTATAAAAGCATAGTATAACAATTCGGAGGGGTTTTATGGCTGTTATTAAAGCGACGACAAAAGATAAAAAGCTGCTTGCCCGTTTAATGCGGGCGGAAGCAGAAGGTGATGGGAGATTGGGCATGCTTATGGTTGGAAATACTGGAGTAAACCGAGTTCGGGTTCGTTGCTCGGATTTTGAGGACATTAATACACTTGAACGAATGATTTTTCAACAACCTGGTGGATTTGAAGCAACATTAAAAGGATATTTCTATCAACGTGCTCGTGAGAAGGATATAAGGCTAGCCGAAAAAGTAATAGCTGGTAAGCGATACCATCCCGCTCAATTTTCACTTTGGTTTTTCGCACCAGGGGGAGAATGTCCTCCTACATGGTTTGGCCAGGAATTAGAAGGTCCATATAAAACACATTGCTTTTACAAACCAACATATGAAGAATGTAAGGAGGTATTCTAAAAAGAAAAAGGAGCTTACGCGGGTAAGCTCCTTTTCCTTTATTCTTCTATATATAGCCCGATGTTTTCATGTTCAAGCTCTACATATTTCATATCGTCTTTGTGATTAAAGTTCAGATCATTTACAAGTAGGTTGCTCTGTAATAGATCTTGGAATTGTTCGATAACCTCTTTCATGTTTTCGCTCGCATCGAAGGTGAGGTTCACTCGTTGTTCAACCGATAAATTCAATTCTTTACGATATTGTTGAACAGCACGGATGAGCTCGCGTGCTAAACCTTCTTTTCGAAGGTCCTCCGTCATTTCTGTGTTTAAGAAGACCATGTAGGATTGGTTTGAAGCCATTTCCATTCCTTGTTGTGTCGTTTGGTTCACGATTAGATCATCTTGCTCAACGTGTACAGTCTCGCCAGATGGAGATTCTGTTTCAAAATAGCCTTGATCGACTACTTGTTTCGCATCCTTAGGAGACAATCCTTGTAGTGCCTTTTGCACAACGCCGACTAGTTTACCTAGCTTCGGTCCTGCAGTTGGGAAGTTCAGTTTGATTTCGTATTGAACAGCAGCACCAGCATTTTCTGTTAGTTGCACATCTTTAACGTTGATCTCATCTTGGATGATATAGGTGTACTGATTTAAAGCTTCATTATCTGCTTTTGAACCAACAACTGTTAGCTCAGCAAGCGGTTGTTTGGTTTTAATATTGGTTGCGTTACGACTGTGACGGGCCAGCTCGACAACTTGAAGGACACGATCCATATCTTCCTCAAGAGATTGATCTTGTTCGCTTGTATCTGGCTGAGGGAAGTCAAATAGGTGGACACTTTCTCCAGTTAGGTTTGTGTGAATATCCTCAGCGATAAATGGTGTGTACGGAGCTAACAGCTGACTCGTACGTGTTAATACCTTGTGTAGCGTATGGTACGCAGCTAGCTTATCGTCATTCATGCCTTCACTCCAGAAACGATCACGAGAGCGACGGATGTACCAGTTACTCACTTGTTCAACAAACTCGGATAGTTCACGAGCACCTGCAGTAAAGTCATAGTCATCTAAATGCTGTGTTACGTTTTCCGTCACGGTATGCAGACGTGATAGTACCCACTTATCAAGTAAGGAGCGTTCTCCTTGGTCATGTTTCGCTGGGTCAAAACCATCAATGTTGGCATAGAGCGTGTAGAAGGAGTGAACGTTATTTAGTGTATCGATTAATTTGGACTTTGCGTGACTCACAATATTTGCTGAGAAACGTTTGTTGTTCCATGGTGCACTGTCTGCAAGAAGCGCCCAACGCAATGCATCAGCTCCGTAATTTTCAACTAGTTCCATTGGAGCAATAACGTTTCCTTTACTCTTCGACATTTTACGTCCGTTTTCATCTAATATGTGGCCAAGAGATAATACGCGTTTATAAGGTGCTCTCCCTGTGAAAAGGGAGGATACAGCTAATAGACTGTAGAACCAGCCACGAGTTTGGTCAACACCTTCAGCAATAACGTCTGCTGGGAACTGCTTTTCAAACAGCTCTTTATTTTCAAATGGATAGTGGTATTGTGCGAATGGCATGGAACCACTGTCAAACCATACGTCAATGACTTCTTTTGTACGTTCCATATTGCCTGAGCAAGAAGGACACTCAAGCGTTACGTCATCAACATATGGCTTGTGAAGTTCGATGTCTTCTGAGACGTGACCTTTCGCATGGTCCCGCATATCCTGAACACTCTTCGGTGCATACTGATGATCACAGCTCTGACAAACCCATACGTTAAGAGGCGTACCCCAGTAACGATTACGTCCGAGGTTCCAATCGACCATGTTTTCAAGGAATTTTCCGAAACGGCCGTCGCGCATATGATCTGGATGCCAGTTCACAGATTGATTATTGGCCATGATGGTATCTTTAATTTCGGTGGTTTTGATAAACCAACCTTCCATTGCGTAATAAATCAATGGAGAATCACAACGCCAGCAGTGTGGGTAGCTGTGTTCGTATTTTTCTTTTGAGAATAGCAAGCCTTGATCAGCAAGCATTTTGATAATGCTAACGTCACAGTCTTTTGCGAATTCACCTGCTAATGGCATGATTTCATCTGTGTAGCAACCAGTCTGGTCCACCACATTTACAAAATCTAAGCCGCTGTCTTTGATGGCATTGTAGTCATCTTCTCCGTGAGCCGGAGCAAGGTGAACCACACCAGTACCGCTATCGTCGGTTACAAAACTAGCTGAAATCACCTTATGGCCACGGTCCACGTTTAAGAAGTCGAATGGTGGTTGGTAGGATTGGCCAACAAACTCATGACCTTTATGTTCGCTAACCACTTTGTACTCTTCACCTAATAC
>SDGW01000576.1_pt1 | contig 15500 bp, 21 predicted proteins | sample 2873831 | NCBI WGS metagenome assembly SDGW01 (sample SAMN08132700, study PRJNA421101) | hypersaline lake metagenome | isolation source: celular fraction 0.22 microns magnesium sulfate-rich crust from ephemeral... | place: Spain: Penahueca Lagoon, Toledo | collected 2011-07
CGCGCCATCGTCAGCCCGAACGATGCGATGTGCACCACATCCTGTCCGTGCGAGAAGGCGGCGACCGCCATCACCGCGACGACCACGACGTGGGGCAGACCCAACATCGAGAGGACCTCCCCGATGAGTAACGGCGTCAGCATCGTCCTACGAGCCTCCCTCTTCGTCGTTCGAGGACTGTCGGATACCTCGAACGCTCAGGTTCACGGTCTTGCCCTCTCGGTACGCCTTGATTGCTTGGTAGGCGACGTAGAGACCACCGATGGCGAAGATCGGCATCGACGGTCCGAGGTTGCCCAAGAGCGAACTGACGACGTTCCCGCCGAGCAGTTGCAGGCCGAGGATGAGCGCGACCGCCGTCACCGCGCCGAACGCGACGTGGGAGTACTGCCCGGCCTTCCGCAGGCCGAGGTACGTCACCACTGGCACGCCCGTCACCAGCAGGAACAAGCCAGCGCCCGGCGGCAGTGAGACACCGCCGACCGCCGCTCCGACGCCCACGACCGAGACGACCAATGCGCCAAGTACCACGTTCGAGGACAGCGCCCGCCCCGCGAGTCCAGCGACGCCGGACGCTCCTCGCGTCGAGCGACGGACGTACCAGAGGAGCGCGATGCCGAGTCCCGACACCAGCAGGACCACCGGCAGGTTCCCGCCGCTCGACGCCTGCTCGAACTGTGCCGGAGGCTCAGGGAAGCCCTCCGTCCAGTCGTTTGTCGGCGGCTGTGACGTGCCGGAGTCGTCGAGGCGGAAGACGAGACGCTCGGCGCTGTCGTCGTCGGTCAGCGTGACCGGCGAGTTCGCCGTCCCCGATTCTCGGACTACGCCCTCCGACTTCGAGTAGAGCAGGTACTTTTGGTCAGCGTCAGCGTTCAGGTACGTGAATTTCACCGTGTCGCCCGACGAGTCGCCCGGTCGGACGTAGAACTGCGGCTCCTCTTGCCGCGGTTCCGACACCGACAGTTCCACGTCGCCCTGCTTGGGCTTTGCCTCGAGCGGGAGCGTCTGCACGCGGAAGGTGCCACCATCCGGCGCGTCCATCCGGAGTTCGCGGTCTCCCGACGCCGTCGCCCGGTGGACCTCGTCTGCTCCGCTCCAGCTCTCGTTCAGCGCGTAGTGGACGCGGTCCGCCCCGCTGGTCCCGCCGTACGCGATGGTGAGCGGTTCATTTACGTCTCGAGTCGTCACTTCGACTTTGCTGTCGAGGTCGTTGCCTTTGGTCGTCGGGTCGAGGACCTGAATCGCGCCGTGCTCAACGCGGACCTTCGAGCCGGTCGCCCTGACTCGCGTCTCGGTTCCCGGTGCGACATCGCCGAGTCCGACTGTCAACGTCGTGTTACTGAATCGGGACCACGTCGGCGCGGTCTCCGACCCGTTCAGGTAGACTCGGAGTTCTCGGGTCGACACGACATTACCTTCGAATGGCACCGTTAGTGTGGCGTTCTCGACGCCTTCGCCCCACGTCCGACTGACGTTGTAGCGTTCGGACCACGACTCACCTTTATACGCGACCGACTGGTCGTCGCGGGTCGCGTGGCGATACTCGACGCCGACGCTGGGCGCTGGCGCGTCCGCCGAGAGACCCGGCGCGACAGAGACGTTAATCCGATTCGTTCCGTTCGATAGCCACGACTCCGAAAGTTGGTATTCTGCTGTCTCGCCGTCCGCCAGCGCCGTACTGTGATTCTGCCAATTCCCGTTTACCTCAACCCCGATATTCCGCGACTCCGAGACCTCTTTCAGATGAACCGACGCATCCACCAACGACCCGCCTGCTGTCGAAACCGTCGCGGTATCGTCGCCCGGCGAGAGACCCGGAACCTGATACGTCGCCGTCTCGCCCTCGCTAAGAATCCCCGAGTGCGACACCTCATCCACACCGTCGCCGTCGAGGTCAATCGCAGGCGAATCCGTCACGGTGCGCTCGGTATACTGGAGCTCGTAGTCAATCGAACCGCCGCTCCCCGAGAAGTCGAGCTTCGTCGCCTCTCTATCCAGATTCAACGCGACGGTTTTTGTCTGGCCGTCCGAGAGGTCTCCGACCGTCGCCGAGTGACCGAGATTATCGTCAACTGCCACGTTCGTCGGCTCCGACACCGCCTTGATGTGCGCCCCCTCGCTATACGTCGTCCCGTCCACGGACATCCGCGTAGACGACGTAGTTTCGGTGTCGAGATAGTATGCGGTGTTGCTGTACGTGTCTGTAACGACCACTTCGACTGTTACAGACTCTCCACCCGCATCATACGCCGTATCCAACGGAATAGTCTGCCACCCAGGGTCCATACTCAGGCCCGTAGAGGCAACTTTTGTACCCTCTCCGTACTGCGAATTTATCCCATTCTGGTTCAGGTACACATCCACGTTGGTACTCGCCTCATCCGGCGAATCAATATACCACTTGAGTTTGGTAATCTTGCCCGCCGGAGTATCCGGGATTTGGAACTCCAACTCCCGACTGTAATCGCCAATGTCCTGTGAATCATCCTCCGACGTAAACGGTTGGGTCGATGCCGCATGACCCGTCACCGCGACAGACGGGTTCCCGTTCGACGGACCGCCGGGATTGCGATTCCCGCCGATGCTGATTGAATCAGACCCGCTCGGCGACAACCCCGACGCCGAGTGTGTTTTCTGACTACTCTCCTTCATAGCGCCCGTAAACACGACCTCAGGTTCGCCCGAGTCCGGACCCTCAATTCGGTGTCCCGATGGATTCACCGGGAGAGTCGCGCCGTTTCCGAGACCGTAACCAGTCGCGTTGTCCCATTCCACCGATTCAGCGCCCGTCAGCGTCAGATTCGGCGCGCTCGCCGAATCCATATTGCTAATGTCGTACTCGTAGGATGAACCGTCCGTCGCTGGGTCGCCACGGAGGACGACCTCGCCGCCGAACGTCACCGTGTTCGAGGAGAACTCCGGCACCTCGAACATCACGAACCCGTCTCGATACTGGACCGGTCGCTCCCACTGAGAGCCGTCATCGTGGACGCCTTCGACGGTCTCCGGCAGATACCCGAGCGAGTTCCGCAGGACGGTCGCCTCGATAGCGACCTCACGCCCAGCGTGGTGCGTGTCGTCCGACAGCACCAGCGCCATGCCGTCACCGCCGAGTCGCGCCGCGTCCGTCCCCATCACCTCGTCGGCGTGCGAGGCCGTCGTCAACGTCAGCGACATCGACGCCGCGTGGTCCGACGCCAGCACCTTTCCGCCTTCGAAGTCCGACACCGAGACCGGCAACGACGCGCCGCTCGGTACGTCCTCCGAGATCGCCGAGTCGTCGAGCGCCACCATTCCGCTCGGTGCCGACGAGTCGGCCAGCGCCGTCGCCGGGACGACGCCAGCCAGCGTCGAGACAAGCAGGACAGCGACGAGCGCGAGTGACCGAGCGCCGTCACGCATCGGCGCTCACCTCCTCGGTTGAGGCGCGAGTACGCCCGCGCAGTACTGCGAGCGAGCGCACGTCAGCAACGGCGCGCACCCGCCCACGGGGGGTTGTACTACTCGAATCGTAACACGCGCGTGCGTCTGGTGTCGGCGAATCGAAATCTTCGCCGCGACGCGCCGGTTCGACCCCGACAATCACGCCGACCCACCTCGGTTCGAGAGTTCGATAGCGACCTTCGCCACCGTCGGCTTCGGCACGTCGCTCCAGCCGAACTCAGACCAGTGGAGGGCCGTCCACCACAGGCCCCGACCCACGTTGAAGTACTTCGTGTGCTGCTCGGTCATCGGCGCGTCCTGAAAGCCCACGACCTTGTCGCCCTCCGTCGGGTTCGGCCAGCCCGGCATCGTGATGCGCCACCGGAGTTTCCGGCGGACGAGCGAATGGACGTCGGCCTCGTTGTGCCCGAACTTGAAGATGGACTTGTTGTTCTTCCGGGCGTCCACGAGCGCGTCGCGGAACGCCTCGATCTTCTCGTACCAGTTGTGGTTCTTCGGCCCCGAGCGTGCGGCCTGCGGCAGGAGGTCGCCGATTTCGTCGAGGAACAGCGTCAGGAACTCCGGCCCCATGAAATCGACCATTGCAACGACGAACGCGAACCACCAGTGGGAGAGCGGCGTCGGCGTGTCGAACTCCGAGGAGTCGTCCATCGTCGCCGTGTTCACCCACGCGAAGCTGTCGGTGCGCGCTGACTGAGCGAACACGTCCTCGACGCCCTTGCCCATCGGGTCCGGATAGACGACGTGGAACTTGCCCGGCTCGAAGCGCTCCAGCAGGTCAAACACGTCGTCGTAGCGCTCGACCTCGCGGGCGACCTCCGTCACGTCAAGTTCGAAGCCGCCAGCGCCGTGCTGGGGCGGCTCAACCGCCACAGACGACTCGACGCTCGCTGGGAGCAACAGCTTCGTCCACTTCGCCAGCGGTGTCCACTCGGCCCGCGAGGGCGTGCCACGCCACACGACGGCCTCCTCGGGATTGATACCGAGAACCTGCCGAGCGAGGTCGCACGCCAGCGTCGATTTCCCCGAACCGGGTTGGCCGGTCCCGAGGAAGTCGGTGCCGCCGATGCTCATCTTCGAGAGCGCACGGTCATCGGCCGCCAGCCAGCGCAGGACGTGTCTGCGGGTCTCCGGGTAGTGCGAGAGGTCCGGCACGTCCTGCTTAAGCAGTTCGCGCTCGTCGCGCCGGAGATGGATGAGGCAGTCGGGCACCACGCCCGGATACTGGACCGCGTCCGCCGTCGTGTCGATTCTGGCGGCCTCATCGGTCTCGTACAACTGCTTCCAGAACGGCCGGAGGCCGTGGTCTTTTCTGATACTCCCCGCGTCGTAGACGCCGTAGTCAACATCACGGAACGTCCGGGTCCGGGTCTCGGCCTCGAACGCGTCCACGATGTCCTGTGGCGTCGTTTGTCGTCGTTGGTCGGTCTTGCTCATACGTCAACGCCTCCCGAGTGGTCGGCAGTCTCGTCGTCCGATTCACCGGCCCGCTCCGCAAGCTCACGAACAGCGACGTTCGTGGCCGGGAGCAGGAACCGGGCGATGATGCTCTCGCGCGCCTCGACGTACCGCTCGGCGTCCGAGAGATACAGGTCGGGCGCGCTCTCGTCGGTCAACAGAAGGTAATCGAAGTCCGATGCAACCGCCTTGATAGCGCCGAACGTGGCGAGGTCCAACTGGTGAAGCCACTCGTCGAGGTCGTCCTCGACGTCGAACCCGCGATGGAACTGCGCGAGCGCGCGTTCGGTTCGCTGGTAGTGCTCGTCCAGCGCCGGACGCATCGCCAAGGCGGCCATCTTGTCCGGGTCCTTCTCGTCGTCGAGGTACTCGGTCGCCTTCGGCCGAAGCGTCCGGAACGCGTCCCGACACGCGGGCCGGAGGTACTTCGCCACGAGCCGCCGACGCGCCGCCCACGCCTCGCTCGGCGTCACGTCCGTCCCGTCCTTCTCGCCGTACGCGCCGCGGTTCTCGCCAGTCAGAACGCACGCTAAGGCGGTCGGGTCCGTGGCGACGTGATGATACCAGTAGTCCGGCAGACGCCCGAGCGTCCGGAACTGAAGCCGCAACAGCCACCTGAGAAGTTCCGGACGGTGTTCGACGCCGTCGTCGCGGAACTCGCGGAGCGCCTTCAGTTGGCGCTCGTTGAGGTTCGCCAGCGCCGGACGCGTCGCCTGAAACTCGTCGTCGTCGTCGCGGTCGAGCGGCTCGAACTCCGGCAGGACCGTTTCCGCGGCGTCGTCGTCCGCGGTCGCGCTGTCGAGCGCGCCGAGGTCGCCATCAGCGACCGCTTGCAACCGGCGGACCGCCTCGGTCATACCCTCGGCCGCGTCCGCCGCGAGCGCCTCGGAATCGGCGTCGTGGTCCGAGAGCGCTTGGTCCACGAGGTCGGCCGCGTCGCTGTCCTCGTCGGGGTCCATCGTCGGAATCGAGGACATCAGTCGTCACCTCCCGCGGACGCCGTTGAGGACGACGGCGAGTCCGAGCCGCCGACGAAGTTGCCGGGCGAGGTGTCGCGGCTCGACGCCTCTTTCACGACGCTCTCGGCGTCCATCTCTTCGAGCGTGTCCAGCAGTTCGTCGTTGCTGTTGCGCTCCTCGACCAGCGCGTTCAGCGCTGCCTCCAGCGTCTCGTACTCGTCCAGTTCCGCCTCGCGGTACATCGCTGTCGCCGTCGCGTCCTGCGTGCAACCGACTGCCGGGACGAACACCGCCCGGCCTGACTCCGCCGTCGTGAACAGCGCGTAGAGCGTCACGGCCGCCGTGACGACCGCGCCGGTCCGAGCGCCGCCGATGCCCGACTGCTGGAGCGCGAAGAACGCGAGCCCGCCGCTCAGGACCGCGTAGAACGCGACCGACGCCGCGCCCGCCCAACTGAACCGTTCCTCCTCGGCCTCCGGGTCGTACTCGCTCAGCGGCAGGTCGAGCGAGAGCGTCTCGGGCTCGTAGTCGATGAGTTGCTCGGGGTCCTCGTCCACGAACACGAGCTTGTCCGCGGGCGACGACGTGAGCGACACTTCGGGACTGCCGAGGTCGAACTCCAGTTCGAGGCGTTCGAGGCCGTAGAGCGGTGCGCCGCCGCTGAACAGCCGCGCCAGCCACGGCCGGATGCCGTTGCGGATGGCCTTCGGCCCCTCGTCGGTCTGGGCGAGCGTGACGATCTCGAACTCGCCGCCTTCCGCGGCCCGCGCGAGGTCGCCCCGCGGGTTCTCGGTGTCCGCGGTGAACAGTCGCATGAACGCGACGCGGTAGACGCCGTACTCCATCGTCTCCAGCATCACGATGCCGATGACGCCCGCGATGAGGAACGCCACGACCGGCGGCGCGGCCGCGAGGAGCGATGTGGTCCAGATGTACGCGCCGCCGCCGACGAGCGCCCCGCCGAGACCGAGCACGATAGCCCAGAACAGCAGGCCCATGTTCGGCCCGCGGCCCGTCCGGCGAATCGACGCCGGAACGCCGATGGAGACGACGCCGACCGCGCCGAGTATCCAAATCAGGAGGTTCGAGGTCGTGAACTGCCAGTAGCCGCCCCACGTCGACGGGAACGGGAGGCCCTGCGTGGACTTGACGCTCTCGTGGGTGAACCGCCAGCGCGCGTCCGGGTTCTCCTCGACCCACATCGTAATCTGATAGCTCTCCTCGTAGTGGGCCGGGAGTGAGATGTTGGCGAGGTCGTAGCCTCGGCCGAGCGTCACCTGATGGTGGTAGACCGAGACGTTCGTCGCGGCCTCGCGGGTGACGGTTCCGTTCTCGGTCGGCACCTCTTTGGTGCCCTTCTGCCACGCGACGACCGTGACGTTCAGCGACTCGTCGAGGTCGTCGGCGGGCGCGAGCCGGACCGTCCGGAGCGCCACCTCGTTCGCGTGAACTGTCGTCCCCGGTTCGAGGTACTGCCAGCCGGACTGGCCCGGCGAAACCGGCGTGTGGCGGATAGTGGCGCTCCCGTAGTCGCCGAGGAACCGCATCGACGCGGGCGCGTTCTCGTAGCGCTTCCCGTTCCGCTGGAGGTCGTCCAGCGAGTAGTCGGCCGTCGCGTTCTCGGGCGTCTCGACAGTCGCAGGCTGGCCGCCGTCGGCCGCGAGCGCCCCGCCGATGCCGGTGACGGTCGGCCCGACGAGGAGGACCACGAGCGCGAGCGCGGTCGCTCGTCTCACGGTCCACCACCTCGGAGGTAGCCTCGCCGCCGGACCATCTTCACGAGGACCGCCGACCCGAAAATCGCGCCGACGAACTCCGCGACCGGTTCGAGGAGTTCGCCGACGAACGGGATACCCGGCAGGACCGCGTCGAGGCCGAGTTCGATGACGGTGTAGTAGTCGCCCGCGTTGGCGAAGAAGTGAGCGACGACCTGCTGGACCTCGGCCGGGTTGGTCGAGATACCGACCATGCTCGCCGCGAACGCCGCCGCGACGTACGGATGGGTCGCCGCCCACCGCGCCTGCTGGCTCGCCGTTCGAAGCGCCTGCTTCCCTCGCACGCTACGTCACCCTCGTTACTGCCGCTCCGGCCACCAGCACGCCGCACAGCGGCGAGATGGACAGCCACGTACTCGCTGGTATCACGACGCCGAACGAGTCCAGTACGCCAGCGAGGAGGCCCGACGCGGCGCTCCAACCGAGGCTTCCCGCGAGGAAGCCGCCGACCGTCGCGTCCAGCGCCTTCCCGCCGGTCACGAGTGATTTGAACACCATCAGACGGCCACCTCCTCGCCAGACTGCTCGAAGCCGAGTCGAGTCGCCAGCCACTCAGGTCGGAACGCCAAGAACCCCGCGAACGCGATGCCAACGTAGAACATCATAGTATCGCCGGGCGACGGAGCAAGTGCCGCTCCAACCCCACAGGCTGTGTAAACGACCAATGCGACCGTGGTCACCGAACCGGCTTCTCGCATCTCACTGCTACCGCGGACGAGGCCGACGAGGTGACACCCCGCCGTAATCCCGTACAGAACCGCCCCGACCTGCGCAGCGTCCGCTACCGCGAGATCACCCGTGAGGACTCCGTACGGCAGGGTCGCCGTGACGAGGAACGTCACGACGTGCATCGCCATCATGAACCCCGTGTCGGCGACCTTCAGCACGCCGTCGGGAATCCGCTCCCGAACTCCGAGGTCGAGGAGGGTCACGCGCGCTCACCTCCGGGCTGGCCGAACCGGACCATCGACGCGATGATCAGGATGAGGATGAACGCGAACCCGAGGACCTCCGGCGAGATGTCCCACTCGATGCCGACGAACGAGAGGACGCCGTAGAGAGTGTAGCCGACGAGGAACGGCACGCCTCCGAGGAGTTCGTTCAACTCGCCAGCGAGTTGCAGGAACTCGACGGCGATGGTCATGCCGATGCTGGCGAGACCGACGAGCAGGGCGCGGACGCCCGACAGCGCCCCGCCGGTCGCCTTCTCGGCGCGCGACGTGACGCGGTCGACGGTCTCGCCCGCCGACTGGTGTTCGTGAGAGTTGCGCTCGTCCCACCACCAGTAGGTGAGCAGCGCCGTGAGGAGCGCCCCGACCAACCACGGCCAGTTCGCCATCAGGAACTCCTTAGGCATGGCGCTCCTCCCGAGTCGTCGGTTTGCGTGCGGTACAGCCGTCTCTGCATGTGTTTCGTGTCATAGTTCGTTGTCGAAGTTCTGGTACGTTCGCTTGCCGAGTCGCCCGAGGTACAGGACGCCCGAGACCGCCAGCGCCACCATGAACACCGGTTTCAGCGTCTCCAGCTTCGGCAGAATCTTCGGGAGCGTGAACGCCCCGATGCTGGAGATGGTGAACAGCGTCGGCGCGGACTGCCACAACGCCAGCCCGAACGCCTTCAGCACGCCCGGATGGAGCGCGATACCGAACAGTCCCGCGACCGTCGCCGCCGCCGAAAACGGATGCGCCAGCGCCTCACGAACGCGTGATAGTGCTTTCATGATTCTATCCGCCTCCAAAAATGAACGTCTCGATGCCCGACCCGACCGGAATCGAGTCCAGCAACGCCCGAATTCCTCGCCGCGCCACCTCCGCGATGACCAGCGTCTCCCCGACCAGCAGCGCGTAGACCACGACCGCCGCGAACGGCGTCCCCTCCGGAATGAGCAACTGGTTCAGGTCGATGAGACCGTCCACGCCGGTTCGCATCAGCGTCAGAACCGGCGACAGGACGATGTCCACCACCAACGGGGGCGCGTCGGTCAGCCCGTAGGTCACGCCCTCCGCGGGCGGATACCCCGGATACCCGACCTCGCTTCCTACCAGCAGGAACAACAGCCCCTCGATAATCGGCGCGAACGCGTCGAGGACGCCGCCGACTACCATCGGTGCGAGCCGCGCTCGCAAGAAGCCGATAGGGTCCTCGGCGAACGCAACGAGCACGCCAGCCCCTGCTCCACCCAATGTTCCAAGGATTTGGACCGATTTCGGCACCGACAAGCTGCTCCAACTCGTTCCGCCGTTTCCTGAATTGGCGCTACCCAAGCTGTCTCACCCCGATTGCGAGGACGGCGAGCGCCAGCAGGACGACGACGAGGTTGAACGGGAGTTGGAACAGCCCGAGGTCGATGTCGAGCGCCCACACGTCGCCGAGTTGCCGGTTCATCGACCCGAAGAACCGATTCCCCTGCGAGACGACCGTCCCGACGAGTCCGCCGACGAACATGTCGATGGTCTCGCCGACCGAGAGGATGCCGCGAGCGAAGCCGATGAACACGCTGTAGAGGGTTCCGCCGGTTATCGCCACCCCGAGCGCGCCCCACTTGATACGGTTGTCCGAGGTTAGGAACTGATTGACGAGGCGCTCGCGGTTTACCACCTCGACCACCTCCCGGAGGAGCGCGCGCCGAGCATGGCTACTCTCCGTCCTCCGCGTCTTCGTCCACGCCGACGCCAAGGTAGTCGGTGAACGTTCCGGGCAGGAAGTCGCTCGTGGCGTCCTGCCGTAGGTACAGCGTGATGAGGAAGAACGTCCCGAGGAGTATGACGGTGCCAATGGGAAGCCCGAACAGACCCATCTCCGAAACGCCCTGCGCGGTCGTTTCCGACCCGGTGATGACGATGACCAGCGGCTTCAGGATGAGGCCCTCGACGACGTTCTCCCCAATGCGATTCACGAGTCTAACCGGCATCAGCAGAAGTTGCGTCAGCGCCTGAATGCCGAGAATGACGCTGCTTGAGAGGGCAAATAGCCATCCGCCGATACTCTGCTTGGTAATCGACGTGAGGCCCTTTCCTTCCGCCTTGTTGATGAGCTTCATCGGTCGCGGTTGAGATGCCATACCTGACACCTCCGTTACCGGTCCATCAGCCACTTACCACCGAAGATTGCGCCGACGATGGACGCCAGCGACCCGATGAGCGGGATGCCGCTGAGCCAGCCGCCGCCACCGCCGTCCTGCGAGAACTGGCCGCCGAAGCCGCCCGAGGCCTTCATGTTGCCCTGCTCGTCCTCGGTGACGGGATACTCGTAGTGGACGGCGATCTGCTGGCCGGGCTGAATCGTCGAGTCGAGCGTGACGTTCGCGCCCTGCGTCGCGTAGTTGCTCTTGACCGAACTCCACGACGAGATGTCCGAGAAGTTGCTGTCACCGACACCGTCGGCGACCTCGACCGACTGGTACCGCCCGCTCGGCAGGTTGACCGTGTCGGTCAACTCGGCGTTCGAGTAGCTCAGGTCGTACGCCGAGGGGAGTTCGAGCCGGTAGTACACGTCCGCGATGAACGCGAAGTCCGGGTAGTCGCCCGCCGTCGAGAACTCGACGTGGGCGTCCATCTCCTCGGTCAGGTTCGACGCGTGGAACGAGACGACCTGCTCGGTGTTGTGGACTTCCGCGCCCGCGAAGCTGGACTTGAGCGAGTCGTAGCCGGTAATCGAGTACTGGCCGCTCGGCTCGTAGATGGTGCGCGTCTCGTCTTTCTCGCCGTCGTCGTCCTCGTCGTAGGCCTGCTCACCGAAGCTGTAGCGGCCCATCTTCTCGACGTTCACGAGCGCGAAACTCGCGTCGAGGTCGCCCTCGGCCACGTTGACGTGGACCGCCGCGACGTTGTCGAACGTACCGTCCGACCCCGAGACCGAGGTCGTGGTCATCTTCCCGAGCTGACGCTGACTGACGAAGCCCTCGCCCGTGCTGTTGGCGAGCACGTTCGCGCTGTCGGTCTCGTTGTCGGGGTCGATGACGAACGCTTTGTAGTCGCCGTCGGAGTCCACGACCCGGACCTCGGCGTGCGTCGAGGCGTCCAGCGTGTTCACGTCCACCGCGAACTGGCCGAACCGCTTGTCCTCGTCACTGTCGATGCTGAAGTTCGCGTACTCGGCGACCGCGGTGTCGCCCGAGGTCATCGACGAGGTCGCCACTTGGACCGCATCGACGTTCGGCGCGGTCGTCGTGTCCGAGATGGTGAGCTTCCCGGAGGCCGACCCGCTCTTGGTCCACTCGGAGGCGTCGAGCGCCGACGCCGTGTTGTCCTCCTCGTTCTTGCGCGGGAACTCCCCGAAGTCCGAGGCGTTGATGTCCGTCGCCACGACCGCGACGGGGTTGGCCTGCGACTGGTTCAGCGAGGCGTTGAGCGTCCGGACGGTGCCGGAGTTGCCCTCGTACTCGACGGGCGTCCACTCGCCGACGCGATGCACGTCCTTCGTGACGGTCGCGTCGATTTCGGGGTTGTGAACGGTCGAGGCGTCGTAGTTGAGTTCGGTCGGGTCGTCGATGGGCGACGGAGCGTCGGCCTGTTGCGCGATGGCGACGCCCACAACGCCCGTCAGCGACGACGCGACGAGCAGTACGGCGATGAAAACCGGTGCGAATCGTGAGGTGTCGAAGTTCATGCTGTGGTCTGTGAGAAGTCGGTCGATTCACCGCCGTCGGTGGCGGGATGCAGTTCGGGCCGGGGCGGCCACGTCTCCCGGAGGTCGCGGACGTACTCGTGCCAGCGGTCGCTCCCGAAGTCGAGGACGCCGAAGGTCACGACGAGACCACCCGGCGAAGCGCCGCCCCGACTCGGCCGAGGAGACCGACGCCGTGACCCGCGCGGGGGTCGGCCTCCGCGTCGATCTCCTCCCAGTGGTCCGGGCACCGCGTCAGCGTCATGCCGGTCTGCGGGTCGCGCCGACGCTCACCGGGGTCGCCGCACACGTCGCCCGACTCGGTGAACGCCTCGCAGACGCCGTCGGTCACGACTCGGCCCCCACGCCGCGGTCCGGAACGTGAACGTAGTGGTCGGACCCCTCGGCCTTCTTGGGGTCGCTCGTCTGCTTCGGCCCGGCGAACTCCACGAGGTCGTCCATCGACCCGTGTTCGATGTGGTTCTCCCACTCCAGCACGAGTGCGTTGAGGTCGTCTACGAGTTCGAGGACATCGTCGTAGTCCTCGCTCGATAGCCACTCCACGACGCCGACGTGGCCGTCGGCCTGCACGTAGATATCGCCCTCGACCCATTCCTTGTCGGACTCCTGTCCGTAGGCGTACCCGTGCAGGAACAGCCCCGCGTACTCGATTGCTTGCTGGCTGTCCGCTCCGACGTTGCCCGCAACGAGGTCGTGGAGCGACCGTCCCTCGCTCGGGTCGAGCGCGTTCACTTCGGCGAAGTCGGTCATGCCTGCCTCCCGACGAGGTCGCCGAGGCCGTCGTCTACGCGGGCGAGGTCGGCGACGGTGGTTTCGAGAACAGTTTCGCGGCTTGGGTGGATACGATGCTCCTGAAATCGTGAGCCGGTTCGTCGCGGCTCGCGTGGGTCCTTCGGCATGCTTTCACGACGGCCAGCCTCCGCGGCCAGCCGCTACAAGCTCCTCATGGTTTCCACCTTCAAAATATAAGATGTTCTACAAGATTCTCGTATAGATTTCGTGTAGTCGTCGTGTAGACATCCCCAGTTTAAGGTATAGAATCTACCAGACTGTGGTATGCGGAAACTGTCACCAGCCGACCAAAACACGAGCGGAACCGTCACTATTCCGAAAGAATACCTCGAACGTGACGGACTGGTTGACCCCGACGGCAACGTCGAACCCGCGAACATCCACTTCAACTACGAGGGCGAGGGCCGCTACGAACTCGTCGTCCTCGACGAGGACCACCAACCCCTCGACCAGCCCGACCGTGCCGACCCTGAAGTGGAGGCCGCCGACTGACCATGCCCAGTTCGCGCTCCCCGACCGACGTGCTGGACGCGGTCGAAGACGGGTCGGTCGCCGTCTTCGCCGAGACGCCCTCGGGCCTCGACGGCCACCTCGAAGCGGGCGAGTCGCCGGGCGTCACCAACCTCCGACTCCTCGGCGTCCACATCGCCACGCTCGCCGAGGTCTTCGACGAGGACCCCGCGACCGTCGCACAGGACGGCCTTCGAGCGCTCCACCAGATGGACCAGCACTCCGTCGGCGTGATTCAGCAGTTCGACGCGACCGAGAACGAACAGGAGTAGGACAGTATGGCAACTTCTGGACGCGGGTTCGGCACATCGAGGGTTCGATTCCTTCGCCGCGCGTTGGGCGTAAGCCCGTGGTATCATGCCAGAAACGGAAACTATCGACTTGACCGACGAGTGGAACCAGACAACCGACGACCGCCAGAAAAAGCAGTTCGTGGACGGCGACGACCCGCGTTCGGACTGGGCTGTTACGTTCGAGAAGCGCGGCGGTTCGTGGGGCTATATCGTGTCGAAGCCCGGCTACGACCCCGAATCACAGTCGGCGCTGTCGGTGAAAGTCGGCCAGACCTTCCTCGACGCGCTGGCCGACGCGGAGGGCGTGGTCGCCCGAGAGCAAGCGAAGTAACCTCGGCGGGTTCGATTCCCGCCGACGGCTTTCGAGGACAGAAATGAGCTGCGAACACAACACAAAAGTCGTCTATCCGACTCCAAAGTCGAAGAAACACGACCGAGCCGTCTGGTGCGAAGACTGTGTAACGTACCTCGGAGATGCGTCCGAGCAGGCCGAGGAGGGCCGAGAGTGACGAGTGACCTGCTCGCGCTCGCGGCGCTGGTCGTCCCGACCGCGCTCGGCATCGCGTGCCACGAGGGACTCCACGGTCTCGCGCTCCGGGTCCTCGGCTACCCTCACTCCTACCACGTCGGCGTCAGTCCGGCGGTCAGCGACACCCCGTTTCGGTTCCTCTTCGTCGGCGCGTACGTCAGCTACGAGCCGTGGCGCGTCGAGCCGACCGGCCGCGAGGTCGCCGCGGTCGGCCTCGCACCGCTCGCCATGTTCGCGCCCTTCCTGCTCGTCCCCCTCGGCGTCGTCCCCTCGCCGCTGTGGATTCTCGAAGCCTCGTCCGCGACGGCGTCACCCGCCCAAATCGCGGCCCTGATGTGGGCCGCCACCGGACTCCTGAGCGGGCAGGACCTCCTCGTAGCGGTCCACGGCCTCCGCAAGTGGGACGCCGAACTGGCCGGGTTCCGCGACTCCTGTCGAAGACACGCCGCGTTCGAAGGCGTCGCCTGACTGCTGCTTGTTTTAGACGCGAATCAGGTTCGCGTAGAACTCCTCGGTGGTCGAGAGCCGTCGGTGCCGAAGTCGGAGTGAGACCTCTTTGAGTCGGCGCTCGTCCTCGACGAACTCGCGGTAGAACAGCGAGTGGCGAAGCGAGTGCGGCGAGACGTGTTCCGGGCCGACCTGTACGTTGTCCTCGGTCCGGTAGGGTTCGACCTCGGCCTCGACCGCGAGCTTCTCGACGACGTTTCGGAACGCGTCGGTGGTCAGCCGCGACGACGACCGCGAGGGGAACAGCGCGGTCGTGTCCTTCCAGCGGTCGCGCAGGTAGTGGCGTAGGACGCGCGCGGTTCCGAGCGACGACCGGAGTTCGATTGGCGTGTCGCGGGCGTAGGTCTCACCGCCCTTCTGAATCCCGGCGGGGACGAACACGTAGGGGTCGGTGTCGTCGAGGTGGAGGTGGTCCACGTCGAGACCGACAACCTCGCTCGCCCGGAGGCCGGTGTCGTAGGCGAGCGTGACCAGCGCCTCGTCGCGTAGCTGGAGGTAGTCGGGACTGGCGTGGTGAACCGCGTCGAGGAGCGCGTCGATCTGGTCGGGCTTGAGCCACGTCGGTACGTCGGCGTCGTCAACTCCGGGTTTCTGAACACTGGTCATT
>SDGW01000577.1_pt1 | contig 15498 bp, 18 predicted proteins | sample 2873831 | NCBI WGS metagenome assembly SDGW01 (sample SAMN08132700, study PRJNA421101) | hypersaline lake metagenome | isolation source: celular fraction 0.22 microns magnesium sulfate-rich crust from ephemeral... | place: Spain: Penahueca Lagoon, Toledo | collected 2011-07
CCAGACTCCTGTCCAGCGTGATGCCGCCGTAGAAGGGCGCGGCGAAGTTGTCGAGGAACTGCTCGGAGAACCCACGGTCGCGGAGGTACTCGCGGGTCGAAGCGTCGCCGCCGTCGAAAATCTCGCGGTCGGGTTTGTCGGCGAGTTCCCGGCGGAGACCGAGAACCTTCAGTTTGTCCCGCCACGTCACGTCGCGGTTGAGCGCCGACTCCAGCGCGGCGTCCACGTCCCGGAAGGGGTCCGAGAGCGTCGAACGTTCGCCGGGGCGGGCGATAACCGCACCGGGCTTGAAGTAGCGCAGGTCGAGCGAATCGAGGTCCAACTCCCGGCGGACCGCCGGGTAGGCGGTGAAAAGCACCTGAAACCCGCGGTCGAAGACGAACCCGTCGCGGCGCAGGCTCCGCACTCGCCCGCCCAACTCGTGGTGGCGCTCGTAGAGTCGCACGTCCGCGCCCGCGTCGGCCAAGTGACGCGCCGCGACCAGCCCGGCCAGTCCTCCGCCAGCGACGACGACTTCGGTCATACCGAGGAGTTCGGGCGCACGGAACAAATTTTCTCTGCTCCGCGGCGACGGAAATCGCCGACAACACCTAAGGGACGGCTCGTCGTAGGCGACTGCATGGCACGGGAGGTCAAACTCAGTCGCGTCGAGTCGCTCCTCGATGAACTGTCGTATCCGGCCACGCGGGAGACCGCCGCCAGCGAGTTCGAGGACGTGACGCTGCTGCTCGCCGACGGGGAGCGCAACTTGGGGGAACTAATTGCCGACGTTCCGGCCGACGAGTTCGACTCGAACGAGGAGCTCCAGTCGGAGATAAACAACGCCCTGCCGCGGGAGGCGGTGGGCGAACCGTACCAGTCGGAGGGCGAGGGGTAAGGCAAAACACGTCGCTTAACTTGCCGGGTCGGTTACGGCGTGACAACAATGGAGTTCTGTGACGAGTGCGGCTCGATGATGAAGGCAGAGGACGAGCTGTGGGTCTGCGGGAGCTGTGGCCACAAGACGCCGAAAGACCCCGAGGCCAACTACGTCGTGACCGAAGACCAGGAGGCCAGCGAGATCATCGAGACCAACAAAGGCGACGAGGAGAGCGCACTCCCGACCACGGAAGCCCACTGCCCGGAGTGTGGCAACGACCGCGCGCGCTGGTACATGCAACAGATTCGCGCGGCCGACGAGAGCGAGACGCGATTCTTCATCTGTACCGAGTGCGAACACAAGTGGCGGGAAGACGACAACTGACGACCTTTTCCAGCGGTCGGCAATTCGCCGGAGGCGAATTCCCTCCCTTGCAAAAGCTCGACCAACAACACCGTCAGAGGCAAGCTCTGACGAGCCGTCGGTCACTCCGTTCCCGGCGACACGGCGTCACCGCCTCAGAAGCGCCTTCGGCGCTTCTTCGAGGGATTCCTTGGTCCGCTCGCTCGGTCGCTTCGCTCCCTCGCTCGCGGTAGAATTACCGGTGTGCGAGCCGTCGACTCGCTGGCTCGCGGTTCGTCGAGGATTCGAGGAGGCTACCCCACGACCTGCCGGACCCGGCCCTTCCCTTCTTTGAAGACGTACGTCAGCACGTCGCCGCCCTCCGGGAGCGAGTAGAGGTCGCCTAACTCCTCGGGCGACTCGGGTTCGACGCCCGACGCGACGTTCCGGACGCCCGCCACCAGCACGTCGTCGGAGACCGCGAACAGGCGCTCGCGGACCGCCGACCACGTTCGGGCGTCGGTGAGGTCCACCGGTTCGTAGGCGACGACCTCCCCGCCGTCCAACGTCTCGGTGAGTCGTTGGAGCGTCACGCCGCCGGTCTCCTCGTCGTGGAGGAACTCCCAGAAGCCACAGGGCATCCCGCGGTACTCCCGGAGGTCGCCGTGGTGAAAGCTCAGAACGCCGTGTTCGGGCGCGTCCAAGGCGTCGCCTTTCAGGATGCCGAATCCGAAGCGAATCGCCACGTCGGTCTCGCCGACCGCTTCGACAGCGCGGTCGGGCAGGACGTTGCCGAAGTCCGGGGCCGGTTGGGGTTCGACCGCCAGCGTCTCCGGATCGCCGAGTCCGTCGATGGCGTCGAGTTCGCGCGGTCGCTGATACGCCGGTCGGTCGCCGAGCCGGACTGCCGCGCCGACCGGCGTCCAGAGCGGATACTCCCGGAGGCGGTCGAGATAGTGGCTCAGACCGCCCGCCTTCCCGCCGGTCGCTTCGGTACAGCGGACGACGAGCGAGACCTCCGTGTCGGTCCGGGCGAGCATCGACTCGACGGCGCGGGCCTGCCACGCGGGAACGTCGGGACCGCGAACGAGAAGTGCGACTGATAGTGTCTCGGACATGCGGCGTGTCGTCTCCGACGAGGACGACCGTCGGCTTTGTTATGGCCCGACTTCGCGGACCGAGGCCCGGCCTACGAGAGAATAAGTGGTGTGTGAACCGGCCGAACTCGCGGCGGCGGGCGGGGTTCCGATTCCGTTACGGCCGCCGGGCGAAGGTCAGGTAGCCCGTGTGGCCGACGCCCGCGGTCGAGGGCCGCGAGCCCCGGTCGTCGAAGTCCATCCGGCGCTGGATGGTCTCGAACGTCTCGACGTCTGCGAGTCCGACCTCGCGTGCCGTCTCCACGACGTCGCGGGTCGCCTCCACGAACGGCGAGTACACCGCGACGTATCCCCCGCGAGCCAGCAGGTCGGGCGCGCGGGCGACGACGTCGGGCGCGTCCTCGGTGTCGAGCGTCAACACGTCGAACTCGCCGAGGTCCGCGGCGTCGTCGCTCAACTCATCGGTCAGGTCGCCGGTACGGACCTCGACCGACTCGGCCACGTCGGCCAGTTCCATGTTCTCGCGCGCCACGTCGGCGAAGTCGGGGTCGCGCTCGTAGGTGGTCACGTTCGCGCCCATCCGACCGAGATACGCCGAGAGGACGCCCGTTCCGGTCCCGGCGTCCAGCACGCGGTCGCCCGCCGCGACGCCGGTGTGACCGACGATGAGACCCACGTCGCGGGGCATCATCGGCGCGCCGGTGCGCTCGAAGTGGTTGAACAGGTCGGGACCGCGGAGTCGTCGGACCTCGAACGGTTCGCCGAGATGGGTCTCCAGCGTCTGGCCGGGTTCGACGTCTTCGGGCACGTCGAGGACGCCGAGGTCGGTCTGTAGCTCCTCGCCGGGTTCCCGAAGGTACTCTCGGTCGCCGTGAACCAGCAGGACCGTCACTCTAGGCGCTCGACTGCGGCCGCGAGGTCGCCGCCGGTCGCTTCGAGTGCCTCGCGCGCCTCGTCCTCGCTCGCGCCGGTGCGCATGGCGACGATTTCGACGTCGTCGTCGGGAATCCCGCTCCCGGCGTCCTCGCCCGCGTCGGCGTCGCCCGACTCGACCGCGCTGGCCTCGCCCGCGTCGCGGCTCTCGGGTTCGCCGACGACCTGATAGGTCTCTTGACCGCGGGCGTCCATCACGGTGATATCGGGGTTATCGAAGACGAGTTGCTCGCCGTCGCTCTTCGTGATGACGACCTCCTCGGCGTCGAGTTCGTCCACGTCGATACCCATCTGCTTCATCATCTGTTGCATCTTGCGGGGGTCGAGCCCACCGCCGCCTCCTCCTCCGAACATACTCGACTCGTCGGAGCGTGGAGAAATAAGGTTGGCGGACCGCCACCGACGGCGTCGGCCGGTCTCTCGCCGACAGCTTTCTGGTCGCAGACGCCGAGGCAGGGTGTATGTCCCGAGGATGGGTCGCGCTCGCGCTCGCGGTCTGTCTCGTCGGCGGTCTCGCGACGGTCCCGTCTGCGGGCCTGCGAGACCGAGGAGCCACGCAGGAGGGGACGGTCGTCGGGCGGCCGAACTTCCGCCTCGTCGTCCCGAACAACGGCGTCTCGCCCGGCGAAACGGCGACGCTCTCGGCGGTGTTGGTCAACGACGCCCGCGTGGTTCGCGGCGGCGCTCCTCGCGAAGAGGCCCGCGTGACGACCGCCTACAACGTCTCGGTTCGACCGCGGACCGAGCGCTTCCCCGAGCGGCTCGCGGACGAACTCGCCTTCCGGACCGGCCGGGTTCCGGTGGGGACGGTGCCGTCGGGCGTCTCGGACCCCGTCGAGTTCCGGGTCGCGGTCGGGCGACTCCCGCCCGGTACGTACCGGGTTCCCTTCGAGGTGACCTACTCGTACGCCGCCACCGTAGAACAGAATCAGACCGTGAGGCTCCGGACCAGAACCGACGTGGTGAACGCCTCGCTGGTCGTCCGGTCCGCTCCACGACTCCGTATCGAGACGCCCGGCGACCAGTCGCTCGCGCCGGACGAGAGCGAGGAGGTCACGTTCGCGGTGACGAACGCGGGCACCGAGGCGGCGACCGAGGTCGGCCTGACCCTCTCGGTGGACAACGGGTCGGTGTATTTCGGAACGCGACTCGACCGCCGGGCGCGGGTCGGGTTCTACGTCCCGTCGCTCGAACCCGGCGAGACCGAGACGGTCGCGGTCCCGATGGGGGCCGACGACGCGACGGTTCCGGGCACCTACCTCGTCTCCGGCGCGGCGACTTACCGCGATTCGCTCGGAGAGGTCCACGAGGCGGCGTGGCTGGCGACCGGAATCAGGGTCGATGGCGGGACCGGTAACGCGAGCGGGGTCGGTGGCTGGGACGACGTGAGTAACGCCAGCGCGTTCGGCTACTCGTCCGCGCCCTCGCGGACCATGACGGCCATCCCGGTGTCGAAGTCGGTCATCGCGTCGGCCGAGAGTTCGGCCCGGCCGACTCCCAGAACCGAACCGTCTTCGTGGACGACGGCCACCTCGTCGCCGGGCCGGACCTCCGGGCCGACCGCGGCGACGAACTTCGCGAAGACGTTCTTGCCCTCGCGGACGAACGGTTCGCTCTCGTCGCCGACGACGACCCGGCCCGCCGGGGCGTCGAGCGCGGCCGCGACCCGGCGACCGCCCTCCAGTCCGAGGGTGAACCGGCCGTCGGTACCGTAGGTCACGAGTCGCCCCGAATCGGCGACGACCTGCTGTGGCCGACCGGACGACGAGCGTTTGACTTCGAACTCCTCGTCCTCGGGAAGCAGCGCCGCGCCGACGCCCGCCCCGAACTGGTAGTCGGCGGTCGTCCGGAGTTTCGGGAGGTCGTCGGTCTGAGTCGTACTCATCGGCCGCGAGTTGGCGTGCCGCGGCGAAAAGGCTTCGTTCTCGACGTCGCCGCGAGCGCGTTGCTCGGTAACACGTGACTCGATACCTATGGCCAATTTAACGATTTATTATTACAATTATCGGCAGCTACGGTTTGATTTATATTCTTGGAACGTCTAGGGGCGATTACGATGAAAGCAAACCTCGGTCTCGCACTCGTCGTCGTGGCTGGTGCGCTGGTCTTCGCCATCGCGACCACCCAGACGTTCACGACCTACCTCCTGTCGTCGGTCGGGGTCCTCGTCATGGCGGCGGGGGCGCTTCTCAGCGGCACCGCCGACGAAGACGGTCGCCCGGTCTGAGCGCGGTCGAAACTCGAACCCAGCGCGGCAGAATTTTCGCTACGATTTCACAACAGGAAAGTGTCCGGCCGCTCGGACATGTCGATGAAGGTGTCGGCGGCCTCGATTAGCTCCTCGGACGTGGACTCGGCGAAACTCGTGACCTCGGTCCGGACGCCCTCGTGGCGGAGGTGCGAGCAGAGCCGCGAGAAGTCCCCGTCGCCGGTACAGAGGATGACCGTATCGACGTGATTCGCCAGCGTCACCGCGTCCAAGCTCATCCCCACGTCCCAGTCGGCCTTCTTCGACCCGTCGCCGAACGTCTTGAGTTCCTTTATCTTCGTCTCGAAGCCGATGTCGCCCAGCGCCTCGAAGAATCGCTCCTCGTCGGGGCTGTCGGCCTGAATCACGTAGGCGATAGCCCGCGTCAGTTCGCGGTCCTGAACCGACTTCTCCAACAGGGCGGAGTAGTCGATGTTCCGGCTGTAGACGCTCTGGGCAGTATGATAGAGGTTTTGAGCGTCCGCGAGAACGGCGACCCGCTGATGCGGGTGAATTTCCGTCATAGCGCATGTTTGGTACCCCCTACGGTATAAATGTGGTTGGCTGGTGGCCGCTCGTTCGCGGTCGAATCGACGGCGTTCGCCCCGAATCGCTCACTCGGCCGGGGTCGCGCAGTCGGAGAGTTCCAGCGTCTCGGGGTTCAGACGATAGTATCGTTCCCACGCGGGCGCGAGACTCACGACGCGCGTCTCGTCGTAGGTCGCTTCGGCGTGGCGTTCGTGGTGGCCGACCAGACAGAGGTCGGGGTCGAGCGCGTCGAGCAGTTCGTCGATTCGCTCGCATCCGGCGTCGTAGCCGTAGTGTATCAGGCCGTGCGGAGCCTCGTGGGTGACCAGCACGTCCACGTCCTCGACCCGTTTCAGACGTTCGACGTCCTCGCGAACGAAGTGACGGCGGCGCTCGCCCGCGAGGTCCGCGCGGGACTCGTCGTACTGCGTCGGCGCGTAGTTGCCCGACAGGCCCGCGACTCGAACCCCCTCGACCTCGGCGACCGAACTGGCGAGGAGCCTCGCGTTCCGGACCGTCGGACCCGCGACCTCGTCGCCGCGCCGGAGCGCGTCGATGACGTCGAACTCCTCGTTGTTGCCGGCGATAACGTAGGTCGGAACGGGCAGGTCGTAGTAGAGCAAGTCGCCGGTCTGGAGCGCGACCTCGGCGTCGCTCTCGGCGTAGGCCGCCAGCAGCGCGCGTCGGTTGTCCGGGTCGTCGGCGTGGGCGTCTCCGAGGACGAGCATCCGCGGAGTATCGACGCGAACGGTCGTAAGCGCTGTGGCTGGTCGTCGGAGTCCGACTCCTCGGACGTCTCAAGCCGGCGGCGTCGGATGCGACGTGAGTTCCAGCGTCTCGGGGTCGAGTTCGTAGTACCGTTGGTCTACCGACGCGACGCTGACGACGCGGGTGTCGCCGTAGGTCGTCTCGGCGTGCTGGTGGTGGTGGCCGACCAGACAGAGCCGCGGTTGGACCGCTTCGAGGAGTTCGTCGATGTACTCGCAACCGACCTCGTAGTCTTCGGCGACCGGCAGGCCGTGGGGTGCTTCGTGGGTGAGCAACACGTCCACGTCTTCGATTTGTTCGACGGCCTCCACGTCTCCGCGGACGAAGTGGCGGCGGCGCTCGCCCTGTAGGTTCGGCCGCGGGCGTTCGTACTGGGTCGGCGCGTAGTTGCCCGACAGGCCAGCCACGCGCAGACCCTCGACTTCGACGGCCTCGTCGCCCAACAGGTAGGCGTTCGTCACGTCGGAACTCTCGACGCGGCCGTGTCTGAGCGCGTCGATGACGTCGAAGTCTTCGTTGTTACCGGCGATGAAGTAGGTCGGAATCGGCAGGTCGTAGTAGAGTAGGTCGCCCAACTGCAACGCGACGTCGGCGTCGGCCTCCCGATAGGCGGCGAACAGTGCGCGCCGGTTGTCGGGGTCGTCGGCGTGGGCGTCTCCCAGAACGAGCATTAATCCTCGTTTCGGCCGTCGGAAAGATAAAACCCACTCTCGGAGATTCACCGTCGAGAACACCACTCGGTCCGGGACCGCGTTCACCGAAGCGGGGTACCGTCCGAGGAAGGGATTCAAGGCCTACTTCCGGCTAAACTCACCGGCCGAACATCGTAATACAAATATGCCGAGTCGCGTATTCACGTACGAACGCAGAGAATCGTGCCAGACACAGAAGACGATTCCGGCGGTGACGGCCTCGCTCCGCGCTTCGACTGTCCGAGTTGCACGGACTACGAGGTCGAATACGGTCTCGACTTCACCGACTTGGACGCCCTGTCGTACCGCTCGGAGTTCTGCGAGGAGGTCGGCAGACGGGCGGAGTACCGAACGCTGTCGTTCGACCAAGAGTGTCGTCTCCTCGGGGCGCTCGGCGACGTTCACGGGGCCGAGAACGTCTGTGCGGTTCTCGACCCGCACTACCGGTGGAAGGTCTCCTCGCACCCGAAACACGGGTATCCCCAGCGTCACGAACATCTGTTCAAGCAGACGTTCGACATCGAGTGTGACGTTCGCGGCGAGGACCCACCGACCCACCGAACGGACCCCGACCACCGAGCGGTCGCCGGGGACCTCTACTGTGTCACGCAAGCGTTTCTCGACCGAACGGAGGGACCGGAGGTGACCGTCTATCGCGGACTCTCCCGTCACGCCACGGAACTCGTCGCTCGGACGCTCCGGGCCGAATCGAAACCGACCTACGAGGTACCCGCGAGCGTGCTGAAGAACTTCACGGCTTCCGAGGCGTTCACGTCCTACTACAGTCCCCTCGTGTTTCGGGTCCGCCTCTCGCGTACCGCCGTCGCCATCGCGGCCGACCACCTCGCTAAGTACCGCGAAGACGGGACCCCGGCGGAGCGCGACGCCGAATATCGCGTCTTCGGCGACGAACTCGGGTCCGCGTCGTACGACGATATCTACGTCCTCGCGGACGGGAATCGGACGCCGCTGTTCGATTTCCTCGCCGAGAAGGCCTCTTTCACGAGGGCGGAACACCGTTGCTACGTCGATGCGATACGCCACTTGGCGGCCGACGGCGAGCGCATCACGACCGACCCCGGACGCTCCCGTATCGCGGACTGGTACGGGACGCTCGTCGCGGACGAGTACGAGTTCGCGGAGGCTATCGAGGAGGTCGTGAACTACGTCGTCGGACGAACGAGCGACCTCCCAAGCGACTGGAGAGACGACGTAGCGGCGAAGTTCGGGGAGAACAAGATTTGAACAAAACCTATAAGACTGTGGCAGGGAAATATAATTATAAGAGACCCACTCATGTCCGACGAAAATCTCTCTATTACCGTCGACCTCAGCGACGAGGACGAAGAGTGGGTACAGTACGCGCGGAACCGAAAGCGGCCCTCCTCGGAGATCGACAGCGACGACCAGTCGCTGGAAGCCGACACGGGACGGAAACTCCGGCGGGCGGTGTACGACCATCTCGAAGCGCTCGACAACGACATCCTCGACGTGGACGAGCGATTCGCGCTCTACGACGAGCAACTGTTGGACGAGTTGGCGAGTCTCGTCGTTCGACGCGCACGAAACGTCGAAGCGATTCGCGAGAGCGTCCAAGAGCGACTCCGCACGGACGAGGAGGTGTCGCCGTTCGACCTCCCGGAGCGGACTCGGGAGGCGACGGCGGCGTATCTCGTCGAGGAGGCAGTCGGAAAGGCGGAGATACGTAGTCTGGCCGACCTCCTGTTGGAGCGAGAGCGGGCGGTCCTCGACACGAACGAGTTCGACACCGATACACGCCGAACCGAAACCAGTTGGGTCTCCGACAGAGTGTCGACGAGGCGACGAGACGAGTCGGCCGTCGAGAACCGAACCCGACTGAACAGCAGGGGATAGATGAGACCCACCGAGTACCATATCACGGACTTGGACCTCTTTCTCTCGGAAATCTCGCCGGGACAGACCCGACCCGCGCAAACGAAGTTCGGCATCTCCTACGGAAGCAATCCGCGGTACGAAGCCGACATCGGGGCGTTCGTGACGCCCTTCGAACTCGAAGTGCGACTGTACGAGAGCAACGTCCCCGAGACAGAGGTCGAGGAGTCCGACGAGCCGACCGGGACCATCGAGTGTCAGTTCCTCGCAATCGTGGAGGGCGACGAGTCGGAGTTCGAGTCGATTCTCGACCGGTGGAGACGCGACGGATACGACGCGGTGTCCGCGGCGTTTCGCTCGCACCTCGAAGAGGGAATAACGGACGAAGTCGTCGTTCCGATAGCGGGTCTTCTGCGTCCCTCCTACCGCGGCTTGGTCCCTCGCCTGCGTGCGGACGACGGGCTCGCCGAATCGTCCGTGGCCGACGACGCGGATTCGAGTTGACGCGTCGTCTCCGGGCGTCGCCGAGAGCGAGTCGCGTACGTCCCGACGACCATACAAGAGCCACAGCACAGCGCGAACGACGAGTAGCTGACGAGCGGCAGGTATCGCGCTCGACACAACAGTTAAGTCGTCGGGGATGAGTGACACGCACATGCACCACGACGCCACCGCTGCCGCCCGCGGCCGTTCGGCCAGCGGTGGGTCGGTCGGTTTTTCGGGGCTGAAACGCACAAAACGCGGTTACTGCTAGGTCCTCGGCGGCGTGGCGACCCGTCGCGGGCCATCTTCGTTCTGCACCACTCACCGACCAGTTACCAGCGAACCAGTCAGTCCCGAACCACATGACACGCACCGACGAACCTCTCAGCGGGGTCTACCCGGCGATGACGACCCCCTTCGACTCCGACGACAGTATCGACTTCGAACAGCTCCGAGCGGACGCCCGACGCCTCGCGGACGCGGGGGTCGAGGGCCTGCTGGCGGTCGGTTCGACCGGCGAGAGCGCGACCCTGACCCACGACGAACACGTCGAGGTCGTGGACGCCGTCACCGACGCGGTGGACGTGCCGGTAATCGCAGGCTCGGGTAGTAACTCCACGCACGAAGCCCTCGAACTCTCCCGGCGCTCGGCCGACGCCGGTGCCGACGCCTTGCTCCTCATCTCGCCGTACTACAACAAGCCCGAACCCGAAGGGATGGAACGCCACTACCGGACCGTCGCCGACGAGGTAGACGTCCCCCAAATCGTTTACAACGTCCCGTCGCGCACCGGCCGAAACGTCGCCGTCGAGACGGCGGTCTCGCTCGCGGAACACGAGAACGTCGTGGGCTACAAGGCCGCCAGCGGCGACCTGAACCGAATCGGTGAGGTCATCGAACGGACCCGCGACGAGGAGTTCGCGGTCCTCTCGGGCGACGACTTTCTCACCCTTCCGATGCTCTCTATCGGCGCGACCGGCACCATCAGCGTCGCGGCGAACGTCGAACCCGAGCGCACCGCCGAGTTGGTCGAGGCCGCGCGCTCCGGCGACTTCGCCGCGGCCCGCGAGGTCCACGACGAGTTGGCACCCCTCTTTCGCGCGCTCTTCTCGGAGACGAACCCGATTCCGGTCAAGGAGGCGATGGAGATTCGCGACTACGGCCCGGCGCGTCTCCGCTCGCCGCTGAACCGGCTCTCCGAGGCGAACCGCGCAGAACTTGCAGGTATCCTCGCCGAATTAGAGGGCGAACCGACTGGGGTACACCAATGAGCGTCTCAGTCGCAGTCACGGGCGCGACCGGCGAGATGGGACGGGCGGTCCTCGGCGCGGCCGGGGACCGCGAGGAGGTGTCGGTCGCGTTCGCGGTCAACCGCGACCCCCCGGAGGGCGCGTCGGTCGAGGGCGTCGCGGTCGAACCCGCCCGCGAGTTCGACCGCCTGCTGGCCGACCGCGACCCCGACGCTCTCGTGGACTTCACCGGCCCGGCGAGCAGTCAGAACTACGTCGCGGTCGCCGCGGAGGCGGGGGTCGCCAGCGTGGTCGGCACCACCGGGTTCGACGAGTCGGGCGAGCGGGCCCTCCGGGAACTCGCGGAGTACGCCCCCGTTCTGAAGGCCGCGAACTTCGGTCGCGGTGTCCAAGCCCTCCTCTCGGCGGTCGAGTCGGCGGTGGCCGACCTGCCGGGCTACGACGCGGAAGTGACCGAGACCCACCACAACAGGAAGCGCGACGCCCCGAGCGGGACCGCGAACGCGATTCTGGAGACCATCGAGGAGGCCCGAGAGGCCAGCGGCGCGTCGAGCGAGTCCGGCGAGCGCGTCCACGGCCGCGAGGGAGAGGCCCCGCGCGAGGCGGGCGAAATCGGCGTCCACGCGCGCCGCGCGGGGACCGTCACGGGCGAACACGAGGTCCTGCTGGCGAACAACCACGAGGAGCTTCGACTCACCCACCGCGCCGAGGACCGCGGCGTCTTCGCCGAGGGTGCCCTCGACGCGGCGGTGTGGCTGGCGGGGCGCGAACCGGGCTGGTACGACTTCGCGGACGTAGTAGAGCGAGCAAACGGCGACGCGGAAGCGACCGACGACGGAGGAGACGACCGATGAGTGTAGAATCCGACATCGACGACCTGTGGCATCGCTACGACGAGGGCGACCTCACCGCCGACGCGGCGGGCCGCGAGGAGTTGGACCTCCTCGATACGTTCCTCGACGCGCTCGAAACCGGGGAGGTCCGGGCCGCCGAACCCGACGGCGACGGCGACTGGCAGTCCAACGAGTGGGTCAAGCGCGGTATTCTGCTGAACTTCGGCCTGCGCGAAATCGCCGGGCGAGAGTACGGCGACGTGACCTACCACGACGTGTTGCCCCTGCGCGAGACGGGCGACCTCCCCGACCGCGGGACGCGAAACACGCCGGACGGGACCGTCCTGCGGCGCGGGGCCTACGTCGGCGCGGACGCCATCCTGATGAGTCCGAGCTTCGTGAACGTCGGCGCGTACGTCGGCGACGGGACCTTGGTGGACTCGTGTGACACCGTGGGGTCCTGTGCCCAAATCGGCGCGGACGTGAAGTTGGGCGCGAACACCCTCGTCGGCGGCGTGTTGGAACCCGTCGAGGAGGCCCCGGTCGTCGTCGAGGACGGCGCGTCGCTCGGCGCTGGCTGTCGGGTCACGTCGGGGTTCGTCGTCGGCGAGAACTCGGTGGTCGCGGAGAACACGTTGCTCACTCCTCGCATCCCGGTCTACGATTTGGTCGAGGAGGAAGTCGTCTACGGCCGCCTGCCGCCCGAGCGCCGGGCGTTCACCCGCTTCGTGGAGTCGTCGGTCGGCGACCACGACCTGTTCGACGGCGGGGCCTACAAGCCCGCGGTCGTGGCGATGGACGTGGAAGAGACCACGATGGAGGCCGTCGAGCGCGAGGAGGCACTGCGAGAATGAGCGGAGAGAGCGGGCCGACCAGCGGAGAGAGCGCGGCAACCGCAGGAAACCCGCCCGTGCGGCGGCTCGCCGACTGGTCCGGCGAGCGCCTGCGGGCGCTGGCCGACGAGTACGACACGCCCCTCTACGTCCTCGATTTGGACCGCGCCCGCGAGAACTACCGCCGGATGGCCGAGGCGTTCCCCCACGCCCATATCTACTACGCCGCGAAGGCCAACACCGCCCGACCGGTCCTGCGAGCCCTCGCCGACGAGGGCGCGGGCGTCGAGTGCGCGTCGGCAGGCGAGTTGGCGCGGGCGCTCGACGCCGGAGTAGACGGCTCGCGCGTCCACTACACCGCGGTCAATCCGCCGGCGAGAGACCTCGACGTGGCGGTCGGCCTCGCCGACGAGCATCCCGGCGTGACGATTACGGTCGGGGCCGAAGACACCCTCCACCGACTCGCCGACCGCGGGTACGACGGCCGGGTCTGTCTCCGAGTCAACCCCGGCGTCGGCGCGGGCCACCACGAGAAGGTGACGACCGGCGGGGACGCGAAGTTCGGGGTGCCCTACGAGCGCGCCGCGAGCCTCGCAGAATCGGCCGCCGCCGAGTTCGAGGTCGTGGGAATCCACGCCCACGCGGGGAGCGGCATCTCGGGCGAGGACCTCTCGGCCCATCGGGACCTCGTGGGTCGGATGGGCGAGTTGGCTCGCGACATCGAGGAGCGCGGTCTCGACCTCGAATTCGTGGACGTGGGCGGGGGCTTCGGCGTGCCCTACTCGCCCGACGAGGAACCGCTCGATTTGGACGCGGTCGCCGAGGCGACCCGCGAGGCGCTCGGCGAGACCGAGGCGACGCTCGCGGTCGAACCCGGCCGGTATCTCGTCGCGGACGCGGGCGTTCTGCTGACCACGACCAACACGGTCAAAGAGACGCCGTCGGGCGTCGTGGTTGGGGTCGGCGCGGGGATGACGACCCTCGCGCGGCCCGCGATCTACGACGCCCACCACGAGATTCGGAACCTCGCGCTCGACGCCGACGAGCGGCCCGAGCGCGAGGTGACGGTCGCCGGGCCGGTCTGCGAGAGCGGCGACTCGCTGGGCGACCACTGGCTTCCGGACCCCCAGCGGGGCGACCTGCTGGCGGTCGGCAACGCGGGAGCCTACGGCTACGAGATGGCGAATCAGTACAACTCCCGTCCCCGCCCGGCGTCGGTCGTCTTGGACGGCGACGACGACGACCGACTGGCGCGGCGACGCGAGACGATTGCGGACGTGACGGCGATAGAATCCGAGGGTGACAGATGAGCATCGAATTCGAGAAGTTCCACGGCACCGGTAACGATTTCGTAGTAGTAGACGCGGACGAGTACGTCCCCGACCGGGGCGCGTTCGCCCGCGAAGTGTGCGACCGACGCGACGGCGTGTGCGTCACAGACGGGGGCGTGGCCGCCGAACAGAGCGGAACCACCCCCGCCGTCGGAGCCGACGGGACCCTGTTTCTGGCGCTCGAACCGAAGTTCTCGCCGCCCAGAGCCGTGATGACGCTGGTCCAACCCGACGGCTCGACCGCGGCGATGTGCGGCAACGGCGCGCGCTGTGCGGCGAAGTGGGCCGCCGAGCGGACCGGTGCCGACACCGTAATGCTCGACACGCAGGCCGGGACGCGCCGGGCCGAGATTTCGGACGACGAAGTGACCATCGAGATGGGCGAAGCGTCGTTCGCGCCGAGCGACGTCCCGCTCGCGCCCGAGCGCGACGAACCACTCGTGCAGGAGACCGTCGAGGGCGTCGAAGTGACCGCGGTGAACACCGGCGTCCCCCACGCCGTCGCGTTCGTAGAGGACGTAGACGACGTTGACCTCGACGAACTCGCACCCGCGATTCGCCACGCCGACGTCTTCCCCGAGGGTGCGAACGTCAACGTCGCATCGCTCCGGAGCGAGGGCGAGGAGGGCGACGCGGACGACGAGGGCGGGCGACCGGTGTTCGACCAGCGGACCTACGAGCGCGGCGTCGAGGGCGAGACTCGCGCCTGCGGCACCGGTGCGGTCGCCATCGCGACGGTCGCGCGACGACTCGGAGTGGTCGAGGCCGACGCGGAGTCGGTCGAGGTCTTCCCGCCGGGCGGTCGCCTCGACGTCTCCTTCCACGACGAGCGCGCCAGCCTCACCGGCCCGGTCGAACGGGAGTTCGAGGGCGAGGTCTCCTCGACGCCCGAACCGTGGCGCGCCCGCGACGCCTGAGCGAGACCGACGGACACTGTCCGAGACGACGAAACTTCTATGACATTCGACCCTATCGACTTCCTCGAAGACGCCGTACAGACGCCCTCCCACGAGGAGATAACCGAGATGCGCCAGCTACTGGTCGAGACCCTCGAGTCCGCGGGGAGCGACCACGATTCCGACTCCGACCTCGACGCCGATATCGACCCCGAGGTGGAGGTCTCGGTGGACGACGCCGGGAACACGCTCGCGGTCCGCGAGTCTGGCCGAGAAGGCCCGCACATCGTCCTGAACACCCACATCGACACCGTGCCGCCCCACGTCGAGTACTCCCGAGACGACGAGGTGATTCGCGGGCGAGGGTCCTGCGACGCGAAGGGACCGCTCGCGGCGATGCTCGCGGCGTTCCTCGGTGTCGAGGTCGGACGCGGGCGAGTGACGCTGGCGGTCACGCCCGACGAGGAGACGAACTCGACCGGCGCGGCCGCCGTGGAGTTCGACCCCGACCCCGACGCCGTAATCGTCGGCGAACCGACCGAACTCGACGT
>SDGW01000579.1_pt1 | contig 15479 bp, 16 predicted proteins | sample 2873831 | NCBI WGS metagenome assembly SDGW01 (sample SAMN08132700, study PRJNA421101) | hypersaline lake metagenome | isolation source: celular fraction 0.22 microns magnesium sulfate-rich crust from ephemeral... | place: Spain: Penahueca Lagoon, Toledo | collected 2011-07
CCTTTTACCACTAATACTTGAGAGATCGGAACCATGCTGGACAATCTGATATACAATGGAATCCCTAAGATAGCAGCCACAGGAACTAACCACCAGGCTTCTTCCCCAAATACATTCGCAATAAATTCTGTTGGGACCAGGCCGTGAATAACCGCCCCAATTAGAGCTCCTAGAATTAAATATGGGAGCACCGTTTTCATCAGTGCTACCGTTTCTTTCCACGCCCCTTTTAAGGAAGATGGCCCCTCTTCTGGAGAAAACCCTGTTACGACAACATCTTTAACGGATTTCTCAAACCCGAGAGCATGAAGCAACAATCCAATTACGATGGAAAAGAGCGAAGTGACGATCGTGTAGATGATGGTTACCTTCCATCCCAAGATGACGCCCATAACGGTCAAAATCGTAGGATCCAGTAAAGGAGAGGCAAACAAAAAGATCATCACCATGCCAAAGTGTAGCTTTTTGTTCAGCATATTCACCACTACAGGAATCGTAGAGCACGAACAAAAAGGTGTGACAAACGCAAATAGGACAGCCATCATGGAACCGAATATCTTATTTTGTGTGGATAAAAACGTTTCGATTTTATGATACGGGATGTATTGCTGCAGGTAATTCATAAGTATAGACACGCCTATGAACAGAACCACTAACTCCAAAGAGATCATCAAAAAACTTTTCATTGTTTCTAAGATCATATTCAACACCTCCTTAAATCAAATATTTTTGATTAACTTATTATTTAAAAACCAAGAAAGGCTTATTGCCCGCTTGGTCTAAATAAACAACAAAGTTCTTCAGAGAGGATCGCATTGACGGTTTCTTCATGGATCCAATAATAACTCCAGGTCCCTTTTGTTTCTTTATGAATGAGGTCTGCTTTTAAAAGGATTTTCAAATGATAGGAAAGCTTTGATTGAGAGAGGTTCATATCCTCAACTAAATCACAGACACACGTTTTCCCTCTTCTAGTAAGAATGTTCATGATTTGCAATCGTTGTTCATCAGCAAGCGCTTTAAACTTTTGAACATATGAAGCATAGTCAACCGTATTCTTCGTCTCAATAATCGGGAGTTCTTTCATGATAACCACCCTTAAATCAAATTTTGTTGATTAAGTATACTTTTACATAGTTTTCCTAAGGAGTCAACTCTTCATCAAAAAAAATTGATTTTAACATAAACACCATTGATTTATATAAGCAAATAATTATATAATGATTTGCGGAGGTGCAGGTCGATGAATCAAACTGCTCTATCATTACAAGAAACATCGAAAGCATTAAAATTGCTCGGCGATCAAACGCGTTTAACGATTATCGGATTACTCAAAGATAACGAATGCTGTGTTTGTGAGTTTGTAGAGATTCTAGAAATGTCTCAACCTGCGATTAGTCAGCACTTGAGAAAAATGCGTGACGCTGGAATCGTGAAAGAAAGACGAAATGGGCATTGGATCTTCTACTCCTTAAATGTGGAGCATGAAGCTTATCCATTAATCTCAGAAATTGTTGAATACATTCCAGATCAAAAAGAGAAAATCGTTGAGCTCGAGAAAAGTGGTAGACGAATTACTTGTAATTAAAAGGGGGAATCTTGTTGCAGGCGTCTGTTTTATTAGCTATTTTAATCTTTTTACTTACCTTAGTCCTCGTCATCTGGCAACCGAAAAACTTAGGCATTGGCTGGTCTGCATGTGGTGGGGCTATACTCGCACTGCTTGTTGGCGTCGTTGATTTTCAGGATGTTGCCACTGTAACCGGCATAGTATGGAATGCTACATTAGCTTTTATTGCTATTATTATAATCTCTTTAATCCTTGATGAAATTGGATTTTTTGAATGGGCAGCCCTACACATGGCACGCCTCTCCAATGGCAATGGTATTAAAATGTTCATCTATATTACACTACTTGGGGCAGGAGTTGCAGCCTTGTTCGCTAACGACGGTGCAGCGCTCATTCTAACTCCGATCGTACTAGCAATGGTTCGCGCGCTGAACTTTAAAGAACGCATGATCTTCCCGTTTATTATGGCAAGCGGGTTTATCGCAGATACGACTTCCTTACCGCTTATCGTTAGTAACCTGGTGAATATCGTATCCGCAGACTTTTTTGATATAGGATTCATCGAATATGCATCCAGAATGGTAATTCCGAACTTCTTCTCATTAGGTGCTAGCATTCTCGTGTTATATTTATTTTTCCGAAAAGATATACCACGAACGTATGACGTGAATCAGGTAAAGAAGCCATCTGAGGCGATTCAAGACCATACTATGTTCCGTTTATCTTGGTGGGTTCTTGCTATTTTGCTCATTGGTTATTTTGCAAGCGAGTTCTTCACATTACCTGTATCAATCATTGCGGGAATTGTCGCGGTTTTCTTCTTAATGATGGCACGCCGCAGTCCTGCAGTTGAAACAGCTAAAGTGGTCAAAGGAGCACCATGGGCGATCGTGTTCTTCTCGATAGGGATGTATGTCGTCGTGTACGGCTTACGAAATGTCGGACTCACTGATATTCTAGCCCAGGTGATAGATGCTGCAGCTGATCAAGGCTTATTTGTTGGTACGGTTTCAATGGGCTTCATCGCAGCGATTCTATCTTCTGTCATGAATAACATGCCGACTGTTATGATTGATGCCCTTGCGATTGCTGATTCTAGTGCTACAGGCATAATGAAAGAAGGACTTATATACGCAAACGTAATCGGTAGTGACCTTGGGCCAAAAATTACGCCAATTGGATCCTTAGCCACATTACTATGGCTTCATGTTTTATCTCAAAAAGGCGTTAAAATCTCGTGGGGCTATTACTTTAAAGTGGGCATTATCCTAACGATTCCAACGCTATTTATTACTTTAGTGGGACTCTATCTCACACTATTACTCTTATAATTTTTACAAAGGAGCACGACCTCGATGACAAACCAAAAACCCGTTCTATATTTCTTATGCACAGGAAACTCTTGCCGCAGCCAAATGGCAGAAGCGTGGGGGAAACACTATTTAGGCGACAAATGGGACGTGAAAAGCGCAGGAATTGAAGCACACGGTCTTAATCCGAATGCTGTGAAGGCAATGAAGGAAGTTGACATCGATATTACCGATCAAACTTCTGACATTATTGATCCTGAAATTCTCAACAATGCAGAGTTTGTCGTAACTCTATGCGGAGACGCACGCGATAAGTGCCCGATGACGCCAGCACATGTACGAAATGAACACTGGGGCTTTGATGACCCGGCTAAAGCGGAAGGAACAGAAGAGGAAAAGTGGGCATTCTTCCAGCGTGTTCGCGATGAAATTGGTGAACGTATTAAACATTTTGCAGAGACAGGAAAATAAGTTAGATAAAAAGAAAACTTGCCGATTGGCAAGCCTTTAGGCGCAGACAGAGGTTTAGTTGCACTTATACTAAATACCTTCAAAATTTTCACTACGTCGACTTACTTCAAAGCTAAAATTTTATACTTTCTTTATGTGCAAAAAGAGCTCGGGGGATCCGAGCTCTTTTATATTGGTGGGGCTTACGTGTTTTTAATTAATAAAAAGATAAAGTAAGGCGCGCCAATCAACGCTGTCATGATCCCTGCTGGAATACCGTTTGGATCAGCCAGGTTATGTCCGATGGTGTCTGCTATTAACAGCAACCAGCCACCTAATAGGATGGCGATTGGCATAAACAATTGAGTTCTCGGGCCAATAAGCGCTTTGGCCAGGTGTGGAGCGAGAAGCCCAATAAACGCAATACCACCCGTTACAGATACGGACGCTGCTGCTAATGCAACAGCTGTGACAAGCAGCGTAAGACGCTCTTTTTCTATGGATACACCTGCACCAATTGCCGCAGACTCACTTAATCCTAATAAATTCATGCGGTTCGCTTTATACAGTGTGAAAGGAACAAGCACAATGAGCCAGGGAAGTATGGCCAGAACAAACGGCCAATCCGTCCCCCAGATGTCCCCAGCTAACCAATTGGCAATAAAGTCTACTTTCGTTCGTTCAGCGGAAGAGATTAAAATAATCATCAATCCAGATAACGCCATAGCAAATCCAACACCGACTAACACTAACCGTACCGGTCTGAATCCTGCATTTTTTTCATAGGAAAACAGATAAATCAATCCCGCAGTTAAAAACGCACCAGCAAAAGCAACCAGAGGCAACATATACACAAACGAGCCGACATCAATAGGGAAAAACAAAAAGAAAACCGCAATCGCTGCTCCAGCACCAGCATTGATGCCAATAATTCCGGGGTCAGCCAAGTCATTGCGCGTAATGCTTTGAAGTATAGAACCTGATAAAGCAAGTGCCATACCGGCTAACAATGTGATGACAAGTCGCGATGCGCGTACCGAAAATACAAACCTCTCTTTAAACGTACCCTCTCCAAAAATAGTTGGGATCAGTCGATCAAAGGAAACAGAAGATTTACCTATCCCCATTTTTATAAAACTTGTTATGACGATTAATGTGACCAATAAGAGTAAGATCATAACGAACTTTTTCATTATTCGAGGATGGATCATGATAACTCCTTACCTCCCCTCTTCACAATAAACAGGAAGAATGGAAGGCCGAGCATAGCTACAATGGCCGCAACGGGTGTTTCATATGGTGCATTGATCGTGCGCCCAACTGTATCGGCAAGCAACATAAAACCTGCTCCAATAAAAATGGACATAGGAATAATCAATCGATAATCCGTACCTACCATTGCCCGCACTATATGAGGAATCATAAGCCCTATAAACACCATGTTCCCAACAAGCGCTACAGCCGCTCCAGCTAGTATAATGACTGAAATAAACAGACCTACCTTAATTAAGGTTACTTTTTGTCCTAACCCCACGGCTACTTCTTCATTTAAACTGAGGATAGTTAGCTGCTTGGATAGAAACAAAGCGATAACAATTCCTACCAAGATAAAAGGACCAATCAAATGGACCTGACTCCATGAAGTCCCTACTAAACCGCCTGCCGTCCACATGCTTACATCTTTGGATACTTTGAAGTACAGCCCGATAAATTCAGCAATAGCTGATAGGAATGCCGTGACAGCTGCACCTGCTAAAACAATACGGAATGGTGAAAAACCACCACGCTTGGCGGACCCAATCCCGACTACAAGAGTAGCGCCTACCGCAGCACCTATAAAACAAGCAATGGTCACCCAGAAGTAGCTTGCTGAAGGAATAAAGGCGATCACCACAGCTAAAGCCATATTCGCTCCAGCTGTTAACCCTAGTAAACCTGGGTCAGCTAGAGGGTTCTTCGTAAGCCCCTGCATGACCGCACCTGCTACAGCTAATGCAGCTCCAACAAAAATCGCTGCTACTTCACGTGGAAGACGAATCTCATTGATTAACAGCGTAGATTTTGTTTCAATGTCTGTCGTTATAGCCAACCAAACGCTTTTAACAGATATGTCTGCCGCACCGAAACTCATCGCTACAATAAACGCACCGAGACACAAGAGGATAGCAAATATGAACTTATAAACAAACGTGAGTTGTCTCATAGGGATCTCATCTTTCTTATGTATTAAAGGGAATCAACGAGTTGATTCCCTTTCGTGTTCCTTATTCACCTAAGAAGGCTTTTTTAAAGTAGTCTAATTGATAGTCTAGTGTATTTGGATCGTTAAAGTAGAATGCTTTTGCATTAACTTCAAACACTTGATCATTTTTCACAGCCGGAATGTTTTGGTACGTTTTCGTTTCTTGGTATGAGTTATCAGCATCCTGATTTTTACTAATCACCAAATAGTCACCTGCGTATTCAGGAAGGACTTCTGGAGAGATGGCATAGTACCCAGGTTCAAGAGCCATTTCTTTTACTTTCTCAGGCATCTTTAAGCCCATTTCTTGATAAAGAATTTCTGTTCCACGTCCCCAGTTGTCGCCGAAAACATAGATTTGTTTATCGAACTTCTCAACAACAGATACTGTTGTATCCTCGCCGATTTTCTCCTTAACTTTTTCACCTAATGCTTTCGCACGCTTCTGGAAGTCTTCTACCCAAGCACGAGCTTCTTCTTCTTTGTTCACAAGCTTTCCAATTTCAATGTGTTGCTGTAAGTAGTCTACTTTCCCATACGTATAAGTAACGGTAGGAGCAATTTCTTTCAGCTTATCAACGTTTTTCGTGTTAGAAAGACCAATAATAAGATCTGGATTTAGTTCAATGATTTTCTCGAGGTTGTCAGCAGTAACGGTTTCAATCCCCTCAAGTTCATCTTCAAAACGAGGGTTCATCTTCGACCAGGAATCCACACCAACAAGATTTACATCAAGATTCATTAGGTTACCTGCAAAGGATGAAAGCACAATCACACGCTCAGGGTTTTTAGGTACCTCTACTGGACCGTTCTCAGACTCATACGTGAACGTTCCAGACTCCTTTTCTTCAGCTTGCTCATCGTTTGTCGCTTCCTCTGATTTCGTTTTTTGCTCGCTCTCTTTTGTTTCCCCATCTGCTTGCTCTGCGTTGTTGGCACAAGCACTAAGAAGAAGCGCTAACAAGACGAGCATTGTTAATTGTATTTTTTTCATGGTTTTGTTCTCCCTTCCATAAGTTATACGTTAAGCACATCGGTTTATTCGTACGAGGATCTCGGCCAATTTCAGCATCTATACTGAAAACTTCACGCAAAACATCGCGTTCAATGACTTCTTCTGGGCTGCCTGCTTTTTCAATTTCTCCGCCCTTCATCGCGACGATATAATCGGCAAAGCGTGCGGCTTGATTCAAGTCATGAAGCACCATGACGATTGTGCGGCCTTCTTCCTGATTTAACTTTTGTAAAAGCTCAAGTACTTCAAGCTGGTGTGCCATATCTAAATAAGTTGTTGGCTCATCCAAGAAAATCATTTCGGTTTCTTGTGCAAGTGACATGGCAATCCATACGCGCTGTCGTTGACCACCGGACAAAGCATCAACAGGTTCGTATTTGAATTCTGTCGTTCCGGTTACCTCAAGCGCCCACTCAATTACTTCCATATCTCGCTTGTTTAAACGGCCAAAGCCTTTTTGATATGGAAAGCGTCCATATGAAACAAGTTCTCCAACGGTCAGACCGCTGGCACTATCAGGATTTTGAGGCAAAATTGCTAATTTCCTCGCTAATTCCTTCGTATTTTGTCTCGTTATACTTTCTCCATCTAATACAATAGAACCTGATTGATGTGAAATAATACGTGTCATTGCTTTTAACAAAGTGGATTTACCGCATCCATTCGAACCAATTATAGTAGTAATTTTTTGATCTGGTATATCGACTTGGAGTTCTTTTACAATCGTCTTCTCTCCATAACCAACGGAGACGTCTTCCGTAAACAGGCGAGCCATATGTACCCTCCTAAAATTGATGTGCACATTTTCATTGATAATGATTATCACTTTCGCTACAATATAACTATAATGTTAATGAGAATCATTGTCAATGAAATTTTATGAAGATATTAGGGAGTGGAGAGTATGCACGAACAAGAATGCTTCGACGTTACAATTATCGGTGGGGGACCAGCAGGTTTATATTCTGCTTTTTATAGCGGATTACGGGAAATGAAAACGAAAATTATCGAGTACCAGCCTCAGTTAGGCGGCAAAGTTCATGTCTATCCTGAGAAGATTGTGTGGGATATCGGTGGACTGACACCAACGTCTGGGGAAAAGCTTATTGAGCAACTTGTTGAACAAGGGCTTTCTTTCGACCCTGAAGTTGTTCTCAATGAGAAAATTGTGTCTATCTCGAAAAATGAAGAAGGTCTATTCGTCCTAGAAGCCGCTTCTGGTAACGTGCATTACTCAAAAACGGTCATTATAGCTGTGGGGAGTGGCATTCTTAAACCACAAAAGCTCCAGATTGAAGGAGCTGATCGCTTTGAAGTATCCAACCTTCATTATACAATCCAATCTCTTAAGTCTTTCAAAGACAAAACGGTTCTAATTTCTGGTGGTGGAAACTCGGCAATAGATTGGGCAAACGAGCTTGAACCAATTGCAAAACAAGTGTACCTTACCTACCGTAAAGATCAGTTAAAGGGACATGAAGCCCAGGTATCGCAGTTGTTAAACAGTTCAGCCCAGTGTATTTTGAATACAGAGATCACAAAGTTGATTGCAAACGAAAGCCATGATGCTGTCGACAAAGTTGAATTAACGGATTGCGAAACAAGAGAAACCTTTTCGTTAGATGTTGATGACGTATTAATTAACCATGGCTTTGACCAGGATGCTTCATTACTTGAAAACAGTCCTATTCAGGTGGATCGAGTGAATGATTTCTTTATATCAGGGAATTCAACAAGTGAATCTTCCGTTGAAGGTCTTTATGCTGCAGGTGATATTTTAATGCATGAGGGAAAAGTTAACCTTATTGCTGGAGCGTTTCAGGATGCTGCGAATGCGGTGAATAAAGCGAAAACCTACATTCAGCCTGATGCTCAAGCAAAAGGCTTGGTTTCATCTCATAACTCCATATTTAAGGAGCGCAATAAGAAGATTGTTCGAGAGCTTGTTAAATGATGTGAAAAAGGGGAGCCCGAATCGGACTCCCCTTTTTCACATTACACTTGCGGTTCAAATGTTTTACAATCGGTTTCTTCACTATGAGAGGCCTGATTTCCTCGGTGACTCACTACATAGATGGCATCAGCATGACACTTATTGCCCTGCCCCCAATACTTGCAGTTGTTCACTTCACATAATACATCTTTCGCCATTATGGAACACCTCCTTACCGTTTAGGATAAGCAACATGGGATGGTTTAATACCACTATAAAACCCCACTGCTCATCCAGTGGGGTTCTCTTATCTCTGATTACTTTTAGGATCAAAGGCATCTCGTAATCCATCGCCAATGAAGTTTATTGCAAGCACGGTGACCAGGATACATAATCCAGGTGGAATCCAAGCTTCCCAATGCTGGCGTAGAATACGAATGTTCTGAGCTTCACTTATCATATTCCCCCAAGTTGGTTTTGGCTGGGGTACCCCCATTCCGATAAAGCTTAAGCCTGATTCAATGATAATCATACTAGCCATCATGAGCGTTGCATTTACGACAATCGGCCCGATGGCATTTGGTAGAAGGTGTCTGAATATAATACGAAAATCAGAAGCTCCTATTGCTTTCGCTCCCTGAATAAATTCTTGCTCCCTTAAAGAGAGGAAAGTCCCCCGTATAATCCTTGTTAAATTCGGCCATATAGTTAACGCTATAATGGCAACCAGTAAGGATACGGTTACGTTAGGCACGAGGGCAATAATGGTTAGAGCTAACACAAGGAATGGCAATGCTAGCACCATATCCGCAGCTCGCATAATAATGCCATCAACCTTGCCACCATAATATCCGGCAATAGAACCTAACGTGACTCCGATTAATAAAGTAAAGAACATAGCACTGAAACCAACAGCAAGAGATACCCTGGATCCATATAATATCCGAGACCAGTTATCTCTTCCTGAACTATCTGTTCCTAAAATATGTTCACTATTCGGTTTCATCTCGATAGATAACAAGTCAGAATCTGTTGGATCATGCTCCGTTAATAGTGGGGCTGCTAAAGAGGCCGCTACAATGATGATCATTGTAATAACACCGAGTACAGCCAATTTATTTTTCATAAATCGCCGTAAAGCTAATTGATAGGGACTCTTACTCTTCTTAGGTTTTCCATTTGTTTGTACTTCAGGATTTGTATTTGGCGTTTGTGGTGTAACTTCCATCTTTATTCACCTCAATCATAACGAATTCTCGGGTCAACAACACTATAGAAAATATCGGCTAGTAAGTTTCCGACTAGAATAAATACACCGAACAATAGATTGACAGCCATAATAATCGGAAAATCACGATTAATAACTGCATTCAAGAACAATGTACCTAGTCCTGGAAAATTAAAGACTTGTTCTGTTATAACTGCACCACTTACTAAAACCCCAAATTCAAACCCCATAAGTGTAATAATTGGAATTAAGGCATTCCGTAGAGTATGTTTGTACAATACATTCTTATCACTCATACCCTTAGCTTTAGCCGTTCGAATATAATCACTACCTAAAACATCCAGTACCTCTGAGCGCATGTAACGCATATACGTTGCAGTACCTGCTAGCCCTAACGTTATCCCTGGCAGTATCATATGGTGTATCCGATCCCAAACTTCTGCAAAACCAGAGACGTCTGGTCCACTAACCGTTCCTTGCGATGGAAACCACCCTAAATGAATTGAAAAGAAATAGATGGCCATAAGTCCGAAGAAAAAGTTCGGTATGGCTAATCCTAAGAAGCCAAATCCAGTAGCACCATAATCCAACCAGGAGTAAGGATTACGAGCAGAATAAATCCCAATTGGAATAGCAACTACTAATGTGAAAAATAAAGCCACTAAACCTAAGTAAACGGTATTCATAAAGCGATCTTGTATTAAATCACTAACAGCACGCCCGTTATATACAATGGATTCTCCAAAGTCACCTTTTATGGCTCTACCCATCCAATGGAAATACTGGATATACACCGGATCATTTAACCCCAATTCTTCCTTCTGTTGTTCATACACTTCAGGATCAACATTTGGATCAAGTCTAGTTGTAAATGCATCTCCAGGAGCCGCTTTCGCTAAAGCGAATACGATAACGGTTAGAACAAAAAGCATGGGGATGAAGACTAATATTCTTCTAGCTATATATTGGTACATCGTCTACTCCCTCCCTCATCAAAACAAACTGACCGTTCCGAAAAACCTTATTCAAAATATGTTCAGCTTCACTTTTTACATTTGCCGTAAATATGTAAAAAGGGATGGTATGCAGCTAAAACTGCATACCATTCAACCTATTTTCTAATTACTCAGCGTCCTCTACCCACCATTCATGTGTATCATTTAAGAATGAGTATGGTAGTGGGTCAACATTCTTCAAACGTTCGTTATGTGCATAAATCTTGTTCTGCGCATAAAGTAGAACGGCTGGTAAGTCCTTGGCAAATAATTGTTGCCATTCTTTATAAACTTCTTTACGGTAATCCTGTTCAAATGCTTCAGGAGCTTTTAAAGCATCCTCAATTAATTGATCAGACTCCTCATTATTCCAACGAGATAAGTTGTAGGCAGCTTCAGACTTCCAAAGCCCTGATGGATCTGGATCGGAACTATCTAGACTCCACCCTATTAGATAAAGGTCCCAATCGTTATTATCTTTCGACATGAGCTCTTCAACGTATGCAGACATTTCTTTAGGTTGACGTAGGTCAATCTTAATACCAACCTCTTCTAGATTCTCTGCAATAATTGGTGCAGATCGTTCACGTATTTTGTTTCCAGTCGGATAGTTTAGGTTCAACACCCATTCCTCGCCATCTGGATTTTCGCGGAAGCCATCTCCATTTACATCCTTATAACCCGCTTCATCTAGCATCTCACGTGCTTTATCTTGGTTATGTTGATACTGAGGTACGCCCTCTTCCGTGTATGCCCAGAACTGTTGAGCAATTGGCACATTAATTACATCTCCGTGACCACGTAGAAGTCCTTCTATAAGGCCTTTGCGGTTAACTGCATGTGCTATCGCTTGGCGAACTTGTTGATCCGCAACTCGCTCATTTTCTACCCAGTTATCTGGATTGATTTCACCAGCTTGAACATCCTCATCTGTACGGTGGTGTAGTTTAAATCCTAGCAACTGATATCCGAAGTCCACTTGTTCAATTGTGTTTACGTTATCAAAACCATCTACCGTTTTAAAGTCTGCAGCTGGAACTCCGTTTGGATCCGCTACAAAATCAATTTCACCTGTTTCAAGTAAGCCTGTAAGTACAGATTGTTCTGCAATCTGCCAAACCACTTTTTCAAGGTGTGGCTTTGCTTTCCAGTAATCTTCATGGCGTTCTAAAATGTACTGTTCTCGCTCTACCATTTCAGTAAACTGGAATGGCCCTGTTCCAATAACCTTGCCTGCATCTAATGTTTCAGGAGCAGAAGGCATATCTTCTACAGCAATATCCTTAAACACGTGCTGAGGAATGATAGGAAAGCCTGTTGTTTTCAGCGGAGTTACAGATGGCTCCTGAAAGTGGAACGTTACTGTATAATCCCCATCAGATGTTACACCTTCAAATTCATCTGTTTTACCCTCGCTATATGCTTCATAACCTTTTAAAGGGGAAACATAGTCTGTGCGAACACCGCCAGCAGATGTATATTCAGGGTCTGCCATTGATTTGTACGTGAAAATGACGTCTTCAGCGGTGAATTCTTCCCCATCATGCCATTTCACGCCTTCTTCAAGCTGGAAAGTGATGGACGTTTGATCTTCATTCGTTTCCCAACTCTTTGCCAAGCTTGGTATGAATTCAAGATTCTCATTTTGTCCTACAAGCCCTTCATGCGTTAAGGATAAAATGTTATTTTCATAAGCTTCTGTGTAAAAGATCGGGTTAAAAATACCTTTGGGAGCTGTTGACATTGCTCCTACTACGGTTCCTCCATCTTTTGGTTCTCCACTAGCATTATCTGATGAAGAATCGTTATTGTTATTAGAGCTGTCATCCTCTTCATCATTCGTTGAGTTTTCAGTTGGATCATTTTCATCGTTATCATTTCCTGCATTTTCGCTATCCGAGCAAGCCACTAATGCAAGACTTAACACGAATAGGATCAAAAACATTGACCAGAAACTTTTTTTGAACAAGATAATACCCCCTAAATGGTTTTAAATAACGTAGTAACTCCTTGTGTGATCTCGGATTGTTGCCGTTTTTAAACTACTCATGGACCACCCCCCCCATAAACCTAAATGTGTTCTTTAACCGTATAAATGACAAGCCACGTAATGCCCTTCTCCCATGTCAGTTAGCCCTGGCCTTTCTACCGCACATCTGTCGTGAGCCTGTGGACACCTTGTACGAAATGGACACCCAGAAGGAGGGTTAGAAGGACTCGGCATATCGCCCTCTAAAACAATTTTTTCTCGAGGTCTATCAATATCTGTTATCGGTACAGATGACAACAAGGCTTGTGTATAAGGGTGCAAAGGGTTTTCATAAATCCCTTTCTTTGGTGCGATTTCTGCAATAGTACCCAAATACATCACAGCTACACGGTCACTGATGTGCTTCACGACGCTTAAGTCATGCGCAATAAATAGATATGTAAGATCCATTTCCTCTTGTAGGTCAGCCATGAGGTTGAGGACTTGTGCTTGGATGGATACATCAAGTGCCGAAACAGGTTCATCACCTATAATAAATTTCGGATTAATTGCTAAAGCTCGTGCTATGCCAATTCGCTGACGTTGGCCACCTGAAAATTCATGTGGATATTTCGCACGGTCCTCAGCTCTTAATCCAACTTTTTCAAGTAAGGAAACAGCTTTATCCTTTTTTTCCTGTCGACTTAACGAAGTCTGAATCGTTAACGGCTCTTCAATTAATTGTCCGACGCTCATTTTCGTATTCAAAGAAGCAAATGGATCCTGAAATACAATTTGCATATCTTTTCGATAAGGACGGAGTTGTCTGTTGCTCAAATTGGTAATATCATTATTTTCAAAATACACACTGCCTTCAGTAGGATCTAACAAGCGTAATATCATGCGTCCCAAGGTTGATTTCCCCGAACCGGATTCCCCTACAATGCCAAGTGTCTCTCCTTTTTTAATTTGGAGTGTTACATCATCTACAGCTTTTACATGACCAACAGTTCGTTTTAAGACGCCTCCTTTGATCGGGAAATATTTCTTTAGATTATTAACGGTTACGAGGTTTTCTTGTTTTATTGGTGTAATGTTATCCTTGGTTGTTTCCATCATATCCCCCTCCTGACTCTTCCTCATACAAGTAGCATCGAACGTGATGGTCCTTTTCGAGCTCCATTAAATCTGGATTCGACTGAATACACTTTTCCATTACATGGGGACACCTTGTTGAGAATCGACAACCTTGTGGAAAATTGTGCGCAGCAGGTACAGTACCTTGAATGGTTTGTAATCTGTTTGCGTCTTCATATATATCAGGGAGACTTCCTAACAGCCCATTTGTATATGGGTGTTTAGGATCCTTGAAAAGACCACGAGTAGTCGATTGTTCTACAATTTGCCCTCCATACATCACCATGATGCGATCTGCGTATTCCGCTACTACACCTAAATCATGCGTTATAAGTAATAACGACATATTCAGCTTTTCTTTCATATCATTCATAAGGTCTAGAATTTGGGACTGAATGGTTACATCCAATGCTGTGGTAGGTTCATCTGCAATAAGCAGCTTTGGCTCACACGATATTGCAATCGCAATCATAGCACGCTGTCTCATACCTCCCGATAATTGGTGAGGGTACTCATCCATTGTTGCTTCTGCCCGCGGGAATCCTACCATTTTTAATAACTCAATTGCCCTTTTTTTGGCTTGAGATTTCGACATCTTTTTATGCTTTTTTAATACTTCCACAATTTGATTCCCTATTGTGAAAACAGGGTTCAAAGCTGTCATAGGCTCCTGGAAAATCATCGCTACATCATTACCGCGAATTTTCGTCATTTGTTTGTTGGACTTATCTAGAAGGTTTTCTCCTTCTAACGATATGGTTCCATTTACAATCTTTCCCGGCTTGTTGATTAACTGCATAATCGATAGAGAGGTGATACTCTTACCGCTCCCAGACTCCCCTACCAAGGCTACTGTTTCTCCTGGTTCAATGGAAAAATTCACATCATCTACAGCCCTTGCAACTTCATTGTCATCAAGATAGAAGTATGTTTTTAAGCTTTCAACATCTAAAACAGACTGATTTGCCAACACCAGATCCCCCTAGGACACTTATATTTTCAAGCAATTAGTGGTAATTTTCTTTATAATTATAATATTCTGAATAATTATTGCATAAGTAAAGCATGCAATCAAGAGCATTGGTATATTTAATTCACCATATTACATTTGTTACGGTATTATAACAATCTCTTTAAAATACTTTCTTTATGATTAGATAGACAAGTTCAACTTTTGGTTCGTAAAAATTGTAAAACTTTCTCACCTTGATAAAATAACTTTCAGAAAAAATTAAAAGAGGCACCCACAATGTGAGTGCCTCTTCTGTTTCTTTTATTCAACCGTAACACTTTTCGCAAGGTTACGAGGTTTATCTACGTCACAATCACGGTGAAGGGCTGCGTAGTAAGAAATCAGCTGTAGTGGTACCACGGACACAAGTGGTGCTAACAGTTCGTGTACTTCAGGAAGAACGAATGTGTCGCCGTCTTGCTCCATGCCTTTCATGCTAATCACACATGGATTCGCGCCACGTGCTGCCACTTCTTTTACATTGCCTCGGATAGAGCCATTAACCGCTTCTTGGGTAGCAAGTGCAATAACCGGCGTCCCTTCTTCAATAAGAGCAATCGTACCGTGTTTAAGCTCTCCTCCAGCAAAACCTTCAGCTTGGATATAAGAAATCTCTTT
>SDGW01001141.1_pt1 | contig 15475 bp, 7 predicted proteins | sample 2873831 | NCBI WGS metagenome assembly SDGW01 (sample SAMN08132700, study PRJNA421101) | hypersaline lake metagenome | isolation source: celular fraction 0.22 microns magnesium sulfate-rich crust from ephemeral... | place: Spain: Penahueca Lagoon, Toledo | collected 2011-07
GACGCTCGAGGTTACCACGTCGTAGCCGAGATCCTCCAGCACCGTCTCGGTGTACTGGTCGACACCCAGCGTCCGCTGTTGACAGTGGCTGTGGTAGGCGACACGCTTGCCGTCACCCGGTTCGAGGACCGACTCATCCCCGCCGTTTGCCAGACAGCCGTAGACGTACTCAAAGAGCTCGTAGCTGTGTTCGGCGATCCGTTCGTGGGTCTCAGTGTCGAGCAGCTTCTCGTATTCCCGTTGGAACAGGGCGTGATCGCTGGGTTCGATCACGACGACGTCACGGCCAGCCGCCACGTGGGGTCCGAGTTCGGCTGCCACCGCTTCGGCGTGTTTCCGGGCCGTCGAGACCATCCCCTGTGAGAGCGGTGCTCGCCCACTGGCACTCACGTCCGCCAGCCGTACGTGTACGTCGAGGGCTTCGAGGGCGCGCACGGCAGCCTTCCCCCGGTCGACCTGCACGTGGTTGGTGTAGACGTCCGGGAAGAGGACGACCTCGCGGTCGGGATCGGCGACCGCCGGCCGGTCGGCCATCCAGTCTCGCAGCGTCTCGCGCTGGAACGAGGGCAGTTCGCGCCGGCGATCGATGCCCGCGACACGTTCCATCAGTTGCCGGGAGAGACCGTTGTTTGCAAGCCAGTTCGAGACCGGTGCCGTCGCGCTGCCGAGCCGGGCGAGCGTCGAGAAATTACCGAACAGCCGCTTGCCGGGATCGAGTCCGGCGGGCTCCTCGTCGGGTGTGAGGCCGTCGACGAGCCAGTCGAGTTCGGCGTCGGTGCCGCGATTGATCCGGTCGCGGACGACCGTGTTGATCCACGGGATGTCGATCCCGACCGGACAGGCGTTCACACACCGCGAGCAGCCGGTACAGAGGTCGTTGAACTCCCCAGCTGTGTCGAGACCCTCGATTCCAGCTTCCCAGCCGGTCGCGATCCCGCCGGAGTAGGTCTCGCCGCCGAAGACGTGGCCGCCGACCTGCTGGAAGTTGGCACAGGAGTTCGAACACGCCGAACAGCGGATGCAGTACAACGTTTCGCGCAACTCCTCGTCGTCACGCATCGCCATCCGCCCGTTGTCAATGAGCACGAGGTGGAACTCCCGGTCGTCGGCCGAGCCGAGTTCGTCTTCGGCGAAATCGAGCGTCGGCGAGTCGACCGGTGGCGTGAGCAGCGAGACGTAGGAGGTGATATCCTGCCCGGTCCCTGACCGGCCGATCAGTTCGATGAAGGGGTGGAGATCCTCGACGGTCGGGATCACCTTTTCGACGCCCGCGACGGCGACGTGCGTATCGGTCGCGGTGACCGTCTTACGGGCGTTACCTTCGCTGGTGACCAGCGCCATCGTCCCCGAGTCGGCGGTGACGAAGTTCGCCCCCGTGACGCCGACATCGGCCGCCGTGATCTTCTCGGCGAGCTTTTCACGGGCAAACATCGTCAGGTCCTCGGCGGTTTCGAGGGGTTCGTCGGGGTCGAACTGTTCGTTGAACAGCTCCGCGATGCCCTCACGGGATTTGTGGATCGCCGGCGCGACGATGTGTGAGGGGGCCTCGTCGGCGACCTGTAGGACCCACTCACCGAGGTCGGTCTCGACGACGTCGACGTCGTCGCCCGCCAGTGCCTCGTTGAGCTCGATCTCCTCGCTGGTCATCGACTTGCTCTTGACGACGCGCTCGCCGTCGACATCGTCGACCACCTCGCGGACGTAGTCGTTGGCGTCGGCCGCATCGTCCGCGAGATACAGCGTGCCGCCGTTGGCCTCGATTGCCTCCCGGAGCTCCTCGATGAGTTCGGGGAGTCGCTCGATAGCGTCCTCCTTGATGGCGCGAGCCTCGGATTTGAGCTGCTCGTAGTCTTCGAGTTTGGCGACCGAGTCGTAGCGGCCCTGATTGAATCCCTGTGTGTTTGCGGCGACTGCGTCACCCTCTGTGTCGAGGATGTGTTTGATGTGCGCTGCCTTGGTCGATGTCGGAGCGGAGTTTGGAGTCATTGTTGGACGATGAGTACGTGGACGGTCTTCGGTCCGTGTGCGCCTTTCACCAGTGCACCCATGTCGGCGGTCGCACTGGGACCAGTCGCGATGATCCCGCTCCAGTCGTCGTCGCGGAACGAATCTCCGAGTTCGGTCAGCGACTGCTGGCGTCGCGGCGACCGCCTCGATCTCCGTTTCGACCTCGTCAGGGCCCGTAATGGACCACGAGACGCCGAAATCCTCGAGGCGGTCGACGAACTGATCGGTTGTTGATGCGGTGCTAGTTTGTGTCATATGAATAGTCTACCATGCTGTGTAATCATTGTTGTGCCGTCACGGTCTTCGGTTCGACGAACTCCCGACGGTCGCCCGATGGATCCGAAAAATCGATGCGTCGACTGCTGGCTGCCCGCTAATTGTGGAGTGTGGGGTGCTCGCGGTTCGTTGTCCGGAGCACCGGTAAGGTCGACTGCGTGTGGACCAGTGGCGGCTCAGAACACCCCCGGCGAGATCACGTAGACGAACAGGAGCGTGAGAATGCCAGTCATCGTCGCGTAGTATGCCAGCGGGATCAGTTCGAGTCGGATGACTCGCCCCTCCTCACCGACGAGGCCGACAACGGCCAGCGCGGCGACGACGTTGTGGATCGCGACAAGGTTCCCGATCGCACCACCGACCGCCTGTGCGCCGACGACGATGGTACGGGAGACGCCCAGATCGGTCGCGATGTTGTACTGGAAGGTCCCGAAGAGGATGTCACTGACCGTGTTCGAGCCGGCGAGGAACGCACCGAAAGCGCCGACCAGCGCCGCGAAGAACGGGTATACGGCGCCAGCCGCGTTGGCAGTTGCCTCCGAGAGAACGACGAGCATGCTGTCGATGCCGGCACTCTGGCCGGACTGGATCATGATCTGCACGGTCGCAACGGCGAAGATGAGCGCGATCACTGCCGGCAGCACCTTCTCGGCCGACTCCATCCATGCGTTTTTGATTTCCGTACTACTCATTCCGTGGAGCGGGATCGTCAGCAAGTGGACGAACACGAAGACGGCACCGGGGAGGTACAACAGTGCGAAGTCGTTGCTCATGCCCGTTCCGAGGATGTCGGCCCACTCGAAGACGAGCGTGGACGTGAGGAAAGCCGTCAGCGGATCGATCACGCGCGTCAACACGAGCAATCCGGCGAGGATGAGGTACGGTGCCCAGGCACGTGGGAGTGACATCTGCTTCGAGCCCACCGTCACGGTACCGCCGTCAGTCGCCACAGCTGTACCACGGTTGGTCGACTCACCGGGCTGGATGTCGCCGATCCAGTGATCCGGCCAGTCGGCTTTGGAGCCGAAGTCCCACGTCTCGTCGGGTTCGAAGTATCCCGCACGAAGCGCCGTCACGGTCACTGCCATCCCGATCATCGATCCGAACAGTCCCGGGAAAGTCGGTCCGAGGTAGACGGCCGTCAACACGTAGGGAACCGCGAACGATGCCCACGCGAACAGCGTCAGCGGCAGCACTTCCAGCGCCGGTTTGATCGACCGCTCTTCGCCGAAGAAGCGCGTCATCATCGCGACGCCGATAAACGGCAGCACCATACCGACAATCACGTGGTGTGTGGCCGCCCACACGCCGATCTCGGCAACCCACTGTTCGACAGACATTCCCTGCTGGGACACGGCCGCCGAGATCGAATCCGACGACTCGAAGATGTCCTGTAGGCCGATGATAAGTGGCGTCCCAACAGCACCGAACGTGATCGCCATCAGGTTCCCCGTCAGCGCGACCACGACGGCCGCAAGTGGCGGGAAGCCCAGCCCGACGAGAAGCGGGCCGACGATCGCTGCTGGCGTCCCGAATCCAGCTGCAGACTCGATGAACGAGCCCATCAGGAACACGAGCAGGACAACCTGGACGCGTCGATCATCGCTGATGGCGGTGAAGCCCGCGTTGATGACGTCGAACGCGCCCGTCTCCTTGAGCGTGTACAACAGCAGTATCGCGCCGAACACGATCCAGAGAATGTTGGTTGCGGTAATCGCGCCGTTGATAGACGAGGCAGCGATCCACGTTGGACTCATGCTCCAGCCGAAGTAGCCGACCGCGGCGGCCACGACCCAGGCGATAGGCATCGCGCGTGTCGCCGACCAGTAGCGGCCGATCATCAGAAACGAGATGACGGCCAACGGCAACACGCCCAGCACGATCTGCGTTGGCGTCGCCATCAGGGCCACCCCAACGATGATGGTATAGAGACGGTTGACTGCCAGTACGATTGCGTGTATGCCATTGTGTACGGCATATCGCTCACTAACTATTGTGCACCATTTATATCCACATTACTGTTTACCGCCGATTCGACCCATACACTCGTCTACAAAACGCCGTGATTGGCCGTCTGAGGGCGTTAAAAAGCAAAACAACCCTTGTGTGCTTGGAACCGGAATAGAGGATGGTATGCTACCATTTCGGTCATTACATTCGTGTGCACCCGCAAAATACTGAACAAAATTAGTGTTTACACACGTGTGTATGGGTATTTAATGTACAGTATTCACCATTATTGTACGCCTTTATACATATGTTAGAATTTAAATGTGTAGGCGGCTGCAGTCGGATGTGATCCGAACCAGCGTGAGTCAGTATGTGGAAAGCCCATATGAGATCAATTTTGTATCAATGGAGTAATGGGATTCACCTCATCAGTCCGAACTCGCGGCTGGCCACGCTCCAAGATCAATGGGGGTAACTCAAGAGGAGTCGAACAAACCATACTCTATTATCTTGGTACTAGCTATGCATTTTAAATTTGGATGACAGATTATAGCCCCCTTGTATGACAAACATATGACTGTCATAGTCGACGCGAGAACAGTAGGTTGTGGGCTAGCCAAGCCGGTTTGAGAAGTGAGACAGCTCGTGATCGCACAGTAGTCGAGGCGATGTTAAGACAAGAATCCAACTAGGTTTTGTGGAACGACAAGCGACACCAGAGTTTCTTACAAAGCTCAATATTCAACTGTTTCTGGCTGTTTTCCCAGTTTTAGATACAACTCGAGTTTTTGAGGTATTTGGTGTCCAATGCGCGAAATCTACCCTTCATATTGGGATTCAGAAGACCGATTTACAGGCAAAAGCTGGCAAGAGTCCGGATCACGTCGCGATTAACGAGACGGAGATCCAATTCATTAGTGAAAACTATTGGCTGTACACAGGGGTCAATCCTGAGACGAACTGATTACACTAGAGACGCCCGAAACCACCACAAATACAGTTCTTGCTCAAACGGTTCTCACGGAACTCAACGAGAAATACGACAGAGATGATGCTGTGTTTCTCACTGATGGATCGGGTTCGTAACAAGTCTCAGGTCATCACCATAGCTTCAATTTCAGATATAAAAAACAGGGGAATCGGATCGCCGTTTAATCTGTCTTTAGATGAATAAAAGAGACGAAATATATTTTTCTTGAACTATATTAGCAACGCCACAGCAGAAGCAGCAGACGAGTGGATCAAATCGTTCCCGGAGTTCTAGATCTATCCCCGTGGAAGTGAAGTCTTTTTGTCACCACCAGCTGAGAGTGTTTCTCTCACTCTCAGTCTGCGGGGCGTGGTTCCTGTGGGACAGAAACGCCCGGTAAATTGGGTATAGAGAGGTCGACACGGCGGAGGAACTGCGCGTTGATCGCGACAATCACCGTACTTGCCGACATGAGCAGTGCACCGACCGCAGGCGACAGTAGAATTCCGATCGGGGCTAGAATCCCTGCTGCGAGCGGAATTGCAAACACGTTGTACCCCGCAGCCCAGACGAGATTCTCCCGCATCTTGCGATAGCTTGCCCGACTCAGCTTCACAAGACGGACGACATCCATCGGGTTGTTCTGGACGAGAATGATATCGGCCGACTGGACCGCAACGTCCGTCCCACTCCCGATCGCGATTCCGATATCGGCTCGTGTCAATGCAGGTGCATCGTTCACACCATCGCCGACCATTGCAACGAGTTTGTCTTGGGCTTGGAGATCGGTTACTTTCGTGTCCTTGTCTTCGGGCAATACTTCTGCGAACACGGTATCGATTCCGAGTTCGTCAGCCACAGCCGTAGCGACGTCTTCGGAGTCACCAGTGAGCATCGCGACTTCGATGCCGAGTTCGTGGAGCGCATCGACCACCTGATAGCTTTCGTCTCGGATGACGTCTGCCAGCGCGAAGGCGGCAATGGGTTCGTCGTCACGAACGAGGTAGACTACCGTCTGTGCGTTTGCTCCGGCTTGGTCTGCGAAGGTCCTGAGAACTGGCGGCACATCATTCTCGACAGCCGACAGCAGGTTCGGCCCGCCGACGAAGGTTTCAGTACCGTCGACAGTCGCCCGTACACCACGGCCTTTGAGTGCCTCGAAATCACGGGCTGACGGTGGCGCGATATCGCGGGCAGCCGCACGATCACGAATCGCTTGGGCAATCATATGTTCGGAGTCGCCCTCGACAGCTGCAGCCATTCTGAGGGCTTCGTCCTCGGAGACACCGTCGACAGTTGCGACGTCGGCGACGCCCTGTTCACCCGTCGTGAGTGTCCCCGTCTTGTCGAAGACAATGGTATCCAGATCCCGGGCCTGTTCCATCGCGATCCGGTCTCGGATGAGCATTCCATTCTGGGCTGCCAACGATGTATTGATCGCAACGACGAGTGGAATGGCGAGCCCAAGGGCGTGGGGACACGCAATGACGAGAACGGTAACAGTGCGTTCAACCACCATCGAATCGAACGATACCGCAAGCGTCCACACGACAGCAGTCACCCCTGCCGCAGCGACAGCAACGTAAAACAGCCAGCCTGCGGCCCGATCAGCCAACACCTGTGTCTGGGACTTGCTCTGTTGGGCTTCCTCGACGAGACGCATGATGCCTGCGAGTGTCGTCTCGTCACCCGTCGCCGTGATTTGGACGCGGAGACTCCCATCACCGTTGATTGTGCCACCGATTACCTCGTCGCCGGGTTCTTTCGAGACCGGGCGTGACTCGCCAGTGATCATCGATTCGTTAACGTCGGAGTCACCCTCCTCTACGACGCCGTCTGCGGGGACGTTCGCCCCAGGTCGCACCAGTACAAGATCTCCTTCTTCCAGCTCGCTTACGCGAACCTCTTGGGTCTCACCGTCTTCTGTGAGCCGCTCGGCAGTGTCCGGGAGGAGCTGTGCCAACTCGTCGAGGGCGCTCGATGCACGACGGACACTGCGCATTTCGATCCAGTGGCCCAGCAGCATGATATCGATAAGCGTCACTAACTCCCAGAAGAACGCCGTGGTTGGGAAGATGACACTCGCGAGACTGTAGCCGAAGGCAACGCTGATCGCCATCGAGATGAGCGTCATCATGCCCGGAGATCGGTCCCGGAGTTCGGGAACCGCCATCCGCAGGAACGGGATGCCACCGTAGGCGAAGACGATCACCGCAAAGACCGGTGTTATCCATTGACTGCCGGCGAACGCTGGGACGGTAAACCCGAGCCACTCCTGGAGTGTCTCGCTGTAGAGGAGGACCGGAATCGAGAGGAGCGTCGACACGAAAAACCGGCGACGGAACAACTGCTCGTGGCCAGCATGCATTCCACCATGGTCATCATGCTCGCTGTGATCATGATCTCCATCGTGGTCGTACTGCTCCTCGACTGCGTGTTCGGCCTCACCGGTGTCTTCGGCCTCCTCTTCGAGTAGTGATTGTTCCGTGCGGTGCTCGTCTCGGTCGTCAGATGACGGATTTCCACTGTCGGCAGATGGCTTGTGTCCGTTGTGGCTTGGCTGCGTGTCTGACGGAGAGTTGTCATCGTGTAAGTTACTGTGGTCGTCCATGGGCCATCTCCCGCATTTCAACGGGGGCACAGACGAAGCCTCTACTGGCGTCTTTGTTGGCTACTCCTCTCTGTCTCCGGCCACTATCGGAGATCAAACGCAACATGAGTACTCACAATCATCGCTGCGATTCCGCCTGATTCGACAGAGATACACCTATCGTATGAGCTAGTAGCTCCGAACTCAAGGGTAATGGGTGAACACTCACCTGTGGGCGGATATTGGAGAATGAGGTAATCATGCTCAGTGTCCCTGTTTATGATCGTCTCTGTTTCGGTCCGAAAGGCCGTCTAAGCAGATTGCCTGTGCCAGCTCGTAGAGCCACAGGACAACGAAGACAGTCTATTGAGGAACCTCAACTAAGATCGATACTGGCGTCTGCAGTCCGAATCGTTTCAATTGTTCGCTCATATGTATCTTCGGTATCTTCAGGACTCCAGGTTGCTTCGTCGTCGATGTCGGTGAAAAACAGCGTTGCCGAAACATCCCGATCGGGATCTGCTTCTGAGAGCGCAGCTGCATACGCGAGGACCAGGGGTTCGTGGTGAGATTCTCTCCGAGCAAGGAACTCATCGATAGCTTCGTCGTCGTGTTTTCGGTCGGTTTTGTAGTCGACGACGTGATATGCGTCGGGAGTCACGATCAGGTGGTCGATAAAGCCCGACAGATGCCCGTTCGGGAAGGCCAACTCGATGGGGGAACTCGTCGTACGTCCCCAGCACTTCGAGTTGGTCGAGGATAGAATCGAGGAATGAGAGCGCCCGGTCGGCCGCTGTCTCGATGGTTTTGATATCCGAATCGTCGACTGAAATGGGTTCTGTAGCGTCGCCAGGGGAGTGCTCTTCGTGAGCGACTTGCTGGATGAACGCTGGCCATTCGTCCCGTGGTGGCCGCGTTTCACAAAGACGGTGGACTGCTTGCCCGAAGACTGCCGCAGAGATGCGCTGGTCGGTATCGATCGATTGGCGGTCCATCTGGTTCTCTTGTGGTGGTGTGACCGCTCGGATTTGTTTTCGCTCGTGGTCACGTTCTAACTCCTTCGTGCCGGCTTTGAGCCCGGAGAGAGCCGATGGTGAGAGGACGAATTCCCAGTCGGGTGTGTAATCGTAGTCCGAACGCTGGGTGGTTGGCTCGACAGCTGGTTGGGACTTATCGTACGACACATCGGATGGTGGCAGACGAACCGTCACAGCGCCGTCCTGTATCTCACCGTCGACCGAAAACGGGAGCGTGGATGTGAATTCGCCAGCGGTTTCGAGTGTGTGCCACGACTCGGTGGCGTCCTCATCAGTACCAAAGAGGACGGGTTGGACCCAATCGCGCCACGATGAGGGGTCCTCGGGGTCCGGTTGGGTGATGCCGGTCGGCTGATCGTTATCGCTGGTGTGTCGTCCAGTCAAAATCAGATGGTCTTCGGCACGGGTACAGGCAACATACAGGATCCGTTTCTCTTCGGCGTGTTCTTCGGCCCGTCGACGGTCGCGGGCGGCCTGTCGCATGAGTGTTCCTCGATCGTCGCCGCCCCACTCTTCGGCCGGTGTGTTGAGTCCAACCAGTGGAATGCGCTCATTGTTCACCGGGACCCGTTCGAATTCTACTGAGCCATTACTGAGACGGGCTTTGTCGGTGAATCCTTTCCCGATTCCAGGAACAACCACAACAGGGAATTCCTGACCTTTGGCTTCGTGGATAGTCATAATGCGAACACCGGAACCGCCGTCGACGACGTTGGCTTCGGCTTCTGTGCGTCCCTGACTGGACTGGTCCGACAGGCGTGCGACGACGCGTTCCAGACTCGGGATCCCATTCCCGTCGAATTCGCTGAGTTTCTCACGGAATTTGTCGATGTTGGCGACGGCAGCGACTCCGCGTTCGTCTGCCGCGACCGAGCTAATGTAGCCCGTTTCATCGAGGATTCGGTCTACAAACTCGGACCACGAGGTGACGCGGGGAGCTGCCTCGGGGGTGTCAGTGCCGGCGTACGTCCGCCAGCGGTCGAAATCACTGACGACTGTTTGGATCATGGCGTTGTCGGACTCTCGCAGACTCTCCCAGAGTGGAGCTTCTGTATCATATAGTGTGGCAATCGTTTCATCGGTGACCCCAAACAACGGGGAACGCAGTGCGCCATACAACGCGATTTCATCGCTCGGATCTGCGATCGCACGCAACAACGAAACCAACGCCCGGATTTCCGGTGTTTCGAAGAACCCGTCGCCTTTGACCACTGTGTACGGAATACTGGCGTTTCGTAACGCCCGTTCGTAGTCTTTCAACGCACTACGTGACCGAATCAAGATGGCAATATCGTCCGGCTGTATCTGTCGACTATCTGTTTCCGGAGAGTTCGCATCGCTCTCATCGGTCGTGATTGTCGTCTCACCATCGAGTAGTTCGGCAAGTCGGGTGGCGATCGCGGTGGCTTCGATATCAGCCGGTTCGGACTCGGGAAGCGACTGGAGCGAGTGGTCGACGGGCAAGTAGCGCTCGCGAAGGTCGTTGTCGATTGGGACGGGAATGTATTCAGCGATCGGAGAAACGTCGGTTGGGGTCGACCGCCCCGGTTTGAGTGGTCCTGAAGCGGCTTCGTACGGCTCAGTGCCGCCGTAGTCGAAGATCCCGTCGAACAACCCATTGATTGCATGGAGCGTCGACGGAAGCGTTCGGAAATTGGTCACCAATTCGGGGGCCGCGTCTGCTGTGTGGGTTGCTCTATTGGCTGTGCCTTACCATAGCTGGCAGCGAGTTCGATACAGACGAAGACGGCGAGGCCACCGTTGAAGTGCGGAACTCAGAGCTTCCCTCGAAGGTCGAGTATCACACGACACAGTTTTGGGATCGAAATAAGGTCGCCTACACACCGAGCGAGATATGGGTCAACGGCCAGACAGACCTTGGGTTTGCCATCTCTCCGTTGGTTCGCATCGTTGGAATTCTGGTGGTCTTCTGGTCGCCATTCTACGTCCTGGACCGGATGTTCGACGGTGACTATTGGCCACCGTGGAGAGAGGTGTGGTGATCTTCGGGGCAGACATAGCATCTTAACCAACAACTCGACCAAGAGCCACCACATCGTTGGTTAAGACACAGAAAACGTTGGGCGTCACCTCTCACTAGATCCAAGACGACCGTCTAAACACACCCCACGTTGCCGGAGTAAATACGTCGTTAAGCCGACTTACAGGCCTTGATAACTAGTTCTGGATCATCAACGAGTTGGTTCACCGTATGGGCACCGCGACCGCGACCACGCCCCTTGTGTTGTTGGCGGATTACCGACAGGAACTCCAACTCCGAGAGGAGATCCCGTACCCGTCGATTTTTCAACGGGTCGGTACTCTCCTGTTCGCACATGATCTCATATAGTGAGTAGACGTCCTCGGTCGGAATCTTAGGATCATCATCGTCGTGCTGTTGGGCCTGCAATGCGAGTGCGTTCAACAGGAGTTTCGAGTGACTCGGTAGCTTTGAGATCAGCTCCGAGAGTCGGTTCCGTTCCTCGCGTTCGTGAGCCTCGTCGACGTGGGTTTCCCGAACTGTCTCGTGGCCCCGCTCGTAGGCCGACTCGCCGGCATACCGCAAGATGTCGATTGCTTTCCGGGCGTCGCCGTGTTCTCGAGCTGCCAGTGCAGCGATCTTCGGGATAACGGCATCCTCGACGACACCTTCTCGGAAGGCATCAATCCGTGAGTTCAAAATTTCACCCAGTTGGTTGGCATCGTAGGGTGCAAACACGAGATTCCGCTCAGAGAGACTCGATCGGACCCGCTCGTTCAACGTCTCCTTGTAGCGGATCTTGTTGCTAATGCCGATGATGCCGAGTGTACTATCTTCGATTTTGCCGGACTCTGCGGCTCGCGATAGTTGCATCAACACGTCATCGCTTTCGAGTTTGTCGATCTCATCGAGAATAACCAACCCAACGTCGTAGCGGGCCTCGAGGATATTCCATAGTCGACGGTAGTAGTCGGACGTACTCAGTCCGGACATCGGGATTTTTATATCGGTTTTAGACGGCTCGTTCAATGAATCAGCGATCGAGCGGACGGTCTGTGTCTCGGTCGAATCCTGGAAACAGTCGACGTAGGCGACGCCTACCGTCACATCGTTTTCCTCCGCAGACGAGACGAGATCGTTGGTGATATACTTCGTACAGAGCGATTTCCCGGTTCCTGTTTTCCCATACACTAACACGTTGTTTGGCGTGCGTCCATGGGCAGCATCCTTGATCGCGTTGGCGAGTTGGGTGAGCTCTTCGTCACGTCCAATGATCCGGTCTTTGTCGGGGAGGTGTTGAACCCGAAGCAGATCTTTGTTCGCAAAGATCGGATCGGGTTCGTCGAAGAAAGACGTCGACTCGGACATACTGGAAACATATTCACGGTGGGTAATGAATCTATCCCACCGCATTGCCTCTGTAAAATCATCACGGTTCCTTAGAGGTCAGTGCGAACCTTAGAGTTAGCCGCTGTATTGCGGTCTCGTGAGTCGGTGGTGCAGGTCGACGACCCTACGTTGCCGCTGTAACGGACCTCGATGGTCGAGTCACACACCCCGCGTTGCCGCTGTAAGACAGTCGACGGTGTGTGGAAGAAGAAGCAGTACCGTTGTCGTGCTATTGGTGTTGTACTCGCTGGTATCACGGGTTTTGGAGCCTGTAACACGGAGATAGAAGCCCCTAGTTTCGTATCTTCACTGCCGAAACCGTCACGGCAGTTCAGGAAGCGAAAAGCGTGGTACGGTGACAAACAACATACTACTATAAGAAACCACTAGATTACCACTTGGTAGTCGACCTTGTGATTAGATGTTGCTTTGATATATTCTACGTCGACCGCTGTGGCTTCTCGGAGTTTACAGCGGCAACGTGGGGTGTGACTGTGCTGGTACTGGCAGCTGATCGATGGCTGTCGACCGGACATCGAGTACGATCAGTTACAGCGGCATCAAGGGGTTATGGTTACAGCGGCACCGAGGGGTGTAACCGTTCACGGCTGCGTGAATGAGTGTGTGGGTCTGCTAGAATCACGCTGGTACGACGCCGAATACAACTAATTACAGCGGCAATGGAGGGTCGTCGACTTACTATACAGCGGCAACGTGGGGTCCTCCAGATGCACTAATACAGCGGCAACGAGGGGTGTGTCTGTTGAGTGTGGATCGTCAAATACAGCGGCAACGTGGGGTCCTCCAGATACATCAATACAGCGGCAACGAGGGGCGTGTCTGTTTGGTGGCTATATAAACCGTCGAACAGTGACTACAAAATGTCGTCTCAAATCGACCAACAATCAAATTAACCAACAAATTTATCGTTCTGGCGTCTGTGTTGGTTAACACGACCAGCGCCATGTCCAACGAGCCACCGTCGACCCCAACGGAGCTTCCAACCGACGTTGTCGAGACACTCGAAGAGTCTTCTCCTGAGGTACTTCGAGAGGTCGCTCGCTATGCTGACGAACTCGCCACGTATAGAGAACGGGAAGCTCGCCTCGACGAAGCAGCGGAAGACGACATCGAAGAGCGACCTGAAGATCTGCCCGATGACGTCCCGACGAAAGCCACGATCACTATCAAAGAAATCAGCGATAATCGGTACTACTACTGGCAGTGGAGAGACGGGGACCGTGTAAAATCGAAGTACAAAGGCCCAGTCGACGCCGACGAGTAACAGCGCCAGCTATTTCTCTCTGATGTACTCTGTCAAGTCCGTCTCTCGTGTCTCTGCGAGTTCTCGTCGAATATCTGTTTGATCCCACCCCATCGGAGAGAGCACACTTTCGACCGCTCGAACGAGTTGCATCTCGTAGTACGATGGATCGTACGTCTCGACGTCTTCATGTGCAAGCGCGACCCGGTCGCGTGAAGATTTCTCGTCGTCGACGACCACGTATTTGACATCCTGTCCGGGATGGGTCGCGAGACCCTGATTGTGAGCTCGTTTGAGTGCGGCGACGTTCTGTGTGTTCTGAGTGTATCCCTCAAGTGGTTTGGAGACCCGATTCCGCTCTACGAGTCGCTCGACAGCCACGTCACCGGCGTGGAGTTTCCCAATAGCTCGTTTAAGACACCCGAGAACTGCTTCCGGAGATCGTGTTTCGTCGAGGCGGTCGAGACACTCTCGCTGGACGTCTTCGACAAACGACGGCGTCGACCGCTGTCGAGCCTCAATTCCCCGTAGTTTGAACTCGTCTTCACCAGCGACTTTTCCGAAGTACTTCGTCAACGCGCCAGCGGTACTCTCCCTCTGTGGGACGAACGCGACCCAATCGTAGTGAGCCTCATGTTCGAGTCTGATCTCGACTGACTCAGTGATCTCATTAGCAAGTACATCGAGGTCCTCCCGTTGACTATCGTCGACGTTGGGATCGGGAGTCACCCAGATCGAGTCGACGATGCCGTGGACGACACGCCACCCACCTGCTTCGAGCTGCTGTTTCGCCGTCAGCAAAATCTCGCGAGCAAAGGCATTGATTGCCTCGTGGCACTCGATCCGCCCAAACTTTGCGTTGGAGAACCCCTGGTAGCCGAAGCAAGCGACGAGAATCCACTTCAGGGCACCCGACCGTCCTTCGAGTTCCTTGAGGCGGTCCTTGTCGGGCTCGTCATGCTGCTTTTCACGACGGATTGCAGCCTTGATCTCATCACGAGCATCAATGATCGGCTGGAGAACGTCGACAAGGTAGCCTCGGTCGTCGCAGATCGAATAGCCGAGTCCAGGAACATCATCGCGATCACGATGGCACTCACACCGAATTACATCTGGCGAGACGTTGCGCGTACAGATGATGTTTGGATACAGACTCGAAAAGTCGAGTTCATGAACATCCTCATGCAAGCCGACCTCAGGAGCGAAAATGAACCCACCACGGTCGGCGTCGTGGAGTGTTCCCATTGGTTTGTAGAATTCGTGTCTCCAGGAGTTCCACGGCGATGATTGCTCTTCCTGGTACGTTGTATCGGGCCGGCGAGTGGCCCACACGCCCATAACTCGAATACGTCGACTGGCTGGCGAGCTGCTGATAGTCGACATCGGCCCATCGGCTCAGCGAAAAGTCGTCGACGCCCGCATTCGTGGCCATCTCGTGGAGTGTGGGGATGATCTGGCTTGTTGAACAAACAAGAATGTCGGGATCGCGCTCGTCGACTGCCGCCTGTACAGCTGTCAGAATGTCTTCTGTCGACCCTGCAATTGTTTCGCCGTCGACGGACAGTTCGGTATACACATCGCCAGTTGTCTCGGTTACGGGGACGCTAAGCCGGAGTGTCGACAACTCACTGGCTGGGGTTGGATCGATATCGTTCTCTAAACAATAGCGAAACTCCCGTGAGAAGTCGACGTTGAAGCAGGCAAGATCTCCGATTGGGTATTCTGATAGCTGCCGTGCTTGACGAGCAAGTGGGATGACCCGGTCGACGTGAGTGACGTCGACGGCCAGAACCTCCTCGTCGTCTCGACGGAAGCCTGGCCGCCGAGAGACGATCTCGGTTCTGACGACATCGGGATGATTCTCGTAGATCCTCCGAAGCCTCGTGAGGTCGATATCGTCGTCGGGGGACTGTGGGGCAACGTAGAAATGCGGCGTATAGTCGTCGTGCTCGGTTGCGACTGCGCCGTCGACCGTCGCTTCCCATTCGAGAACACGACCGTCGTCGAGGAA
>SDGW01000580.1_pt1 | contig 15458 bp, 14 predicted proteins | sample 2873831 | NCBI WGS metagenome assembly SDGW01 (sample SAMN08132700, study PRJNA421101) | hypersaline lake metagenome | isolation source: celular fraction 0.22 microns magnesium sulfate-rich crust from ephemeral... | place: Spain: Penahueca Lagoon, Toledo | collected 2011-07
CGCCCCGATCGCCGCAGCGATCATCAGTAGGTCGATGTCCACCGCGCGGTGCCGGAGCGTCTCGACGGCGCCCTTCAGCCCGTACCACCCGCCGAAGGCGTACGCGCCGCCGTAGGCGACCCACCTGACCGACGCGGGAGCGTTCAACCAGCCGGCCGCCAGTCCGCCCACCATCCCGAGCAGCGTCAGCGCGACGAACGCGGCCTCGACGCGCAGCTCCGACCGCGTCCGCGCCTCGTCCGGGCCGTCATCCTCAAGCGTGGCGCCGCCGTCGCGGACCGCGCACCTGAGTTCGTCCTCCGAGACCACGCTCTCGTCGTAGGTGATCTGCACGCTCCCGGTCTGGAACGAGACGTCGACGTCGTCCACGCCCGACACGTCCGCCAGGCGCCGCTCGAGCGACACCGCGCCGGACTCGCTCCGGCCGCCGCGCCGCTCGATGGACAGCGTGCAGGTCGAACGCGAGGTCGGTTCGGCCGTCGTCACGGGCGGATCACCGGGCGTACCCGCAGCCGGCGTCCGTCTGGCTTGTTCTCCACGGTTCGTTCCATCCTACGCCCAGAACCGCCAAGAAGAAACCGACCGTTCTCGGTCACTGGGGTTCGGGATCGTCAGCCGGTTTCAGGGACCGGCCACCCGGTACCGATACCACGGAGATCGGTCTCCCGGTGGGCGACTCGATCGAGCGGCTGGCGGCGACCGCTGAGGGTTCGAGTTCGCCGAGCACCTGTCGGGCTTCGACGGGACCACCGCCGTCGAGGTGTTCACCGACGACGCCCCACTGCTTTCGGACTCCGCGCAGCGTGTGCGCGACCACCTCGACGCCGGTGCGTAGTCGCCGAGCGGGTGAACTCTCCCTCCACGGAAACACTCCGCAACATAGTACAGCCCGATTATATCTATCGCCATGGCGATCGACTTCGAATCAGAGACGGCCATCGTCACCGGCACGGCGTCGGGCATCGGACGCGCGACTGCAGAACGGCTCGCGGCGGAGGGTGCGGACGTCGTGGTCAGCGACGTCGACGCCGACGGCGGCCCCGGCGCCGATTTTGATCACGGTGACCTCGTCAGGGACGCCCGAGAGGACCGCACGACGACGATGCCGATGCACGTCAGCGTGCCGTCGAAGCCGTTTGAGACGAAGTAGCGCCGTGCAATGGAGAGCACGTCGTCCCTGCCCAGAAGAGCGCGAAGGGATCGAAGTTTCGACGACACTGGCGTCACTCGTCCCGCGGTGTGCGGGAGTCCGCAGTGGCTTCCCCGCAGGCGACCTGGTCGACCGAGTGGACGCTGGCGCCCAGCTCCTCGACCGTTTCCTCGATCGACCCATAGGACAGTGACTCCCTAGTGAGCGTGAGTTCCACATTCTGTACTTCCTTGTCGTGCTCGATGAGCGAAGCGGAGACACCAGCGACGCTCTCCGCGTCGGAGGCCTGTCCGGTGAACTCCGGGAGCGGCGGCTCATGAGGCTTCAGCACGTCGAGTACGAGTCGTCGAACGGGGAGCATCGCCCGGACGTGACATCCGGGTTACCTATAGTCGGGGGCGGACCGCACGGGCCGCCCGGCGCAGGCGACCAGTACGGCCGTCGCGCCCGGCACGAACCGGCTAACCGGTTCACTCTTCACCGGCCGACACGGAGAGAACCGGTATCTCGGCCCGCCTGATCACCCGCTCGGTGGTACTGCCGATGAGAACCCGTTCGAGACCGGTACGACCGGCCGTGCCCATCGCGATCAGGTCGACGTCGTGCTCGTCGGCGTATCGCAGGAGGTGCCGGGACGGTAGCCCTTTCTGGACCTGCGTCTGGACGTCGAGTCCAGCCTCCCGCGCCCGCGCGGCGATTTCCTCGGTGGCCTCCTCGCCGGCGGACTTCAGCTGATCGAGCAGCGTTGTCGGCGGGGAGACGCTCGGGGTCGTCGCCGTCGCGCCGCCGTCGACGACGTGGACTGCGTGGACCCGGGCGCTGAACGAGGTAGCGATGGCGACGCCGTGGGCCGCGGCCGTCGCGGCGTGGTCGCTCCCGTCGGTCGGGATCAGGACGTCGTCGTAGCCGTCGCCGACGCGGCTCCGGTCGGTCGCCCTGACGGTGATCACCGGCACCGTCGCCCGCCGGACGACGTGCTCGGCGACGCTCCCCGCGACGGCGCGCTGCACCCCCGACCGGCCGTGTGTACCCATTGCGATCAGATCGACGCCGTGCTCGCCCGCATACTCGAGGATGGCCCGTCCGGGGCGGCCGGTGAGGACCTCCGTGTGCAGGTCGCCTGCCGCGTCGATTGTCGATTCCACGGCCTGTATCGCCTCGGCCCGTCTGTCTTTCAGCCGCTTTACCTCCGACTCGTCTAGTCCGCCGGCGCTGAACGGCCCGGCTGCCGCGTCGAGGTCGACGACGGTGACGACGTATAGCGCGGCGTCGAACGCGTGGGCCAGCGCCGCCGCGTGTTCGGCCGCCCGGAGGGCGTGTTCGCTGCCGTCCGTCGGTACGAGGATCGCGTCGTACATCTGTAACTGAACGTTCATCGGCCCGGCTGAAAGTTCTATGGCGTCTCCTCTGCTGCGTCTGCTTCCGGCTGGCGAGCCAGCAGGACCGGCACCGGCGAGGTCCGGATCAGCTTCGCGCTGACGCCGCCCAGCGCGTACCTGCTGAAGTCTGTCTCGCCGTGCGTTCCCAGCGCGACGACGTCGACGTCGTTCTCCTTGACGTACGAGAGGATCTCCCGGTAGGCCCGGCCGGACGCGAGTGCCGTAGTGACGTCGTCAACCGACGCCTCGCGCGCCCGCTCCGCCGCCGCGTCGAGAATCTCGGTCCCCCGCTCCTCCAGTTCGCCGCCCTTCATGGCCGACCGGACGTCGGGCCCCAGGCTCGCCGTCTCGACCACGTGGAGCAGGTGCAGCGTCGCGTCGGTTCCCTTCGCGAGGGTGATCCCCTCCGCGACGGCCCGGTCCGCCCCCGGGCTTCCGTCGGTCGGGACGAGGACGTCCCACGGCGGATACGTCAGCCGGGCGTCCTCGTCGGGGGTGACTGTCAGGACGGGGACGTCGGACGTGTTGACGACGCGCTCGGTGACGCTGCCGAGGAGGTACCGCTGGATCCCACTGCGGCCGTGCGTCGGCATGACGACGAGGTCGGCATCGCACGTCCGGGCGTAGTCGACTATCGCCTCGTGGGGACGACCCTGTAGAACCTCGGTCACGACGGATACGTTACGGTCGTTCGCCCGTTCCGCGGCCGCCGCGACGATGCGCTCGCCCTCCTCCTCGAGGGCGTCGACGACCTCGCCGCGGACGTTCGTGACGCTCTTGATCGTCGTATCGGCGACGTTGAGCACGTGGAGGGTCGCGTTGTGCGTCGATGCGACGTCGAGAGCGTATTCGAGGGCGGCGGACGCTACGTCGCTCCCGTCGGTCGGGAACAGTATCCGATCGTACATATCGGCACTTCCCGGCCGATCGTCAAATAGCCGAGGGGTAAGCGGGGCCCCCGTCACCGATTCCTCTTAGTCGGCTGGGCTCCGGTCCCGCGATTGACCAGTACGACCAGCGCGAGCAGTGCCGATCCCCCCACGACCACGGCACCGCCAGCGACGACGAGCGTTCGCGTCGCCCCCGGGGCCTGTTCCGCGAGCGGAACGAAGGCGCGGACGTCGGCGAGGACGACGACGAGCGCACCGGCGACGTCGAACACGTGGTCGAGCGCCGTGTCCCGCCAGCTGTAGTGGACCAGCACGGGCTCGACGTCGTACCGGTCGCCGACCTCCCGCGCGAGCAGCTCGATCAGCTCCCAGAACACGCCTCCGAGGAACGTGAACGCCACCGTCGCGACGGCGACAGAGCCGACGCCGGAGACCCCGTAGCCCGACCCCGCAACGACGATCAGTCCGGCGTAGACGAACGCCGCAACGAGCGCCGCCGAGAGCGTGTGCGTCACCGAATCCCACCACCAGACTGTGTCGTACGGGCCGACCATCCCGAGCGAGTGCAGGAATCCGGCGGCCCCGATCCAGAGTGGCAGTGCCGGACCAACAGTGACGTCCCACGCGAAGGCGGTCCGGCCGAGACCGTCAATCACCAGCGGAAGGAGCGTAACGGCGAGCGAGGCGAGCGCGCTGACGATCGCCGGGAGGTTCCAGTTATGAATTGCCGTCAGAAGGACTACACCCATTCCCGCGAGGAAGAGCGCTACGCCGAGCGTCGTCGCCCCAGTCATCTCCACCTTGTCCGGTCAACATCGGGCCGACGGGCGTAATCCTTTGGGGTAGTCACCTCCGTGACCGGGGTTGAGCGGGCTAACGAGGCCCGACAACCGACCGGCTAATGGACTGTTCGCTCGTCCCCGCAAAGTAGCGGTCTGGCACGGACGCCACGACGCGGCCGGGGAAGTACGGGATGAGGACGCGCTCGACGGCGAGGGACGCGAGTGCTGGAAGTCGGCGTCGAACTACGACGTAAACGGAAGCGACGGACAGCGTGGCGATCACGAGCAGGTCGTATCCGCCGTCGAGAACGAGCAGAGACGGCGCTGTAGCCCCGGCGGCGAGCAGCAGGTCCTCAGGTGCCCCGTCGTAGCGGACCCACCGACGGGGGACGATCCACTGGTCACGGTAGTGGTCGTAGACCGCCCGGTCGGAGGTTCCCTCCCAGGGCCGGAGTTCCAGTCCGCCGCCGAAGACGTCAGCGACGCTGTGGGCGGCCGCTCCCAGCGCGAGGAACGCCGCCGCTGCGACCGCGGGCGCCGGGAGGAGCACGGCGAGTGGAACGAGCACGACGGCGAGCGCCGAGTGGTACACCGGGTAGTGAAGCGCCCTTCGGTGGTCGGCGTACAGGTCGACGTCCGGCAGGACGCCACCGAGGAAGCCCGCCGCCAGAGCCACGGCGCCCAGTTCCGGCACCGCGAGCGCGTACGGGAGGGCGAGGACCAGCCCGACCAGGGCGTGCGTCGGGAGCATCATCGTGTCGGTACGAATGGGACCCAATCGGATCAACGCGTCGGTGTTCCCGGCCTCTGGTCGGTGGTACTTACCACTCTCCGACACACTACCAGCAATTGATGACTGCCCCGCTCGAATCGGGTGCAACTGAATGTTCGACAACATCTTGGTCCCGACGGACGGGAGCGACTGCGCGGACCGCGCGGTCGGGTACGCCGAGGACATCGCGTCGCGCTACGGCGCGACCGTCCACGTGCTTTCCGTCGCCGACTCCCGGGTGCTCCAGCACGGGCCGCACTCCGATCAGGTGCGGGCGGCGTGCGAAGAGATCGTCGACGACGCCTGCGAGTCCCTCGCCGCCGACGTCCCGGTGCGGAGGGCAGTCCGCACCGACATCCCACACGAGGCCATTCTCGCGTACGCCGCCGACGAGGAGATAGACCTGATCGTGATGGGGACGCACGGCCGGACCGGCCTCGAGCGGTACCTCCTCGGGAGCGTCACAGAGAAAGTGGTCCGCCTGTCCGACGTCCCCGTACTGACGGTCCGGTCGACCGATACCGCCGGGGTCACGTACCCCTACTCGGACGTCCTCGTCCCGACGGACGGAAGCGACGGCGCCGCGGCTGCGATCGGTCCTGCTATCGACGTCGCCGACGCCTACGACGCACGACTCCACACGCTCTCCGTCGTCGATACCCGACCGGTCGGCCTCGAGATCCAGACGGAACCGCCCTATCACACGCCGGAGGAACGCGCCGAGCAGGCGGTCGAGGCCGTCGCGGAACGGGCCGAAGCGGCCGACATCAGGGACGTCGAGACGTCGGTCGTCTACGGGACGCCGTACGAGGAGATTTGGGCTTACGTCCGAGAACACGACGTCGACATTGTCGTGATGGGAACGCACGGCCGGACCGGTATCAAGCGGTATCTCCTCGGCAGCGTCGCCGAGAAGACGGTGCGAACGTCCGACGTCCCGGTGATGACGGTCCGTGGGGGCGACGTCGGTCGAGAACCACCTGCCGAGTGACGGGGACTACCGATACTCCACGGATCACGCGGGCGTCAAATCGCGTTGCATCTTGCCTACACACTGTGGGGTTGGCATCAGTTCTGACTGAGAGACGTGTCCGAAAGTGGCTCGTCGATTCGGCCGGTTGCAGTGGCTCCGGTGTCGACGATGATACAGTCGTACTTCGGACGTCCGAGCGAGTCGTGAGGGCGTTGAGGTCCCGTTTCCGACGAACTGGCAACTACAGTTATGATTGTAGCTTCGGTCAGTGATGTCTTACCATGAGCCCCAGCACTACCCCTAGACGGATGGGAATAGTTCTCGTTGTCAGCACAGCGCTACTTCTTTCCCTGGGGACCGGCGTCGCCACGGCGCAATCATTCGAGGGGGCAGGCGGATCGGTCGTCGTCGAGGCAGACGAAACCTACGAGAGCATCGAAGCCGTCTCGGGATTGATCGTCGTGCGAGGGACTGTCACCGGCGACGTGTCCGGCGCGGCCGGAAACATCCACGTCGCCGAGGGCGGGAGCGTGGAGGGGTCGATCGAGGCGGCCGCCGGCACCGTCAGGATCGATGGCACAATCGGCGGCGACGTCGACGTCGGCGGCGGACACGTCGAAGTGAGCGAGACGGGGCAGATCGGCGGCGACCTGAACGTCGGCACCGGGTTCCTCCGGGTGAACGGCGAGGTCGGCGGGGACGTCCGCGCCGGCGCCGAAACGATCGCGATAGGGCCGAATGCGGACGTCGGCGGTGAGTTCCGCTACGACGCCAACGACTTCAGCAGCGACGAAAACGCTACCGTGGCCGGCAGCGTCGTCCAGGATTCGAGTATCGCTGGGAACATCGGGCCGACCGGCGAGTTCTTCTCCGTGCCCCCGGTTCTGGTCGCGATCTACGGCCTCCTCGTCAACCTCCTGCTCGGTGCGGTCCTGCTCGCCGCCTTCCCAGTGTTCTCGTCCGACGTCGCCGCTCGCGTCGCGAATGACGCGGTCACATCGGGTGGGGTCAGCCTTCTAGCGCTGATCGCCGTACCAATCGCATTAGTACTCGTCGCGATCACGATCGTCGGCATCCCACTGGCAGTCGTCGGGGTACTCGTCTTCACCCTGCTTCTCTGGATCGGTACCGTGTACGGGCAGTACGCCGTCGGTGCGTGGGTATTGGGACTTGCTGACGTCGACAACCGCTGGTTCGCGCTCGTGGTCGGTCTTGTCGGGTTCGTTCTCCTAAGCGCAGTGCCTGTCCTCGGCGGTTTCGCCGAACTGATTGCTTTGCTGTTGGGCCTCGGGGCCCTCGCGCTCGGGCCGCGTGATCTGTATCGCGGACGTCGGGATCAACGGATCGGCGGCCGGCAGGCTACTCTCGACGAGGTTCCACCAGACGCCGATTCGTCCGTATCTAGCGAAGAGAGCCCGTAGTCGCGCTAGTATAGCCCAGTCACTCACCCGCCATTCACTGTCTCATAGAGTCTACAGAGCCCCTTCCGGATGGCCGGAAGAGACGGAAGCACCCACCGTGGCCCAAGTTGAGAAACTGCTGCTGTCCAGTTCCGTCACAACTGGCGCCAAGATATATCAACCCGTTGGTTAGGACTCGCTCTCTATGGTAACAGCCGGGCTGACTTGCTCCAGAACAGAGCTGACGCCACATGAATTGAACACGCAGGGCAGTAGTTTCGACAAAAGCAACCGAGGACCATTCAACAGGGCGATACGAACCGGCGGCACCAGATCGGTCCGTCGCGGCCGCAGTGACCGAGTAGAAGCCACTCAGTGTGAACAGGCGACTATAGTGGAGCAATCATGACGGACCTGTCGGGGTTACTCGAGCCCGACCGCGTCGCTGTCGTCGGAGCCTCTGACGAGGAGGGGTCGGTCGGTCGTGCGTTGCTGGAGAATATGTCGACCTTCGAGGGAGAGGTGATCCCCGTCAATCACAACCGCGAGAGCGTCCTGGGAATGCAGTGCTACTCCGAGATAGGGGCTGTCCCGGACGCCGCAACAGTCGATTTGGCCGTCGTAGCCGTCCCGGCCTCAGTCGCCGTCGATGTCGTTCGCGAAATCGGGGAGGCAGGTATCGACAGTGTCGTCGTCATCACCGCGGGTTTCAGCGAGACGGGAGACGAAGGAGCGCAGCGGGAACGCGAACTGATCAACGTCGCCGAGGAGTACGACCTTGATCTCGTCGGACCGAACTGCGTGGGCATCATCAACACGAAGACCGGGCTGGACGCAACGTTCATCCAAGGGACGCCGCCGGAGGGATCGATCTCGCTGATGAGCCAGTCCAGGGCGTTCATCGCCGCCGTGCTGGGCTGGGCTACCCAACACGACGTCGGGTTCAACGACGTCGTCTCGCTCGGGAACGAGGCCGTCCTCGACGAGGTCGACTTCATCGCGAAGTGGGGCAACGACCCCGACACGGACGTAATCCTCGCGTATCTCGAAGACGTCGAGGACGGACGGCAGTTCATCGAGACAGCGCGCGAGGTAACGAGCGACACCCCGGTAGTGGTGATCAAGTCCGGGCGGACGGAAGCGGGTGCCGAGGCCGCCGCGTCCCACACCGGTTCGATCGCAGGGCGTGATCGGGCGTACGACGCTGGATTCCAGCAGGCGGGCGTGCTTCGAGCGGTGGATATCCAGGAGGTGTTCGAGTTCGGCAAAGTGCTCGCCGGTCTGCCCCTGCCGGCGGGCGACGAGGTCGCCGTCGTGACGAACGGTGGCGGCCCCGGCGTCCTGGCGGCCGACGCCATCGGCGACACGCGACTGACGATGGCGGAGTTCGGCGCGGACCTCAGCAACGAACTCGCGGACCTGCTTCCGGAGGAGGCCAGCGCGAAGAACCCGCTCGACGTCGTCGGCGACGCGGACATCGACCGGTTCCGAGGAGCGCTCGACGCCGTCCTCGGTGCCGACGAGGTAGACGCCGCGGTCGTCCTCTCGGTCCCGACGGCGCTGTTCGAGTTCGAAGAACTGGCCGGGGTCGTCGGCGACTGCCACGAGCGACACGACAAGCCCGTCGTCGCCTGTCTGATGGGTGGTGACGAGGCGGACCGAGCGGCTAAGAAACTGAAGGCGTACGGAATCCCCAACTACTTCGATCCGTCCAGGGCAGTTCCCAGCCTCGAAGCGCTCGCCGACTACCGCGACGTGCGGGAGCGTAAGTACGCGTCCCCGACCGAATTCGACGTGGATCGCGACCGGGCCAGCGAAATACTCTCACAGGCACTCGATCGCGGCGTCGACCGGCTCAGCGTCGAGGCGACGGACTTACTGGACGCCTACGGCGTACCCGTTCCGGGCGGAGAGATGGCGGAAAGCGCGACAGAGGCAGAAGCCATCGCCGAGGAGATCGGCGGATCGGTCGCCATGAAGATCGCCAGTCCGGACATCCTCCACAAGTCAGGCGTCGGCGGCGTGGAAGTCGACGTCGCGCCGTCGGACGCCGCCGACGCATTCCGCTCGCTCCGGGAGCGAGCGACCAGCCACGACCCCGACGCGACATTCCTCGGCGTCCGAGTCGAGGAGTTCGTCGATCTAGCCGAGAGCACCGAGACGATCGTCGGCGCGACTCGGGATCCGCAGTTCGGTCACCTCCTGATGTTCGGACTGGGCGGGATCTTCGTCCAGATCTACGAGGACACGGCCTTCCGTACCGCCCCGGTCAGCGAGCGCGAAGCTCGCGAGATGACAGAAGAGATCCACGCAGCATCGATGCTACGCGGGGCCCGCGGTCGGCACCCCGCCGATCTGGACGCCGTCGTCGAGACGATTCAGCGCGTCTCCCAGCTGGTGACCGACTTCCCGGCGATCGTCGAACTCGACGTCAACCCACTCGTCGTCGGGCCCGAGGGTGTGTACGCAGTCGACTTCCATGCGCGGGTCGACAGGGACGAGCTGTCCCGGTCGCTCTGATTGTCGGCGGCAATCGTCCCGAACGGCGGGCGTTACGTCTCGCCCGCCGAGGCCGTCCCAACGTCTTGTCCGTGCCTACTCGTCCAAGCGAGCGGGACGAACCGTTCCCTGTGGTCTCAAATTAGAGATTCACCCGGCGTAGAGTGACCATACTGCCTCACGCGAACGGGGGCGCCATTTGCCGACCTATCGGCTACGCGCCCCCGTCGCCCGGTTTGACCGTCCCCAATAACAGACGCACTTCCGTTATCGTAAGGGGAGGATGTACCGCCACAAACGGTATCTTACTCCCGGAGAGGGGCGGTCGCGCGTACTGGACGGAGTGCTTTGCAGGACTTGAGAGCACAACGATCGGTAAACGAACGACCGTTGCCTCGTTTCCATTGTAACGACCGGTTACCGTCTCGGGATACACCGGACGTTACCATCGGCGTCCGGTCCAGCGATACCTAGTTATTTTTCAGGGGTAAGGGTATCAATCTGGATAATTGACGGCTGATTTTACGTTCTATCCCCGCTTTCCCCCATTTATGAAAGACTGGTCGAAGGAGTTCGGACGGGGCGGAATGAACCGGCTGCTCGATGCCGATTCAATCGTGGCAGAGTGCGGGCTCGACCGCGAGGAGATCGAGTGGCGAAAGGACTTCATCGGCTTCGACGAGACAGACGAGGCGCACCTCTCGAACCTTGAGGGTCTGTTCCGCGAACACACCGACGAGATCGCCGACGGGTTCTACGACAATCTTACTGACTACGAGCAGACGGTTGAGGTCATCAGTCGCTCGGACAAGGCCATCGACCAGTTGAAGCGGACCCAGTCCGCCTACCTCGTCACGCTGGCCAGCGGCGACTACGGGATGGAGTACCTCCGGGATCGGGCCCGCATCGGCAAGATCCACGACCTGCTGGATATGCCGATGAAACACTACCTCGGCCAGTACGGCGTCTACTACGACCTCATCTTTCCCCTCCTCTTCGAGCGGATCGAGGAGCGCCTGATAGATCGTCTGACCGACGGCAGGGATCTTGCCGGCGACGGCGGGGTGACGAGGGCCACACCGAGCGTGGACGGCGACATCGAGGCGGCGGTGAGCGAGGAACTTGACCGTGGCCTGGAGGAGGTTCTCGCCGTCCTGCGGGCCATCAACCTCGACATGCAGGTCGTCGCAGACACGTACATCCACTCCTACAACGAGGAGCTTCAGGAGTCGATCGAGGCGCGGGACCGGCTGATGCGCGAGGTCGAGGAGGACCTCGCCGGGCCCATCGAAGAGCTGCAGTCTTCCGCCGACACGGTCGCCGAGAGCGCGGACGAGATCAGCGGCATCGCCCGCGACCAGGCCGATTCGATGGAGGAGGTCGGCGGCGAGGTCGCGAACATGAGCGCCACGGTCGAGGAAATCGCGTCGACCGCCGATGAGGTGGCGGCGACCAGCAAGCGTGCGGAGGAACTGGCCACTGAGGGACGCGAGGCAGCAACAGAGACCATCGACATCATGGAACGGATCGACGACTCCTCGCGGGATGTGGCGGCGCAGGTCATCGACTCCAAGAGCGAGTCGACGAGATTGATGAGATCGTCGAGGTGATCAACGACATTGCCGAGCAGACGAACATGCTGGCGCTGAACGCCTCCATCGAGGCCGCCCGCGCCGACGGCGACAACGACGAATTCGCTGTCGTCGCCGACGAGGTCAAGGCTCTCGCCGAGGAGACGCGGACCTCCGCCGAAGAGGCCGGCGACATCGTCGAGACCGTGCAGGCCGACGCGCGGCGGACGGCCGAGGACGGTCGCGAAATGAGCGCGTCCGTCACCGAATCGACGTCGACTATCGAGGCGGTGCTGCGGGACTTCGAGGACATCGTGGACGACGTCGGCGAGGTCGACGCCGCCATGCAGGAAATCTCCGACGCCACGGCAGACCAGGCGGAGACGACCCAGCGGGTCGCAACCGCAATTGACGAACTCGCGTCGGTCAGCGATCGGACCGAAGAGAAGGCGGCCACCGCTGCGAGCGCGGCCGAGGAGCAGACGGCGACCGTCGCCGACGTAACAGAGGATGTGGGGTCTGTCGCCGAGCGGACAGATGAACTCTTGGAGCGGCTCGCCGCCTTTGAGCTTCAGGGACGCAGTCCCGCAACGAGCGAGACTGCGGGATCGGCGGTCTCACCCATGGGTAGTCGCTGACTGGCGCGATCCACTGCGACTATCGAATCTGACGACGTTCACAGGTCTAGCCGGCGGTTCAGACGGTCTTCACGAGCGCTGGCGACGTACTATCGGTTCTTCTGGCCGAAACTCCATTCACCGACCTGGAATGCCCCCTCCTACACGTTCGTCTGCTGGCTGTACTGCTCCTCGTATGACGCGGTCTGGAGCAATGCAGCCTATGTAATTGCACTTTTCGGCATCGTCGTCGCGACGCTTCGCGCCATGTGATACCAGAATGCGATGAGTATGCCCTTCTCTGATTTGGACTCCTCGCACCCCTCGAATTACCAACTCTGTACGAGGGATATCGACAGACGACGCGAACGGCGACCTGAGGAACTGTGACGGGTTGTTGGCTTCAGCCCTGTTGACAACATTGGTGAATGACGATTCTGACTCAGGTGTGAGTGATTTAGGGAAAATCCGCAATCAGTAACTATGGATGAACTAGACTAGGGGGGCTCGGTCCAGAACCGATAGGCACAGCTAGTCACCGCGCCTAATTCGGAGACGCACTGGTCTCATACATTCTGCAACGGACTACTCGGTAGGCCGACGCCGATTGCTGAGGAAGGAGGTGACGTGTTCACTGGGTTCGGGAAACGGATTGTCCGGAAAATGTTCTACGTTGTAGTATTGAGTTTCGTTGTTAGGCTGGGACGTGTAGCCATACGGTGACGCCATCACTCGGTATAACACCGTGTGAGGGCAGTTACCCCATCCCCTCCATAAGTCCTCCGACGAAATATGCAACTGTTGCCGCAGACATTCCGATGAGAAGCATCTGTCCCCCGGCGATGTACCAGCGTCGGTCGGTAACGAAGGTTCTACTCCCACCGATGATGAAAAACGCGACGCCAGTTGAAGCCGTAGCCCACCAAAACGACGGCGCGAGATCGAGGACGTATGGAATCAAGGGGGCAGTACCTGCAATGACGAAGGCGAAAAACGTGACTGTTGCCGTTCCTAGAGGCGACGTGCCGCTCTGTTCAGACGATGACTGTGTACTCCCGTCTTCGGTAGAGTGCTGAATTCGACGTTCCGTCTGGCGACTGAGATAGTTACTAACAGCCATCGAGTATCCGTCGGCAAGTAAGCTTGCGACGCCAATGATAAGTATTGTCGACGGCACAAGTTCGGCACCAGTGACGCCTGAAACGATCGCAAACGTGGACACAATTCCGTCGTTCGCACCGTAAATCGCTTCGGCGATTACCGTCCCTGATACGTCGCCTTCGTCCCCAAGGAAGCGTTCGAGCACGTCACATCTTTCGACGCCCACCAGCATGAATGCACGTTCGTGAGGCTGCTGTTATAGTATCCGGTAGAATTTTTTACACAGAGTGCGTTGCAACTACTAGTGGATCATCTCGACGAGATCTCCGTCGAGGAACTACAAGACACCCTCGACAATGTGGACGGAAAGAAACCGACACAACGGCTCTTAGCGGCAATTGCGTACAAAAACGGTGTTTCGCAGACTGAACTAGCCGAGTGGTACGACGTTCAACGACGAACGATCTACAGCTGGCTCAAGCGACTCGACACCGACGAGTCGCTTGAGCAAGCCGTCTCTGATGCTCATCGGTCTGGAAGAAAAAGAAAGCTCTCAAAATCACAGCAAGAAGAGTTCGAACAGACCGTCAACGAGTCTCCTGAAGAGGTCGGGATCGACGCGCCGGCGTGGACGCCGGCGCTCGCCCAAGAATTTCTCGAAGAAACGTACAGCGTCGAATACTCGATCCCGAGTTGTCGGCGGTTGCTCAAAGAAGCTGGACTCAGTTATCAAAAACCACGTCGAACAGCCGCCGAAGCCGACGAATCTGACCAAGAGGAGTTCCACGACGAGATCAAAAAAAGCGGCGGAAAATGGACGCCACAGTAGTCTGTATCGACCAAACCAAGAAATCTGTGCAGGTCGAGCCGCGTGCCGCGTGGTTTTCGCGCGGCACGCGGCCGAGAGTCGAACTGTCCGGGCAACGCGACTGGACGTGTCTACTTGGCGCGATCACCGAAGACGGTGACTGCTTTTTCTCACGGTTCACCGAGTATGTCACCGCCGATCACGCAAAACATTTCATTCTCGCGTTATGCGAAGAATTCGAAGAAGACTTGATCGTCGTGCTAGACGGAGCGCCGTACTTTCAGGCGTCGGCCGTCACGGACCTGGCGGCCCGTGACGACCTCGCCTTCGTCACGTTACCGGCGTATTCACCGGAACTCAACCCTGTCGAGGAGTGCTGGCGACAACTCCAAGACGCTCTCAGCAACCGATTCTTCGACTCGCTTGAGCAACTGACCACCGCGATCGATACCGCTCTCGACCAGCTTTCGCTTCCAAAAGTGAGCAATTATTTCTAACGTCTACTATAGTATCCACCACCTGTCTCTTGTGACCGGAAGGGTGTGAATAGTGTAGCCGGAATCACGCACGGTGTTTTTTACGGTTCTCAACCATAACTACTCTCAAGGACTTTTCCGCTGGATATGGACGAACACCAGATTCAAACGCCGTGGGCCAGGTCGTCGGACGAGATCCTCGATCACTACGAGGTCTCAACGGACGAGGGGCTGAGCGAGGACGAAGCCGAAACGCGGCGTGAGCAGGTCGGCCCGAATGCGTTGCGCGAAGCCGAACAGCGGGGCTGGTTGGGGGTTCTGGTTGACCAGTTCAAGAGCTTCATCGTCCTGTTGCTGGCGGTGGCGGGAGTGGCAGCCTTCGCACTGAACGAGAACGTCGAGGGTGTCGCCATCTTCGTCGTGCTCCTGATAAATGGGCTCATCGGGTTCATCACCGAGATGCGGGCCATCAAGTCGATGGAGGGCCTCCAGGAGATGACGGAGATCGAAGCCCGCGTTCGCCGGGAGGGAGAGGTCGAGGAGGTGTCCGCCGAAGACTTGGTGCCAGGAGACGTCGTGCTCCTCAACGCCGGGAACGTCGTTCCGGCCGACCTGCGAGTGATCGAGCCCTCCAAGCTCCAGGCCGACGAATCGGCGCTCACTGGCGAGTCCGTTCCCGTCGGAAAGACGAGCGACGTCTTAGAGGGAGACGTGCCCCTCGCCGAGCGGGAGAACATGCTCTACAAGGGGACGAGCGTGACGCGGGGGACCGTCGAAGCGGTCGTCGTGTCCACGGGGATGGATACGGAACTGGGCAAGATTTCGGCATCGCTGCAGGGAGAAGCCGAGGAGAAGACGCCGCTCCAGCAGAAGCTCGACGAACTCGGGCGGAAGCTCGTTCCGTTCCTGCTCGTCGTGGCCGCGATCGTCTTCATCTCGGGATGGCTCAGGGGCCAGGATCTGTACCTGATGGTCGAGACAGCCATCGCACTGGCCATCGCGACCATTCCGGAGGGGCTGCCGGTCGTCGCCACGCTCGT
>SDGW01000581.1_pt1 | contig 15449 bp, 13 predicted proteins | sample 2873831 | NCBI WGS metagenome assembly SDGW01 (sample SAMN08132700, study PRJNA421101) | hypersaline lake metagenome | isolation source: celular fraction 0.22 microns magnesium sulfate-rich crust from ephemeral... | place: Spain: Penahueca Lagoon, Toledo | collected 2011-07
TACGACCGCATCGTCTTCGACACCTCGCCGACGGGCAGTACGCTTCGACTGCTCGGGCTGCCGGAACTCCTCGAGGGGTGGATCGACCGGCTGATGTACAAGCGCCGGACGAGTATCGACCTCTTCGAGAAGGCCGCAGTCGGCAACAACGAACCGCGCCGCGTGATGGAGGGCGATCCCGTCCTCGCGCGACTCGAAGAGCGCAAGGAGTTCTTCGAGTTCGCCGGCGCAGCGTTGCACGACGATGCTGCCTTTTTCCTCGTCGTCAACCCGGACGAACTCTCACTGAACGAGACCGAGCGCGCGATTGACGACCTCCGGGACAAGGATCTCTCGGTTCGCGGCCTCGTCGCCAACAAACTCACGCCGTCGCCGGACCCCGACGAGAACGGCCGTGGCGCATGCTACCTCCGCGAACGCGTCGCGACGGAGGAAGAGCGGCTCGAGACGCTCCGCACCGAGTTCGAGCCGCCGCTGGTCGCTGAAATCGGCTGGCGGAGTTCCGAGGTGAAAGGCGACCTGTTAGACGACGTCGCCGCGGAACTCGACATCGAGACGGCCGTCGAACCGCCGACGCACGTTTAGGGGAGTCGCCCTGACCTCGAGCCAGTTGTCGAGCCTTTTGCTACGTTGCCTCGTACCACTCCGCCGGTGGACAGAAACCCGTTTAGGCGGGCCGCTCCAGGGACGAACAATGAGTACGAGTTACCGGATTGGACTCGTCGGCAAACCCTCCGTCGGCAAGTCCTCTTTCTTCAACGCGGCGACGATGAACGACGTGCCCGAGGGGGCTTACCCGTTCACAACGATCGACCCCAGCGTCGGCGAGGCCTACGTTCGCGTCGACTGTGCGGCACCAGAGTTCGACGAGGAGTGTACGCCCAACGTCGGCTACTGCGACCACGGAACGCGGTTCGTCCCGACGAAACTCGTCGACGTCGCCGGCCTGATCCCCGGCGCACACGAGGGTAACGGCCTTGGAAACCAGTTCCTCTCGGACCTGAACGAAACCGATGTGCTCGTCCACGTTGTCGACTTTTCCGGGAAGACGGACGCCGAGGGCGAACCCACCGAGGGCCACGACCCGCGAGACGACATCGCCTTCCTCGAGGAGGAACTCGACCAGTGGTACCTGAGCATCCTGAAGAAGGGCATCGAACGCTACGAGACGGGCTACACCACCGAAGACGACGCCATCGAGGAAGAACTGGCCGAACAGATGAGCGCGTTCAAGACCAACGAAGACGAGATCAAACGCCTCATCCGACGCGTCGACATCGGCTTCGAGCCCGACGAGTGGGAAGAAGCGGACAAACTCGAGCTGGCCCGCGAGATCCGCAAGGAGACCAAGCCGATGGTGATCGCGGCGAACAAGATGGACACGCCCGAGGCGCAGGCAAATTACGAGGCGATCACGAACGATCCCGACTACGACCATCTGACGATCGTCCCCTGCAGTGCCCACGCCGAGAAGGCGCTGAAATCGGCCGACAAGGCCGGGGTCGTCGACTATCGACCGGGCGACGCGGACTTCGAGATTACGGGCGACGTCTCCGGCGATCAGGAACAGGGGCTCGAGCAGATCCGGGACTTCCTCTCTGAGTTCGGCGCGACGGGTGTGCAGGCGGCCCTCGAGACGGCGCTGTTCGACGTCCTCGGCGTCACGCCGGTGTTCCCCGGTGGCGCGAACGGGCTTGGCAACGAACGCGGCGAGGTGCTGCCCGACTGTTATCTGATTCCGCCGAACTCGACCGCGGAGGACTTCGCCTACAGCCTGCATTCGGACATCGGCGACGGCTTCCTGCACGCGATCGACTGCCGGACGAACCGACAACTGGGCAAAGACTACGAAGTCGAGCCCCGGGACGTGATCGAAGTCATCACGACGAACTGACACGGTTTGCTGTAACGATTTCCCGGCGCACCCGCAGGGCGAGTCGCGGGTGCGCCGGAAATGACGTACAGTAGGCCGTATGAGTGCCGATCATCATCCCGTTTCGGTCCGTTCGATTGACGACTCGAATCGGAGACTCGAGAGCCGGCGAATCCGTACTGCGCCGACAGGTTCTCGTCGGGGGCCCACGTTAGGCCGACAATGAGTATGGGGCAGCCCGCCTACCGGCCGACGAAACCCGACGTCGCGGTATTCGTCTCCGGTGTCACCAGCATGGGTCTGGAGATTCTCGCCGGTCGGATCATTGCCCCCCAGTTCGGCAGCAGTATCTACACCTGGGGGAGCATCATCACCGTCTTTCTGGCAGCGTTGAGTCTCGGCTACTGGCAAGGTGGAAAGAAGGCGGCGACGGCGTCGAACCGGCGCATGAGCTGGCTCCTGTTGGGGACCGCCGGGTACGTCGCGATCGTGATCTACGCGAGCGACCAACTGCTGCTCTCGGCGTCGGCGATGCCGCTTCCGGCCCGGTACGCATCGTTGCCAGCCGTACTCCTCCTCTTTGGACCGCCGACCTATCTGCTGGGCTTCATCAGTCCGTACGCGGCCGAACTCTCACAGAAGGAGGGAACCGGCGAAGCGTCGGGTCACGTCTACGCGCTCGGCACCATCGGCAGCATCGTCGGCGCGGGTGCGACGACGTACGTCCTCGTTCCCGCACTCGGCATCGACGCCATCGGCCTCCTGTTCGGGTTCATCCTCGTCGGGACCGCGTTCGCCCTCACGCTGCCTAGACTCTCCCCGAAGCCGGCCTCGGCCAGCGTCGCGATCGCGCTGCTGCTCGTCGTCGCGGCCGGCCTCGGCCCGGTGGCGTTCGACCATCGCGGCGACGTCGTCTACCAGACTCAGACGGCCTACCAGGAACTCGAGGTCATCGACGACGGCGACGTCCGGACGCTGTACTTGGACGGCGCGCGCCACAGCGCGATGGACCTCGAGGATCCCGACCGGCACGTCTTCGAATATACGCGCTACTTCCACCTCCCCATGCTGATGGTCGACGATCCAGACGAGGTCGAGAACGTGTTGTTCATCGGCGGGGGCGGCTACACCGGGCCGAAGGATTTCGAGCGGAAGTACGACGTCGACGTCGACGTCGCCGAACTCGACCCCGAAGTGACGCGGACGGCCAAGGAGTACTTCCGCCTCGAGGAAAGCGAGAACCTGACCGCCCACACGGAAGACGGGCGGATCTTCCTCCAGGAGACCGACAAGGAGTACGATGTCATCGTTCTCGACGCCTATCAGAAGGATCAGGTTCCCATCCACCTCACGCAACTCGAGTTCATGGAGCTGGCCGAGAGCCACCTGGATGAGGACGGCGTCTTGCTCGCGAACGTCATCGCTGCACCCAGCGGCTCCGGATCGGCGTTCTATCGGGCGCAATACAAGACGATCGACGAGGCCTTCGCGTCGACGTACAGTTTCCGCACCTCGAGCTGGGACTCGGTCCAGAACATCGAAATCGCTGCGACGAAAGCCGAGACGAACTTCACCGAGGCCGACCTCGCGGCGCGAAACGACCAACGAGAGCTGGGAATCGACCTGCGCAGTGAGGTCGACGCCTACATGGACCCGCCGAACACCGACGACGTGCCGCTGCTGACCGAGGACCACGCGCCCGTCGACAACCTCCAGGCGTCGACGGTGGGCCAGGAGTACGTCATCGAGCAAACCGGCGACGACGAGACGCAGCCCGAACCCGCATCGATTGCGGTCGGACCGGAACTGCCCGCACACGCACGGCCGACGCCGGGACTCGAGGCGATACCGTCCTGATACAGACGGTCTGAAACTCTTGTGTCACTCCGAAAGCGCGTCGGCCTCGAGCGGCATCGCCGTCCGCCAGTAGTGATCGAGCGAGTCCTCGGCCCACGAGCGGACGGCGTCGTCGTCGGTGTCGACGGCGGCCCGCAGGATGCCGGTCTCGTCGCGCAAGAGCAGACAGACGACCTCGTCGACGATCATGATCGCGATCGGGACGCCCTCTTCTCGGACCCTGATCTCGGCGTTTTCGGCGTCGAGCAGCGCCTCGAGCTGGCGGCGAAGTCCCGACTCGTCGGCCAGTGCGTCGATCGCGTTCTGGCCGAAGACTCCCCTGAAGCGCTGCTCGCCCGCAGTCACACGGTCTCGAACGACGCCCAGCGTCTGTCCGTTGAACGTGTGGGAAAACGTCCGAATCTCCTCGCCCGTCCGGAGAAAGTCGAGCAATCGACTCAGCGGCGCGTTCGGTCGCGTCGCGCTGGGGGTGGTGATCGTCGCGTCCGAGAGCCGCCGCAGGTCGAAGTCCATCGCATGGGTCGGCAGATAATCGACGATTTCGCGGAGTTTGGCTTCCGTCTCGAGGATCTCCTGCAAGTCGGTAAATCCCTCCGCGACCAGCCGTCCCGTCGCGGTCGCGACGTACTCGCTCCCGTCGTGTCTGATCCATGACCGGTCCGCAAAGTCGCTCAGAATCCGCCCCAGCGTCGCCTGTGAGGCACCGGTCTCGTCGGCCAGTTCGGTCCGCGTGTGTCGTCCCTCCGAGAGCAGTCTGAGCACCTCGACTCGGTTCGACGACAGTGCGAGAAACTCGATCTCCTCGAGCGCCGATTCCATACAGGTTCTCGTCGGCGCCACGGGAAATCGTTTTCGTACCGTGCAAGGATTTCAGAGGGTGCAGCGATAGCGCGGCTTCGAGTTCTTTCCCGACTCGCGCGCCTTTCTTGCTGTGAAATATTTTCTGAACGAAACTATAACCCCGCAGCTCATACGGTGTAGTATGATGATCTTCGCGATTTACGCGTCGGCCGCTCTCGCGTCGGCGCAGCCGGTCTCCACGGCGGTGACGGGAGAATGATGTCCCGTCGCAGTGCCGTTTTCTTCGCGCTCTCGAGTCTGCTCTTCGGCGGGACCTTCGTCGCCGCGAAGGCCGGGCTCGCGTACTTCCCGCCGCTGCTGTTCGTGGCACTTCGCTACGACGTCGCAGCGGTGGTCATGCTGGCGTACGTCGGCCTGACCAGTTCGCGGTCGGAGCTGGTCCCGCGGACCAGCGGCGACGTCGCCAGCATTCTCGCGACCGGCGTCCTCGCGATCGGGCTGACGAACGCCTTGCTGTTCGTCGGCCAGCAGTACGTCTCGAGTGCCGTTGCCTCGATCATCTACAGTCTCAACCCGATCATGACGCCGGTGTTCGCCGCGGCGTTGCTCTCCGATGAACGCCTCTCTCGGCGCGGCGCGGCCGGGATGGGGCTCGGCCTCGTCGGTGTCGGCCTCGTAGTCAGTCCCGACCCTGCGAACCTGCTCGGTGGGGCTGTCGGTAAGGGACTCCTCTTCGCTGGTGCGATCAGTGCCGCGCTCGGCGCTGTGTTGATCCGTCGGGCCGACAGCGGCCTCTCGAGTTCGGTCCGCGTCGCTTGGGGGCTCCCTTTCGCCGCGGCGCTGAGCCACCTGTTGGCCTGGGCGAGCGGCGAGTCGGCGGCTGCGATCACGTGGACGACCGAGGCGCTGCTGGCGCTTGGCTACGTGAGTGTCTTCGCTGGCGCCATCGCCTACGTCGCCTACTTCGGGCTTATCGATTCGGCCGGCGCGATCCGCGCGAACCTGATCTTCTACGTCGTGCCCGTCGTCTCGGCGCTCGGCGGCTGGGCACTGCTCGGTGAGACGATCGACGCGCTGGCGATCGTCGGCTTCCTGACGATCTTCGCCGGCTTCGCGGTGCTCGGCAGCAAATCGATCGATGTCGGCTCGCTACTCCCGACCGTCCACACCGACGCGCCACCCGCCGACGACGAGTCGGTCGTCAGAGAGGAACCGCGAGGCTACCGTTCGGACTGAGTCCGTCCGAACTACAGGCCGTTTTCAGAACAGCGACAGGTTGCCGGTCACGCTGTCGACGCGGTCGTCGGCCGCCGGGCCGACGGCCAGTGCGGTGACGGTGCCGGGCTCGAGTTGAGTGTGCCCAGCGTCGCGGATGAGTGCGTTCGGAATCCCCTTGCTGTCGGCGATCTCGGAGAGTTCGTGTAGCTGGCGTTCGCTCTCGCCTTTGAGGACGACCTTCTTCTGGCCGCCCTGTTTCCACTGGGATTGCAACTGACTGTCCGCCTTTTCGTAGGCCGACAGTGACGCATGTGCGACTTGTGCGGCGAGTTTCCCCTGTCCCATGCCGATGTCGGTTCGAGCGACGATGGCCTGTTTCATGGCCGACTCGAGGAGGGGAATCCCTTTACTTGTACCTATCGCGACTGCGGAACCGGCAACTGGTCCGGATGGCGATAGTATTGATGTGCATGAGAATCACACGATCAGCCATGCAGGAGCGTCGTCGGGTTCTCGTCGTGACGTCGGTCGCGCTGTTCTTCTCGGTACTGGTCTGGTTCAACTATTCGGCGGTGCTGCCCCTGATCGTCGAGGAGTGGGGCCTCTCTGGGACAGAAGCGGGGATCGTGTTCGGCGCACTTCAGGCGGGCTATCTCGTCGCGATCGTTCCCGCAGGCTGGCTCGCGGATCGCTACTCGCCACGGTGGGTGATCGCCGTCGGTGCGACCACCGATCGTCTTCGGACTGGCACTCGACCGTGGCGGCTACGCCGCGGCGTTTCCGACACTTGCCGGCGGTGCGTTCCTCGGATTGCTGTCAGTCGGTGCGCTCGTGTGGTTCGGACGATAACGGCTCGAGCAAGTCCAGAACGAGTCGTCACCCGTCGCCACTCTGCAGGCGGCTTTGCCGCTCGCTCACAGGACGATGGCCTCGTTGCGAAGGAGTTCTCGTTCCGTCCGTTTTGCCTCCGGACCCGCTTCGACGAGGGTTGGCTTGTCGACTGGTTCCGAAAACCGGTCCGGATCCGGCTCGAGCGGCTCGAGCATCGCGGAGAAGACCGAGCCGCGCCGGCCGCCGGCCGAGACGATGCCGCCGTATTTGCGCTCCTCGAAGGAGGTGTCGTCCGGGCTGGGAAACTCCTCGCGGATGATCTGTGCGGTCTCTTTGAGATACGTTGCCGCCTGCTGTTGTGAGTAGCAACTGTCCTCGTAGTACGCCTCGGCGTATTCGTCGGCCAGGTCCTCGGTGGAGTGCTCCGGTGATTCGTAGCAGATCGACTTCGTCGTCGTGTATCCATCGGTAAAGCGGATGTTCATCGTAAAGCTGTCCGGATATCGGAGGATGACCGGTGAAAACATCATCTCCGTAATCGTGGTTCGTTGTTGAATCCGCCACAGTCCCTCGAAGTAGTAGGCTGCCAGTGCTCCGATTCGGTCATCGCGGTCGCCACGGGCATATGCCATCGCAACCTCCTCGTAGTCATCGCCTGCAATCCGCCTGAGTCGCCGCTCGAAACTCTCGGCAATGCGCTCGAGTTCCGCCTCGTAGGCAGCCAGCAGTGGAACCTCGGGATCGGCGAGTAACTCCGCTTTCCGCTCTCGAGCGTCCGCCACGGTCATCATGTTCTCGTGGAAGGCTCGCTCAGCCGTGGTGTCGGGAAGTGGAACCCGAACCGCGCGTTGATGCAAGACTTTCGTATCGCCGTTGAAGCGATCCCGTTCCCCATCCATGCACCGCCGTTCATCATGTGTCATTATAATTTATTAGGCCGCTCAGACTATAATTTCATTTAGGCAATAATAGATAGATATTACCATACATGATATGTGGTGGCTCGCTGGCCGCTCGAGTGCGGACCGAGGAATTTAGGGCCCCGTACTCGCTCCTACTCGGTATGATCCTCTCCGATGCGGACATCCTCGAGCGCCTCGAGGTCGGCGACCTCGTCGTCGAGCCCCTCGACGATCCGGAACTGCAGATTCAACCCGCGAGCGTCGACCTCCGGCTGGGACGAGAATTCCTCGAATTCCAGCGGACGAACATCCCCTGTATCCACCCCAACTCCGAACAGGAAGTCGACGAGTACGTCACGGAAACGGTCGTCGAGGACGGCGACGACTTCATCCTCCATCCCGGCGACTTCGTGCTGGGGACAACCCACGAGCGCGTCGAGATTCCGCCGGACCTGATCGCTCACGTCGAGGGCCGCTCCTCGCTGGGCCGCCTCGCCGTCGTCGTCCACGCGACCGCCGGCCTCTGTGATCCCGGCTATCGCGGCCAGATCACGCTCGAACTCTCGAACCTCGGCACGGCACCGGTCGCACTCACGCCGGGCATGCGTATCTCCCAGCTCACCTTTACCGAACTCACGACGGAAGCCGAACGTCCCTACGGCAGCGACCGTGGATCCAAATATCAGGACCAGGACGGCCCGCAGGCCTCCCGGATTCAGAGCGACGACGAGTTCGGCGGCGACCAGCTCGAGCGCGACCGTTGAACGGCGAGGGCTGAACACGCCGGCAGGACGTTCACTTTTGGCCTGGTCATAGCGACGAGCGCGACCGCAGCGACGCCCGCGAGCCGCTCGAGGCGTTCTTCGAGGCGATCCAGACGACGAGGAGTCCGTCGCCTACGGCAGGGAAGCGGTGGACGACGTCCTCGAGTACGACGCAGTCGAGACGTTGCTGCTCTCGACGGCGCTCCGATGGGCGGCGGCTGCGGGAACTGGGCGACCGAACGACGGCGCAGGGCGGCGAGACGGTCGTGGTTCCGGATGACTTCCCCGACGGTGAGCGGTTCGCTGCGCCGTTCGGTGGACCTCGGTGCACTGCCTACGATTCGCGATCGACTGAGGGACGTCTCACCGGCTGTTGCAGGCACCACGTGCTTGTCTCGGGTTGCGGTATCCGACGGACATGAGCGCCACCTTTTCGGACGACGATGTCGGCAAGTCCGTCGAGAATGGTAACGGCGAGGAGGTCGGCACCGTCATTGCAGTCGAGAGTGAGATCGCCCACGTACGTCCTGATCCATCGGCTGTCGAGTCGATCAAATCGTCGCTCGGCTGGGAGGGAGTCGTCGAGAAGACCGTCACGCTCGAGTGGACATCGGTCCAGGAACGCACCGTAGACACCGTTCGGCTCGAGGGAGCGCTTCCCACCTCGAACGCACCGGCCACTGGAAGTAGACCCGAGCGAGACGACGTCAGTGACCGTGGCCGTGGCGCGTCGGTCGACCCGACCGAGCTGGGTGACTACGATTCGGGATTCTCAGCCCGACCCGACGAGGGCAGTGACCAGCGGACGGATGCGGCGGTTGTGCCTGACGAAGACGCCAGCCGAACTGACGCCGCGGTCAATTCGGACGCGGTCCGCGAGACGGAACCGATCGATCAGGAGCCGACGACCGAAGACAGCGAGGACGAGTAGCCGTTGGACCACGTTGGTGGCCGGTTCTCACTGTGACGGTCGCTCGTCATACGTTGCCGGGATGCCTACTAAGGGCCCTCCCGTTATACGGCCGACAGTATGGTCCGAAGAGATGAACGAGGTCGTGACGAGGGTGTCGATATCGCCGGCCCTGCGGACGCACAGTCGATCGTGTTCGTCCACGGTTCGATATTCACGCGGAAAATGTGGCTGCCACAGCAGCGAGAGCTCTCCGAGGAGTTCCACACTGTCGCTCCCGACTTACCGGGGCACGGAACTCGTGCCGGCAAGCCATTCCGGATGGAGCCGGCGATCGACGTGCTCGACGAGACGCTCGAGACGCATACCGACGGCTCGGCGGTGCTCGTTGGACTCTCGCTGGGCGGCTACGTGGTCACAGAGTACGCCGACCGCCATCCTGATCAGGTCGGTGCACTGGTGTTGTCTGGGAGTAGCGTGAATCCGACGGGGAAGCTGGAACTCAGTACCCGGCTGATTGGCGGGCTTGCGCGGCTCGTGACCAAACCCGACCTCGGGGAGCGAGCGATCGAGAAGCTGAACACACGCTGGGTTCGAAATCGGAATCTCCCGCCGGATATCGAACGGACGATCATCGACGCCGGTTTCTATCCGAAGCAGTTCGGCGACGCCGGGCCGGACATCGCGGGCGAAGACTTCCGGTCGAAGCTCTCGACCTATCCCGGCTCGACGCTCATCCTCAACGGAGAGAACGACAAGCTAATGCGCCGGGGAGAGCGGGCCCACGCCGCCGCGGCACAGGATGGCCGCGTCGAGGTGCTCGCCGATGCCGGCCATATCTGTAATCTTCATCGACCGGCGACGTACACGGATCGGGTTCGGCGATTCGTCGATCAGACTGTCATGACGCAGCAGTGAGCGCTCGAGAGAATTACGGTCGCGTCTGGACGAAGCCGTTCGACAGGGCTCAGGAGCGTCGCTCGCCGATCGCATCTCGCAGGCGGCCAGGCACGTCGAGCATGGAGATGCCGAATCCGAACAGGACCATCAGCACGTAGACGCCGAGCGTCGAGGTCCAGATGACCAGCAGCGACAGGATCGCCCACGGGCCGGTGAGGAAGTAAAACGCTGCGATCGACATCGCGGTTCCGTAGAGCAAGACGATGTACGGCCCCCAGTCGCGGGCGTGGCCACGGCGAACACGTCTCCGGACGTAGCGTTTGAGCTCGCTCTCGAGGGATTCCTTCCTGACGGTGCGGTCCTCGACGTCGTCCTCGAAGGTTGCGACGCGATCGCGCAGCCGCTCGATCTCCTCGCGCAGTACTTCCGGATCGTCCGCGCGGTCGTGTGTCCGGGCGCTCGTGCGGTCGCTGGCACGGTCCTCGGTCGCCCCCTCGTCGGCACCCGTGGCGTCGTCGGTCATCGCTTCTGTCGAGATCTGTCGTTCGCGGGGACTTTGTAGCTGCCGATCCACTTCACGGTCGGCGATGGTCGCGTTGATGACCGCTCCGAAGACGAGGATGATCGCGCCGACGTACAGCCAGACGAGCACGAGGAACACAGCACCGAGTGCGCCATAGATCGTGTAGCCGGTGGCGAAGTCAGTATAGAGGGAGAACGTCGTGCTGAGCGCGACCCAGCCGACGGCTGCGATGACCGTTCCGGGAAGCGCCTCCCGGATCCCGACACCGTCGTCCGGAAAGATGACGTACAGCGGCAGGAACGTCGCGATTAACCCCACGATGACGAACAGCTGGCCGACGATCGCCAGCCCGAACCCCGGCACGAACTGGATCAGGAACTCGAGGACGCCGACCCCGACGAGGCCCAGCGTGATACTAATCGCGACGATTGTCGCATCCCAGAACGTATCGAGCAGCGATTTCGATCCCACTGTCCCGTACACGCGAGAGAAGGCCCGATCGAGACCGCGCAGGACTCGACTCGAGCCCCACAACAAGCCGAGGACGCCGACGACGGTCGCACTTTGCCGGCCCGTCTCGTCGATGATCGTCTCGGCGAGCACCTCTCGGGCCGACGGTGTGAGGACGTCGCTGGCCGCGACCGAGAGTTGCGCTGTGAGCGCCTCGCCCCCGATCGACGCCGCGATCCCGATCGCCAGCAGCGTCAGCGGGACGAGCGAGAGAAAGGCGTAGAACGCGACGCCCGCGGCGAGTAGCGTGAGTTGCTCGTCTCGTGCGAGCCGGACGACCCGTCCCACGAGTTCGAACCCCCGTCTGTGGTCGATCACGTCTCCTCCTTCGAGACCCACAACAATATGTAATCAGGTGCCACAGGACACAACTGGCCGTTATAGAGATCCACGTGCGCCTGCGGCGTCACGGCCGGCGAGGCCATCGGCGCTGTAGCCGCCGGTTTCGATCGCGACCGGCTCTGATCCCCGGCTACTCGAGGCTGTCTTCGGTCGCCGCACGGATCTCGCCGACGCTCGCGTCCGTCTTGAACGTTGTCCCGCCGTAGTGGGCCCTCGAGGCCGCGTAGCCGGCGTCGCGCAGATCGGCGAGGAAGTCGTCCATCGCGTTGGCTGGCAGCCCCCAGTTCCGACAGAGCTTGTGCTGGTCGTAGTGGGTCGGCTCGTCGAGTTCCGCCGCGAGCGTGTCACAGAGTTCGCGCGCCTGTGGCGCGGTGTCGAAGGTGTAGGGAATTTCGTCCCGGACGGCGGCGATGAACGCCGAGTCCTGAACGGGACCGAGCCAGACCGGCCCGGCAGTCAGCATGCGATTCCCGCCGCAGTGGGGACACGTCTCGAGCGGGTCAGCGATCAACCCCGGATCGCCCTCGCGGTAGAGACAGTCTTCGCAGTGGTAGAGGTGGCCTAACTCGTCGATTGCCGCGTCGGCCGACGTGGCCTTGTGCTCGAGTTCGAGGTACGTCCGGACGTAGTGGCTGGTCGCATGGGTCAGAATCGGTTCGATGCCCACGTCGAAGCGGGCAGCACTGCGAGCGAGCGCCGAGATGAGTACGCGCACGCCCATCTCGGCGTGGTAGTCCGTGTTTCGCGGCACCGCAGAATACGAGCGGACGCCGCTGTTGAAGTGGGCGCCACACAGCGGCGCGGTGTCGGTCGCGGTGACACAGACCAGATCCCGGCAGTTCGCGAACGCTGCGTCAGCGAAGGGCATCGGCGTCCCGTAGGGGTCGAGATCGATCACGTCGAATGGCTCGTCGTGCATCAGGGCGTTGACGTTGCGGTGTTCGACTCTCGCCTCGCAGTCGTTTCGCTCGAGGTTCTCCCGCGCCAGCTCGACCGCCTGTTCGTCGACGTCACAACAGGTGACGTCCCAGCCGTCGGCGGCGGCCCGCACGCCGCGGACCCCGCTCGCGGTCATCGCGTCTAAATACGACGTGGCGCGCTCTTCGCGCTCGCGATAGGCCCGCAGCGTCGCGATCGTCAGATCCCGGTTCAACTCCTGTCGCGGGTTGTAGAAGACTGCCTCCTCGATGCCCTCGGTCTGTTCGCCGGGCACCTCGAGTTCGACCCCGCCCTCGGTGACGCGCATACCACGTCTCGGCGGTAGCGGGCGAAAAACGGTGTGGTCTCGAGTGGCCACGCTGGACGGACAACCAAACCGATTTTACAGTCGGGTGCACAGTCACGGACGTGTCGAAGGCTGATCCCGTCGAGCGATGGCAAGCCGCTCTCGAGGAAGCTGGCGAACTCACGCCCGAGATCGTCAGCGAGATCACGCGGATTCACGGCGACCGCGGGGCGCAGGCGATCGAGGCCGTCGGCGAGAACCGGGTGAAAGCCTACCGCGATTTCACGATCGTCGTCGGCTACGATGACGAATACATCGTCGAGGATGGGAACTGTACTTGCAAGGACAGCGAGTACAATCTGGACGACGATGACCCGACCGAACGCTGCTGGCACTCGCTCGCTGTCGCGATTGCACGGCGGGTGGGGCACGTCGACTACCACGACATGTGGTACTCGGACGTGCGCGAGTTCCTGTGACAGCAGCCTCCTGCCGAGCGAATCGCTGATCCCACTACTCGGATTCGTTACAGGCAGCGATGATGACCTTCGGATCGTCGATCAGCCGATTCTCCATATAATTGCCTTTTCCTCGTCCGGCCCACTTGCGTTCCTGCTCGATGATCGAGAGAAACTCGAGTTCCGAGAGGATGTCGCGGACGCGCCGGAGCTTCAGATGGTCGGACTCGTCGCGCTCGCAAAGCCGCTTGTAGAGGTCGTAGGCCTCGTTCGTCGTCACCGGTGCGTTATCGCCCTCCTTTTGCTGGGTGAGTAGCGCCATTGCCTCGAGGACCAGCTTCGCGTGACTCGGACTCTTGGAGATGAGTTCGGCGAGCCGACTCGTCTCCTCACGTTCGTGGGCGTGATCGACGCAGTCCTCCGTGACGGATTCGAGGTCACTCTCCTCGGCAATCTCGCCAGCAAAGCGGAGAATGTCGATTGCCTTCCGGGCGTCGCCGTGTTCACGGGCAGCGAGTGCGGCCACGCGAGGGATGACGCCGTCCTCGAGGACGCTCTCGTGGAACGCGTCCGAACGCGATCGCAGAATCTCACGGATCTGGGTCGCGTCGTACGGCGAAAAGACGTACTCCCGTTCGCAGAGGCTGGATTTGATCCGCTCATCCAGCGAGTCCTTGTAGCGAACCTTGTTCGAGATGCCGATGACGCCGATCGTACTCTCGGTGAGTTTGCCGGATTCGACCGCCCGCGAGAGCTGCATCAGGATGTCGTCGTCCTCGATCTTGTCCACTTCATCTAGAATGATCAGCGCGACGTCGTATCGACTGTCGACGATCCGCCAGAGCCGTCGATAGTACTCCGAGGTGCTCAACCCCGAGTGAGGAATCGAGATATCCGTTGTCGCCTGGTCGTTGAGTTGGTGGCCAGCCGACTGGACAGCCTGTGTCTCTGTCGACTCCTGCAGGCAGTCGACGTAGGCGACACCGATCGAGACATCGTTGTCCTTCGCACGCTCGATGGCCTGGTTAGTGATGAATTTCGAACAGAGGGACTTCCCGGTTCCCGTTTTCCCGTAGACGAGGACGTTGTTGGGTGTGTTCCCGCGCGTGGCCGGTTTGATCGCGTTTGCGAGATCCGTCAGTTCGTCCTCACGACCGATGATCCGGTCGCCGTCGGGGAGGTGCGAGACCTGCAGGAGTTCCTTGTTCCTGAAGATCTCGTTTTCGCTGCCGAAGTAATCCATCGAATCAGGCATTCAGTTGTCGGAGACATTCCGCGGAGAGCACTTAACCTGTTCGGACCGCGGTGCCGCTGTATTCGGATCATTTTGCATTTTGAGGGGCTAAACGGCAGAAAAAGCACCCCACGGTGCCGCTGTATTTGTGAAACAGGACCCCGGAGTTCCGCTGTAACCGACGCAGGAGTCTCCTGACGTCCACCCCGCAGTGCCGCTGTATGCGGAGACACACACCCCGTAATGCCGCTGTAAGCGCCTGGTTGTTTCGGGTCACTGGAAACGGGGGGTCGAAAGCAAAGATCGAGCGAATGATGGGTTCAGCAGTCCGACTGGGCGAACAGCCAGAACGGGCTGCAACCCACTTTATCGATTCGAGCGGCGGTTCTGCGTTCGAAACCGATCGAACGTAACTGCGTTCAAAACACTCAATGGACGATGACACACCAGTCATATTTAACGATACCGTCTTTCGAGTTGATCGTCAGGGTGGCCGAATTCGTCGCTCTACTCGATCAAAACTGTTCCACAGAAATCATCCGATAGAGTCGCTATTCCGACGCCTTACAGCGGCACCGCGGGGTGTGTCTCTTCTATCCCGCTCAACTTCGCTGCTCGTATCATTGGTCACTACCGATTGTGTTGCTACTCTGGTCGGAAAACCTCGAGTCAGAACGAATCGAATACGCGATGGAGTTACTCCTCGGCGCAGATCTCCACGAAGTTCCGCAGAATCCGCAATCCGGTCTCGCCGCTCTTTTCGGGGTGGAACTGCGTGCCAAAGACGTTGCCTTCCTCGTTTGCGACGATCGAGGGGAACTCCCGTTCGTAGTCCGTCGTCGCGACTACCGCGTTTTCGTCGTCCGGAGCCGCGTAGTAGGAGTGGACGAAGTAGGCGTACTGTCCATCGATGCCCTCCACGAGTGGGTGGTCGCGCTGGACCTCGAGTTCGTTCCAGCCCATGTGGGGGACCTTCTGGCCTTCGGCGAACCGGACATTGGTCCCGGGGATCAGATCGAGTCCCTGGACGGCCGATTCGCCGTCGGTTTCACCCTCTTCACTCGTCGTGAGCAGCATCTGCATGCCGAGACAGATGCCAAA
>SDGW01000755.1_pt1 | contig 15448 bp, 18 predicted proteins | sample 2873831 | NCBI WGS metagenome assembly SDGW01 (sample SAMN08132700, study PRJNA421101) | hypersaline lake metagenome | isolation source: celular fraction 0.22 microns magnesium sulfate-rich crust from ephemeral... | place: Spain: Penahueca Lagoon, Toledo | collected 2011-07
CCCACACTCGACGCATTCGGTCATTGTACTCGCACGTGGGAGCCGCGATCCCTTAAAGCCTTCGAACCTAACAGCAAAATTATACTAACTGCACTGCCCTCTAACGGACCGTAGACGCCATCAAACCGCAGGTTTACTTTGACATATCATGAAGCGAGTAATTCATCCCCATACGGGGATCGTCGTCGGAGTGGTCGGTCGCCACTCCGAGACCTCGGTGGCCAAGCGACGCTCTCAGACATAGCCGTTCACCTCCGACCGGAGCGTCTCGTAGGCCGTCTCGAGAGCCGCGGTCAACTCGGCATGTGCGTCGTCGTCAGTTGTGAGCGCCTTGCGGGCCGCCTCGAGCTGGGCGTCGACCGCCTCGGGAGCGGGACCGCCCTGTGAGTCGCGGCTCGCGACGCTTTCGGCGGGATCGAGTGCGTCCTCGACAGCATCGGGATCGACGTAGGCCTCGAGCGACTCGCCGAACACCTCCTGAGCCGCGGCCTCGAGCGCGTCGTAGTCCGCACCGTTTTCGGCTGCGATCGCCACGAGTTCGTGGGCGGTGCGAAACGGTAGTCCGTTCGCAGCCAGCAGGTCCGCGACGCCGGTCGCCGTCGAGAAGCCCGCGCCGGCTTCCGCGGCCAGCGTCTCTTCGTTCCAGTCGGCCGTCGCGACCGCGCCTGCAGCGACCTCGCTGGCTTCCGTCACGGCGTCGACGGTCTCCCAGGCGTGGGTCGTCGCCCGCTGGAGGTCGCGGTTGTACGCACGCGGCAGTCCCTTGAGCGTCGTCGTCAGCCCCTGGACGCTGCCGGCCGCATCGCCTGCAACCGCACGGACGAGTTCCAGCGTGTCCGGGTTCTTCTTCTGGGGCATGATCGACGACGTCGAGGAGTAGTCGTCCGACAGCTCGACGAAGCCGCGGTTCGCGAAGATAATGACGTCCTCTGCGAGTCCCGACAGCGTCGTCGCGTGCGTCGACAGCGCCTGGACCGTCTCGAGCAGGAAGTCCCGGCTCGAGGAGGCGTCCATCGAGTTTTCGACGACTCCGTCGAAGCCAAGCAGATCGGCAGTGCGTTCGCGGTCGATGTCGAACGTCGTGCCCGCAAAGGCCGCCCCGCCCAGCGGTGATTCGTTGATTCGCGCGTAGGCATCACACAGGCGTTCGGTGTCGCGGCGAACGGCCCCCTCGTAGGCCAGCGCCCAGTGAGCCACCGTGGTGGGCTGGGCGGGCTGGAGGTGGGTGTAGCCGGGCATGATCGTCTCCCGGCCTGCGTCGGCCACGTCGATGAGCGACTCGCGAAGCGCGAGCGTCGTCTCGATCGCCTCGAGGACGTCCTCGCGCAGCCGGTAGCGGATGCAGGCTGCGACCTCGTCGTTGCGCGAGCGTGCGGTATGCATCTTCCCGCCGTCCGCGCCGATGCGTTCGATGACGGCCGTCTCGATGGCTTCGTGAACGTCCTCGCCGTCGGGCAGCGAGCCGTGGCCGTCGACCTCGATCGCGTCGAGGGCGGTCAGGATCTCGCCGGCAACGTCGTCGTCGATGATCCCTTGCTCGACGAGCATGACCGTGTGCGCGCGGTCGACCGCGAGATCGGCCTCGAAAATGCGTTCGTCCGCTGCGAGCGAGGAGAGGAAGCTCCGGGCGGGGCCGCCGCTGAAGCGGTCCCGGCGGACGACGCCTTCGTCGTCAGCGTCGCCGCTGCCGTCGGTAACCACGGTCGGTTCGGACTCCCCCCTGTGAGCGCTCTCCTCGGACATCGTTACTCGTCGTCCTCGTCGTCGGCGTTCGCGGCGATCGCCTCGTTTGCGAGACGACGCTGGAAGCCGTGGTACTTCGCGACGCCGGTTGCGTCTTCCTGTTTGATCTTGCCGACCGTCTCGGTGTCGAAGGAGGCGTGTTCCGCGGAGTAGGCCGCGAAGTCGCTCTCGCGTGCGACCGGACGGGCCTGGCCGCCCTCGAAGCGGATCGTCACCGTGCCGGTGACGCGCTTCTGGGTCTCGTCGATGAAGCCCTCGAGTGCGCTCACGAGCGGCGCATCGATCAGGCCTTCGTAGGCCTTCTGAGACCACTGCTGGTCGATCTGGGTCTTGAACTGGCGTTCCTCCTGGGTGAGGACGAGGCCCTCGAGGGCCTCGTGGGCGGCGAGTAGTGTCGTCGCACCGGGGTGTTCGTAGTTTTCGCGGACCTTCAGTCCGAGAATACGGTCTTCCATCATGTCGGTGCGGCCAACGCCGTAGCTGCCGGCGAGGCTCGTCGGTCCACGCGTAGATGTCACGCGGGGGGACGTAGCTCGGGTCCTCCAAGTCGTCGCCCTCGACCGAGCGGCTCCAGATGTTGGTGTCGATCGACCAGTCGCCGCCGCTGCCGCCCTCGACGGGGAGGTCCTTCTCGGCGGCGTACTCCTGTTCCCACTCGCGGGTCAGCCCGAGTTCGCGCACGGGGGCGATGACTTCGAGATCGGAGTCACGCCAGACCGCCTCGAATCGGAGCTGGTCGTTGCCCTTACCCGTACAGCCGTGGGCGATGCCGGTACAGCCCTGTTCCTCTGCGACCTCGAGGATCGCCTCTGCGATCACCGGGCGAGCCAGCGCCGTGCCCAGCGGGTAGCCCTGGTACGTCGCGTTCGCGCGAACGCTCTCGAGACAGAGATCGGCGAATTCTGCTCGCGCGTCGACGACGTAGTGCTCGAGACCGAGCGCTTCGGCGGTTTCTTCAGCTTCGTCGAATTCAGAAGCCGGCTGGCCAACGTCGACGGTGACGCCGATCACGTCGTCGTATCCGTATTCCTCCTCGAGCAGCGGGACACAGACAGTCGTGTCCAGGCCGCCCGAAAACGCAAGTGCCACGCGGGTCATATCGTACTCGAGTGAACTCACAGGACGGACTTAAGCTCATTGGTTTCAATTTCGCAAAATAACGATAGAGCGTCTGCTAACCGAAAATACTGCAGTTTCGGGAACGTTGAAACGAACCGGAACAGGGGGAGTAGTATAGGACGGGCTCAAAGGCCCGGTCGGAATCGCCGTGGTCGTCGCCGAGTGACGGTCCCGTCGGTACCGAAAACGGCGAGTATGGTGCCGACGGTCTGGCTCATTGTCTGAATGCTGCAAACCCACAGTATTAAAACCTGCTACATCGCGCTCGCAGGACAGCGAGCTTACTCGTCGTCGGGCAGTGACAAGACGTTCTCCCGGCCGATCCGGAAGACTTCGATCTCGTCGTCCTCGCGTAAGTCGCCGACGACCTGACTCGTCTTGGCCTCGGTCCAGTCCAGCTCCGAGACGACTTCCTGCTGTTTGATCCGCCCGCCGCGTTGCTCGAGCAGCCGCAACACCCGTTCTTCGTTGCTCAACAGTTCCGGCGGTGGCGTCTCAACCATGCTCGAGTCGGCAGCACTCGAGCCGTCGGCTCGCCACGCGACGTCGGTCCCGCCGTCAGTTCCATCACCGGGTCGATTGCGACTGCGTAACCAGCCGACAATGCCGACGGTCGCCAGCAGGACCAGCGCGAGGAAGACCACCATCCACGGCATCGACAGGCCACCGTCGGCCGGCGTCTGTTCCGTCGCCGAGTCGCCGTTTTTGATCAGAACGACCCGTGGCTGATCGTCGGGGAAGTTCGTCTCGCCCTCCCACAGTACCGATCGATCGGATCGCTCGTCCGGCGAGGGGTCGACCTGCGGCTCGCCGTCGCTCTCGTAGACCGCGTACTCCTCCGGCCAGCGAAACTGTAACGTCGTCTCGTTGCTGAGCGTGAACCCGGACAGCGCAGCACCCGCCTCGATCCAGTTCATCTCGACGTGGGCGAAATCCGACCACTGGAAGGTGACTTTGGCATGCCCGATCTCTTCGGGCTGGGGATCCGTGTCCGTCTCGACCGAGAGGTTCGAGATGTTCATCTCCCGGTCGGTCGCGTTTTCACCCTCCGTGAGCGTCTCGTTCCACCCGCGTCGCTCCTCGGTGATGTACCACGACGTATTGTTCGTAATGTTCGCCTCCAGGGACTCCCACTCCGCCATCGATCCGTTGTCGTCAGGATAGAACTGGTAGTCCGTCGTCACCTGCGCAGAGCCGTTCTCGGCAAGAGAGACGTCGATATGGATCCGATCGGCGTCCCCGAGTTGCACGGTCCCGTTCGTGTCCGCCCCACCGTCGTCCGCCTGGACCTGTCGCAACACCGGCTGTGGCCCAGCGTCCGCTGTCGCAGGCACCACCGGGACGAACACACCCGACCATGCGACCACCACGAGCAGGCAGACCAGGGCTCGCAGCCCCCGAACCTCCATTACGAACATATGCTGTGGCCGTACAAATAGGTCTTTCCGACATGGGAACAGTATATTTTTCATATAGTCGTGCGGATATGAACACGTATGTCTGACATTCGCGGCGAACTCGAGGTCGAAACGCTGCTGAAGCTCGTCCTCGGACTGGTCGCCGTCGTACTCGTCCTCGAGATCGCAGAGGCGGTGATCAGCGGCCTCGCCTGGCTGCTCGGCCCCTTCTTCGTCGTTATCCAGCTGGCGATCGCCGTCCTGATCGTGCTCTGGTTGCTCGACCGTCTCTGAGAGACCACCAGACTGATAGCCGCCACGGCCCAATATCCGCCGAAGTGTACAGCGTCAACGTCCCGGTCCCCGGTCGCGTCCGCCAGCTCGCGGATCGACTCTATCCCGAGCTAGTCGGCTTCGAAACCGTCCGCGAGGACCATTCGTGTCTGCTCAAGCGACTCGGCGACGCCGACCACGTCGCACAGCTACAACACCGCGCCCACCGCGTGCTCGAGGGCGCTCCCGCCGTCGAGGCCGAAATCACGGGCATCGACTACTTTGCGGAGCCGCCGCTTGGCTCGGCTCCGGTCGTCTATCTGGCCGTCGAGAGTCCCGGACTCGAGGGGATCCACGCTGACCTCACCGAGGCCTTCGACATCGTCGAGGGGCTCGAGGGCACAGACTACGTCCCCCACGTGACGCTGGCCCGCGGCGGCGAGATCGAGACCGCACGGCGGCTGGCCGACCGCGAGATCGAGCCCGTCCGGTGGACGGTCAGCGAACTCGAGTTCTGGGACGGGACGTACAAGTTACCGGTGAGTCGCGTCTCCTTGCCGTCGTAGGGGTCGTCACACACGCTGTGGGCCAAAACGCGTGACGTAGTGCGTCTGAGGTCCCCGCAAATACCGCTGCTACCTCCGTCGGCGACCGCGACGACCCGTCCCCGAGAGCGGAGTTCTGAACGGGGGAAACATCATAATTCGGCCCAGAGAGGCGTCAAGAGTCGTGGTAGCGTCAGCCGACTCGCTGTGGATTAAGTCCACCTGGCTACTGGGTCCGGTGTGGTCGCAACGCTACTCGTCGCAGCGGTTGTCGGACTCGCCCTCGGAGCCTTCCTCCAGAAGGGGCGGTTCTGCTTCGTCAACGCCTTCCGGGACTTCTTCGCGTACAAGGACTCCCGAGTCACGAAAGGCGTCCTCGCAGCGACGTTTCTGACGATGATCTTCTGGGGTATCGCGTACCAATTCGGCTATTATCAAGGGTTCTGGACGCCCAACTGGGGACTGACGGGACTCGTCGGCGGCTTCATCTTCGGGGTCGGAATGACCTACGCCGGTGGCTGTGCCAGCGGGACGCTCTACCGCGCCGGCGAAGGCTATCTGCAGTTCTGGCTTACGCTGCTGTTCATGGGCGTCGGTTACGCCGGCTTCACTGTCGCCTTCCCGACGCTCGAGCGCACGTACTTCGAGCCGCTGACGTTCGGTGAGGGCGTGAGCCTGTTTACGGTCACGTCCGTCCCGGCAGGTCTGGTCGGCTTCGCAGTCGCACTCGCTGGGCTCCTCGTCTACGCGACGCTGACTGGTCGTGCGTCGACCGCCGCCGACTTCGGCGAACGCGCCGACGTGGCCCAGGTTACCCCGGCTGCGTTCCTCGCGCCGGTCGTGGGCCTGCGCGGGTTCGCACGCGGAACGGAAGCGTATTTCCGCGGGCTCGTTCGCGCCTGGCGCCACCCGATCGCCGCGAGCAAACAGCCGTGGGATCCCCGCACTGCGGCGCTCGGGATCACCGCCGCTGCGGTGCTCTGGTTCACCCAGGTCTCGATCGTCGGCGTCACCGGCCCCGAAGCCCGCTGGACGGGCTATCTCCTCTCGCAGGTCGGCGTCGACGCCGGCTCGTTCGAGTACTGGGGTTCGATCCTCTTTCAGGGCCAGGGCGTCGGCGTGACCGTCGACATGGTGATGATCGCGTTCGTCATCGTCGGCGCGTTCCTCGCCGCCCTCTGGAGCGGCGACTTCGCCGTTCGGGTCCCGAAGCGCCGACGGCTCCCCAACGCCGTCGTCGGCGGCCTCATGATGGGCGCCGGCTCGCGGCTCGCACCCGGCTGCAACATCGGGAACATTTACTCCGGCATCGCGGAGCTGTCGGTTCACTCGTTCATCGCGGCCGTCGGTATCGTCGCCGGCGTCTACGTGATGACTCACTGGATCTACCGCGAAGTCGGCTGTGCGATCTGAATCGTTCGCTCACTGACCACCACATTACGACAGACAATGCCATCTATCGACGACGTCACGAACACGCCAGACGAACTGACCGACGACGAAGCCGAAACGCTGCTCGAGGACGCCGACCTCGTCCAGGACATGACGGGCGAGGTCTGTCCCTACCCGCAGGTCGAGGCCAAGAAGGGGCTACAGGAGCTCGAGGCGGGCGACCTGCTCGTCCAGGAGACCGATCACGTCCCCTGTACCGAGAACGTGCCCCGCGCCGTCGGCGACGACGCCGACGCACGGGTCTGGCGAAGCGGTGACGCGACCTACCGTATCTACCTCCGAAAGCAAGCATGATCGAGGAAGTCTCCACCGAGACGGTTCGCCGACGTCTCGAGCGCGGCGATGAGTTCGACCTGATCGACATCCGTGAGGACGAGGACTACGCCGACGGCCACCTCCCCGAGGCCGACCACGTCACCATCGAGGAACTCGAGGAGACCGTCGTCGACCGCGACTGGGCCGACGAGGTCGTCGTCTACTGTTACAGGGGCAACTCGTCGATCCAGGCCGCCCGCCTCATCGCGGAATACGGCGATGCCGAGCGCGTCGTGAGTATGGCCGGCGGCTACCAGGAGTGGGAGCCACTCGCGGCAGTGGCTGCCGACTGACCTGGCTATTAGGGTGCCGGCGGCTCGCCATCGTACGCGTCGTGGTCGCCGTAGAAGTTGCGCATCGCGAACTTGAGTTTGTCCGGTTCGATGTCGATCAGTTCCTCGCGTTCTGCGTGGGGAAAGATCCCGTTGACGCTGTACTTGCCCAGATCCGGCTTCGCCCGCCGCGAGTAGCGTCGGTCGAGAAGCGCACGAACGCCGACCTCTTCCGGCGAGCGGATGACGCGGCCAAGCGCCTGTCTGGTCTTGCGGATCGTCGGGATCTCGACGGCGTAGCGCCAGCCCGTCTCGGTGCCGTCGAAGGCAGCGTCGTAAGCCTCCTGAACTGCCTCGGCTCTGTCGTCGAGATGTGGATACGGAACGCCGACGACCAGCACCGTGTGCGCGTCGTCGCCGTCGAAGCTCACCCCCTCCGCGAGCGTCCCCCACAGCGAGGTACACAACACCGCGTCGTCGTCCGCGACGAACTCCTGACGGAGTTGCTCGACGGACTGACCCGGTTCGTCTACGTACACCGTCCGGTCGTTCCGGCTCGCGAGCCGATCGGCGTACCGACTCGCCTCGCTGTAGTTGGGGAAGAACGCGAGCGTATTGCCGGGCGTCATGCGGACGGCATCGTCGATCGTCTCCGTCACCGTCTTCTGAACGTCAGGGTCCTCGCGATCGGAGGAGAACAGCGGCGGTGTCTCGACGGCGTACGTCCGGCGGTTTTCCTCGGGGAAGCCGAGGCCGTAGGCCATCGTCACGGCGTCCTCGAGCCCCAGTACGTCCTCGGTGACCTCGAACGGCTGAACGGTCGCGCTCATCAGGACCGTCGCGTGGACCTCCTCGAAGAGCCGGCCGGTCACCTGTCGCGGGAGACAGGTATAGAGTTCCGCGCGGCCGTAGACCTCGTCGGTGCCGGCGTCTCGCGTAACCGAGACGACCGGATACAGTCCTTCGTTGGACCCTTCGTTCATCCACGCGCTGACGAACGCCGCGGCCTGCAGGGTCTGACACTCCGTCCGCGTCGCGGTCTCGCCCTCCCGATACGCTTCCTCGTACTCCTTATCTAACTCCTGACCCAGCTTCATCGCGACCTCGAGGTCCTCGCCGATTCCTCGCCCGGAGTAGCGCTGGAGGAACTCGAGGGTCAGATCGTCCTTGCGGTCGTCGTTTTCGATCGGGACGTCCTCCCAATTTTCGCTGATCTGCTCGCGTTCGCCGAAGCCAAAGGAGTCCTCGTAGGTTTCGACCAGTGCGCGGTGAAACGCCGAGAGGACGTTCGCGGCGTCGTCCGCGCGTGGATCGTCCGTGTCGGCGAGTTCGTCCAGCGCCGAGTCGAACGTCCGCTCCGAACAGGTCCGGGTGGCGTGCTCTCGAGCGGCGTCTTCGACGTTGTGAGCCTCGTCGAAGACGGCGATCACGTCCTCGGGATCGCGGCCGAGCCAGCGAAAGAACTGTTCGCGGATCGTCGAATCCAGCAGGTGGTGGTAGTTACAGACGACGAGATCGACGCCTTCGATGCCTTCTTTTAAGAGTTCGTACCCGCACAACTGCTGTCGGTCGGCGTACTCGTAGATCTCGTCGGGCGTGCGGACATCCTCGAAGAGCCAGCCGAAGAAGTCGTCCGTGTCTGCAGTCAGGTTATTCCGGTAGTAGTCACAGACGTTTTGCTCCTCGAGGTTCTCGAGACGGTCTTCGATGGACTCGAGTTCGTCCATCACCGCGGCGCGGGCGTCGGCCGCCGAGCCGTCGCCGTCCTGACTTTCGGCCAGCAGTTCGCGCTGGCGGCGCTCGAGTTGGGCACGGTCGCGTTCGGCGTCGACGACGGCGCGGGTGTTGTCCCGCAGGGCCTGACACTCCTCGTAGCCGACATCGATATGACACATCGAGGACTTGCCTTTGAAGACGACCGCACGAATCTGTTCTTCGCGCGTGATCGCGCGGGCCTCGGCGACGAACTGACGCATCTGCTGGTGGACGTTCGTCGTGATGACGACCGTCTTGTCCTGCTCGCGGGCCACCTCGAGGGCCGGCACCAGCGACGAGAGGGTCTTGCCGGTCCCACAGGCACCCTCGAAGAGGACGTTCTGGCCCCGCGTGAGGGCGTTGTGGATGCGGTCCATCGCCTCGCGCTGATTCTCGTACGGCCGGTCGTACGGGAAAAAGCGCAGATACCCGGTCTCGGACACAGTCCGTGAGTGGTTCGTGCTGCGATAAAAACGTTCGTCTCGATTCGATCGTCGCAGCCCGATCGGGGGACAGCACGGTCTTTCATCCACCGGCCGGCAACCGCGCGGTATAGGGCCATATATCTCGAGACGCTGCCTCCGGTATGGCAATCCCTGGATACGATGCCAGTACCGTCGCGGAATACAGCCTCGAGCAGGTGGGTGCCCGTGTCGCTGTCGTAGCGGACGTGGTTCCGGAGGCGTTCGGCCTCAGCCGAAGCGACAGCGAGCCACCGGCGGCTGCGCTGAGTGCGCCCGTCGACCTCATCGCGTGCGACGAGCTTCGAGCGGTCGAGGCGATCCGGATCACACTCGATTACGATCCGACAGCGCTGCCACCCGGTGCGAGTCCGACGGACGTCGCGGTCGCCGTCGAAACCGGAGCGGGGTGGCAGCGGCTCCACTCGACAGTGGATCTCGCAGAGACGACGGTCACAGCAGTGCTAAACGAGCAGCCGCCGGGCTCGACGGTGGTCGCGAGTTACGATAGTCGGGACGACGCGAACGGCGATTCGAGCAGGTAACGACCGACGTTACGTTTCGGGCTCGATGTAGATCCGCTGGATCTGATCGTCGTGGGCTTTCAGCGCGCGCTCGAGGCCGATGATGCGGTCGTCGATCGTCTCGGCGTCGAGGCCGGGTTCGAAGGCAACGTCGGCGGTAACGAGTAGTTCTTCGGCCCCGAAGTAGACCGTCCGGAAGTCGACGAGGTCGGTGACGCCGTCCCACTCCCTGACGATCGACCGCAGTTCGTCCTCGTCGGCTTTCGAGAGGCTTTCGCCGAGAATGAGTCGCTTGTTCTCCCAGGCGAGCGCGACGGCAAACCCCATGAGCATGAGGCCAATGACGAGTGCGGCACCGGCGTCGTAGGTCGGGTTGCCGGTGGTCCGGGTCAGGTAGATCCCGAACAGCGCGATGCCCGCGCCCGCGAGCGCGATCGTGTCTTCGGTGAGCGCAGTCAGGGTCGTCACGTCGCTGGTCTTCCGAAACGCCTCCCGAAGGCTCGTCCAGCCGTATTCGTCCATCTGGCGGCTGATTCCCTGATAGGCCTTCCAGAGGGCGTAGGACTCAAAGGCGATCGCCCCGAGCAGGACGGCGTAGTTGACGTAGACCGGGTCGAACGTCTGTCCCAGCAACGTGACGTCCTCGCTGGCGCGGTGGACGCCACCTTCTCGCAACGCGCTGATCCCGTGGCGTGCGCTCTCCCAGCCGGCGATGCCAAAGAGCATGACGCTGACGAGCAGGCTGTAGAAGAACTGAGCCTTGCCGTAGCCGAACGGGTGGCTGCGGGTGGCTTCCTGTGCGCCATACTTGATTCCGACCAGCAAGAAGACCTGATTGCCCGTGTCCGAAATCGAGTGATACGTCTCCGAGAGCATCGCGGGGCTGCCGGTCAACAAAAAGCCGCCGAACTTCAGCACCGCGATCGCACCGTTGGCGAACAGTGCGGCGAGGACGACGGAGGTACTACTGGCCATCAGCGATGATTACGAACTGCCACCCTAAAAGTATAAGCCACTCTATAACTGGGTTCGGCAGGCTAGAACTCTCGGGTGTGACCACAGTCGACGACGGGCGGCGACCATATCCGAAAGGAACCTGTCACTGCCGGGCCAACTACGGCCATGATCGCGATCTTCTCGGACACGCACAGTCGACAGGGCCACGAACTCGAGGGCGAGGCACTGACCGCTGCCCGCGAGGCCGACGTCGTCGTTCACGCGGGTGATTTCACGAGCGAGGCCGCACTCGAGGCGTTTCAGGCGGAGTGTAACCGTTTCTTTGCGGTCCACGGAAACGCCGACAGCGCCGCAGTACGAGATCGACTGCCGACGGCCCGTGTTGTCGAGGCGGATGGCGTCCGAATCGCCGTCACGCACCGACAGGACGGCGGCGAGACCGGACTCGCGATGTTCGGCCGCTCGCGCGGTGCCGACCTCGTCGTCTTCGGACACAGCCACCGGCCGACAGTCGTCGAGACCGGCGATGTCACCCTGCTCAATCCCGGCAGTCACGCCGATCCGCGCGGGAACCGGCCTGGATTTGCTGTCCTCGAGGACGGCGACGGCGGGCTCGAGGGGACGATCCGCCAGCCGGACGGGACACCGATCGAGTCGTTCGAGATTCGACTGGCGTGACTCGGAGGACAAAAACAGGACCAGAACGTGGACGCGCCGAGCGCAAGCAGGTCCGGCGGGAAACGCCAGCGGGGAGCGACTCGAGGGCGATGTCAGAGGGTGCCGGCCGTCAGCCACGCCGGGTCGTGGCGGACGGCCGGTGTGGGTCGCAGGGAGGGGATAGGCCTCGAGCCCGCGGCCGCTACGGGGCGCGTGGTCGCTTCGGTCGAGGCCTATCTGGACGAACGGGCCGTGCCACGTTATAGTCGGCGCAAGCTAAAATTCGGATTTTAGTTACCGACGTATCGGCACGGATACAACCGGTCGAGGTCGAAACGGTTAACCACAGTGACAGTGTAGCGGCCGCGTATGCTCGATTCCATCATCGGCCTCCTCCCTGACGATCCCGTGATCATCGCGGTCGTCGCCATTTTGCTGTCGCTGGTCTTTTTCGCGTATCTCCTTTTGCGCCGGACCGTCCTCGAGTTCCGTGACGGAATGCGCGGCGGGCGCTGACGACGGCGGACTCCGCACGTCGCCGACGCTCCGCATCACGAACCGTTTTTTCCCTCCCCTTCTAATACCGGGACATGGACCCACGTATTCGGGAACACGCCGAGATCATTGCCAACCACTCGGTCGATCTGGAGGAGGGTGACAACGTCATCATCGACGCCCATCCGGTCGCCGAGGACCTGGTCGTTGCGCTCCACGAAGTGATCGGCGATCAGGGGGCAAACCCCGTGACCACGAGTCAGCGGACCGGCAAGCGTAGCCAGCGGGCCTTCCTGCGGGCGTCCGACGGCGAATTCGAGACGCCCGAACACGAACGCGCGCTCGTCGAGCACAGCGACGTCTACATCGCGATCCGAGCCAGCGACAACGTCACCCAGACCAGCGACGTCGATCCCGAAGTCAGCGCGGCCCACCAGCAGGCTCACCGGCCGATCCTCGAGGAACGCCTCTCGAAGCGGTGGTGTCTCACGCAGTATCCGGCACCCGCCAACGCCCAGCTCGCGGAGATGAGTACCGAAGGCTACGAGAACTTCGTCTGGGACGCCGTCAACAAAGACTGGGAGGCCCAGCGCGAGCATCAGGAACACATGGTCGAGATCATGGACCCCGCCGACGAGGTCCGCATCAAAAGCGGCGACACGACCGACGTGACCATGTCCGTCGACGGCAACCCGACGCTGAACGACCATGGCGAACATAACCTCCCCGGCGGTGAGGTCTTCACCGCACCCCAACCCGACAGCGTCGAGGGCGAGGTCCTGTTCGATATGCCGCTGTACCATCAGGGTCGCGAGATCACGGACGTGTATCTCGAGTTCGAGGGCGGCGAGGTCGTCGACCATTCGGCAGCCAAAAACGAGGACGTGCTCACGGAAGTCCTCAACACCGACGATGGCGCCCGCCGACTCGGAGAGTTGGGCATCGGCATGAACCGCGACATCGACCAGTTCACCTACAACATGCTCTTCGACGAGAAGATGGGCGACACCGTCCACATGGCCGTCGGCCGGGCCTACGACGACACCGTCGGCGAGGGCAACGAACAGAACGACTCGGCGGTCCACGTCGACATGATCGTCGACATGAGCGAGGACTCGTTCATCGAAGTCGACGGCGAGGTCATCCAGCGTGACGGGACGTTCCGATTCGAAGACGGGTTCGAGGAGTAGCGCGGTTCGGAGCGAACGACGTGAGCGAGAACCGCAAGACGCGACGCGCTCGGTTCTCGAGGTAGTTTCATCGAAGCGTTTTCACGAGAGAAGCGAGCCGCGAAGCCGATCGGTCGCCATCGGGCGGGTTTATGGTCCTGAAACGCCGATCACCGGTATGGCAATACTCGTCGCGTACGACGGCTCCGCACCCGCACAGAAGGCAGTCGAACACGCGTTCACGACGTATCCCGACGAGGAGATCGTACTGCTGCGCGTCATCGAAGCGGCTGACGGCTCCACAGGGGCCGGGATCATGGCCGCACAGGAGATGTTCCGGGACCGCGAGGAGGAAGTTTCCGAGGAACTCCCCGAGGAGATCAAAGAGATCGTCAGCGATCCTGACATCGACTTTCAGACCGAAACCGCCGTCGGAAAGCCCGCACGCGAGGTCGTCCGCTTCGCGGAGGACAACGACATCGATCACATCATCATCGGCAGCCACGGCCGGTCCGGCCTCTCGCGGGTCCTGCTCGGCAGCGTCGCCGAAAAGATCGTCCGTCGCGCGCCCGTCCCGGTGACCGTCTTCCGCTAACTCGGGGCCTCGAGCGGTGTCGCAATCAGTCGTCGGTGAGGGCCGCAACCATATCCGAGACGACCGCGAGTTCGTCCTCGGTGATGCCGTGGCCAATTCCCTCGTAGAGCCGTTTCGTCACGTTGGCGTCCATCGACTCGAGGACGGCAGCCGTCTCGTGGACCCGTTCTTCGGGTATATGTGGGTCAGTGTCACTACAGCCCAGAAAGACCGGCGTCCCCTCGAGATCGCCGGGATACTCGTCGTCCAGTTGTTCGCCGATGAGTCCGCCGCTGAGCGCGGCCAAGCCGCCGTAGCGGCGCGGATTGCGCGCGAGGTACTCGCTGGCGAGACAGGCCCCCTGCGAGAAGCCGATGAGCATGACCCGCTCGGTCGGAATTCCTGCGTCGTTGGCCTCGTCGATCGCGTCGCTAACTGCCTGCAAGCCCGAACTACGGCCGGGCTCGTTGCGCTCGACGGGGTCGAGAAACGAGTTCGGGTACCACGTCCGGCGAGCCGCCTGCGGGGCGAGGGCGGCGACTCCTTCCTGTCCGACCTCGTCGGCCAACTGAATCATCCTGCGGGCAGTCGCGCCGCGGCCGTGGGTGCAGACGAGCGCCGCCTCGGCGTCTGCGAGGTCGGTCCCGCCGGTGACGAGTTGCTGGCCCTGGTGGGGGCCGTCGACGCGCTCGCCGGCGCTCATTCGAGACCACCGACGCCGGCGCTGGCGTCGGGCAGGTCGTGTTCGACGACCTCGAGCCCGAGGGCTTCGATCGCGCCGCGCAGGTGCTCGTCTTTAGCGTAGTCGGCCCCATCTGCCTCGCGGAGTTCCTGGGCTTTGGCCAGCACTTCACCGCGGCGGTCGTCGGGGATCTCGTACTTGTCGGTCGAGAGTTCGATCACGAGGCCGTTGTTGTCGCGGGTGTAGATCGAGTGAAAGATGCCCCGGTCGAAGACGTTGTAGCCGTGGCCGGCCTCCTCGAGTGCGTCCATCGTGTCCTCGTACTCGTCGGGGTCGATACTGAAACAGAGGTGATGTACTGCGCCGACGCCGGCGCGCTGGCCGCGGGCGGACGGGCGGTCGTCGTTGACGAAAAACGTCAGGATGCGGCCGTCACCCGTATCGAAGAACAGGTGGGTCTGTGAGGGATCGTCGAGGTTCGGCTGGCGGAGCACCAGCGGCATGCCCAGGAGGTCCTGGTAGAACTCGATCGTGTCTTCCTCGTTGGATCCCCAGATGGTGATATGGTCAGTTCCCGTCGTGTGGACGGGGCTGTCGGGCAGTTCGTGCGTGACTGGGTTGGGTTCGTCGTGAGACATCGTATGTTTGTGTGAGTCGGTTCGGTCGGTACGAGCCGGCCAGCGTTGCGATTACGCCGCGACGTGCTCGCCGAAGACGCGCTCAGCGTCTGCAGGGACGTCGAAGTCGTGGTAGTGCTCTCCCTTTACCGTCGAGAGAATGTTGAGTGCTGCGGCGGCACCGTCGCCGACGGCGATAGCGGCCTGCCACTCCTCGGGGCGGACCATCGCGCCGGTCGCGTACGCGCCGTCGACGCTCGTCTCCATGTCGACGCCGACATCGACGGTGTCGTCGTCGGCAAACGCACAGCCGAGGTCGTCGGCGAGGTCGCGGTTCGCGCCGGTCGCGAGCACGACGAAGTCGGCTTCGTATTCGCCGTCCTCAGTTTCGACGATAAATCCGTCGTCGGACTCGCTGACCGCGGTCACTGCCTCGTCCTG
>SDGW01000582.1_pt1 | contig 15446 bp, 15 predicted proteins | sample 2873831 | NCBI WGS metagenome assembly SDGW01 (sample SAMN08132700, study PRJNA421101) | hypersaline lake metagenome | isolation source: celular fraction 0.22 microns magnesium sulfate-rich crust from ephemeral... | place: Spain: Penahueca Lagoon, Toledo | collected 2011-07
CCCCCAGTGGCCGCTGGACGGAGGCGACGTTCACCGCCAGCGACCTGCTGGTCGCGGACCCGGACAGCGTCGCGAACGCTGTCGCGGAACGGGTCGACGAACCGGGTGACGCAGGGTGGACGGACCGCTTCCGGCGTGCCGAGCAGACCCACTGGGACACAGTCACGGACGCGCTGGACGGCGCCTACTGGGAGGGCGGCGTGCTGGCCGACGTGGCACGGCTCGCGCCCGACCCGGCGACGCTGTTCGTCTCGAACAGTATGCCGGTCCGCGACCTGGACCGCTTTGGCGAGCCGCGGCCGGCCGACTACACCGTGCTCGGGAACCGGGGCGCGAGCGGTATCGACGGCATCACGTCGACGGCACTGGGTGCGGGCAGCGCGACCGAGGACCCGCTCGTGCTCGTCACCGGTGACCTGGCGTACTACCACGATATGAACGGGTTGCTCGCGCTCGCCCGCTGTGGCGTGGACGCCACTATCGTCCTCGTCGACAACGACGGCGGCGGCATATTCCATATGCTGCCCATCGAGGACCACGAGACCTTCGAGTCCCAGTTCAAGACGCCACACGGGCTGGACTTCGAACCCACCGGCGACCTCTACGGGCTGGCGTTCGAGCGCATCGAGAGTCGCGAGGCGTTCGTCGACGCGTTCGAGCGCTCCGCGGGCAGCGACGGCACCCAGGTGCTGTCTGTCGCCTTCGACGCCGCAGACAGCCACGCCAGACGCGACGCGCTCCAGGAGCGACTCGTCGACGCGCTCTAGTACCGCAGGGCCGCGGCCGTCAGTATCGAGAAGCCGAAGGGGATGATGGTGCCTAGCAGGACGACGAGCCCGACAGGCGAGACGTAGCCGACGCCGAACAGTCCCAGCCCGACGATACTGATAGCGCTCCAGCCGCCAAAGAGCGGGAGCGACACGCGGGGCATCGACTGGACGTAGATTATCATCAACAGCGTACACGCGCTGAGTATCACGTTGACAAACGGCGGGAACGCGGGCAGCACTGCCGAGAACAACAGCACGGGGTAGAGCGCGAAGAAGATGCCAAGCATTGTGAGCTGTCGCCCCTTCGGAAACAGCGGTCCGTGACGGGTGGGCGTGGCAACGTTCTCGCGGACACTGTAGGTGCTGCCAGTCGCCGTCGCGCTGGTCGTGTCGGTGGCCGCTGCCCGGCGGCCGCCGGTCGGCGTCGTCCCGTGGTCACTGGCGGCCCCGCTCGCGCTCGTCGAGGCGGTGTCGCGGTCGTTGGCGCCGGTCCGCTCCTCCCGGGCAGCCTGTCGACGCTGCTGTCGTGCCTCCCGGGCCCGGCGACGCTCCTGGCGAACGCGCTCGCGGGCCTGCTGCTCCCGTCGAGCGCGGCTCTGGCTCGTATCACCGCCGGTCCCGGTGTCGGTCGAACTGGCGTCGCCGTCAGTGCCGGTCGTAGGGCCGTCGCTGTCAGTGTCGCGGTCGCTCGTCCCCGTCGCCGGGTCGCTCTGGGTGGGCGCGCCGTCCCCGACGTAGGCCTCGTGACCCAGGCGGTCGTAGCGCGCCCGCTCGTCCTCGTCGACGAGCACGTCGCGGGCCTCGATGAGCGTCTTTGTGGCCTGGCCCGCGTCATCGTCGTCGCTGACGTCGGGATGGGTCTGTTTGAGCCGCTCCCGGTAGGCGGACTCTATCTCGTCGGTCGTCGCGTCCTCGGCGACACCGAGCACGTCGTAGAACGTCTCTGTCATGTCGAGCGGGGTTGGTACGTAGTCGGCAACATCTCAGTATAAAACCTCGTGACCCATCATCAGTCCCGAGTGAACGGTTCGCTCGTGGGTTCCGCCTCGCCTTGACTCGCCATCCGTTCCAGCGCCGTCGCGATGCGACCCAGTCGCACGACGACGAGATACAGCAGGTAGAAGAACCAGAAGCCCAGAACGACGGCGAGACCGAGGAGTATCTGCTGGAGGAGAATCACACTGTACAGCAACACCAGCACGGAGACAAGGGCGAGCGCGGCAATCGGCTGGGGGCGCTTGAGCGGAGCTGGCATAGTTTCATATATAGAACAGGTGGACAAAATATTTCCGGCAACGCTTTTGCCCGTCTCGGCCCCCAACGGAGGTATGGTCTCAGCAATTTTCGACCCGGACCGATGGGACGTCGTCGACCGGTTCGACTTCACGGACATCACGTATCACCGCTCGACGGAGACCGGCGCGGTGCGCATCGCCTTCGACCGCCCGGCAAAGCGCAACGCCTTCCGGCCAGAGACGGTCGACGAACTCTCGACGGCACTCGACCACGCCAAGCGGCTCACCGACGTGGGGTGTGTGCTCATCACCGGCAACGGCCCCTCCGAGAAGGACGGCGGCTGGGCGTTCTGCTCGGGCGGCGACCAGTCCATTCGGGGCGAGAGCGGATATGAGTACCAGGCAGACGAGGACATCGGCGACCCAGATGCACCCGAGAACGTCGGGCGCCTCCACATCCTGGAGGTCCAGCGCCAGATTCGTCACATTCCCAAGCCCGTCGTCGCCGTCGTCCCCGGGTGGGCCGTCGGGGGCGGCCACTCGTTGCACGTGGTCTGTGACCTCACTATCGCCAGCGAGGAACACGCGAAGTTCCTCCAGACCGACCCCGACGTGGGCAGTTTCGACGGTGGCTTTGGCTCGGCGTATCTCGCCCGCCAGATAGGCCAGAAGAAGGCCCGCGAGGTGTTCTTCCTGGGGAAGACCTACTCTGCCGAGGAAGCGGCGGACATGGGGATGGTCAACGAGGTCGTCCCCCACGCGGAGCTCGAAGCCACCGCTATCGAGTGGGCCGAGCGGATGATGGAGAAATCGCCCACGGCGATGCGGATGCTGAAGTACGCGTTCAACCTCGATTCCGACGGCATGGTCGGCCAGCAGGTGTTCGCGGGGGAGGCGACCAGACTGGCGTACATGACCGAGGAGGCCCAGGAGGGCCGGGACGCGTTCAACGAGGGCCGGAAACCGGATTTCAGCGACGAACCCTGGCACTACTGAACCGGTGAGAGAGCCGGCTCCGACGGGCGCTCACCCTTCCCCTATCATCCGGTCTTCCTCGTCCCACTCGCGCTGGCGGAGTTCGTACTTCTGGACCTTGCCGGTGGCAGTCGTCGGGAGCGACTCGACGAACTCCACCTTGCTGACGGCCTTGTAGGTCGCCAGGTGCTCGCGGGTGAACGAGACGAGCTCGTCGACGTCGGTCCCGGGCTCGTCGGGGTCGCCCGAGGACGGGACGACGAACGCCTTCGGCGTCTCGCCCCACTCGCTGCTGGGGGCCGGGATGACCGCGACGTCGGCGACGGCGTCGTGGTCGTACAGCGTGTCCTCCAGTTCGATACTGGAGATGTTCTCGCCGCCGGAGATGATGATGTCCTTCTTGCGGTCCCGGATGGCTATCATCCCGTTCTCGTCGACGGTCGCGAGGTCGCCGGTGTGGTAGTACCCCTCGATGCGGTCGGTGAAGGCCCTCTCGGTCGCCTCTGGCTTGTTCCAGTAGCGGTCCATGACCTGGTTACCGCGGACGACCACCTCGCCGAGCGTCGCGTCGTCTTCGGGCACGTCCGACCCGTCCTCGTCGACGACCCGGACCTCGGTGCCCAGATAGCCCAGTCCCTGGCGCTTCTTGACGCCAAAGCGGGCGTCGCTCCCGTCCTCGAAGAAGCGGCGCGCGTCCGAGGTCGTGATGAGCGGCCCCGTCTCCGTCGCGCCGTAGACGTGCTTGAGATACCAGCCGAAGTCGTCCTCGACGGCGCGGATGACCGCTTCGGGCGGGGCGCTTCCGGCGGTCCCGATACGGACGTCCGACTCGCCGGTCGTCGCCACGTCGTGGTTCTCGTAGTAGTCCACGAGCATGTTGAGCACCGTCGGCGCGCCACAGAGGTACGAGACGTCCTCCGCCTGGATCGCCTCGAAGATGCCACCCGCGTCGACGCCGCGCGTACAGACGTGTGTCGCGCCCATCCCGGTTATCGCGTAGATGTGGCCCCAGCCGTTGACGTGGAACATCGGCAGCGTCCAGAGGTAGACGTCGTCGTCGCGTATCTCCTGGTGGAGGCTCACGATGTACGCGTGGAGCGTCTCGGTGCGGTGGGTCCGACAGACGCCTTTGGGGTCGCCAGTGGTCCCGGAGGTGTAGTTGATAGTGATGACGTCGTTCTCGTCCATCGACGGCCGCTCGAACGTCGCGCCGGTGTCGACGAGCTCGTCGAACGACTCCCAGTCGCCCTCGACGGCGTCGGTGTCGTTCGTGACGAACGTCTCCGTGGGGACGTCCTCGCGCACGGCCTCTATCTTCTCGGCGTGTTCGTAGTCGGCGTAGATGGCGTCCACGCCGGCGTCTTCGAGGATATACGCGAAGTCGTCCGGAACGAGGCGGTAGTTCAGCGGCGTGTGGACCGCCCCGAGTTGCATGACGCCGTAGGCAGCTTCGAGATGGTAGTGCGTGTTCGGGTCCAGCACGGCCACCCGGTCTCCCTTCTCGATACCGCGGTCCGAAAGCGCCGCGGCGAACCCGTCGGCGCGGGCGCCGAACTCGTCGTACGTGTACCGGTCACCGGTCGTCGCGACGATGGCCTCCTGGTCGCCGTAGTATCGTCGCGCACGGTCGAGAAAATCCGTCACGAGCAGTGGCTTCTCCATTGCATGAACACCTACGAATAATCATTATATAATCCCTTTGTCTGGTCCCTGGGGTCCCGAACCCCCCGGTTACGCCGCCGGCGCCTCGACGAGCGGCAGCGTGAGTTCGACTTCCGTCCCGCGGTCGGTCTCGCTGATACTGAACGTCCCGCCGCTGTTTGTCGCCATCCACCGGACGAACCAGAGTCCGAGACCCTGAGTGTGCTGGAGCTCGTCTTCGATGCCCGAGTTGAGCGCGTCCAGCTCCACCGCGTCAAGCCCGTCGCCGTCGTGGCAGACACAGATACTGACGGTGCCGTCCTCGTGATTGGCGGCCATCTCGACGGCCACCTCGACGTCGGTCCCGGCTGTCGCGGCCCGCTCCAGCAGTTCGCCCATCGCCAGTTCGTACGAGTCGTGGGCTCTCGCCCACAGGGACTCGGGGACGTCGGCGACGATGCGGACGCCGTCGTGTTCCATGCGGACCTCTTCGATTGCGTGCCCGGTCTCCTCGCCAACGTCGACTGGGCCGACGGCATCGTCCTCGGCCGGGTCTATCGTCCGCTTGAACCCGCGGGCCGTCTCGGCCAGTTCGAGCAGCTCCTCGCCGGCTCGCTCGATTGTCGTCGCTGCGTCGACGATTTCCCCGTCCTCGCCCCGCTCGGTTATGCGGTCGACCTGTGCCAGCATCACCATCAGCTTGTTCCGGAGGTTGTGTCGCAAGACGCGGTCGAGCACGGAGAGACGCGACTCCCGTTCCCGGTCTTCGGTGATGTCGCGACTCACGCAGACGACACCCTCGAACTCGGCCGTCGGCAGGACCGCCACTGTGGTCTGGAACCGCCGGTGGCGGCCGTCCTCGTCCTCGACCACTGTGCCGATGGTCATCTCCTCATCGCCGGACTCCGCGAGATTCAGCACCGCGGCACCGAGCACTTCGGCGTGGTCCTCGCCGAACACCGTCGCCACGTGACTGCCCAGCATCTCGGCTTCCGTCTGTCGGCTGAACGCCGTGACCGCCTCGTTCACCAGCGTGAACTGGAGGTCGCTGTCGAGCGCGTAGATGGGGTCTCCGGCGGCGGTGACTATCTCTTCGTAGCGCTGGAGCGTTTGCGTCCGTTCGACGCGCTCGGTGACGTCCTCCTGAAACCCGACGAAGTGTGTCACCTCGTCCTCGCCGTACACCGGCGATATCTCCAGAGCGTTCCAGAACATCTCGCCGTTCTCCCGGTAGTTTCGCAGCAGGACACTCACGGGCCGTTCCTCGTCGATGGCCCGCCGTATCTCTCGGACGGGCTCGTCCTCGGTACCGGGACCCTGGAGGAACCGGCAGTTCCGTCCGAGGGCCTCGTCACGGTCGTAGCCCGTTATCTCCAGGAAGGCGTCGTTGACGTACCGGAGCTCCTGGTCGCCGTCTGCGTCGGCGATCGTGATGCCAGTCTTCGCGTCGTCCATCGCGCGGGCGAACAGCGCCAGCTGCTCTGACTGGGTACGGGACCGGAGCAACGCCGAGATGCGGTGACGGAATATCTGCTTCGAGGTGGGGACCGCGAGCACGTCGTCGATAGTGTCCCAGTACGGGCGTGCGGCCTGTTCGGAGTCGTTCGGTCCCAGGACGAGGAGGACGGGGAGTCTGACCGACCCCAGTTCGCCGCGTCGCTCCTCTAACTGGTCGGCTATCGACGGGAACGAGGCCGTGTCGGCGACACAGAGGTCGAACTGGGGAAGCGGCTCGGGCTCGTCGGTGGTGACGACGTCGAGCTCAGTCGAGCGCAGTTGCTCGGCCAGCAGCTCCCGGTCCCGGGGGTTCGCAATCTGCAAGAGGACTCGTGGCGACCTGTTGAGGAGCGATTCCACCCCACGGAACGACGATTCGTACATCAGTCGGGCTTCCGTGTCGGTGTCCCTGTCAGCACCCCTCGGAGGTCCGAGAGCGCCTCGCCGATACGAATCCCGTCGCGCTCGATTTCGAACGCACGGAGCGTCGACTCGAAGTCCCCGAACCGCTTTTTCAACACGCCGATGGCCTTCCGTATCTCGCCGCCGACCTCGATGTAGCGGATGAACACCACGGTGTCGGCGAGGTAGCTGACCTGGGAGTCCGAGGCCTGGAACGTCCCCGTGACCGACGCGATCTCGTCGGTGAGCACGACGGTCACGCCCATGTTCCGCAGATAGCGACAGAGCGAGTGCAGTTCCCGCCGGAGCTCCCCCTCCGGGTTCTGCAGCGCGAGCCGGTAGCCCGCCGTCCCATCGAGCAGGACGAACTCGACGCCGCGCTCCTCGACGCTCTCCCTGACCTGATGGGCGAACTCGTCGGCCGAGATACTCAGGGGCTCGACCTCGTGGACCTCGAAGACCCCCTTCTCGCGTAGCTCACTGACACCCATGCCGATGGCGTCCGACCGATGGGAGAAGCTGTGGTCGGACTCCTCGAAGAGGTACGCCGCTGCCTTCTCCCCCCGGCCGGCGCTCGCCCGGGCCAGCGCCGTCCCGGTCGTCGACTTGCCGACCCCGCTCGGCCCGCTGACGAGGGTGATACTCCCACGCTCGATACCGCCGCCGAGCAGGCCATCGAGCGCGTCGATGTCGGTCGAGAGCGTCTCGTAGTCGAACGGCTGCTCGTGGTCCCCGGGGACCAGGCTCGGGAACACGGAGATTCCCCGGCCGGCGTCGATTCGGATGCCGTGAGAGCCGCTGTGGAACCCCGACCCGCGGAACTTCTCGACTTCGAGTTCGCGGCCCCGCTCGGTCCGCCGCATCGTAATCGAGCCGTCGGCGAGATACTGCAGGTCCTCGTCGGACTGCTCGGCGGTCGACTGGGTCGTAAACAGCGTCGTTGTCCCGCGTTCTTTCAGGTAGCTCATCAGCGACGCGGCGGTGCGCTTGAACTGGTACTCGTCGGGCGTGAGATGACGCAGGAGCGTCAGGGGGTCGATGAACACACGGTCGGGCTCGTGTTTCTCGATGGCCTCGCCGATTTGGGAGACGATGTCGTTCCCCTCTACCTCACCGGGCCCGAACACCGTGTAGTTGCCGTCGTCCATGAACTGCGTGGCGGAGGGGCTCATGTCCTCGATAACGACGTCTTCGAGGTCGAACCCCAGACCCGCCGCGTTGGCCGTGATGTCTTTCGCCGTCTCCTCGAAGGCGAAGTACAGCGCCGTCTCGCCGGCGTCGGCGCCGGCGGTCAGGAAGTGATAGCCGAGAATCGTCTTGCCGGTCCCGGAGTCGCCTCTGATTGTGTACGTCCGTTCGGTGATGAACCCACCCTGAAGAATCCCGTCCAGACCGTCGAGGCCCGACGAGATACGGGTCCCCTCGCGCAGACTCATACCACGCCTTTCGCCGGATACGACAAAAGTGTAGTTCTTACATTATGATATCTGGCGCTGAATTTATTGGGCCCGCGGGGGCTCCCCGGGTGCGAACCACAGTCGATTTGAGGCACGGAACCTAATTTCGGCCAATGAGTACCGCGACGGTCTCGAAACGCAGGGCGTGGCTCATGGCCGCCAGGCCACAGACGCTGCCCGCCGGTGCTGCACCGGTCGTCGTCGGTGCGGGGCTGGCCGTCCACGCGGGCGTATTCGAACCGCTCGTCGCCCTGGCGGCGCTTGTCGGGGCGCTGCTCATCCAGGTCGGGACGAACTTCGCGAACGACTACTACGACGCCGTCAAGGGCGCCGACACGGACGAACGCGAGGGCTTTACCCGCGTCACCGCCGGCGGCCTCATCGAACCGGCGGCGGTCAAGCGAGCAATGGTACTGACGTACGCGCTGGCGGTCGTCGTCGGCGTGGCGCTCGTCGCCATCGGTGGCGTTCCCATCGTCGTCGTCGGCCTCTCGGGCATCGCCGCCGGTATCCTCTACACCGGCGGCCCACTCCCGTACGGCTACCGCGGCCTGGGTGACCTCTTCGTGTTCGTCTACTTCGGACTGGTCGCCGTCACCGGCACGTACTACGTTCAGGCCGTGGCCAGCAACCCCGCAATCGGGACGTTCCCGACCACGCTGCCTCCGGGCACTGTCCCGATAGACGCCGTGGTCGCGAGCCTCCCGGCCGCCGGACTCTCGACGGCCATCCTCGTCGTCAACAACGTCCGGGACCGCGAGACGGACATGGCCGCGGGCAAGAAGACCCTCGCGGTGTATCTTGGCTATGGCCCGAGTCGCGTCGAGTTTCTCGCCCTCGTCGGGATGGCCTACGTCGTTCCGATACTGTTCGCGCTGGACCCGGCCTACGGGCTGCCGGCGCTGGCGCCGCTGCTGACGCTGCCACTGGTAGTTCAGATGAGCCGGACCGTCCTCACTCGAACCGACGGCGAGGCGCTGAACCCGACGCTCGAACGGGTCGGCCAGACGCTCTTTGCCCACTCGCTGCTCTTTGCCGCCGGGCTGGCACTCCCACAGTTGCTATGAAGGCGACGCCGTTCTCGCTCCCGCTGTCCAGCCCGCTTTCGACCGCCGGCGGGACCATCGAGGCCCGCGACGGGTTCCTGGTGAGGTACGACAACCGCGGAGAGACCGGCATCGGTGAGGCGACACCGCTCCCGGGGTGGACCGAGTCGATTGGTGACTGCGACGCGGCTATCGAAAACGCCGCCGAGGCCGACCGTCGGGGCGGCCACACGGCCGCGATGCTCGAACTCGCGGCCGACAGCGTCCCCGCAGCGCGTCACGGCTTCGCGACCGCCTTGCTCGACGCCGACGCGCGGGCCGACGGCGTGCCGCTCTATCGGTGGTTCGACGCCGACCGCCACTGTGACGCCGTCCCGGTCAACGCGACCGTCGGCGACGGCGCCCCCAAAGAAACGGCCGACGCGGTCGCTCGCGCGGTCGACCGGGGCTACGACTGCTGCAAGCTGAAGGTCGGTGCCCGTTCGGTCGCGGCCGACGTCGAGCGGGTTCGGACGGTCCGTGAGCGCGTCGGCGACGACGTGACGCTGCGGGCCGACGCCAACGGCGCGTGGAACCACGAGCAGGCCCGCGAAGCGTTTGACGCCTTCGCCGACCTCGGTGTCGACTACGTCGAACAGCCCCTCGGGGCTGACGACCTGTCGGGACACGCCGACCTGCGGGGCGGTGCAGTGGGGGTAGCCCTCGACGAGTCGCTGATACACCGGCGGGCCGGCGCCGTCCTCTCGGCCGACGCCGCGGACGTGCTGATACTGAAACCGATGGTGCTGGGCGGGCCGGGCAACGCACACACGCTGGCGCTTCGGGCCCGCGAGCATGGCGTCGAGCCAGTCGTGACGACCACTATCGACGGGGTCGTCGCCCGGCTGGCGGCGCTGCACGTCGCCGCCGCCGTCCCCGATATCGGCCCCTGCGGGCTGGCTACGGGCGACCGGCTGGCGCGTGACCTCGCGCCGGACCCGACGACGGTCGCCGACGGCGAGATGACTGTCCCGCAACGCGAGGGACTCGGGCTCGACCCCGACGAGGTGACGCCGGATGCGTGAGCCGGTCGACTGGCCGACCCAGGACCTGGTGGCCCACCGGGCCAGGACGACGCCCGAGCGGACCGCTATCGTGGACGCCGACAGCGGCCAGGAGTGGACCTACCGCGAACTCGACGCCGCCGTCGATTCGGTCGCGGCCGCGCTCGACGGCGCCTGTGCGTCCGACGGCGGCCGCGTCGCCGCCCTGGTCGACACCCGGCCGGCGGTCGCCGAGTTGTGCTACGGCGCGATGCGCACCGGCCGGACGTTCGCCCCGCTGAACGTCGAGCTCGCGCCCGAGACGCTCCGGGCACAGCTCGACGCGCTCGAGGCCGACCTGCTGGTCTGTGAGCGCGAGACGGAGTCGCTGGCAGTCGAGGTCGCCGACTGTCCGGTCAGCTCCGTCGATGACCCCACGACGGCGGCCGTCGAGTCGCTCGACGCTGGGGGCCCACAGGACGTGCGGCCGGTGGAACTATCCAGAGACGAGACAGCGCTCGTGCTGTTCACCTCGGGCACGACGAGCGAGCCGAAGGGCGTCCGCCTGACGCTGGGGAACCTGGTTGCGAGCGCGACGGCCTCGGCCTTCCGGCTGGGCGTCGTCCCGGGGGACCGCTGGCTGGTCTGTCTCCCGACCTATCACATGGGCGGGCTGGCGCCGTTTCTCCGGTCGGCGCTGTACGGGACGGCGGTCGTCGTCCAGCGGCAGTTCGGGCCGGCCGAGACGGCACGTGTGATGGACGACCACGAGGTAACCGGTGTCTCGCTCGTCCCGACGATGTGCAAACGGCTCGTCGACGCCGGCTGGGTGCCCGGCGAGGCGCTCCGGTTCGTCCTGCTGGGCGGCGGCCCGGCAGACCCCGCGCTCGTGGAGCGCTGCCTCGCCAGGGACATACCGGTCTGTCCGACCTACGGGATGACCGAGACGGCCTCCCAGATCGCCACGGCGCTGCCGGAGGCCGCGGGGGCCCACCGCGACACCGTCGGCCAGCCGCTCGTCAACACGACGGTGACCGTCCTCGCTGACGGCGAGCCGGCGGGCCCCGGAGAGCGCGGCGAACTCGTGGTCTCGGGCCCGACGGTGACGCCCGGTTACCTCGACGACGCGGCGACCGAGGCGGCCTTCGGCGACTTTGGCTTCCACACCGGCGACCGCGGCTACCGGGACGCGGACGGCCGGCTCTGGGTCGTCGGCCGGGTCGACGACCGAATCTCCACCGGCGGGGAGAACGTCGAAGCCGCGGCCGTCGCGGCGACCATCCGAGACTGTCCGGGCGTCGAGGACGCAGCCGTCGTCGGCCTCCCCGACGAGGAGTGGGGCCAGCGGGTCGCGGCGCTGGTCGTCGGCGATGTCAGCGAAGACGCCGTGCTGGCTCACTCCCGGGCGGAACTCGCCGCCTACGAGGTCCCCAAGACGGTTCGGGTGGTCGACTCGCTGCCCCGAACACCGTCGGGGACGGTCGACCGGGACGCGGTTCGGCGGCGCTTACAGCAGTGAGCTACGACTCGGGGTCGTAGCTGAAGATGTCCTCTATCGAGCACTCGAAGTAGTGGGCCAGTTTGAACCCCAGTTCCATGCTCGGGTCGTAGCGCCCGCGTTCGATAGCGTTGATGGTCTGTCTGGCCACGTCGAGCTCGTCGGCGAGTTCCTGTTGGGTGACGCCTTCCTTCGCGCGCCACACTTTGAGTTCGTTCTCCATTGGCTCACATGTTCGATTTGTATGTCGTGACCGACCCCAGATAAACGAGGCCGGCAACCAGGGCGATGACTCCCGACAGCAGATTGCCGGAGATGTCCCACGGTCGGTACGTCGCTGAGACGACCACGAGACTCGTAATCATGTAGACGACAATCAACGCGTTCCGTGCCGACAGCTTCTCGATACGCTTCGAGCGTTCGTCGTTCCGTTCGAAGCCGAGTCGGGTCAGCATCTCCTGGTGGTCCCGTACTAGTAGCGCGAGCGACGCGTAGGCGACGAGCACCCCGACGACTGTCGCGGCCATGGCGAGTTGCCAGGGGTCGAGTACGACCGACCCGAACGTGATTACGGCACTCAGCAAAACTGCGGCGACGAGACCGTAAAACCGTGTCTGACGAGTCATACGTTTTCCCTCCTGAATCGGCGGGTGAACTGTCGCTGCGTGGAGGGCTGTATGGGACTGGAAGTCACCATACTGTCAAAGAGACACATCTATGTAAAGTATCTTTTCCATTATGTCGGGCCTGGTTTCCGTACTGTCTGCTGGCTACGGCAATATGCCTGCTATCCACTGGTCCTGCCACGAAATATCGGCTTCTCGCCAAGCCGTTTTGTCCCTTGAGCGCCAATAATAGCCCGTGTGTACCATCGCCCTCGCCTGGCAGGTGTTCGAAGACACGCCGATAGCGTTCGCGGCCAACCGTGACGAGTTACTCGACCGGCCGTCGGAACCACCGGAACGGCGGCAGTGGGGCGCCGAGGTCGTCGCGCCGGCCGACGCGGAGGCCGAGGGAACCTGGGAGGGATACAACGAACACGGCCTGCTCGTCGCCGTTACCAACCGCTGGGTCGACGCCGACCTCGCCGGCGAGCGGTCCCGGGGCCTGCTCGTCCGTGACTGCCTGAGCCACGAGACCGCCGAGGATGCCGCTCGCGCCGTCGAGGGCGCGGTTCGGGAGGCCGAATACGACGGCTTCAACCTCCTGCTGGCCGACGAGAACGCCGCCATCCTGCTTGAGTGGGACGGGCAGCTGGCGGTCCGGAACGTCCAGCCCGGCGTCCACGTCGTGGTCAACGTCGGCGCCGACGGCGACTACCGGATTCCGCAGTTCAGAGCCGACGCTGGCGAACGTCAGGCGACCAACGCCGACCGTCTGCGCGAGGCCATGCAGGTCGAACCCGGCGAGGGCGTCGATTCGTGGCTCGACCGCGCGGGCGAGACCATCGCCGACCACGACTACGGGGTCTGTGTCCACGGCGACGGGTTCGGGACGCGGTCGTCCTCGCTCATCACGCTGGGTGCGGCTTCCCGATACGAGTTCGCCGACGGGCCACCCTGTCGGACGGCGTACCGTCCCGTCGAAGGCCAGATTTAAGCGCCCGACCGGCGCACGTAGTAGTATATGAGTTCGGCAACGTCGGAGGCGGACCTCTCTGAGGACGAACGGGCCGGATTGGAGCTCATCCGCGAGTCCGGCGGCATCCATCAGAGCGACTTCTGGAAGGAACTGGACGTCTCCTCCCGGAAGGGCAGTCGTATCGTCGAGTCCCTCTTCGAGAAGGGACTCATCCAGCGCGAGGACACCGTCTACGAGGGCCACAACACCTACTTCCTCACGCCCGCAGCCAGAGACCTCGATTTCTCCCTGCTGATGGCCGGCGACCAGCTCTCCCCCTTTATCGGCGACGAGGAGGTCGACCCACACGACGACACCTTCTCCCAGTGGGTCATGACGCTGGCCTACCAGGACTGAGGCGGACCGCCGTCACCGATTTCTGGGTCGTCTCGCCTGTACCGCAGCTCGGGACAGTCACGACTCTGCCCGGTCGCTATGGGTCTGGAAAACGAAGAATCCCCAGCGGAATCAGTTTTCGAGCGCGTCGGCGATACGGTCCAGGGTCCGTCGCATATCGTGGACCTCGTCGCGGAGTTTCCGCATCTCACGGACCATCTCCTCGTTGTCGCTGCCGCCTTCCTGTGCCTGGCCGGGCCCAGCGCCGGGACCGCCGCCCATACCGCCGGGGCCGCCGCCCATCATGCCGCCCATCATCTGGGCGAAGGGGTTGCCGCCACCGCCCATACCGCCGGGGCCGCCACCGCCGCCCATCATCTCTTCCATGCGCTCTTCGCGACTCATCCCCTCGCCGTCGCCCTCGCCTTCCTCGGCGCGCTTCTGTCGAATCTCCTCGACGCGCTCGCGGAAGGACTTCTCCTCGTCGCCGTTCTCGCTCGATTCGGCCGACTCGTCTACGTTCTCAGATTCGTCGTCTGCCATGAATCCGGATTCGACTGGCCGGCGGAAAAGGGTTGTCGTGTCAGGTCAGGCGTCGGACGAGCGCGGAGAGCCCAACGGCACAGCTCAACAGGACGACCAGGTTGAATCCCGTCATGAACAGCGGCCGGTAGCGCCGGGTGATGAAGGTATCGACAGTCGCCGACACGGCGAAGTATAGTCGGAACGTCGCGAGCATGGCTACCAGGACGAGCACCGCGAACGCAGTCCACTGCGCGTAGCGGACCATTCGCCTGGCGGTGTCGGCATCGCCCTCGTCGGTCCAGGAGGTCGCGGGCTGTTCGTCTGTCGGGTCGTCGGTCGTGGGGGTGGGGTCGTCGGTCATGTCTGTCTCCGGATGCCTACGAGTGTGGCAAGCGCCACCGCGACGAGCGCGACACCGACGGTGAAGCCGGGGCCGCTACCGCCGGTGGCCGTCACTTCCGCGTCGCCGCGGTCCCGTCGGTCCGCGTCCTCGGTCCGCTGGACGAAGTCCTCCGACTGGAAGCCGGTCTCGGTCGTGGTCCGGTTCTGGTTGAGCGTCTCGGTCGGGTCGAGGTCGGCGACCGACTGCTCGGTTCCGACGATGACGCCGTCGGCGCTGAGGATGCCGACGAGCCAGTAGTCGTAGCCGTCGGGCACGGTGAGTTCGGTGCTGACGGTCCGGGTCCGGCCCGGGCGTATCTCACCGACGGAGACGGTACTCGAATCGGCGATGACGTTCGAGTCGGCCTGGCGGGCCCGAATTCGGAGGTCGACGCCGCTGGCGGTCTCCCCGCCCGTGTTGGTGAGGTCGGTCGTGACGTTGAGGGTCGACTCGTTGTCGCGCACGTCGGTAATGCGGTAGGTAATCGGCTCCAGAGCCGCGTCGGAGTCACCGAAGTCGTGGAACCCGATGGACGAGCGGGCCGATTCCGGCACCAGCGCGTCGAGGTTCGACACGCTCCCGGTGTGGGTCGTCTCACGGCGCCCGTCGGCGTACACTTCGGTCTCGATTCGGTAACTGCCCTCGCGTTCCACGGTGAGGTTCGTCGTGTACGGCACGTCCCGGTCACCGTCGATACTGCCGAGCGACAGCCGTTCGGTGGTCTCCACGAGCCCGGTCTCGGTGTCGACCGCCCGCGTCTCGACAGTGACGTTTTCGGCCCGCCCGCCACGGTGTTCGAGCCGGGAGGACAGCGACAGCGTGACCGTCTGGCCGCCGACATCAGTCGCGGCCACGTAGGGCTGTTGGACCCGTAACTCGCTGGCTCGGACGTTCTCTGGCCTGTCAGCGAGGGCTCCGGGGACCGCTATTGCACCGGCGATCAGTGTCAGCGCGAGCACACCGACAGCGCCGGCGAGCAGTAGTTCACGTCGCACACCCCAGACGGCGACAGCCCCGAGTAAATACTTTCTGTCTGATTT
>SDGW01000583.1_pt1 | contig 15444 bp, 14 predicted proteins | sample 2873831 | NCBI WGS metagenome assembly SDGW01 (sample SAMN08132700, study PRJNA421101) | hypersaline lake metagenome | isolation source: celular fraction 0.22 microns magnesium sulfate-rich crust from ephemeral... | place: Spain: Penahueca Lagoon, Toledo | collected 2011-07
GGTGCAGAGGCACCGCGGCGGCCGCCGTGGCGGGCGCCGGCGGCCGACTCGAAGGCGTCGGCGACCGGCTGGAGGCCGGGGAGCTCGTGATGACGGGTGGCATCACGGCCGCCGACGACATGGAGCCGGGGGACGTCTACCACGTCGAGTTCGGGAGCATCGGCGAGGTGCAGAGCACGGCGAACGAGCTCGCCCTCGACATCAAATACAAGTAGCCGCCCGATGGCCTATTCCGCGCGCACGTCGATGGAGCCGATGCTCCCGAACTCGACGTGGTAGACGTCCCCCGGCTCCATGTCGTCGGCGGCCGTGATGCCACCCGTCATCACGAGCTCCCCGGCCTCCAGCCGGTCGTCGACGTCTTCGAGGCGGTCGCCGAGCCACGCGACGGCGCGCGCCGGGTTGCCCATGATGTCCGCGCCGGTGCCCGAGGAGACGACCTCGCCGTTCTTCGAGACGACGACGCTCTCCATCCGGAGGTCCACGTCGGTGACGTCGCTGTGCGTCTCCCCGACGACGACCTTTCCCGCGGACGTGTTGTCCGCGATGACGTCCTGCGCGCTCGGGATCTCCCAGCCCGCGAACCGGCTCTCCAGGATCTCGACGACCGGGACGACCGCGCCGGTGGCCGACAGCACGTCCGTCACGGAGGCGGGCGCCGGCACGTCCTCGTCGAGCACGAGCCCGATTTCGGCCTCCAGTCGCGGCGCGATGAGCTCGTCGGTCCGGACGACCGGCTCGTCCAGCATCCCGCCCTCGGTGAAGTAGCCGAAGATGGGCTCGTCGATGCCGAGCTGTTCCTGTTTCGCGGCGCTCACGAGTCCGAGCTTGTGGCCCGCGATCTCGTCGCCGTCGTCGAGGATGCGGTCGACGACCCGAGACTGGAGCTCGTAGGCGTCGGCCGTGTCGAAGGCGGTGTCGTTGCTGAGCGGCTCGACCGGCGTCTTCGACGCCCAGGCGTCGTACAGTCGCTCTGCGTACTCCTGCAGCTTGGACTCGTCCAAACTCATACACGCGATGTTCCGGGAAACGACACTTAACGCTGTCGCTAACACGCAGCGTGGTACACCCGTACGTATTTGTGGTCGGACGAGCAACCCGTAGGTGACAGCATGAGTCAGCAAACAAGTACTACTGGAGAGGCCGACCTGTCCATCGACGCGGACTGGAGGGAGCTGTACATCGACGGCGAGTGGCGGACCGCCGAGAGCGGCGAACTGTCGGACGTCGAGAACCCCGCGACCCGGGAGGTCGTCGCGGAAGTGCCGAAGGGTGGCGAGGCCGACGTCGACGCCGCCTACGAAGCAGCGGCCGCCGCTCAGGAGGAGTGGGCGAACACGACCCCGGACGAGCGCGCCCGCGTCGTCCGCACGGTCGCCCAGCTCCTCGAGGAGTACGAGGACGAGATCTGTGACCTGCTCGCCATCGAGAGCGGCGGGACGAAGCCGCGGCAGGCCATCGAGCACGGCGGCGCCGTCACGTTCGTCCACGACGCCGCGTCGTTCGCGTTCCGGATGTCCGGCCGCCACAACCAGTCGAAGATTCCGGGCAAGGAGAACATCGTCCAGCGCGAGCCCGTCGGCACCGTCGGCGTCATCTCGCCGTGGAACGTCCCGATGAAACTCTCCATCCGCGCGGTCGCGCCCGCCATCGCCACCGGGAACACGGTCGTGTTGAAGCCCGCGGGCGAGACGCCCATCACGGGCGGACTGCTCATCGCGAAGCTGTTCGACATGGCGGGGCTGCCCGACGGCGTCCTCAACGTCGTCACCGGACCGGGTTCGACGGCGGGCGACCGCACGGCCGCCCACCCCGAGAGCGACGTCATCGCGTTCACGGGCTCGACGGAGGTCGGCCGCCTCGTCGGGCAGAACGCGGTCGACCACTTCGCGCTGCCGGCGCTGGAACTCGGCGGCAACAACCCACACGTCGTGCTGGAGGACGCCGACCTCGACGACGCCGTGGACGCCGGCGTGTTCGGGTCGTTCTGGAACCAGGGCCAGGTCTGCATCTCCATCAACCGCCACCTCGTCCACGAGTCCATCTACGACGAGTACGCCGAGCGCCTCGCCGAGCGCGCCGCCGAACTCCCCATCGGCGACCCGCTCGACGACGACGTAGTCATCGGCCCCATCATCAACGAGACCCAGCGCGACGAGATGCTCGAGTACGTCGAGCAGACTATCGAGGAGGGCGCAACGCTGGAGACCGGCGGCGACCACGACGGCCTGTTCGTGGAGCCGACGGTGCTCACCGACGTCACGAACGACATGACCGCGGCGTGCAACGAGCACTTCGGCCCAATCGCGCCCATCGTCCCGTTCAGCAGCGACGAGGAAGCCATCGAGCTCGCGAACGCCTCCGAGTACGGGCTCGCGGGCTCGGTCCACTCCGCCGACCGCGGGCGCGCTCGTGACGTCGCCGACCAGATCGAGGTCGGGATGATGCACGTCAACGATCAGACGGTCAACGTGGAGCCCCACGTGCCGTTCGGCGGGAAGAAGGACTCCGGGATGGGGCGCTACAACGGCGACTGGATCCTCGAGGAGTTCACCGAGGTGAAGTGGACGTCGGTCCAGCGGGAGTCCCGCGACTACCCGTTCTGACGCGGACAGCCCCCTCCCGTCTCCGGCCGCGAATCGACACGAGGAGCCGTGAGTGTCGCGAATTCCGGGGTATCGACCACCCGTAGCTTTAACTGCCTGTCCGCGGTGGTTGCTGGCATGGGTGTTAGTGCAGCCATCGTCGGCCCCGGCAACATCGGGACCGATCTGATGTACAAGATACTGGACCGCAGCGACGCCATCGACCTCGAACGAGTGATCGGCATCTTCCCCGTCGAGGAGTCCGAGGGCCTGCAGGCCGCCGTCGAGGAGGGCGTCGACGCCGGCACCGAGGGGGTCGACAGCGTGCGCGAGCACGCCGACGAGTTCGACCTCGTGTTCGACGCGACGAGCGCGCACGTCCACGAACAGCAGGCGCCTGTCTACGACGACCTCGGGCTGTTCGCCATCGACCTGACGCCGGCGGCGGTCGGCCCGTACGCGGTGCCCGTGGTGAACCTCGACGACGTGGTCGGGGAGACGCGCAACGTCAACATGGTCACGTGCGGCGGGCAGGCGACCATTCCCATCGTGCACGCGGTCGACCGCGTCGCCGACGTGGGGTACGCGGAGATGGTCTCGCACATCGCGTCGAAGAGCGCCGGCCCCGGCACGCGGCAGAACATCGACAAGTTCACGCAGACGACCGCCGCCGGCCTCGAAGTCGTCGGCGGCGCCGACGAGGGGAAGGCCATCATCACGCTCAACCCCGCCGAGCCACCGATCATGATGCGGAACACCGTCCACACGCGCGTCGCGGAGACGACCGACGTCGACGCCGTCCGCGACTCCGTCTCGCGCATCGCCGAGGACATCCGGTCCTACGTCCCCGGCTACGAGATCACGCTCGAGCCGACCGTGCGAGACGCCGACGACGTCGGCTTCGACCTCGGCGGCGACGTCGTGCTCTCGACGCAACTGGAAGTCGAAGGCGAAGGCCAACACCTCCCGCCGTACGCGGGCAACCTCGACATCATGACCAGCGCAGCACTCGGCACCGCCGAACGCATCGCCGCCCAGCCGAACGAGGCCGTCGCCGGGGGTGAGACCGATGACTGACTCGCCGCGGCTCGTGGACATGACGCTACGCGACGGCATGCACGCCGTCGACCACCAGTTCACGCCCGACCAGATGGCCGACGTCGCGAGCGCGCTCGACGCCGCCGACATGGACGTCGTGGAAGTCTCGCACGGCGACGGCATGGGTGGGTCCTCTATCAACTACGGCGTGTCGGCGGCCGACACCGAGGCGTACCTCGACGCGGTCGCGCCCGAGCTCACGGACACGGAGCTGTCCGTGCTGTTGCTGCCCGGCATCGGGACGGTCGAACACCTCGACCTCGCAGCCGACCACGGCGCCGACGTCTGCCGCATCGCGACGCACGTCACGGAAGCCGACATCTCCGAGGAGCACTTCCAGTACGTCACCGAGCGCGGCCTGGAGGCCAACGGCCTGCTGATGCTCTCGCACATGGCGCCGCCCGAGACGGTGCTCGAACAGGCCCGACTGATGGAGGAGTACGGCGCCGAAGCCGTCTACGTGATGGACTCCGCGGGCGCGCTCCTCCCGCAGGACGTCCGCGACCGCGTCGGCCTGCTCACCGACGAGCTCTCCATCGACGTCGGGTTCCACGCGCACAACAACCTCGGGCTCGCCATCGGGAACACGCTCGCCGCGCTCGACGAGGGCGCGGTCACCGTCGACGGCTGCCTGCGCGGGCTCGGCGCTGGCTCCGGGAACGCCCAGATGGAGGTTCTGGTCGGCGCGCTGGACCGCGCGGGCTACGACGTCGGCCCGGACCTCTACGGCGTCATGGACGCCGCCGAGGACGTCCTGCTGCCGATGCTCGACGACGACACGATGCCCGAACTGGACAACGACTCGCTGGTGCTGGGGTACGCGGGCGTCTACTCGTCGTTCCTCCGGCACGCCCGCCGCGCGGGCGAACAGTACGGCGTCGACCCCCGCGACATCCTCGTCGAACTCGGCGAGATGGAGGTCGTCGGCGGCCAGGAAGACCTCATCACGGACGTCGCCGACCGGCTCTCCCGCGAGGGCGCAGCGGAAGCGGACGACTGACTACTCCAGTTCTTCGACCAGTTCGATGCCGTAGCCGTCCGGGTCCTCGATGAACGCGACGCGGGCGTTCGCGCCCTCAGAGGTCAGCGGCCCGCGGCGCAGCGTGCAGCCGACTTCCTCGACGAGGCGTTCGGTCGTCGCGTCCGTGTCGTCGACGGCGAGCGCGACGTGGTCGAAGCCGTCGGCGTCCACGTCGACGTCGTGCTCGGGGTGGTGTTTGAACTGGAGCTCCGTGCCGTCGTCCCCGGCCACGTAGACGTTCGTCGCACCGTCGCCGCTGACGAACTCGTTGGTCTTCTCGAGGCCGAGTTCGTCGACGTAGAACGACAGCGTTCGGTCGAGGTCCGACACCCACATGGCGCTGTGAATCACGTCCATGCCTCGTTCCTCCCGCGGACCGGACATAAAATCCCCGTTTCGCGCAGTCTCGGCGAGCGCTGACGGGCGAGAAGAGTGGCGACGCGGGGCTACTGGGACGCTTCGGTTTCCTCGTCGGGGTACGCGAGGCCCTCCCAGCCGGGACCCTCGCCGATCCACTGGTGGCTGGTCTCGCCGCCGATCTCGTCCTCGGTCCACTCGATCGGCTCCCAGTCCGGCTCGAAGTTGAGGTAGCCGGGGCCCGCGAAGAACTCCACGCAGAGCCCGCTGGCCGGGTCCGAGACGTACAGGAAGTCCGCGCTCGTGATGGCGTGCTTACCGGGGCCGCCGTCGGGCTCGATGCCGTGCTCGGCGAGCACGTCCGCGGCCTTCCAGAGGTCCTGGAGGCTGTCGAGGTGGAACGACACGTGGTCGAACATCGGGGCTTCGCCCTCGGGGAGCCGGTGGATGGCGATGTCGTGGGGGAGCGGCGTCACCGAGAACCACCACCCCCAGAGCTCGCCGTCGTTCGTCCGGTACTGCTCGTTCACCTGGAAGCCGAGCGCGTCCTGCAGCCACTCCGCGTGCGCCGGCGACACGGAGTCCTGGACGTGCGTGTGGTCGATGCGCCGCGGCGCGATGCGGCCCCCGGCGGCCTCGCTGTACACGCGGTTCTTCAGCCGGGAGCGCTCGCCCTTCGGGGCGTCGGGCTTCTCGACGTCGTAGTAGAACTCGTAGGGGTGGCCGAACTTCTCGACGCGGATCGCCTCGCCCTGTCCGGGCTCCTCGCCGGCTTCGACGTACGTCACGTCGTCGCCGTCCGCCTCGAACCGCTCGGCGAGTTCGTCGAGGGCCTCGGGGCTCGACGTCCGGAACGCGATGTGGTCGACGCCGGTCTTCCCGGTGTCGAGGACGGCGAGCGTGTGGTGCTCCCAGTCGCGGAGCCCGCGGAAGTACGCGCCGTCCTCGGTTCGCTCCGTGAGCTTGAACCCGAGCACGTCCCGGAAGAACCAGATGGACTCCTCGATGTCCGGCGTGTGCGCGACGACGTGTCCGAGTTTCGCGATGGGGGCGACGGTCTCCGTCATCGCCGACCTCCGCACCCGTGTTCGGCCGTTGGTTGGTCGCGTACTGCACTCGTGTCTCCGTCGGCGTGGGTCGCGTAGCTCATCCGCAGTCACGGGTAACTGTATCATCAACCGTGATATACGTTTGGGTGGTTTTCACAATCGTGGACGCTGCCGACAGTCTGCCGCTGGAAATTACACTCTGTCACGTCGATTGCGAATCGGCGCCCACTGTACGCTAAATAGCACACGTCACGTTACAGATATTGCTGTTCGGTGTGGTAGAATTACTACAGAACGAGTATACTGTTTCGTTCTGTCGGAGACGTGTGAAATAGTAATCTCGTCCAGCTGGCGCCGTGCCGTCCCAGCTCGGCACACGTCGTCCTCCCCGGCCGACGTCGCCGATTCGGTGTTCGATACGACGGGCACCATCACCGCCTCGTGATCGGCCACTGTCGAGAGTCGTGGTCGGGCCGGCAGCGAATCGTATCCGCGATCGACCGAGTACCTGATTTCGGCACTTACAACGCCCGTGTAGCCAAACTCAAACACGACACTAACTGTTCGCCGTCAGCGAACGAATCGCGCCCTCTGATAAAGAATGCCGCGGGAAGGGCGCGCATCGACACCGTCTGAAACGGAATCTCGGCGTCCAGAGCGTCCTCGGCGAACCCACACCGCCGTTCGGCGACCGGAGACGGCAACATCGGCTGCACGCGTCGTTCTCCTTCGCCGAATACCCAGATTAACGGAGCTATAGAGACCGAAAAACCGCTTCCGGCGAGCGACGGTAGTCCACAGGCCGAGAAAGCTCGACCCGGAGAGCTGTGGCCACGGCGTCGTGCACGTCGAAGAAGAACGGCGTAGTCGTCAGTTTCCGCGGCCCCCGCGGACGGGTCAGTACTGACCGATGGTCACCGGCGGGCCGCCGTGCGGGCCGTACGGCGCGTCGTCGAGCCACTCGCCCGCGGGCTCGTAGTACGGGGCGACTTTCGCCGCGAGCCGCTTCTTCGCGCGCGTCACGTAGCTGTCGCCCTGGAGGTACTCCAGCGCCTGGCCGGCGGCGTCCTTGTTGTACTCCGCGGCCTTCAGGCGCGTGATGCCGTACCGCTCGATTTCGGCGGCGCGTGCCTCCTCGACGTCGGCGTTGAGCGCGACCGTGATGGCGCTCGCCGCGGCCTCGACGTCGGCGACCCCGGAGTTCATCCCGCGCGCGCCGAACGGCGCGAACAGGTGGCCGGCCTCGCCCGCGAGCAGCACGCGGTTGTCGTCGTCGACCATGCGGTCGGCGACGACCTGCTTGAACTTGTACTGGGAGACCCACTCGACGCGGTCGCGGTACCGTTCACCGAGCGTCTTCGCGACGAGCTCGCTGATCTCCTCGTCCTCGGTCATCTGCTGGGGGTCGTCGTCTTCCTTGCACTGGATGTCGACGCGCCAGCCGCCCTGGAACGGCACGAGCAGGACGTTCCGGCCGTCCACGCGCGGGTGGTCGTAGTGGAACACCCGCTCCTGCATGAGGGGGTTGTCCTCGTCTTCGGCGATGTCCGCGATGATGAAGGAGTTCTCGGACTCCGTCCCGGAGAACTCGCCGCCGATCTCCTTGCGGACCTGCGAGCCGGCACCGTCCGCGCCGACGGCGTAGTTGCCGACGTACTCCTCGCCGCTCTCGGTCGTGACGCGGACCACGTCGCCCTCGACGTCGACGGAGTCGACAGCGTCGTCCCAGTGGACGTCGATGTCGGCGTCCTCGACGGCGTCGAGCATGTACTCCTCGGTCCAGACCTGCGGGAGGCTGGTAAAGTGCGGGAGGTCGCCGTCGCCGCCGGGGTCGGGGTACGTGCGCTCGAACACTTCCTTCCCGCGGAACAGCGTCCGTCGCGTCGACCAGATCATGCCGTTCTCGACCAGCCGCTGGCCGAGCCCGGGGGACGCGTTCTCCAGCGTGCGGAGCGTGTCCTTGTGGACGTAGATGGCCCGGCTACCGGGCCGCTCTCGGTCCTTCGGGTCGGCTTCGAGGATGATGCTGTCGACGCCTCTGGCGTGTAACGCGAGCGCTGCGGTCATGCCGGTCGGGCCGGCGCCGGCAATGATGACGGGCGCGTCTACGTCTTCTGAGCCGCTCATCGTATTACACCCAACGTGGAAAGGGGGTAAAGATGTTTCCCCGCTCGACAGTGAGCCTGGATAGTGACCAGTTCACGACGCCCGCCGCGTTTTCGAACATGTTCGTGACCGGGCTCTTTGTCGGTGTAGTCTAACGTGTTCGTATGGAGGAACCAGATACCGGCGACCGACCGCTCCGCGGCGTCGCCATGGACGAGGCAGAGCGAGACGAGTTCCTGCGCGAGCGCGGCATCGGCGTGCTCTCGCTGGCCAGCGAGGACGTCGCCTACGGGTTCCCGATTTCGTTCGGCTGGGACGGCGACGCCCTCTACTTCGTGCTGTTGCGGTTCGGTGAGGACAGCGAGAAGCTCGACTACGCCGCCACGACGGAGACTGCCACGTTCTCGACGTACAACTTCGACGACGAGCACCACTGGCGCAGCGTCGTCGCGCGCGGCCCCATCGAGGAAGTCTCAGCGGAGGAGACGGACGACGCCACGGACACGATGTTCGAGAACGCGCAGTTCGCGAGCCTCTTCCCGCACGGCGAGCCCATCACCGACCAGCCCCGGTACCGCCTCGACCCCGAGGAGCTAACCGGCCAGAAGGGGCAGGGCTACGACGAGTAGCTCCCCTCCTTCCGGTCCGAACGCGCGTCGAGCGGCAATCACGAATCCTTAACATCGTTTGGAGTGACAGGCGGATATGGCAAACGACACACCCGCGTACGACTTCAAGGACCGCGACGTGGTCATCCTCCGGGAGCTCGCGAAAGACCCCGGCGTCTCCTCGCGGGACCTCGCGGACATCCTGGAAGCCGACTACGACATCGACGTCTCCTACGTCACGGTCAACGAGTCCATCCGCAACATGCGCGAGGCCGGCGTGTTCCGCGAGGCCATCGTCCCGAACGAGGAGTACTTCGTCTTCGAGCTGTTCGAGTTCAAGTTCAACCCCGAGTACTTCGCCGACGAGTGGCGCGAGACGATGGAGCACATCCGGGACTCCGAGCACACCCTGATGTACTTCCTCTCGGACGGCGAGTACCAGTGGAAGTCCATCATGCTGTTCCCCACCCGCGAGGTCGGCGAGCGCTGGCTCCACGAGTTCTACAAGAACCACGGCAAGACCGTGCTGAACGTCCGCACGTCCGTGATGACGAACGTCCTCGAGTTCGGCGCCAGCCCCGACCTCTTCGACAACATCGACGCCGAGAACGAGACGCAGCTGAAGTAGCGCGCTACTCCTCGACGGGCAGCGAGCCGTACTGCTCCTCGAAGGACTCCGTGAGCGCGAGCTTGTCGAACTTCCCGGTCGAAGTTTTGGGCACTTCCTCGACGAACTCGAAGCGGTCCGGCAGCCACCACTTCGGGAACTCCTCCAGCAGGTGCTCGCGGAGGCCGTCCTCGGTCACGTCACCGTCCGTCACCACGTACGCGACGGGCCGTTCCTGCCACTTCTCGTGGGGGACGCCGATGACGGTCGCTTCGGTCACGTCGTCGTGGCCGATGAGCGCGTTCTCCAGCTCGATGGAGGAGATCCACTCGCCGCCGCTCTTGATGACGTCGTCGAGGCGGTCCACGACGTCGATGTAGCCGTACTCGTCGATGGTCGCGACGTCGCCGCTGCGGAAGTAGCCGTCCTCGGTCCACGACGACTCCGTCGCGTCCGGGCGCTGGTAGTACTCGCCCGCGAGCCACGGCGCCCGCGCCTGCACCTCGCCGGGCGTCTCGCCGTCGTGGGGGACGGGTTCGCCGTCCTCGTCGCGCAGCCGGATTTTCACGCCCGGCGCGGGGACGCCCGCCTTCATCCGGAGGCGGTCCTGCTCGTCCTCGGGGAGCTGGTTCACTTCGGTCGTCATCAGCGTGTTCGCGAGGTGCGGGGACGCCTCCGTCATCCCGTAGCCCTGGCCGATGGGCGCCTCGTACACCTCGTCGAACTTTCGGATGAGCGACTCCGGCGGCGAGCTCCCGCCGATGAGCACGTCTTGGAGGGTGTCCAGGACCTCCGGGCCCATGTCCTCGGACTCCTCGATGATGCGGTCGACCTCCATCCACACCGTCGGGACGGCCGCCGCGATGGTGACGTCCTCGTCCTGGATGATGGGGAGGAGTTCGTCCGGGTCGGTGTGCCGGTTCGGCAGCACGATCTTCGCGCCCGTGAACGTCGTCGTGTACGGGAACCCCCAGCCGTTGACGTGGAACATCGGCACCACTGGCATCACCGTGTCGGACTCGCTGACGCCGAAGACGTCCACGTGGCTGTGCATCATCGTGTGGAGGAACTGCCCGCGGTGGGTGTACTGGACGCCCTTCGGGAGCCCCGTCGTCCCGGACGTGTAACAGAGCGCGCTCTCGGTCTCCTCGTCGATGTCCGGCCAGTCGTAGTCGGTGTCGTAGCCCGCGATGAACGACTCGTAGTCGGTCACGGGGTCGAGGCTCGTCTCCGGTACGTCGCCCTCGTCGCCGAGGATGACGTACTGCTCGATGGTGTCGAGCTCGTCCGCGATGGGTTCGATGGTGTCGACGAACTGCGGGTCGAGGAAGAGGAGTCTGTCCTCGGCCTCGTTGATGATCTTCACGAGGTGGTGCTCGGGCAGCCGGTGGTTCACCATGTGGATGGACCGCTCGCTACACGACGGCCCGAAGTACAGCTCGTAGTGCCGGAAGTGGTTGAGCGCCATCACGCCCGAGCGCTCCCCGGGATCCATCCCGTAGTCGTCAAGGGCGTGCGCGAGCTGGCTGATGCGCTCGTAGGCGTCGCCGTACGTGTAGCGGTGCGTGCTGCCGTCCGGGAGCGCGGTGACGATCTCCTTGTGGCTGAAGAGGTCTCGCGCGCGCTCCAGGAACGTCGTGATCGTCAGCTCGTAGTCCATTGTCATGCGTTCTCACCCTCACTCTGTGGTTCGAACTCGTAAAATACCCGCTGCTGGTCCAGTCCGTCCTCGATCTCCGTGACGACGAGCGACACCGAGTCGCCGATGGAGAGGTCGTCGTACTCCGCGTCGGTGATGCGCGCGGACAGCCGCACGTCCACGCTGTCGAGCTCCACGACGCCCGTGACGAACGGCGTCTCCATCCCCAGCGGGCCGCTCCCGCGGACCGCCGAGAACGCGAACAGCGTCCCCTCGTGGGGCAGCGAGACGTACTCCAGGTCGTCGCTCGTGCACTCCGGGCAGACGACCCGCGGCGGGAAGTGCAGCGCTCCGCAGTCCTCGCACTGCGTCGTCGAGAAGTCCCCCTCGCGGAGGCGGTCGTAGAACTCGTGGATGCGCGTGTGTTCGGCGTCCTGCAGGTCGTAGAAGTCCAGCAGGCGCGGCAGCTCGATGCGTTCCGGAATCTCGACGGTGCGTCTGGGCACCTCGTCGTCGGTGTCTGTCATTGTGGGTCCCTCGCGAGGGTCATCACGCTGTGCACGGAGCCGCTGCCGCTGAGGTTGTGGATGAGCCCGGTCTCGGGGCTGTCCGGCACCTGGCGGGCGGACTCCACTTCGCCCGTGAACTGCTTGTACACCTCCAGCGCCTGCGAGACGCCGGTCGCGCCCAGCGGGTGCCCGCAGCCGAGCAGGCCGCCCCGGGGATTGACCGCGATGTCGCCGTCGAGCTCGCTGCGGCCGTCCTCGACGAACTGGCCGCCCTCGCCCTTCTCCACCCAGCCGAGGTCCTCGTACTCGATGATCTCGCTGATGGAGAAGCAGTCGTGGATCTCCGCGACGTCGAGCTCCTCGACGGGGTCGTCGATGCCCGCCTGCTCGTAGGCCTGCTCGGCGGCCTCGGTGGCCTGCGGCCACGCCGACAGCGACGGGAGGTTGTTGATGGAGTTGCTCGCCATGCAGGACTGCCCGCTGCCCGTGACGTACGCCGCGGTGTCCGTGAGCTCGCGGGCCTTCTCCTCGCTGACGAGCAGGAGGCCAGCGGCGCCGTCAGTGATGCCGCTGCAGTCGAGCAGGCACAGCGGCGGCGCGACCGGGTAGGAGTCCAGCACGTCGTCGACGTCGACCTCCTGCTGGAACTGCGCGTACGGGTTGTTCGCGGCGTGGGCCTTGTTCTTCACGCTCACCTTCGCGAGCTGCTCGCGCGTGGTGCCGTACTCGTGCATGTGGCGCTGGGCGAACATCGAGAAGAACGACGGCGCGTTCAGGCCGTTCACGCCGTCGAACTCGCGGTCGAGCACGTTCGTCATGCTCGACTGCGTCTCCTCCATGTAGCCGTCGCCGAGGTTCATCTTCTCGACGCCGAGCACGAGCGCGACGTCTATCTGGCCGGCGGCGATGGCGAGCCACGCGTACCGCAGCGCGGCCTGCCCGCTCGCACACGCCAGCTCCGTCCGGGAGATCATCTTCGAGGCGTGCACGCCGAGAAGCTCGGCCGCGAGCGGCGCGACGTGGCTCTGGAACGCGAAGCGCTCGGGCTGGACCGCGCCGAGGAACAGCCCCTCGACGTCGTCCGGACCGAGGCCGTCCACGTCGTCGAAGGTGGCCTTCCCGGCCTCCTGCGCGAGGTCCTTCCACGTCGCCTCGCGCTTCCCCCAGTCCGCGTGCCCGCCGCCGACGATTGCAGCGTTCCGGGTCATCACTCGAACTCCGGTTCGCGGTCGTCTCTGAACGCCGTCACGCCCTCGACCATGTCCTCTGTGGTCGTGAGCAGGCCGAACGCCTGGCTCTCCGAGTCGAGGCCGGCCTGCAGGCTGGCGTCCTGTCCGTCGTCGATGACGCGCTTGGCGACTTTGAGCGCCGTCTTCGGGCCGTCCGCGAGGTCGCCGACGAACTCCTCGACGACCTCGTCGAACTCCTCGGCCGGAACGGCGCGGTTGAGCAGCCCCCAGTCGGCGGCGCGCTCGGCGGAGATCTGCTCGCCGCGGAAGACGAGCTCCTTCGCGCGGCCCTCGCCGACGATGCGGGTGAGCCGCTGGGTGCCGCCGCCGCCCGGGATGAGCCCGAGGTTGATCTCGGGCGCGCCCAGCGAGGAGTCCTCCGTCGCGATGCGGAGGTCGCAGGCGAGCGCGATTTCGAAGCCGGCGCCGAGACAGAAGCCGTCGATGCGCGCGAGCGTCGGCCGCTCGAACTCGTCGATGGCCTGAATCGTCTCGTCGACGTCCATCAGTTCGGTGGGTTCGGAGGCCATGAAGCCCGTGATGTCCGCGCCGGAGCTGAACGCCTGGCCGGCGCCGGAGAACACCACGCAGGAAACCTCGTCGGTGTCGGCGTTGTCGAGGGCCTCCTTCACCTCGCCGAACATCGTCTCGGAGAACGCGTTCAGGCGCTCCGGGCGGTCGAACTCGATTTCGAGGACGCCCCGCTCCGTGAGGTCCTTGTTGATGTACTGGTAGGGGCCGTCGCCGGCGTAGTCGTGGAAGCCGCGGCCGGCGTCGACGCCCGTGTGGCCGGCGTTCACGAGTTCGACGAGGTAGTCTGCGGGCGCGAACCGCTCCGAGCCGGTCTCCTCGTAGAGCGCCTGGAGTTTCTCTAAGACCTCGTCGAGGCCGATCTGGTCGCCGAGCCGGCAGACGCCCTCGGGGAAGCGCGCACCGAGGCGGCTGCCGAGGTCGACGTCGTCGGGCGTCGCGACGTCGCCGCCGACGAGCTTCGCGGCCTCGTTGACCATCCGTGCCTCCACGCGCAGCCAGTCGAAGCCGTCGCCGTCGCCGGGCTCGTAGTCCGGGCCCTCGCCCTCCCAGTCGTAGAACCCCTGGCCGGTCTTCTTCCCGAGGTCCTCGTTGTCGACTCTCTCCGCGATGGCGGGCGGCGAGTCGAGGTCCGTGTCCTCGCGGAAGTGGTAGGCGATGTCGATGCCCGTGTAGTCCGCGAGCTCGAACGGCCCCATCGGGTAGCCGCGCTGGTAGACCATCGCCGCGTCGGCCTGCTGAACCGTGGTCTCGTCGCCCGAGAGCATCCACGCGGCCTCCTCGATGAACGGCAGCATCACGTTGTTCACGATGAAGCCGTGGACGTCGCGCTTGACGTCGATGGCGCGCTTGTCCAGGTCGTCGACGAACGCGTGGATTGCGTCGAGGGTCGCCTCGCTGGTCTCCTCGCCGTGGACGACCTCCACGAGGTCCATCTTCACGGGCGGGTTGAAGAAGTGCGCGCCGACGACCTGCTCGGGGCGGTCGGTCGCCGCGCCGATGTCCGTGATGCTGAGTCCGGAGGTGTTCGACGAGAGAATCGCGTGCTCGGGGGCGTACTCGTCGACCTCCGAGAAGGTGTCCTTCTTGAGGTCGAGGTCCTCGGGAATCGCCTCGACGACCAGGTCCGCGGACTCGGTAGCGGTTTCGAGGTCGACTGCGCCCTCGATGCGGGCGCGCACGTCGTCGGCCGTCTCGTCGATGCGGCCCTTCTCTTCGAGCTTGCCGAGACTCCACTCGATCTGTTCGAGCCCGTCGTCGACGTACTCCCGCTCGATGTCGCGGAGTACGACGTCGTAGCCCGCGATGGCTGCGATCTCCGCGATGCCGTGGCCCATGCTCCCCGCGCCGAGCACGGTCACGTTCTGTATGTCACTTTCTCCCATCGCCAAGACAGAAGTTAAGGCGCTTATTTAAATTAACGGTTACTCTGTTTCCCCATACGCCGATTTTAGTTAACTTCTGATGCGCTCGAAACGCCGTCCCAAAGCTTTGCATGGCGGACGCCGAAGCCGCGACCATGCGCGAATCACTCGCTCGCGGCTGCCGCACCACCCACCGAACACCGACCGGAGAGTACGCCCACACGTGTCTGGAGGGACAGCGATGACCACTCTCGACGACCACGTCTGCATCGTCGGCGGCGGCGGGAACGGGCTCGGCGAAGCCACCGCACGAGCGCTCGCCGACCACGGCGCCACCGTCGTCGTCAACGACCTCGGGACGTCCGTCCACGGCGAGGGCAGCGACCCCGAGGTAGCCGAACGCGTCGCCGAGTCAATCCGCGAGGACGGCGGCGACGCGACCGCGCACGCCGGCGACCTCACGGACTTCGCGTACGCCGACGACCTCGTCGCCGACGCCGTCGCCGAACACGGGCGCGTGGACGCCGTGCTCAACTTCGCGGGCATCCTCCGGGACGACATCGGCTACAAGCTCGACCCCGAGGACTGGCGCGAGGTCGTCCAGACCAACCTCACCGGCCAGTTCACGCTCCTGCAGGCGGCCTGCCAGCCCGGGCGGGAGGCCGCCGACGAGGACGGCTTCGACCGCCAGCGCTCGTACCTCGCGGCGAGCGCGCACTCCGCGCGCGGCAACGTCGGGCA
>SDGW01000584.1_pt1 | contig 15441 bp, 17 predicted proteins | sample 2873831 | NCBI WGS metagenome assembly SDGW01 (sample SAMN08132700, study PRJNA421101) | hypersaline lake metagenome | isolation source: celular fraction 0.22 microns magnesium sulfate-rich crust from ephemeral... | place: Spain: Penahueca Lagoon, Toledo | collected 2011-07
CCCGAGGACGTCTGGTCCGCCCCCTTCGACGGCGTCGCCGACCTGCTCCTCGCGATGCGGGGGATCTTCCCCCGGCGCTACGAGGGGCTGGAGGAGTGGGTCGAGAGCCAGTGGAAACGGGCCAACCGCTTCCGGCTCGACACCCACGAGGACGGCTACACCGTGCTGACCGCCGCGACGGACGACCTGATGGGCAACGTCGCGATGGAGAAGCTCGACGACGACGCGATCCGCGCGCCCATCTCCGACACGGAGGCGTGGGTCAACGAGGACGCGATCGCGGGGATCAAGCGCACCCTCTACGAGGCGGGCTACCCCGTCGTCGACGACCGCGACCTCGAGAGCGGCGACCCCATCGACGCCGACCTCACAACGGAGCTCCGTGAGTACCAGCAGTCCTGGGTCGACAGCTTCCTCGAGAAGCAGGCCGGCGTGCTCGTCGGGCCGCCCGGCTCCGGGAAGACCGTCGCCGCGCTGGGGACGCTCACGGCTGTCGGCGGCGAGACGCTGATCCTCGTCCCCTCCCGCGAACTCGCGGGGCAGTGGCGCGAGGAGATCCAGCGGCACACCACCGTCGACCCCGAGCACGTCGGCGAGTACCACGGCGGCACCAAGCAGATCCGCCCGATCACGATCGCCACCTACCAGATCGCCGGGATGGACCGCCACCGGAAGCTGTTCGACGAGCGCGAGTGGGGGCTGATCGTGTTCGACGAGGCCCACCACGTCCCCGCGCCCGTGTTCCGGCAGTCCGCCGCGCTCCAGAGCAAACACCGCCTCGGCCTGACGGCGACGCCCGTTCGGGAGAGCGACGACGAGACCGACATCTACACGCTGATCGGCCCGCCGCTGGGCACCGACTGGTCGGCGCTGTTCGACGCCGGCTTCGTCGCCGAGCCCGAGGTCGAGCTCCGCTACCTCCCCTGGGACGACGACATGGCCGAGAACGAGTGGGGGAGCGCCGACGGCCGCGAGCGCCACCAGCTCGCCGCCACCAACCCCCGGAAAGTCGAGGAGATCGAGCGACTGCTCGCCGACGCCGAGGGGAAGGCGCTGGTGTTCGTCGACTACCTCGACCAGGGCGAGGCGATCGCCGACGCGCTCGACGCTGCGTTCGTCTCGGGGGAGACCCCCCACCACCGGCGCGAGAAGCTGTTCGAGTCGTTCCGCACGGGCGAGCGCGAGGCGCTGGTCGTCTCCCGCGTCGGCGACGAGGGGATCGACCTGCCGAACGCCGAGCTCGCGGTCGTCGCCTCCGGCCTCGGGGGCTCCCGCCGGCAGGGCGCCCAGCGCGCGGGTCGCACGATGCGCCCGGTCGGGCGCGCGGAGGTGGTCGTGCTCGCGACCCACGGCACCCGCGAGGAGGAGTTCGCCCGCAAGCAGATGCGCCACCTCGCGGAGAAGGGCGTCCGCGTCCACGAGACCGTCGTCGGCGACGCGGCCGACGGCGACGACGGAGAGCCGAGCGACCAGGAAGACGCGGGCGGCGACGACGCCACCGCGGAGTAGTCCCGGGCCGACCCACCTACCGAGAGCGTTTAGACGCCGGGCGCCGGCGACGGACACATGGACGACGAGCGCCAGGCGACGTTCGGAACCGACGGCACGCTGGAGACGGACCGGCCCCCGGAGGCCGCCGGCGAGGACGACTTCGGCGAGGAGAAGGAGCCCGACGAGACCGACGGCGGGTTCAGCCGCTACGTCGTCTCGAGCCTGCTCCAGAAGGCGGTCCGTCGCTCCGACGAGGAGGTCGCGGCGTGGGCGGCCTGGGAGCTCGCGCGCTCGGGGTTCGGCTGGAACCTCTGGGAGCGGCTGAACCTCTACGTCGTCGAGGACCTCCGGGCCGGCCAGGACGTGGCGACCCAGGTCGCGCGCTACGAGGAGCTGGCGACCGAGCGCTGGGAGGCCGACGAGTGGCGCGGCCGCCTCTGTGCGATCCACGCGGCGCTCGCGTGTGCCCGCGCGCAGTCGTCACGCGAGGCCTCAAACGCCGACGAGTACTTCGGCGCCGTCGCGGAGCACCGTGCCGAGGCCCGCGAACGCGGCGAGGCGCCGAGCCACGACTTCCCCGTCGGCGACCTCGAGCCCGAGGGGCGCTTCGACGCCGTCTTCGACGGCCACACGGGCGAGGGGTCGCGCCGCGACCGCGGGACGGCGTTCTTCAAAACCCACGGCGCCCGCGTCGGGCCCGAGGGCGAGGGCGACCTCAGCGCCCGCTGGCAGCGCCTCGCGATGGTGCTGTCGTCGACGGAGTTCGACGAGGCCGACATCGAGCGCGCGCTGGAACCCACGGACGCCGACGACCCGTGGAAGGATCCGGAGGCGTAGTCGCGCCGCTGACGGGTGCTCGACTCCGGATCGAGTTCGAGAGAACTCCGCCCTCCCCGAGTTTGAACACTGTGAGACGTGCTCGCTTCCCTGCGCGCGACTCACAAGCTCAAATCGGCTCGGTTGGAAACTCGGTTCTGACACGGTTCGCTACGCTCACCGATCAGAAGCAGAGGGATCCGCCCTCCCCGATTTGAACGGGGGGCAAGCCGATCTACAGTCGGCTGCTCTACCAGTCTGAGCTAAGGGCGGGCACTCGTACGTAGGACCTGGTTCGGACTTAAGGATTGTCTCTTGGCTCCGCCACGTGTGCCGGTATCGCCCGCCGGCACGCCGCTGGATCCCCGGCTTCGAAACCGGTAAGCACGCGGAGTGGGGAGCGTTTCCCGTGTCACTCGCCGCGATCGAGGAGCGCGTGCCGCCGATGGCCGGGCTCGCCGTCGCCGTCCTCGCCGTCAGCACCAGCGCGATCCTGATCCGCTGGTCGAGCGCGCCCAGCGTCGTCAAGGCGTTCTACCGGGTGGTGTTCACCACCGCGCTCCTGCTGCCGTGGGCGTTCGGCCGTTACCGCGGCGAGTTCCGCCGGATGAAGCCACAGGACCTGGGGATCGCCGGCCTCACCGGCGTCGCGCTCGCGCTGCATTTCGCCGCCTGGTTCGAGAGCCTGAACCACACCTCCGTCGCCGCCAGCGTCACGCTGGTCCAGACCCAGCCGCTGTTCGTCGCCGTCGGCGCCTGGGCGCTGCTGGACGAGCGCCTGACCCGGCGGATGCTCGTCGGCATCTTCGTCGCGCTGTTCGGCGCCGCCGCGATGTCGCTCGGCGACCCCGTGCTGGCGCTGCTGGGCGTCGGGAACGCCGACGCGCTGGCGGGCACGGGGATGCTGGGGAACGCGCTCGCGCTCGTCGGCGCCGTCTCCGCCGCGGCGTACGTCCTCGCCGGGCGCTCCCTCCGTCAGCGCGTCTCGCTCGTCCCCTACGTCGTCGTGGTGTACCTCGCCTGCGCGGCCGTGCTGCTCGCGATCGCCGTCGCCCAGAACGCCCCACTGGTCGACTACCCGCAGCGGGAGTGGCTGCTGTTCCTGGGGATGGCGCTCGGGCCCGGGATCTTCGGCCACACGGTGATCAACTGGGCGCTGGCCCACGTCGAGTCCGGCGTCGTCTCGGTGAGCCTGCTGGGCGAACCGGTCGGGAGCACGCTGCTCGCGATGCTGCTGCTCCCCGGGGAGATCCCGACGCCGACGACGATCGCCGGCGGCGCCGTCGTACTGCTCGGCATCTACGTCACCGCGGCCGCCCGGGACCGTGACTGACTCCAACCAGCCCGCCGACGCCGCCGACCGCCCCATCGACGCCGGGACGGCGCGGCGCTACGTCGCCGGCCAGGTCGGCCTGTTCCTGTTCACGCTCGGCCACGCGCTCCTGACGTGGCCAATCCCCGAGACCGCGGCGCTGTTCGCCGGCGGCGTCGCCGTCGCGTTCGCCGTCGAGGCGCCCGCGATCCGGGCCGGGCTGTTCACGCACGCGCTCCGCCCGCAGCTCGCCGGGGTGCCGGTGTCGATCCTGCTCGCCTGGCCCGCGGTCGTCTACCTCGCCGTCCGTGCGGCGTCGCTGGTCGTCGACGGCCCGCTCGCCGTCGCGGGGACGGCGGCGGTGCTGGCGACGCTCGCGGACGCAGCGGTGGAGCCCCGCGCGGTCGACGCGGGCGCGTGGGCGTACGCGGAGACGATACCCGGCCCGAGCGTGCGCGGCGTCCCCTGGTGGAACGCCGCCGGCTGGCTCGTCGTGGTGTTCGTGACGGCGCTGCTGCCGACGGCGGTGTGAGCCGCGGCCGGCGTCGCCCTGGTTACTCGAGGAGCGCCTTCGTCCGCCGGTGGCGGTAGCGGAACATCGGCTCGAAACCGACGACGCCGAGCGGCCCCAGCGCCTTCCCCAGCCCGCCGAGCGGGAGGCGGTAGACGAGCCGGTCCTCGACGACGGTCTCGTCGCCGTGGGCGCGGAACCGGTGGGTGTGTCGCCAGCGCGGGAACGGGCCGTCGCGCATCTCGTCGCGGAACCACGCCACCTGGTCGCCCTCCTCGCGGTCGGTGATCACGGAGGTCCAGCGCTGGCGCGGCCCGACCCCGAAGGGGCGCATCGCCATGTCGATCTCGCTGCCCGCCAGCAGCACGTCCGGGTCGGGCTCGCCGTCCGGCCCCCGGATCGCCTCGACCTCGAGGTTCATGAACCCGGGCGTGAGCGCCTCCAGCCCGTCGACTCGCGAGTGGAACTCCCAGACCTCCGACAGCGGCGCGTCGACGCGGGTCCGGCGGGTGTACGTCGGCATACGTCGAGGAAGGGACCGATGAGGGATAACGCTTCGCCGCGCCGGGTTACAGTCGACCGGTGTCGATATCGACGCCCTCGGGCGTCACGACGAGAAACCCCCGGAAGTGGGTGAGCGAGCCGCCGCGCTCCCGGATCTCGCGGGCGAACCCGGCCGCCAGCCGGTTCAGGTCGCCCTCGACGGCGAGGACGAGCACGTCGCCCGACTCGACGGCGTCGATCCACTCCTCGCCGTCCGTCGAGCCGTCTAACACCCCCAGCACCACCTCGCCCGCGGTGTCGAGATCGTCGAGTTCTTCCTCCGCCCGGGTGAGGTCGAGGCCGAAATCGCTCATGGCCCGGCTTGGTCGCGAGAGGGTAAAAAAGGAGTCGGGCCGTGGCAGGTGTCGGCCGGTGTACTGAAACCGGTGGCCGTACAAGGGGTCTGCATGGCTTGTAACCACGAACTCGACGGCGAGTATCTGACCCGGAGCGACGCCGCGATCACCGACATCTACGGCTCGGACGAGTCGTTCCGCATCGACGTCGTCGTCCCCTGCCCGGACTGCGGGCAGACGCTCGAACTGACGATGGTCGAGGAGCAGCGCGAGGAGGTCGACGTCGACTTCCCGCTCGACGACGCCGAGATCGCCAACAGCTAACGCCGGAGTCGGGACTCGCTCCTACTCCTGGTACGCGATACGAACCTGCTCCCAGCGACCTTTCTCGACCAGGTGCGCCTGCAGCATCTCCGCGTAGCGCTCCAACAGCTCCTCGGCGTCCTCGGTGCGGTCGCTGCCGCCGTCGCCGCCGCCGAGGCCGAGGCTCTCCTTCACCGACGAGAACATCCCGCCGTCGTCGCCGCCCGCGGCGCCGCCCCCGCCGGGGCCGCCGCCCATCGCCCCGTCCATCTTCTCGACCTCGGGCATGATGCCCGCGACCTTCGAGGTGTCCGGGACGATCCGGGCGTTCTCGGGGTCGTCGGCGTCGGCGATGTCGAACTCCGCCGCGGTCATGATCAGCCCCCACTCCTGGTTGGTGAACGGGGAGTCGCGCACTTCCGCGGCGAACTCCTGATCGACCGCCATCCGCTCGCCGACGATGGCGTCGGTCCAGTCTGACTCGCTCATGGCGCTCCCTACGCCGAGCGCGGGTTTCAGGGTTTCCCCAGCGGCGGCCAGGGTGGACAGTCTGGAGGTCGTTCCCGCCGTCGACGGCGTCGTCTCGACGCCCCGGCACGGCGGTCGCGGTGGGTCGCGTGCCGTCGACGATTGCCGCGCACCTCTGCCAGCGCCTACACATAACTTACAGCGAAAGGTTCGGTGGGCCCCGCGCGTTATCGGCCGTCTTTACGAGTTCCACCACTCAGTTTGCCCCCAGCTCAACTGCGCTGGAAACGCACGACAGCGTCGGGGTATTCTGCTCTCCGCACCCAACAACTACTTATACCGAGACGGGATGTGGAGCACTACGAAGATGAGCCGAACTATCCGCCGCGCCGCGCTGTTCGCACTCTACCAGTTCACGGTCCTGCTGGGGATCGTGCTGTTCCCGCTGGCGATGTTCACCCGCCGGCTGGGCGTCCCGCTCCCGCTGGGGCGGGCCGTCGACGGCGCGAAGGCGGCGTACGAGACGACGGAGTAACGCGTCCAGTTTTCCGAACACACCGCCCGACCCAGCCGCGCTGCCCGGGTTTCGAAGGCGGCCCGTTCTCCCCGAAGGGGTGGCTTTATCAGCGTTCCCCGACTAGCGTTCGTCAATGCGAACACCTGCTGATCAGTCAGGGCTCGACCCGCTGAGCGGCGACCAGTCCGACGTCTTCGGCCCCGAACTCGGCGAGTTCCCCCACGCCGACGAGCGGCGGTCGCAGGCGGCGACCGACGAGGGGATGAAGACCGGGACCACGACCGTCGGCATCGACGCCGGCGACGCCGTCGTGCTCGCGACCGACATGCGCGCCAGCATGGGCAACATGGTCTCCAGCAAGGACGTCCAGAAGGTGGAGCAGATCCACCCGACGGGCGCGCTCACCATCGCGGGCTCGGTCTCCGCCGCCCAGTCGCTGATCGAGACGCTGAAAGCCGAGTCGAACCTGTTCGAGGTCCGCCGCAGCAAGCAGATGTCGATGCAGGCGCTCTCCACGCTGACCGGGAACCTCCTGCGCTCGGGCGCGTTCTTCATCGTCTCGCCGATCCTCGGCGGCGTCGACGACACGGGCTCGCACGTGTACTCCATCGACGCCCTCGGCGGCACGACCGAGGAGGACTACGCCGTCTCCGGCTCCGGCTCCCAGTTCGCGCTGGGCGTCCTCGAGCAGGAGTTCGAGGAGGACATGGGCGTCGAGGCCGCGAAGGACGTGGCGACGAAATGCATCAAGAGCGCGATGGAGCGCGACACCGCCTCCGGCAACGGGATCAACATCGCCGTCGTCACCGACGAGGGCGTCGACGTGACGAAGGAGAAGGACATCGACGCGCTGCTGTAGACGCCGCACCGCGTTTTCTCCGAGTTTTTCTGCCGAGTAGCGCGTGCGCCGTCGACTGGGTCGACGCCGGCCGGCGTCAGTCCCAGTTCGCGAACGTCCCCTGGAGCAGCGTCTCGCCCTGCTTGTGGACGTACTCGCGTTTGGTCGCGGTCACCGCGTCGGCGAAGGAGTCGCCGTCGGCCACGCGCGACCGGACGCGATCGACCTTCCACGACGCCGGCGTGACGCGCTCCTCGACGCGATGCCGGAGCGGGGCGAGGTACTCCTCGGCGGCCGCCTCCGAGCAGCCTGCGGCCTGCAGCCCCGCGCTGGCGCTGTCGAGCAGGTCGGCGTAGATCGCGTCCAAGTCGGTCGTCGGCTCGCCGTCGGCCGTGATCCAGCGCAGGTCGGCGTCCAGCCCCTCCCGCATCGCGCCGTAGAAGTTCGACTCGGCGTCGGCCCAGTCGAGCTCGTCGACGGGGTGGGCGTGCCGCGGGAGCTGCACCATCAGCCCCGCGAAGGCGGCGAGGAAGGCGACCGTGTCCGAGACGGTGGGCTGGCCCGGCAGCGGCCGGAACTCGATGCGGGCGTTGGCGTCGGACCGCGTGGCGCCGCCGAACACCGGGCGGACCCACCGCCAGTAGGTGCCGTGTTTCGCCCGGAACGCCGGGAACCGGTCGTCGAAGCGGTCGCCGCCCTCCTCGACGGGCATCGGCACGACCACCTCGTCGCCCGCGATCCGGTCGACCGCCTCCTCGACCGTCTCCACGTCCTCGGGAAAGGTGACCTTCTCCGTGCCGCCGGCGTTGAGCACCGACTCGAACACCGCGATCCGGTTCTCCATGTAGGAGTCCTCGAGGATCGTCTCGGCGTCGACGCCGTCCTCGTACAGGTCCGGCGGGAAGAAGGGGGCGTTGACCCCGAGCGCGAGCAGCGGGCCGGCGACCCGGATCGCGTACGTGTGGTGGCGCGGGAGGTCGGCCGCACGGCTCATCTGGTAGTGGGGCTGGATCGACGTGATCAGGCTCTCGGGCATCACCGTGTCGGCCTCGATGTCGACGTGTGGCGCGTCGACGGTCATCGGCGGGTCGATCGCGCCGCTGTTGGACATCGCGTGGTAGCGCACGGCGTCGCTCATGTTGACGGCGATCCGGACGCCGTCGTCGACGACGCTGTCGGTGAGGTACTCGCGAGCCGTCTCGCCGGCGGGCGGGATCGTCCAGATGCCGTCGCTCACCAGCCGCATCCCCTCGGCCTTCGTCAGGTCGCGGGCGTTCTGGAGGTGGGAGCGCACCTCGGCGGCCTGTGCGGCCATCCCGTAGCCGTTGAACGGCTGGGGGCTGGTGGTCATCTCCGCGTTGTGCAGCCCCAGCTCCTTCTCGAAGTCGATCAGGTCGAACAGCCGCCGGGGCACCCGCATCAGGGTGCAGTCGGTCGCCTCGTCCTCGGCCCACCGCCCGTCGGCGGCGGCGTAGAACTCGTACTCCAGCCCGATCACCGCGCGGTGGTTGTCGAACGCCCCGTCCCGCAGCAGCGACTTGACGACTTCCGCGTCCTGGGCGGCCTGCTGGGCGAACGCGTCGGCGTCGACGGCCAGCACCTCCTCGACCCGCTCGGCGAGCGTCTGGTCCATGCACGTGGCTGTACGGGCGGAGAGGGAAGAACCCGTGGGCCGGCCGACCCCCGGCCCGGCGGCGCATCGGCGCCCTTTTTTGCGGGTTCCCCGTAGCCCGCCCAGATGCAGTTCGCCGCCTTCGCCGACCGCGCCGCCGAGCTGGAGGCAGAGCCCGCCGACCTCGAAACCGTCTCGCTGGTCGCGGCGCTGCTGCGGGACGCCGGCGACGACGTCGGCACGCTCGCTCGCTTCCTCCAGGGTCGGGTGTTCCCGGGCTGGGACGCCCGCACGCTCGACGTGGGGCCGGCGCTGTGCTACGCCGCGCTGGCGAAGGCGGCGGGGCCGAACGTCACCGCCGACGACGTGGAGGAGCGACTCGCCGACGAGGGGGAGATCGGCGCCGTCGCCGCGAACCTCGACCTCGGCGGCCAGCAGGGGCTCGCCGCGTTCGGCGCGGGCGGGAACGCCGACGCCGGGAGCGACGGCCCGACGCTCGCCGAGGTCGACGCCGAGCTCCGGACGGTCGCCGCCGCCGAGGGCGACGGCAGCGAGGACACCAAGCTCGCGGCGCTGTTCGGCCTGTTCTCCCGGGTGGGCGACGACGAGGCGCGCTACCTCGCCCGCCTCGTGCTCGGAGAGATGCGCCTCGGCGTCGGCGAGGGGACGGTTCGGGACGCGATCGCCGAGGCGTTCGCGGTCGACCCGGCGCTGGTCGCCGACGCGCTGCAGGTTAGCAACGACTACGGCCGGGTCGCCCGGATCGCCCGCGACGAGGGGGCGGACGGGCTCCGGGCGACGAGCCTCACGGTCGGCCGGCCGGTGCAGTCGATGCTGGCCCAGGCCGGCACGGTCACGGGCGCGCTGGAGTCGTGGGAGGCGGTGGCGGCGGAGATCAAGTTCGACGGCGCGCGCGTCCAGCTCCACCACCACCCCGACGGGATCGCGCCGCCCGACGCCGACCGCGAGCCGACGCCCGACGACCCGACGGTCCGGCTCTACTCCCGGAACACGTCGGAGGTCACCGACGCCCTCCCGGAGATCGTCGAGTTCGCGGCGGAGCGCCTCGACGCCCCGGCGATCCTCGACGGCGAGGTCGTCGCCGTCGACGACGGCGGCGGCCCGCTGCCGTTCCAGGAGGTGCTGCGGCGCTTCCGCCGGAAGCACGACGTGGGCCGGATGCGCGAGGAGGTCGAGCTCGAACTCCACGCGTTCGACTGCCTGCTCGACGGTCGGGCGGGGAGCGACGGAACCGACCTGCTCGAGGCGCCGTTCCGGGCGCGCCACGCCCGCCTGACCGAGCTCCTGCCCGCGGCCGCGAGCGAGGTGCTGTACGCCGACGACGCCGACGAGATCGAGGCGTTCGAGGCGGAGGCGCTCTCGGCGGGCCACGAGGGGATCATGCTCAAACGGCCCGACTCGGCGTACACCCCCGGCGACCGCGGGCAGGACTGGCTGAAGCGCAAGCCCGACGTGGAGACGCTGGACTGCGTCGTCACGGGCGCGGAGTGGGGGGAGGGGCGCCGCGCCAACGAGTTCGGCACGTTCCTGCTCGCGGTGGGGAGCGACGACGGCTACGAGACGGTCGGCAAGGTCGCGACCGGGATCACCGACGAGCGCCTCGCCGAGCTCACCGACCTCCTCGAGCCGCACGTCACCCGCGAGGACGGCCAGACCGTCGAGTTCCGCCCCGAGGTCGTGTTCGAGGTCGGCTACGAGGAGATCCAGTCGTCGCCGACGTACGGCGCCGGCTACGCGCTGCGGTTCCCGCGGTTCGTCGAGGTGCGCGAGGACAAGGACCCCGCGGACGCCGACACCGTCGAGCGCGTCGAGCGGCTGGCGAACGGCGACGACTGAGCCGCCGTCGACGACCCCGTTCCTCGAAGCGTACGCCTAAGGGTGGCCCGACCGGAGCGTTGCGCATGACCGTACGCCACGACGGCCTGCAGGTGACGTGGTTCGGCTACGCGACCACGCGTATCGAGACCGAGGACGGCTTCGTCGCCTACCTCGACCCGGGACGCTACGGCGTGCTGACCGGCGACTGGACGCCCGTCGGCGGCGGCAACCCGAAGGCGGCCGCCCACCCGCGGGCGACGGACTACCGCCCGGAGGACGCCGATCTCGTCTGTGTCACGCACGACCACCACTACGACTCCGACGGGATCGACCGCGTCGCGAACGAGGGGACGACCGTCGTCGTGTACGAGGCCGTCGATCCGGCGGGGATCGACCGCGACGTGGCCCCCGTCTCGGAGCTGCCGGGCGAGGTCGTCCGGATCGGCGAAGAGGACCACCTCGCGGTCGAGGGTCCCGCCGGCGGCGCCGACGTCTGGTCGATGCCGGCGTACAACGAGCCGGACGGTCCCCGCGCCGACGCGGACGGGAACGTCGGCCACCCGAAGGGGTTCGGCGTCGGCTACCGCCTCGCCCTCGGCGGCACGTCGGTGTTCTGGCCGGGCGACAGCGACGCGCTCGACGCGTTCGCGGAGCTGTCGGTCTCGCTGTTCCTCGCGAACATCGCCGGCACCGTCGTCAGCAGCGCCGCTGAGTCGGCCGAACTCGCCGAGCGAATGGATCCGGACCTGGTGCTGCCGGTCCACTACAACACGATCGAGATCCTGCAGGCCGACTCGGGCGAGTTTGCGAGAGACGTGGCCAAGCGCGGCGTGCCGGTCGTGCTCGACGAGCAGGAAGGGTGACGCGGTCGGGCGCCCAACGGCGCCTCAGTGGGCGGTCCCGCCGGCCGGCGCCTCCATCGACTCGATCTGAAGCACCAGCACGTTCGCAGTCGCGTCCTTGCCGTCGACGGTGCCCTCGACCACCAGCGCCGACAGCGGCGTCGGGCCCGCGCGCACGTGGTCGCCCTCGTGGAACGCCTTGACCGAGCCGCGCAGGTGGAGCTCCGCCCGGCAGAGGTCGGGGTTGTGGACGCTAGTGAGCCGGATCTCCTCGACGTTGACGCCGTCGACCGGCTCGCCCTCGTGGCTCAGCGGCACCGAGGCCGGCTCGTCCATCTGCTGCACGTCGAGCGCGTCGAACGCGTTGGTCGTCGGCTTGTAGCCGCCCTTCGGTCCGGGGACGCCCTCCACCAGCTGGAGCGCCTTCAGGCTCTGCATCTGGTTGCGGATCGTGCCGGGGTTGCGACCCACCTCCTCGGCGATCGCCTCGCCTTTCACCGCGGACTCCGCCTCCCCGTGGAGGTTGACGAGCGCCCGGAGAATCGTGCGCTGGCTGGCTGTTAGCTCGATCGAAGACATTTGTTGACTGATTGCCCACGGGAGTACATAAACCTGCGGTCGACTCCGAAAAAGTTGGAGAGAGTTTCGAAGGAGTCGCCCGAAAACTGCCGTATCCGTTCAAAACTTCGGCCCAGTCCGGACACGCGTGGGTATCGCCGAACGACAGGCCTTTGCCGCCGCCGGGAAGAGGGCCGAGCATGAACGGCAAGCGCGTGCTGGTCACCGGCGGCGCGGGGTTCATCGGCTCGAACCTCTCGAACCACCTCGCGACCGACAACGAGGTGATCGCGCTGGACAACTGCTACCTCGGCACCCCCGAGAACCTCGACGACGACGTTCGGTTCGTCGAGGCCGACGTGCTGGACGACGACCTCCCGACCGACGTGGACGCGGTGTTCCACCTCGCGGCGCTGTCCTCCCGGCAGATGCTGGAGGAGAACCCCCGACAGGGCGCCCGCGTCAACATCGAGGGGTTCGTCAACGTCGTCGAGCAGGCGATGGCCGACGGCTGTGAGACGTTCGTCTACGCCTCGACCTCCTCGATCTACGGCAGCCAGCAGGAGCCCTGCACCGAGGAGATGCCCGTGGAGGCGTCGACGGGGTACGACGCGTCGATGATGGGCCGGGAGCGCTACGCGGAGTACTACTCCGACTTCCACGACCTCACGCTCGCCGGGATGCGGTTCTTCTCCGTCTATCAGGGGTACGGCGGCAACGAGAGCCACAAGGGGGAGTACGCCAACACCATCTCGCAGTTCGCCGACGCCATCGCCGACGGCGAGTCGCCGGTGCTGTGGGGCGACGGCACCCAGACGCGGGACTTCACCCACGTCGACGACATCGTCCGCGGGCTCGAGCTCGCCGCCGAGGAGGAGCTCGACGGCGTGTACAACCTCGGCGTCGGCGACCCGTACACGTTCAACGAGATGGTCGACATGATCAACGAGGAACTGGGCACCGACGTCGACCCCGTCTACGAGCCGGTGCCGCTCGACAACTACGTCTACCACACCCACGCGGACCCTTCGAAGTTCAAAGCGGCCACGGGCTGGGAGCCCGAGATCAGCTTCGAGGAGGGCGTGAGCCGGGTGTGTGCGGCGTACGAGCAGACCGAGGACGAGCAGGAACGCGAGCGGCTGCGGGAGTAACGCCGCGCGAGGCGCCGACTTTATCACCGGGAACCGACCCAGTTCGGGTATGCGCGTCGAGAACTCCTTCATCCCCGTCCGCGGCGTCGGCGAGGCGACCGAGCGCCGCCTCTGGTCCGAGGACATCACCCACTGGGACGATTTCCACCCCTCCGCCGTCGGCCGGAAGACGGGCGACCGGATCAGCGAGTTCATCGACGAGGCCCGGCCGCGCCTCGACGCCGGCGACGCCGCCTTCTTCGACCAGGCGTTCCCGAGCGGCGAGCGCTGGCGCCTCTACGAGAACTTCCGGGAGTCGGCCTGCTTCTTCGACATCGAGACCACCGGGCTCGACCACGACCGCAACAAGGTGACGACGGTGTCGTTCCACCGCGACGGCGAGACGACGACGCTCGTCCACGGCGACGACCTCACGCCCGAGAACGTCCGCGCGGAGTTCGACGCCGCCGACCTGCTGGTGACGTTCAACGGGAAGCGCTTCGACGTGCCGTTCCTCGAGACCTCGCTGGGGCTGGACGTGGACACCCCGCACCTCGACTTGATGTACACCTGCAAGCAGCTCGACCTCTCGGGCGGGCTCAAACCGATCGAGCGGGAGATCGGGATCGAGCGCGACCGCCCGGACATCTCCGGCCGGGACGCGGTCCGGCTCTGGAAGGAGCACGAGCGCGGCGAGGACGGCTCGCTGGAGACGCTGATCTCCTACAACCGCGAGGACGCCGTCAACCTGCGGGCGCTGGCCGACGAGGCGACCGAGCGGCTGGATCGCCGGACGTTCGTCGACGGCTGACCGGTGGCTCCCCGCCCCCGGACTTTTGTACGACCCGACAGAGCCTCGCGCGTATGGGAGACGACGGCGACGATCGGCGCACCGACGACGACCCCCGACGACGACCCGGCGGCGACCCCGGCGAGGACGAGACCGTCCCGCGCGTGGACCTGGCGCTGCAGGAGCTCTCGGTCACGGTCACTGGACGCTCGAACGACGACCTCGAGGACGTCGAAGAGAGCGCCCGCGACCTGATGGGGTATCTCGTCGCGGAGGCCGGCGAGCTCGAGGAGGACCACGACGAGTACGGGCTGAGCTGACTCAGACCGACTGGACGATGTCGCCGATCCGGCGGGGCTCGCCCGAGAGGGCCGGGTCCTCCTCGACGATCTGCAGCACCTCGTGGTCGGTCACGTCCGGGTAGGACTTCCCGGTCGCCTCCTCGATCAGCGCCTTCTCCAGTCGGAACTCCGTCCCCTCGTAGACGACGTCGACGCCCGCCTCGTCGAAGGAAAGTGCGGTCATGCGACCGCCTACGGATCCGTCGTGGTTAACCCCACGCTTCCGGCATCGACGCCCGGACCCCGAACTGCCGACCGCAGCCGTGCGCCCCCGGGATCGCCGGAGGACCTAACAGCTCGCCGATAAATGTCTGACGGAGCCTTTTAAGCGTAGAGACCCTCCCACGGCGTGTATGTCGCTCCGACAGGACCCGCTCGACGAACTGACCATCCCCAGCGGCACCGTGGTCGAGGAGCACGACCTGGTGACCGAGAGCGACGTGCTGGTCGGTGGCCAGTCGACCGTCGAGTTCGGGGTCCGCGGCCGCTCGGTCGCGGCCGGCGAGCGGAGCAGCTTCGGCGGCCACATCGAGGCGGAGAACGACTGCCGGCTCGACATGTGGACCGACGTGGACGGCGACGTGCTCGTCGGCGAGGACGCCTACCTCGGCGAGCGCGCCCGGATCGGCGGCCAGCTGATGGTGTCGGGCGACCTCGACATCGGCGACGACGTGGAGATCGAGGAAGGGTTCGAGGCGAACGGCTGGATCACGATCCGGAACCCGATGCCGACGCTGGTGTTCTACTTCATCGTGCTCTCCCAGCTCCTCCGGCTGGGCGAGGAGGAGGCCGCCGACGACCTGGCGTACGCGCTGGCCGACGGCGGCGAGGCCGAGCAGGAGCCGCTGGTGATCCCGCGGGGGTCGTCGGTCTCCGACGACGCCTGGCGCGTCTCGACGCCGGCGACCGTCGGGAGCGACTGCCGGCTCCACGGCAACATCCGCGCGACGGAGGTGGTGATCGACGAGCGCTCGGAGCTGTTCGGCAGCGTCCGCGCCCGCGGCGACGTGCACCTCCACTCCGGCAGCGTGATCCACGGCGACGTGACCACCCGCGACGGCGCCGTCACCATCGACGCCGGCGCGAGCGTCCGCGGCGACGTGTCCTCGGTCGACCTCCGGGTCCACGAGCGCGCGAACGTCGAGGGGACGATGCGCGCCGACGGCGAGATCCAGCTGGTGCAGTCCGACGACGGCCCCGAGCCCGGGGAGAACCCACAGGCACAGACGCCGGA
>SDGW01001176.1_pt1 | contig 15432 bp, 15 predicted proteins | sample 2873831 | NCBI WGS metagenome assembly SDGW01 (sample SAMN08132700, study PRJNA421101) | hypersaline lake metagenome | isolation source: celular fraction 0.22 microns magnesium sulfate-rich crust from ephemeral... | place: Spain: Penahueca Lagoon, Toledo | collected 2011-07
CTAACTCCCTTGACCGCGACCCTCCTTTTCCGACTCGATCCAACTCGACACGGACCATATCGCGCCTACCCTCGGATACGGACCGTGCACCGCCACGGTACTCGCAGCGTCCCGCTCAATCGAACACCGACGACGGCTGCTTGAGATAGACGTCCTGTTCGGTCACTCGCTGGTAGACGTCATACAGCGTCTCTACTGCCGCCTCGTCGGGGGTGAATCGAATGTGAGGCGCGGTGTGGTAGCCACGACAACTGATCAGGAAAAAATACAGCGTCCGGTGGTGGTCCGGCGTCGCGTCGACGACCCCCATCGATCGGCTGCCGAGGTCGTCCGAGAAATCGTTGAGGAGCGCGGCGATATCGTCGTGTAACTGTTCGTCCGGTCGATACTGTGGCAGTCCAAACGCCTGTTGCATATACGTCGTCGCCGCCTCGAGAAACGGGTTCGTGTCCAGCCCCGTCGGATCGACGTCCTGAAACGACTCGTATAACTCGAGGATCGTCGACAGTTCCGACCGCGTGATGGCGATCGGCAACACGGGCTCGCCACGCGGCAGCGAGTAGTCGGGAAACGTGTGTGACTTCGGGTCCGGGAGCTGGTCGAATAGCTGCTCGAGCGACATGCACAATAGTATGGTATAGAATGACAAACTATTGCCGGTATGAACTCGATGCAGGTGCAAGAGACGAACGAACGCAGACAGCAAAGCGGCCAGTAGCGACGGCTGGCTCGTCAGTCTCGACCGCGAGGTCCGTCGCGGTCATGCTCGCTGAGACGGTCTGGTGTCACGATATCCCGGTGAGACCGCAGGACAGTCGCAGTCTCGCCGACCCTGACTGACAGGAGTCCGTATGAAAATCGGTCCCGTTTCCACCCCCAGTTAGCGCCAGGCTGGCAGCGTCGGTGCGTCCTCGGCCTGCATCGACAGCCAGGCACCGTCGGCGGAGATATCCGCAATGACGTACTCGTCGCTCGCAGCCGTCGAATCGATCGCACCGACGATAGTGTCGTCGGACGCCATGGCATTGGGAGAGGCTACCATGATAACGAATCACACCCACCATCATATAAAGTCATCGAAACTGACTATCAGATCGTACTACTGATCGGAAATCGAACGGGGACTGGGTGTGAAACACTGGGTTTATACTTATTTTCGCCGTACCGTGGGGATATGAACGTAGCCGACGCGATGACGCCGCGCGAGGACGTGGTGACCGTCGACCTTCCGGGCACCCGGACCGACGTGCTCGAGTATCTCCAGGAGCAGTCGTTCTCGTCCGTGCCGGTCGTCAAAGAGACCGACGACGGCCTCGAGTACCGCGGGCTGGTCACGCGGGAGACGCTGATCGAACAACCCGACGAAGACCAGCTCGTCATGCTGATGGAAGAGGACATGCCGACGACGACTGCCGAGACGAGCCTCGAGGCCGTCGCTCAGATGATGGTCGAGGAGGGCGCACGGCGTGTGCCCGTCGTCGACGGCGAGTTCGAGGGAATCGTCACGGTGACGGACGTGATCCACGCGATCGCGACAGGCGACCAGGAGACCGACGCCACCGTCGAATTCTACGTCAGTGAGGACGTGAACACGACCTACGAGGGGGCGCCCCTGCCCGTCGCCGAACGGGAACTCTCCTACGCGAACGTCCCCTACACCGTGGCACTGGACGACGACGGCCGGATGAGCGGAATCCTCACGGAGGTCGACGTTATCGACGTCGCCCGGATCGTCGAGGGCGAGGAGTCGACTGGCGACAACTTCGGCGACCAGGACGACGACTGGTCTTGGGAAGGGATCAAAGCCGTCGGCAGCCGCTATCTCCCCACGCGTGACATCGAGATTCCGACCGGGCCGGTCCGGAAGTTCATGAGCGACGACGTAGTGACAGTCTCGGTCAGTACGTCGGTGCAGGACGCAGCCCAGCGGATGATCAGCAACGACATCGAACAGATCCCGTTGGTCACGGGCGAAGACCTCGTCGGCATCGTCCGTGACATCGATCTTCTGGAGGCACTTTATGAGTGAGCAACAGCACACAGACGACGACACCGACAGCACGAGCGAGAAACTGGTCGAACTGGCCAAGCGACGCGGCTACTTCTTTCAGTCCTCGGGCGCCTACGGCGGCGTCGGCGGCTTCTACACCTTCGGGCCACAGGGTGCGGCCCTGAAAGGCAACGTCGAGGACGCCTGGCGCGATCGATTCGCCGTCGCGGAAGGCAACATGGAGATCGACGCGCCCACGATCATGCCCGAACCCGTCTTCGAGGCCTCGGGCCACCTCGAGGGCTTCGACGACATGCTCGTCGAGTGTCCCGAGTGTGGCGAGAGCCACCGCGCGGACCACATCGTCGAGGACAACACGATGTACGAAGACGCCGAGAGCCTCGAGATTCCCGAAGTCGAGGAGGTAATCGCCGAGTACGAACTCGTCTGTCCCTCCTGTGGCTCGGGGCTGGCAGGCCAGGCCGTCGAGGACTTCAACCTCATGTTCGCGACGAACATCGGCCCCGGCGACTCCGACCCCGGCTACTTACGGCCCGAGACCGCCCAGGGCATCTTCGTCGAGTTCCCCCGCCTCAAGGAGTACGCGCGCAACCAGCTTCCCTTCGGCGTCACCCAGATCGGCCGCGCCTACCGCAACGAGATCAGCCCGCGGCGATCGATCATTCGGACGCGAGAGTTCACGCAGGCCGAACTCGAGTACTTCATCGATCCCGAAGTCGACGAGCCGGACCTCTCGAGCGTCGAGGACGTCGAAGTCACCCTCTATCCGGCCAGCGAGCAGAACAAAGACGACGGCGAGGCATTCGAGACGACGATCGGCGCAGCCGTCGAGGAGAACATTATCACGGACCCGTGGGTCGCGTACTTCCTCGGCGTCGCCAAGCCGTGGTACGAGGCGGTCGGCGTCGATATGGACCGCTTCCGCTATCGCCAGCATCTCGCCGGCGAGCGGGCCCACTACGCCAGTGACTGCTGGGACGCCGAAAGCGAGATCGACGGCAACTGGATCGAGATGGCCGGCTTCGCCCACCGTGGGAACTACGACCTCTCGAAACACGCCGAACACTCCGGCGACCGCTTTACGATCTTCCGGCAGTACGACGAACCCAAGACCGTCGAGCGCGCCACCGTCGATCCCGACATGAGCTATCTCGGGCCCGAATTCGGCGGCGACGCACAGGCCGTCGTCGGCAAACTCGAGGACCTCGCGGCCCGCGACCGATCGGCGTTCGAGGGCGAGACCGTCGCGTTCGAACTCGAGGGCGAGACCCACGAGATCCCCGTCGAAAAGACCGGCTTTTCGGTCGGCGAGGAGACGATCTCCGGCGAGCACATCACGCCCCACGTCGTCGAACCCTCCTTCGGCGTCGACCGACTGGTCTACACGGTCCTCCACCACGCCTACCGCGAGGACGAGGTCGCCGGCGAGGACCGGACCTACCTCGAGCTCGAACCAGAAGTCGCGCCCACGTTCGTCGGCGTCTTCCCGCTGCAAAACGACGACGAGCTCGAAGCTCAGGCCGACGCGATCGTCGAGGACCTGCGCGAAGCGGGTCTGTCGGTCACCTACGACGACTCGGGTAACATCGGCCGGCGTTACCGCCGCCAGGACGAGGTCGGCACGCCGTTCTGTGTGACCGTCGACTACGAGACGATCGAGGAGGACGAGACGACGGTTACGGTCCGCGAACGAGATACGACCGACCAGAAGCGACTCCCGGTCGACGACCTCGCAGAGACGCTGTCGGCGATTCGGGCCGGCGACCTCGAGTTCGAAGAGTTGTAGCGGCGGAGATCTTTTGATCCGCGAGCGAACGAAAGCGCGGCGCGTAGCGCCGCGATATGACGAGCGGCCGCCGGCCGCGAGTCAGTGAGCGAGCGGGCCGACGACCGACCCAACGGGGAGGGAGGAGGCTTTTGATCAACCCTAAGCGGGAGCTTCGCTCCCGCGAGGTCCGAGAGAGCTTCGCTCTCTCGAGATTTTACCGAGGGACGCCGCGAACGAGGCGCTTCGTGCCTCGCTCGCGGCAGACCGCAGTGTAAAAGGTTGGAGGTGATCGACGGACTGAAGGTCACCTCTCTCGAGGCACGACATAATGGCCGACGAACTGAAGCGGCGACTCGTCCACGCCAGCGGCTCGGGGCTTGTCGTCCTCTATCTGCTCGCCGACGCTCTCGAGCTTGGGCTCACGTGGGCTCGGTTTCAGCTCCTGTTGATTCTCCTCGCAGCCGGGGCGCTCGTTCTCGAGTTCCTGCGACTGCAGGTGGGACTCGACTGGCGGCTCTACGACGTACTCACCCGCGAGTATGAGCAGGACAACCCCGGGGCCTACGCACTGTATTTGATCAGCATGGCTGCCGTCGTGGTCGTCTTCGAGCCGGTAATCGCTCTCCCCGCGATGTTGATGCTTGCGCTTGGCGATCCGATCAGCGGAACGGTCTCGGACAACACCCTCCAGCGAGTCAAGCCGCCGAAAGTGCTCATCACGATGTTTCTCGTCTCGACGGTCGTCGCGATCCCCTTCCTACCGGTTGCGGTGGCGATGATCGCCGCCCTCGGTGCGACGGTCGCCGACGGCGTCACCCTCGAGATTCGTACCTACATCATCGACGACAACCTGACGATCCCCATCTACGCCGCCTGTTTGGCATGGCTGGCACTCGAGCTCGTGCCCGTCTAATGTCCGGCTCTGGCTGCACTAGCATAGCTGGCGTCGCTCGGTGACTGCACCATCGCAAGCGACGATCGACCGTGAAAGACATGGCCGATTGCGATATCGGCAAGTCCGTACCGTTCTGGGTTGCTCAAGGCCATCGCCGGCGAACGGTGACTCGACCTGTGTCACTGCTGAAACCGAGAACGCAACTATCGAACGTGCGGGCATTTCTGGCGGACGGCCGCGGCGAAATCCTCGTCGCCGTCGCCGCCGGCTGGTTTCTCTCGATCGGCGTCAGACTCGCGTATCCCGTCTTACTGCCCTTTCTCCGGCAGGCTTACGGCCTCGATCTGACGACGGCCGGCTTCCTGTTGACCGCACTCTGGCTCTGTTATGCACTGGGACAGCTTCCCGGTGGGCTGCTTGCCGACCGATTCGGCGAGGGAACCGTCCTCGTCGCGAGCACAGTGATCTCGGCGGTAACGCTAGGCCTCGTCGCCGTCGCCGGCTCCGCACCAGTGGTCTACCTTGCGACGGGTGCCTTCGGCTTTGGAACGGCGCTGTACGGCGTCGCCCGCTTTACCACGCTGTCGAATATCTATCCCGACAACGACGGCACCGCGATCGGAATCACGATGGCGGCAGGCCAAGCCGGCAACACGCTGTTGCCGCTCGCTGCCGGTGGCATCGCGACGGCCGTTACGTGGCAGTACGGCTTCGGACTGGCCGTTCCGGCGTTTGCCGTCGTCGCGGTCGGTCTTCGACTCGTCGTTCCCGCACGCACCTCGAGCGCGACCAGTGCCGTCGACAGCGTCTCGCTCGAGACGGCACGCTACGTCGGCGCGCAACTGCGCCGGCCAGAGATCATCACCGTGACCGCGATCCAGATTCTCACCTACTGTGCTTGGCAGGCGTTTACGGGCTTCTATCCGACCTACCTGATCGAGATCAAGGGCTTTTCGGAGGGGGTCGCGACCGGGCTGTTCAGCGCCTTTTTCGCGACCGGGATCGTCGTCCAGCCGCTGACCGGCCGGCTCTACGACCGGTTCGGCATCCGAACGGCACTGCCACCGGTACTGGGCGTTATCGTCGTCTCGCTGGTCGCGTTGCCGTTTCTCGAGGGTTTCTGGCCGCTCGTCGTCGGGACGATGTTTCTCTCGAGCATCCTCGGCTACGGGACGATCACCCTACCGTACATGACGACGGCGTTTCCGTCGGACATGCAGGGGACCGGACTCGGATTGCTGCGGACCGTCTACATGACCACCGGGGCAGCGAGTCCGGTCCTGTTCGGCGCGCTCGCGGATCGAGGCTATTTCGACGAGGGTTATTTCGTGCTGGCCGGCCTCGTCGCCGTCGCGGTGGTCCTGACACGGTGGCTCCCCAGCCTCTCGGAACAGTGAGTGCGGCCGGGTGACTCGAGACCGCTATGTTCGGTAAACTCACGCGTTCAACCGCCAGAGCTCGAAATTGAGCACGGCCGCGAAGGTGATCCACGCGAGATACGGGACCAGCAACGCCGCTCCACGGCGGTCGACTCGTCGGAACGTGAGAATCGTTCCGACGACGAGCACCCAGAGGACGACGATGATGCCAAAGGCAGCCAACGGTGCCTCGAGCGCGAAAAACGTCGGCGTCCAGACGACATTGAACAGCATCTGGGCGACGAACAGCCCTAACGCGAGTCGCCGGCCGTCGGCGTCGCTGCGCCAGACGAGCCACAGCGCGACGCCGAGTAGGGTAAACAGCAGCGTCCAAACGACCGGAAACGCGATCGTCGGCGGGTAGAACCACGGTTTCTCGAGGGCGCGAAACCACGGCGTGTCGGGCGACCCGAGCGCACTCGGTGCCGCCCCAACGAGATTGACCAGCAGGACGAAGCCGACCGCAGTGAGGATCGACCCGAGGTCCGGCAGGCGTTGGCGGATCGTTCGGGTTTCCATATCACGTTCTATGCTGTCGTGGGATTTATACCAGCAGCCTAACTCGACTGTGGTTCGTTCCGGCAGCCCCGCAGCCGCGAGACCACTTTCACTCCGCTATCTCAATCCTTAACAGCGCCCGTATCGAATCGCTGCCAATGGCAACGACGGACGAGGACGTCGCGTCGATCGAGCATCCGCTGCTCGAGTCCGACTTCTTGGAACGCCGACTCTACCAGCTGAAACTCGCGGGGACGGCCGCGAACTACCACACGCTCGTCTGTCTCCCCACGGGGCTGGGGAAGACGACGGTGAGCCTGCTGGTCACGGCCCGACGGCTCGACGAAGTCGGTGGCACGGCCCTGATGCTCGCGCCGACGAAACCCCTCGTCCAGCAACACGCCGATTTCTACCGGGAAGCCTTACAGGTCCCTAACGAGGAGATCGTCGTCTTCACCGGCGACGTGAGCCCGGACGACCGCGCCGAGCTGTGGACGGAGGCAACAGTCGTGATGGCGACGCCACAGGTGATCGAAAACGACCTCGTCGGGAGCCGGATCTCGCTTGCGGACGTGACACATCTCACCTTCGACGAGTGCCACCGTGCGACCGGCGACTACGCATACAATTACATCGCCGAGCGCTACCACGAAGACGCCCGCGACCCGCTGGTGACGGGCATGTCAGCCTCGCCTGGCGGCGACGAGGAAGCCATCCTCGAGGTCTGTGAGAACCTCGGCATCGCGGAGGTCGAGGTGATGACCGAGGAAGACGCCGACGTCGAGGAGTTTACCCACGACACCGAGGTCGAGTGGGAACGCATCGACCTGCCCGACGAAGTCATCGAGATCCGGGACGCGCTGAACGAGGTGATCACAGACCGCCTCGAGAAGCTCAAAGAACTGGGCGTGGCGAAGTCGACCCAGCCCGATCAGTCCCAGAAAGACCTCAATCGGATGCGCGCGGAGCTCCAGCAGCTGATCAACAACGACCAGTCGGAGGGGTTCGAGGGAATGTCGGTCCACGCCGAGGTGATGAAACTCCGGCAGGCCGTCACGCTGGTCGAAACTCAGAGCGTCGAAGCCCTGCGACGATACTTCGAGCGCCAGCGCAACCAGGCCCGCTCGTCGGGCGCGTCGAAAGCGAGCCAGCGGATGGTCTCGGACCCACGCGTCCGCGAGGCCATGCGAAAGGCCGAGAGCTTCGACGAACTCCATCCCAAGTACCGCAAAACGCGAATGTTACTGGCCGAGACGCTGGGCCTCGAGGGCGGCGAGCGCGTGATCGTCTTCACCGAGTCCCGCGACACGGCGGAAGCGCTGACGGACTTTTTGAGCGAGAGTTTCGACGCGAAGCGCTTCGTCGGGCAGGGCGACCGCGAGGGCTCCGACGGAATGACCCAGAAACAACAACAGGACGTCTTAGACGAGTTCCGCGCGGGCAAGTTCGAAGTACTCGTCTCCACGTCCGTCGCCGAAGAAGGGCTCGACGTTCCGGAGGTCGACCTCGTGCTCTTCTACGAGCCCGTCCCGACGGCGATCCGATCGATCCAGCGCAAGGGCCGAACCGGCCGCCAATCCGAGGGTCGCGTCGTCGTGTTGATGGCCGAGGACACCCGCGACGAGGCCTACTTCTGGATCTCCCGACGGCGCGAGAAGGAGATGGAGTCGGAACTGCGCGACCTGAAAGGGATGGCCGACGAGCTCGAGGACGAACTCGACGACTCCCAGCAGTCACTGGCCGATTTCGAGGCCGAAGCCGACAGTGAGCGCGGGGTGAAAGTAGACGGAAACGGCGCCGATGCCGACGCCATCGGCGATTCTTCCACCGGAAGCGAAGGGGTTGCAGACCAGCCCGGATTACAGGAGTTCGCCGACACAGACACGGACACAGCGGAGGACGGCGAGGTCGAAACGCACGAGCCACACGCCGAGGGAGACACCGTCGAAATCGTCGCCGACCAGCGCGAGATGGACGCCAACATCGCCCGCGATCTCTCACGCCGCGAGGAGATCGAGATCAGCCTCGAGACGCTCGACGTCGGCGACTACGTCCTCTCGGATCGGGTGGTCGTCGAGCGCAAGTCCGTCGCCGACTTCGTCGACTCGCTGGTCGGCGGCGACCGGTCGGTCTTCGAACAGGTCGGCGCGATGGCGCGACACTACTCGCGACCAATCGTCGTCGTCGAGGGCGAGGGCTTGTACGAACAGCGTGACATCCACCCGAACGCGATTCGGGGTGCGCTCTCGAGTCTCGCGGTCGACTTCGGGGCGAGCGTCCTGCGGACCGAAAGCGAAGCCGACACGACGGAACTGCTCGCCGTGATCGCCGGCCGCGAACAGGCGACCGCAGACCGGGAGGTGTCGGTCCACGGCGAAAAAGGCACCAAGACCCTGAGCGAGCAACAGGAGTACGTTGTCGCCTCGATCGCCGAGATCGGTCCCGTCACGGCACGATCGCTTCTCGAGGAGTTCGGCACGGTCGAGGCGGTGATGATCGCGACCGAAGACGAGCTACAGGATGCCGACGGCGTCGGGAAGGTGACCGCCGAGCGGATTCGAGAAGTGATCGGCAGCGACTATACTGGATAAGACAGTTAGGTAACGGCGCTCAGTCGCTCGCGTCGGACGCAATGGCGTCCTCGCCGGGGGGAACAGAGCCGGCCGCTCCCTCAGCACGGGTGACGATCCGTTCGGCCGCGATAACGCTCCCGACGGCAAGGATAATGCCCGCGATGACGTCGATCAGCCAGTGGATCCCGAGATACATCGTCGAGAAGACGACACAGAGCGTCACGAACGACGAAATCCCGAACCACCGCGGGTATTCCTCGCGCGAGCGCCAGGCGAACAACATGACGACGACAGCCAGCGACGTATGGAGCGAGGGGAAGACGTTCGTGTTCGCCGACACTGCCGCAGTGACCTCCTGGGTCTGGGGGTAAAACGAGTACATCAGTCCGTCGACAGAGGAGAGGTGGTTGCGCGGCCCGTAGACGATAAAGAGCGTATAAAAGAGCGAGCCGATCAGGTAGTTGAACACGTATGCCAGAAGGAGTTCCTTGAGGTGGCGCTGGGACGGCAACAGGAAATAGAGGATAGGGGCAGTCACCAGCAGGAAGGGAAAGCCGAACATGTACATCGCCGAGAAGAACTCGAGCGTGACCGGGCGGGGAACGACGTCCTGAAGGAGCGCGACGAACTCGCCTTCGAGAGCGTAGATCTCCGCGGTGAGATCCCAGTCGAGCGCGCGCGAGATACGTAAACTATGACCGTGGGTTGCCCGTTTTGCGAGGAAGAATACCCCCGCGACGCCGAGATACGGCGATATTTCGGCGAGCCGGCGGTCGTAGTCGGCCGCCGTCCGTTTCAGGGTGGTTCGGTCGAGACAGATCGCACAGGTCCCGAGCAGGCCGATACAAACGACGAGTACCGTGAGTAATACGACGAATCCAAGTGCCATCGGTAGGGTCTCCTCTCTCCGTGGGTCGGTGAGCGACCGCAGGCCAGTACATGGAGGGTGGAATCGGTGTCGACCCGGCACACGACCGACACAGCGGTCGATCTGGCCCACGTTCGAGCGGTGTCATAGCACACCATACTATCAAATATATATCTAGTGGTATAGTTGATATCTTTCATATTGAGTGTAGAAAATCACGGACGAGTCGACGGAACGACACACCCACATACAGCAGAGAACGTTCAGGAAGCAGTACGGTCGTCGCAAGCGCCGTTAGCGCAAGGTCGACAGCGTCTCGCCGGCCTCACGCGCGGCCTCGAGACACTCCCGTGCGTATCGTGGGTCGTCTGTCGCGGCCGCCTCCGTGGCGAACTTCTCGAGCGTGCGAACGAGCGCGTCGCGAGCGGCCTCGAGATCACCGTCTGCCGGTTGCGGACGCTGGGTCGGCACAGGGGAGCGAGACGGTGCACTCGGCTCGCTCGCACGGTTGTCGGCCGTCCGACTCGAGACATCGGCCTGGGACGACTCGACATCGGACTGGGGTGTGGACTGGCGCTCATCCTGGGATGGCGTTGTGACCGAAGGTTCGCGCTGGCTACTCACGTCCGTCTCGTAGTCTGGCGTCTCGGACGCGGCTGCAGTCGTCGTCTCGGTCGATGCAGCATCGGTGCGATCATCGGCGGCAGCCTGTGCCGTCGTGGATTGATCCACAGACGACTGTTCGTCAGCCGGCTGGGCCTCGAGCTCGGTTCCCTCGACGGCGTCGGGGTTGCCGTGGCAACTGGGGCAGAACGTGGTGCCGTCCATCTGGAACAGCGGAGTTTCTCGCGCTCTGCTTCCTTGTCGAAGTCGCTCATATCCACCTAGAGGTATCGGAGCGTCGAAAAAGCTGCGACAGCGACAGTCCGGCGTCGTCCCGGTCGATTACGGCTCGCACGCGGCTTCGACGGCGTCGACGGCCGCTTCAGGGGTGTCGACGGACTCGAGGTCGACGCCGGCAGCCGAGACGTCGTGGGTCTCGAGTCCGACGACGGGCCGGTCGTAGATCCCGGCGAAGCCGAGTTCCGAGAGAGTCCCGACGCCGCCGGCAAGCGCGATGACGGCGTCACCGTTCAACGGGACGAGCGCGTTTCTGGCGTGGCCCAACCCGGTTGCGATGGGAACGTCGACGTAGTCGTTGGCCTGCTCTCGGCGCTCGCTCGGCAGGATACCGATCGTCGTTCCGCCCTCGGATTTTGCGCCACGACAGACTGCCTCCATGGTGCCGCCGCGGCCGCCACAGACGACCGTATGGCCCCGCGCGGCGAGCTCGCGGCCCACTGCCTCGGCGCGAGCCGCCTGTTCGTCCGTAACCTGTCCGCCGCCGATGACGCTGACGCGCATAGTCGAACGGGCGCAGCCATCGGCCATGATCGGTTCGGTCTCGAGGAGAAGAGAAGAAACGACAGTCGTCGAACCGTCATATCATCAAACTCGTGTGAGGTTGGAAATTCCGACGGATTTAACGTGTGTGATGGGGAAGCATTACGTGGTATGACGAAAGTGAGCGTGGTCGGCGCGGCCGGCACCGTCGGGGCCGCTGCAGGCTACAACATCGCACTTCGGGACGTTGCGGACGAGCTCGTGTTCGTCGACATTCCGGACAAGGAAGACGACACGGTCGGACAGGCCGCCGACGCCAACCACGGCGTGGCCTACGACTCGAACACGACGATCCGACAGGGTGGCTACGAGGACACCGCGGGATCGGACGTCGTCGTCATCACGGCCGGCATCCCGCGCCAGCCCGGACAGACCCGGATCGACCTGGCCGGTGACAACGCACCAATCATGGAGGACATCGGCTCCTCGCTGGCCGAGCACAACGACGACTTCATCACCGTCACCACGTCGAACCCCGTCGACCTCCTCAATCGGCACCTCTACGAGACGGGTGACCGCGCCCGCGAGAAAGTAATCGGGTTCGGCGGCCGCCTCGACTCAGCGCGCTTCCGGTACGTGATCTCCGAGCGCTTCGACGCGCCCGTCCAGAACGTCGAGGCGACCATCCTCGGTGAACACGGCGACGCACAAGTCCCCGTCTTCTCCAAAGTGCGAGTCAACGGACAGGATCCCGAGTTCGACGAAGACGAAAAGGAAGAGCTCCTCTCGGAACTCCAGACCTCGGCGATGAATGTCATCGAAAAGAAAGGCGCGACGGAGTGGGGGCCGGCGACCGGCGTCGGCCATATAGTCGAGGCCATCCTCCGCGATACGGGCGAAGTAGTGCCTGGCAGCGTCAAACTCGAGGGCGAGTTCGGCCACGAGGACACCGCCTTCGGCGTCCCGGTCAAGCTCGGCTCCGACGGCGTCGAGGAAATCGTCGAGTGGGAACTCACCGAGTTCGAGCGCAACCAGCTCGGCGAGGCCGCCGAAAAGCTCTCCGAACAGTACGACAAGATCGCGTAATCGACGGTCGGCACGGCACGGCTTTTTTCTCGAGTCGTCAGGGGATCAGCTGCTCGCCGTCGTCGTCGTAGATCCTGATCGCGTCGACGGGACAGGCCCGGGCGGCGAACTTCGCGTCGAGTTCCGCGTCTTCGGGGATCTCGCGGACGAAGACGCCGTCTTCGACTTCGTCGGCGTCCTCGAGGACGGCTTTCCCCTTCGATTTGTCCTTCTGAAAGGCGTCCCACTCGGCGACGCACTGGAACATTCCGATACAGATGTCCTCGTCGTATTCGACCTTCATAGACGGGGGTTAGGGCAGTCACGGTAAATCGATGGCGGTCGTCGATCATGTGAGACGGTATACGGAACCATATGACAGCGCGCCTTTATGATCGGCGATCGCATCGATTCGTGCATGGGTCGCGACAAAGGAGGATCGGACGACTCGCTAGCGGACGGAGACCGGCGACGTACTCGAGCGGACCCGCTGGGACGAGCGATGCTTGCACACCACCGCGACGAGTCGGGACGGCTGACGTATCGCGACGGCTCAGCCGTACAGGACGGCACCGTCGCCGAGTTCTACTTCTCGACGCCAGAGTCTTGGGAGTCGACAACGATCGAACTACTCGAGCGTCTCACCGCGTTCGAACCGGTCTTCGATGTCGGTTGTGGTGCGGGGAAACATCTCCTGTGGTGGGCTGATCGGGACGTCCAAGCGGTAGGCGTCGACGTGAGTCCGGCCGCCGTGCGAACGGCCCGTGAGCGCGGTCTCGAGGACGTACTCGTCGGTGATATGTTCGAGCTGCCGATCCCGACTGGAGCGGCCGGCGCCGTTCACGCCGTCGGCACGCAGGTGGGGCTCGGTCGCTCGCTGGCCGGTATCCGGGATCTGCTCACCGAATTCGCTCGTGCCACCGACGATACGGGGGTGGCCGTCGTCGACAACTACGATCCGACGCGGCTGAACGACAACGTCGTGGGCTATCGCTCCGATCCGCGCGAGGGAATCGCCCACCGGTGTTTTCATCTCGAGTTCGAACGCGAGACGGCTGGCGGCACGCGACGCCGCGAAGTCGGACGGACGCTGCAGTTCCTGCTGTGCTCGCCCGCACGGCTCCGCGAGGCGACGACCGGAACGCCATGGACCGTCGGGAGCGTGCGTCGATCCGACGGCGCGGCACATTACAGGAGCCTGCTCGAAAAGGGAGAAGCGGGAGGTCTCGTCTCCAGATAGTGGCGGAGCCACAGCCACGCACCCGGCTGCCGAGCCAACGCTTTTGCAACCAGTCGCCAAACTGGATAGACGAACCGAAATGGCCGCACTATCCGTCGGCATCCTCATCGGGACCGCAATCCTCACCTGTCTGTTCATGGCGTGGGTGCTCGGAGCAAACAGCAACTCGCCGCCCTTTGCCCCCGCGATCGGCGCGAACGCGATCTCGACGATGCAAGCGGCGTTCGTCATCGGGATACTCGCGGCCGCGGGGGCGCTCCTGCAGGGCGGGAGCATCTCCGAGACGATCGGTGCGGACCTCATCAACGGCGTGACGATTACGCCGCTTGCGGCCACCGCTGGCCTGCTGACCGCGGCGGGATTCATGGCGATCGGCATCTACACGCGATATCCGGTCCCCGCGGCGTTCGCGACGACGGGCGCGATGGTCGGCGTCGGGCTCTCACTCGGCGGCGACCCGGCGATGGCGACCTATCGGCGGCTCGGCACCTTCTGGCTACTGGTGCCGATCATGTCCGGCGGGCTCGCCTACGCGACGGCGACGGTTCTGCGACGTGACGATGTCCCCGAGACGGTCGGCGTCCCGCTGTTGGCTGGTATCGTCGGCGCAATCGTCGCCAACATCCGACTGGGCGTGATTCCCGATCCGACCGCCGAGCAGGGAACCCTCGCGGGATTCATTGCCCGCCTGTTCGGCGGCGGCCCGACACTCGCCGCGGGGATCGATCTCGGCACCGCTCTCGTGACGATCGTCGTTGGACTGCTCGCGTTCACCTGGGTGCGACGGAAGGTCCGCGACTCCGTCGAAAGCGGGATTCGGTCGTTCCTGTTGCTCCTCGGCGGCATCGTCGCCTTTTCGTCAGGTGGCTCGCAGGTCGGACTCGCGACCGGTCCGCTCGAGAACCTCTTTCTGACCGAACTTGGCCTGCCGGGTTTCCTGTTGCTCGCGATCGGCGCAACCGGCATCCTCGCGGGAGCCTGGATGGGCGCGCCGCGGCTGTTACAGGCGACCTCTCGCGAGTACGCCCAGCTCGGCGTGCGGCGGTCGGTCGCGGCGCTGGTGCCGGGATTCATCATCGCCCAGTTGGCGATCGCACTCGGCATCCCGATCTCACTGAATAACATCATCCTCTCGGGCGTCATCGGCGGCGGACTGGCGGGGGGGTCCGCGGGCGTCTCCCGGCGCAAAATCGGCGTCACGATCACCTTCTGGCTACTGACGCTCGGTAGTTCGGTCGTCGTCGGATACGGCCTGTATCGACTGTTCGCGACGGTGATAGGCGCCTGATTTCATCGAGGTCACTCGAGCACCGTCACCGGCCGCGCAGTGCGTTCGACCACCGTAGCGGCGATCCCGCGGCCGAGAAACCGCCTGAGAAATCCGCTCGAGCCGGTATCGGAGCCGTACATCACGACGTGGTCGATCCCCGCCTCGGAGGCGTACCGGGGAACGACGTTCCCGGGTCGCCCCTCGGCGAGTTCGATCCGGACGCGGTCCGTCGCGTCGGGATCGGCGACCGACTCGAGCAATGCCTCGGCGCTTGCTTGTGTCTGCGTCATCCGCTCCTCGTCGCGCTCTAAGATCCCGCCCTCACTGAGCGGCGCGTCAAGCGGCGTCACGACCGACAGGAGCGTGATCTCGGCGTCGGGAAACGTCTCGAGGGCGTAGGAAAGCGCCTCGTCCTCGTGGGGGCGGCCAAGCGTCGGGACGAG
>SDGW01001136.1_pt1 | contig 15414 bp, 11 predicted proteins | sample 2873831 | NCBI WGS metagenome assembly SDGW01 (sample SAMN08132700, study PRJNA421101) | hypersaline lake metagenome | isolation source: celular fraction 0.22 microns magnesium sulfate-rich crust from ephemeral... | place: Spain: Penahueca Lagoon, Toledo | collected 2011-07
GATGAAATCAAAGTATTAATCAGTAATATTTTGCAGGCTGAAAAACTAGGGATTGGAATGGTACAGGTCCTTCGTGTGCAATCGAACGAGGTAAGAGATCAGCGAAAACAGCGAGCAGAGGAACAAGCCATGAAAGCTCCTGTAAAAATGATGTTCCCTCTTGTTTTATTCATTTTCCCAAGCCTGTTCATTGTTCTACTTGGACCTGCCCTTATCAATTTCTTAGAAGCCTTTTAATCATAATTTTGGAAGTTCCCCTCCCCGATTCTTTACAATAGAGGTAATAAGAATCGAGGAGGATTTTTTATGGATTTAGGGTTAAAAGGAAAGCGAGTTGTCGTACTGGCATCAAGCAAAGGGATTGGACAGGCGATTGCGAAGGAATTTGTACGAGAAGGAGCAGAAGTGCTCATCACGAGCCGGGATCCAGAACATTTACTTGAAGCGGCTCAGGAAATCAAGCTTGAAATAGGTGGAGGTTATTCAGGACCTCATACAGAGGTGTGCGATATAACAAAAGAGGAGGACCTCAAATCATTATTCGAAGGAGCAATCGATAAGCTAGGTGGCATCGATGTATTAATTAACAATGCCGGTGGTCCTCCAGCTGGTTCATTTATGGATTTTGAGGATGAAGATTGGTATAAAGCTTTCGAGTTAAATTTATTGAGTTTCATTCGAGCAACACGTTACGTACTTCCTCATATGAAAGAGGCAGGAGAGGGGAGGATTTTAAATATTGCATCCTCGTCGATTAAAGAACCGATTGATGGCTTGATCCTTTCGAATACGTTCAGAAATGGCATTGTCGGATTATCGAAATCACTAGCTCGTGAGTATGCAGGAGAAAACATTCTAGTGAATACATTAGGTCCAGGACGAATTCGTACAGATCGTGTGGAAGAGTTAGACCAGGTGCAGGCGAAGCGTAGAGGATTAAGTTCTGAAGAAGTGAAAGCGGAGCATGAGACGCGCATCCCAGCAGGACGCTATGGAACCCCTGAAGAATTCGCCAGAACCGCTGTGTTTTTAGCTTCATTTGCTAATACGTATGTGACAGGGCAGTCTTTTGTTGTGGATGGAGGAGCGGTGAAGGCTTTATAAAAGTGTGTTAAGACCTTCGATAGCGTCATCGACCCGAGCGAAAGCATTTGAAGTTCTTTCTTCATATACTCACCAAGTTCTAGTGAACGTGTAGCCAGTTTCTCTTCTTCAAGAACCTCTAAGGAAGCAACAGATACGGCACATGCTAGGGGGTTACCACCAAATGTTGAGCCGTGAGAGCCTGGGTTAAATACGCCAAGGATATCTTTGTTTGCCACAATACAAGAGATTGGGAAGACACCGCCGCCTAGTGCTTTACCTAGGATGAGGATATCAGGTGAAACATTCTCCCAGTCACAAGCAAACATTTTACCACTACGACCTAGACCTGCTTGGATCTCATCCGCAATATAAAGGACGTTGTTTTCGTGGCAAATATCATAAGCTTCTTTTAAGAACCCTTCAGGTGGCATAACAATCCCAGCTTCACCCTGAATCGGTTCAAAAATGAAGGCTGCTGTATTTTTTGTAATGGCATTGCGTAAAGCTTCAGCATCGCCATACGGAACAATTTTGATATTTGGAAGCATAGGTCCGAAACCGCGTTTATATTCTGCTTCAGAAGATAAGGAAACCGCTGTCATTGTTCGGCCATGGAAGTTACCGGTGCAAGCGATGATCTCAGCTTGATCTTCTTCAACACCTTTTACATCATAAGACCAACGACGAGCTGCTTTAATCGCTGTCTCAACAGCTTCAGCACCTGTGTTCATTGGTAGAGCCATTTCCTTATTTGTTAGCTTACAAATTTTTTCGTACCAAGGACCAAGTTGATCATTATGGAAAGCACGAGAGGTCAGTGTGACGCGCTCTGCTTGATCATTTAACGCTTTGATAATCTTCGGATGACGGTGTCCTTGGTTCACCGCAGAATAGGCACTTAACATATCCATGTAACGATTACCCTCTGGATCCTCAACCCACACACCTTCTGCTTTCGCAACAACGATTGGCAGTGGATGATAGTTTTTCGCACCGTACTCCTGGGTTTGTTCAATAATTTCTTCACTCGATTGTGTACGTGTCATTGTATCCCCTCCTAGTTAATAAGATGACTCCAATAGTGTCATTATAACAGTTTTTCTGAATTATTTGGTTATTGGACTGTAAGGATAGTAAAACATTCGCTTCAAAAGCTAATTTTTGTTATGATGATAGGGCTAGCTTGTACGTTTACGTTAAGGAGGAAAAAGGATGACACACTTACATATCACATCGTGGGTGCTTGCGTTAATCCTACTCGGCGTAGCTGTGTGGCTATACCGTTTTGGAAAAGCGAAACCAGGCAAAATTGTTCACATGATTTTGCGATTGGACTTTTTATTAATCTTGTATTCAGGCGGAAGCTTAATTGGAAACTACTTTGAAGGTATCAGCGGATATACAGGTGAGTTAATCATTAAAGTGATCGCTGGTATATGGACAATTGCAGCGATTGAAATGATCGCAAACAAAGCGAAAAAACGCCAGCCAGCTCGTACGTGGTGGATCCAATTCTTCATCGCTTTCATCATCGCGGTGCTACTTGGATTTGGTCGCTTACCATTAGGAATTATGTAATGTTAAAAACTGTTCTTCTCATAGTGAGAGGAGCAGTTTTTTTATGCTATAGAAAATTATAAGATTGCTAGCTTGTGTATAATTCCTTTCATCATCGCGTGGCCACATCCAGCTCCAGCGCCCAGCAACTAGTATGCTTCCCTCACCTCCGGTCGATAAGTCAACATCGATTCGCCATAGGCTCACCGTGTTTCCTTTATCTCTCTGCGGCTCAGTCCAGCATATACGTTGCTAAACGGGCGCTTGCGCTTTTGTCCTTACAGAAAAACACTGCACTCACCATGGCAGCTAGGTGAATACAGTGTTTTTTATAAAAGGGGGGGTAAGTAAGTTTCTATAAATTCATTATAATGAAATTGAGAATCATTTTCAAGTATAAATGATTACTTTTCTCAACTTATTTACACAACCTTAGAGTCATTGAGCACTCACATTCTCAATGTGCTACTTAACTCGTTTCTTTTTCACATCTTTCTCATCTAGGCATATGTATGAAAAGAGATGCATCACGAGTTGTAGAAAGGGTGAGTTTCAATGTGTGGGATTAGCGGATGGGTTGACTATCAAAAAGACCTTAGGCAATATGAGCAGGTTGTGGAAGATATGGCTAAAACGCTCCATTATAGAGGGCCGGACGAATCGAATTCGTGGATTAAGCCACATGTAGCCTTTGGACATCAAAGATTGATCGTAGTAGATCCAGATGGTGGTCATCAGCCAATGACATTCCAATTCGGAACCGATTCTTATACGATATGCTATAACGGAGAACTTTATAATACAGAAGATATACGAAAGAAGCTGGATCAACTGGGGTGGAGGTTTCAATCTCATTCCGACACAGAGGTTTTGCTAAAGAGTTATATGCAATGGAAAGATAAATGTGTGGATCATTTAAATGGAATTTTTGCTTTTGCGATTTGGGATGGAAGAGACCAATCGCTTTTCTTAGCACGAGACCGCTTAGGCGTTAAGCCTTTATTTTATACAGAAAATGCAGGTGGACTTCTGTTTGGATCTGAATTAAAGGCGTTACTTGCCCATCCGGATGTGAAGCCTATTTTAGATAAGGATGGACTAAGTGAAATTCTTGCCTTAGGGCCATCTCGTACACCTGGGCATGGCGTTTTTAAAGGTGTAAAAGAAATCCGACCCGGCCACCGCGCTCGCTACGACAAAAATGGACTAAAAATCGAACGGTACTGGAACGTAGAAAGCAAACCGCACACAGAAAATGCGGAAGAAACAGCAGAAAAAATTCGAGAGCTTTTTCATGATGCCGTAACAAGGCAGCTTATTTCAGATGTTCCGGTTGGGACCTTCTTATCAGGAGGGGTAGATTCAAGCGCTATTACAGCCATAGCAGCAGCTTACATGAAGAAAGAAGGAAGAGAGACCCTTAAAACATACTCAATTGATTATGAAGATAACCAACAATACTTTAAATCAAATACATTCCAACCGAATAGTGATGAAGCTTTCATCGAGCTTGTTTCAGACACTAATGGCACGGATCATAAAAATTGTGTGATAAATAATGAGGTACTCGCTGATTACTTAAAAGAAGCTGTGGATATGCGTGATTTACCCGGGATGGCGGATATCGATTCTTCCTTACTCTGGTTTTGTCGCGATGTCAAAAAAGAAGTGACGGTAGCGTTATCTGGAGAATGTGCTGATGAGATATTCGGAGGCTATCCATGGTTTTACCGAGAAGATGAGCTTGCACGAGAAGGGTTTCCATGGATCCGCTCTTCGCAGGTACGCCAAGGGCTTCTCAAACAAGAATGGCAAGAAAAACTGGACCTTCAAGGGTATATGATGGATCGTTATCATGAAACGATTGAGGAAACGCCAGAGCTTGAAGGAGAAGACAAAGAAGAAAAGCAACGCCGCCAGCTATTTTATCTAAATATGCTGTGGTTTATGACAACGCTTCTAGATAGGAAGGACCGCATGAGTATGGGGGCTAGCCTAGAAGTTCGTGTTCCGTTCAGTGACCACCGACTTGTAGAATATGTTTGGAATATTCCTTGGGATATGAAGCGATATGGGGGCAGAGAAAAAGGGATTTTGCGAAAAGCGCTAGAGGGTATTTTACCGGATGATGTGCTGTATCGTAAGAAAAGTCCTTACCCGAAAACGCATAACCCAGTTTATACAAAGGCAGTTGTCAGTTGGATGCACGAAATCCTGGATGATCCCAAAGCCCCGCTTTTCCAACTGTTTGATCGTGAACGTATAAGAGATCTTGTTGAGAGTGAAGGAAAAGATATTGATGAGCCTTGGTTTGGTCAGCTTATGACAGGGCCACAACTTCTGGCGCATTTAGCGCAAATTAACTACTGGTTGCAAAAATATAAAGTTAAAATTGAAATTTGATATAAAACAAGGTCTGAACCTCCCGAGAGAGGATCAGACCTTTTAAATTACTCAGATAACGTAGAAATAATCTGTTTAAATTGCTGTTCAGACAATCCTTTAGACTTAATCGCATAATGAGCTGTCGTTTCCTCTTCTACAAACCGCTCAGGAATGAATTGAAAGTTTAATACTTCGAAATCTTCTTTCTTTGTAAGCTTTCCAACAAAAGAGCCGATCTTTTGATAGGGCTCTAAATCGATTTCAAGCTCCTCATCAAAATCATCATTGATGTACTTGTAAATATGCTCGTTTACATCACGGACGTTGTTGTGATCAACGTAAATATCGACTGCTTTTTCTCCATCCTCACTCTGGTAGGATAAGAAAAGAGATCCGTTAATAAAATAAGAATCCGAAGCATTCAACGTAAAACCTTCAGGTAAATAAGTTGGTGTGAAAACCGGGATGTCTAACTGATTTTTTGCATGGGATACGGGATCTGCTGTTGTAGCACCTGCACTACAACCAGCGATTACGAAAATGGTCATGATGCTTGTAAGAATTAGAGTGAATGTACGTTTCATATAGAAGTGCCTCCCTGCCATTGCATTGATCTAGTAATAGGTTTTGAAAAAAATGTGAAAACCATACGTAGGAATCATAAGCAACTTTTGGTAATTACCTTCTATTAGTATAAACGAAATAGGGACAAGACATAAAGGGAAATATCTGTAATCGTTCTCAATTCCTATTCTATTTATACAAAACGTTTATCAATCCACTTCTTCCCACGCCAGCGATTGATCATGATCAACCCACGTAACCACTCATCAGCAATAAATCCGATCCAAATTCCAACTAAACCAAGATCCAGAAAGAGGCCAAAGAACCAAGCGAACGTAACAGAGATGCCCCACATCGATAGGATCCCAACAATAACAGGGAATTTCACATCACCAGCACCACGAAGAGAATGAATGACTACCAGATTTGTGGCACGTCCTGGTTCAAGCAACACCGTCATCAATAGTAAAACTGAACCTTGTTCAATAATGCTCGCATTATCCGTGAATAGACCTAGTAAGAAGTCACTTCCTGCATATACCACAAGCGCCATAGAAACCGAAATAATGATAGCGATCTTCGTACTTCTTAAACATCTTGAGAAAGCCGATTCCATTTTGTCTGCTCCCATATAATGGCCAATTAAAATTTGAGTGCCTTGGGCGATGGCAATGGCTGCAAGGAAAATGAACATCATAATATTTTGTGCATAGACTTTTGTCGTAATCGCTGTGGTTCCCATTTGGGCAATAAAATACGTGATCGCCATTTGACTAGCATTATAGGATAATTGTTCACCTGCTGAAGGTATGCCGATCTGTAACAGGTTTCGAATGTGTTCTTTTTGATAACGGAAGAAGGCTCTTAGTGGCAGCACAACCTCTTCCCGTCGTACTAATAAAATGACCAAAGCTATTAAACCTAACGTTCGACTACCAGCTGTTGAAATCGCAACACCCTGAACACCTAGTGAAGGGAAACCCATTGGGCCAAAAATAAAGAGGTAGTTTCCGATCACATTTAAGATGTTCATTCCAATCGTGACGTACATGGCATCTTTGGTAAATCCATAGTTTCGTAGAATCTGCCCAGCCGTCATAATCAGGGCCTGAACGAACATAAACCCACCAACGATGTTCAAATAGAGTCCGGATTCACTCATGAGTTCATTTGGAAGGTCCATGATATTCAAAATCGGTTGAGAAAACAGCACTAAACCAATGCTCATCACTAGGGAGAATAAAAGGTTAAGAGAAAGGGAGCTCATTGCAATCGTGCCCGCCTGTTCATCTCGTTTTGCACCTAGATTTTGAGCCACAAGAATACCAGCTCCTGTCGCCACAAAGCCGAACATCACAATCACAACAGACAAAATCTGATTGGATACCCCCACGGCGGCTACCGCATCATCCGAATATTGACTTAGCATGAGTGTATCCGCATTTCCCATGAGCATGTGTAATAAAATCTCGATGAAAATCGGCCAGGTTAAAGAGAATAGCGTTAGTTTTTTCGTTGTATCGGCTGTCGATTCGCCCATGGGATCCCCTCTTTATGAATAAAATCCTACCACTAAGGCAGGATTTTATATGATCTTATTGGATGAAATAAACCTTTGCTTCATACGGGTTCAGTTCAATGTTTTCATTAGGATTCAGTTCTACATCTCCTTCAGTAAGGAGTTCTTTTGCATTATAAGTTTCATCATATGGAAGCTCTTGTGTTACATGATATTCAGAATTATTAATGACAAATAAAAGCTTTTCTTGAGCATTAGCTTTCTCATACATAATTGTATTTGTTGCATCATCTGTTTTTATGAAACGGAAAGCACAATCATTACGAAAAGCAGGAATTTCCTTTCTCAAGGTCAAAAGCTTCTGTATATGTGAGAATAAATCAAGATCTTGTTTTTCTTTATCCCAGACCATACATTTACGACAGCCAGGATCACCTAAACCTGTCATACCAACTTCATCTCCATAATAGATGCATGGTGTTCCGATAAAGGATAGTTGGAAGAGGTAAATTAGTTTGACAACGTCCTTGTTCTCATTAGCCATTGATAGAATTCTCGATGTGTCGTGACTATCTAGTAAATTAAAAGATACTTCATTCACATTTTCCGGATATAATTGAAGTACATTTGTGATCTTGTTTGAAAAATCCGTAGCAGATATGTTTTGTTCAGCAAAGTATTGTAGAACCCCGCTCGTAAATGGATAATTCATTACTGCATCAAATTGATCTCCCTGTAACCAAGGCATGGAGTCATGCCAGATCTCTCCTAAAATGTAAGCATCTTCTTTTGCATCTTTTACTACTTTTCGAAATTCTCTCCAAAAAGCATGATCAACCTCATTTGCAACATCTAATCTCCATCCATCTATATCAAATTCCTCAATCCAGTACCTTCCTACATCTAGAAGGTATTTTCGAACTTCAGGATGCTCAGTATCTAATTTCGGCATGGATGGAACATACGCAAAGGTATCATAACTAGGAATCGGTTCCTCTTGAATTGGAAATTCTCTTACATGGAACCAATCTTTATATTTAGACTGTTCCCCATACTTCAATAGGTCTTGAAATGGTTCAAAGTAATAACCGCTATGGTTGAATACTGCATCGAGCATAACGCGGATACCGCGGTTGTGACACTCCTTAACTAACCTACGGAATGTTTCTTTATCACCAAATTGTGGGTCGATCTCCATATAATCGATCGTATCGTATTTATGGTTAGATCGTGCTTTGAAAATAGGAGTGAAATAGATTCCATTTATACCTAAGTCAACAAGATAGTCGAGGTTTTGAATAACACCTTCAAAATCACCACCAAAGAAGTTATCAGGTTCAGGTTCAGTACTTGCCCAAGGCACAACTCCCTCAGGGTTGATTGACGGATCTCCATTAGCAAAGCGCTCCGGGAAAATCTGATACCAAACAGTATCTCTTACCCAATCAGGAGCATCAAACACATCTATTGGGTTTAAGAAAGGGAAGCTGAAGTGATCATTCGTTTCTCCCGGAGGTTCTTCGAAGTATCCTTTTTCAGTAAAGTACACGGTTTCTTTTTCATCTGTTAACTCAAAACCATATCGAAGCCGGCGGTGAGGAGGTTTGATGGCGATAAACCAGTAATCAAAGAGGGAGTCACTACCGCTTTTCTCCATATCATCTAGTTGATATTGCCAACCATCTTCTGTCCAGTAATACGGATCACCATGTTGTAGACGTACGCGAGTAAGATCATCTTTTTTTGTTCGGATTCTTATATGTACAGTTTCCTTATCATAAGCGTAAGCAAAATTGTTTTTAGGCCTATGATAGATTGCTTCTTTTAACATAAAATCTCCTCCTAAATTTGAGCAAACGTTTGCACTTATTTTGCATTTCATAATGCATACCAGAACCAAAAATAAATAAAAGCTTTCTAATTTGAGAGTAGAGCAAGCGCTTTCAGGTGTCAATTGAAAATCTAGGATTATACCTTATTAATACTATAATTTCCTGTTATTAAAGATTTCTATTATTTTTTGAAAGCGCTTCAAAAAAAGTATTGCTAAAATTCACAACTCATGTATAATGCTAATTAAGAAGTTGTGCAAACGTTTTCCTAAATTGATTTCATTTCATCACGACATACTTTCCTTTGACGTTTGTACATAAATTTAATTTTCAGGAGGGGTCAAGCATGAAAAAGGTTTTTGCACTTTTCATGATGTTGGTTTTGGCTCTAGGTGTTCTTGCAGCATGTGCACCTGAACGACCAACAAACGAGGAATCGGAAGGTAACAGTGAGGGTTCTTCAAATGAAGGAACTGAAGGAGAGGCAAGTTCTGATAAGCCAGAGAAGCTAGTAATCTGGGAGGACAAAGAAAAAGGTGTTGGTCTTGATCCGGCAATTAAGAGTTTCGAAGAAGAATATGGAATTAAAGTAGAGTATAAAGAAATGGATATGGCTACAGAAATTCGTGAAAATCTTCGTTTAGATGGACCTGCGGGAAGTGGCCCGGACGTACTTACATTACCTCATGATCAAATCGGTCAGGTTGTAACAGAGGGGTTAATCGCACCACTTGAAACAAGTGATGAGGTTATTAACCGTTACACCGAATCTTCTATACTAGCAGAAACATATGACGGTACATTATACGGTCTACCAAAAGCAACTGAAACACCAATCTTTATCTACAATAAAGATTTAATGGAAGAACCACCAGAAAACTTTGAAGATCTTTATGAGTTCTCTCAAGATTTTGGTGGAGAAAAAGAATATGGTTTCCTTGCTCTATGGGATAACTATTATTTCGCTCATGCTATTATTGGTGGTTTTGGTGGCTACGTATTTGAAAACAACGACGGAGCGCTCGACCCAAGTAAAATCGGTTTAAATAACGAGGATGCTATTAAAGGTGCCGAGTATATTGAAAAGTGGTATGACAACGTCTTCCCAAGTGGAATTGTTGGCGAAAGTGGTGGATCTACAAAAGGTGCACTATTTGAAGAAGGTAAAGTTGCTTCACAGCAAGATGGGCCATGGGCGTTCCAGGGTCTTACTGATAAAGGCATCAACTATGGTGTAGCACCAATGCCTAAATTACCAAATGGTGAATACCCAACAACATTCATGGGTGTAAAAGGTTGGCATGTAAGTTCATTCTCTGACAATAAAGAGTGGGCAACAAAACTTGTTGAGTGGATTGCGAATGCTGAAAATGCAAAGATTCGCTTTGAGGAAACATCTGAAATTCCACCAGTAAAATCTTTAATTGAAGATCCAATTATTGCAGAAGATCCAAAAGCAAAAGCTGTTGCGGTTCAATCTTCCCGCGCTACCCCAATGCCTAATATTCCAGAAATGGCTGAGGTTTGGGGACCAATGGCACAGGCTCTTCAACTTGTCGCAACAGATAAGGCAGAACCAGAAGAAGCTTTAAATAACGCAGTTGAAACTATTAAAGCAAATATTGAAGCCAATCACTCTGAATAAATGAAAATTGTATAAGCGGTACCTCTCCTAGAGAGGTGCTGCTTATTCCATCATGGATGCTAGAAAGGAGATTCCCATATGGAACCGAACATCCAAACAGGTTATGAATCAGAAAAACCTGCATCCAAACACCGCAAACTAGCCTTGGGTTTATCCGTTATTCCAGGAGTTGGACAATTCTATAATCGTCAACTATTAAAAGGGCTAATCTTTTTAATTTTATGCGGTGCATTTATTGTTGCATTTGCAGATATGATTAGTCTTGGGTTATGGGGATTGGTTACCTTAGGTACTGATGTGAAATATGACCACTCAATATTTTTACTCGTTAAAGGGATTATTTCATTACTGGTTATTTTATTAGGGATTTTAGTGTATGCCTATAATCTATATGATGCTTATCAAAACGGAAAGAAACGGGATTTAGGAAATAGACTGAATTCAGTGCGAGAGCAATACCGTACATTAGTTGATAGTGGATTTCCTTATCTAATGATCTCCCCTGGATTTTTCTTACTTCTGTTTGTCGTGATTTTTCCTATTATATTCGTCGTTTTACTTTCTTTTACAAACTATGATTTATACCATTCACCTCCTGCAAAGTTGGTTGATTGGATTGGGATACAAAACTATATTGATATTTTCAAGCTTGATATTTGGAGACAAACATTTTTCAGTGTATTATCTTGGACTATTATTTGGACGTTTGTTGCAACAACATTACAGGTTGCGCTTGGAGTATTCTTGGCTGTATTAGTCAATCAGAAAGATTTAATGTTTAAGAAAACCATTCGTACAGTTTTTATTTTACCTTGGGCTATACCAGCATTCGTTTCCATTCTTGTATTCGCAGGTATGTTTAATGAAACGGTTGGTACGATTAATGAAGACATTTTATCGGCATTCGGTATTGAAATTCATTGGATGACAGATCCCTTTTGGACTCGTTTTGCACTTATCTTGATTCAAGGATGGCTTGGATTCCCATTCGTATTTGCTATGACGACCGGGGTTCTGCAATCGATTCCAAATGAACTGTATGAAGCCGCAGATGTAGATGGTGCGAGCATTTTTCAGAAATTCAAATCCATTACGTTACCATTAATTCTTTATGCGACAGCACCTATATTGATAACTCAATATACATTTAACTTTAATAACTTTAATGTAATCTTCTTGTTTAATGGTGGTGGTCCTGCTGTAGCGAACCAAAATGCAGGGGGAACAGACATATTGATCTCGTGGATTTACGAACTGACCATGACAAGCGCTCAGTATGGAAAAGCAGCTGCCATAACGATGATGCTTTCATTAATTGTAATATCAGTAGCCATTTGGCAGTTTAGAAGAACAAGGTCATTCCAAGAAGAGGATATGATGTAATATGAATCCAGGAGATAGTCTATCAAGCTCCAAACTAATACCAGATAATGCTTCACTTGTTCACTATAAGAGTCTTTTTAACTTAGAAGAGAGTGACTATCTTTTGTGGTACTGGAACACGTTGAAAATTTGTTCCATTACTATGGTGTTATCCGTAACAATGGTTTGCTTAACTGGTTATAGCTTTTCCCGCTATCGCTTTGTAGGAAGAAAAAATGGTTTATTAACATTCTTAATTCTACAAATGATCCCAAACTTCGCAGCCTTAATTGCAATCTATGTATTAGCATTAACTACAGGCTTATTAGATACACATTTTGCTCTGATTCTGGTTTATACAGGTGGAGCGATCCCGATGAACACTTGGCTTATGAAAGGGTATATAGATTCCATACCAAGAGAGCTGGATGAGTCAGCTCGTATGGATGGAGCAGGACACTTTAGAATTTTTATTCAGATCGTAATGCCTTTAGCAAAACCAATAGTAGCTGTAGTTTCGTTATTTACATTTATCACGCCTTTTACAGATTTTATTTTGGCGCGAGTGTTATTAAGACATGAAGAGAAATTTACATTAGCAGTAGGTCTTTATGATTTAATAGCAGATCAATTTGGAAATGAATTTACGAAATTCGCAGCAGGCTCAGTATTAATTGCGATACCTATTTCAATTCTGTTTTTATCCCTGCAAAAATACTTCGTTTCGGGTTTGACGGCAGGCGGTACAAAAGGATAATCTTAATGGCGTATGAAATTGTTTACATTGGAGGAGCGGAAAATGAAAATCAGAGTGTTGTGTACGCTCATCATGATTCCGTTTCTTCTTTTTTACGCCTTTCCACAAACAGGAGCTGCTGAAAAAGAAGAAGGAAACTGGCAAGATGAGTCAATTTATTTTGTAATGGTGGACCGTTTCTATAACGGAAACCAGGAAAATGATTATGAAGTCAATACTAAAGACCCTAAAGCTTACCATGGTGGTGATCTTCAAGGGGTTATTGAAAAATTAGATTACATTAAGGATTTAGGTTTTACTGCTATTTGGCTTACTCCGATCATGGAGAACCAACCAAAAGGTTATCATGGATATTGGATCACAGACTTTAAAAAAGTAGAAGAACATTTTGGGACGATGTCTGATGCCAAGAAGCTTGTTGAGGAAGCTCATAAGCGCGATATGAAAGTGATTTTTGACTTTGTTGTAAACCATACAGGTAAACAACATCCTTGGGTAGATGACCCTGAGAAGGAAGATTGGTTTCATGAAGAGTCAATGATTATGGGCAATAGCCAAAAACAGCTTGAAGAAGGCTGGATTTATGGGTTACCTGACTTAAAACAGGAAAATCCTGAAGTAAAACAGTACTTTATGGATGTTGCAGAATACTGGATAAAAGAGACGGATGTTGATGGTTTTCGGCTAGATACAGTGAAACACGTCCCCAAATCTTTTTGGGAAGACTTTAGTGATCATGTAAAGAGTATTGATGAAGATTTCTTCCTTTTAGGTGAGGTTTGGAGTGAAGATCCGAGCTATCTGGCAGAATACCAAAAAATCGGTATTGATTCTTTAGTCGATTATCCATTTTTCAATGCAGCAACTGAAGTGTTTCAGAAGTCAGGTGTTGATCTAGATCCCTTAAATAGAGCGTGGAAACGAAATGAAGAATTCTACGAAAACCCTGGTTCACTAGGCACATTCTTAGATAATCATGACAATAAACGCTTTACTCGATTAGCTTTTAACAACGATCAAAATCCCGTCACACGATGGAAACTAGCTCTAACGTATATGTATGGTGCCCCTGGAATTCCAATTGTCTATTATGGAAGTGAAATTCCTATGGATGGTGGGGAAGACCCGGATAACCGTCGTATGATGAACTTCAAATCTGGTGATACAGAATTAAAGCAACACATAGAGCAATTATCTGCCATTCGTAGTAAGTTCCCATCATTAACAAAAGGGAGCTTTGAACAAGTCGTAAGTGACGGAGCTTTTGGCATATTTAAACGTACTTACGAAGAGGAAACTTCCTATGTGGTTATAAATAATTCAGTAGAAACAAAGGTAGCTCATCTGAAGGATATTCCTGAAGGTAAGCAATTACGTGGTTTAATACACGATAATGTAGCCCGTAAAGATAGCGATGGTGAGGTCAAAATCGCAATCGATCGTGAAATGGCTGATATCTTTATTCAAGAAGAAGAGCAAGGGGTTAACTTCTTATTTATCGGTGCCATGGTCGTTATCATAGGAGGTTTTGTAGCCTTTGTTGCCATCGTCAGTCGCAAAAATAAACAAGAATCATCTGACTAGTCTATAAAGGAGGGTATGGAATGCTTGAAGATACAAGCTTTGCAATCCACCCAGGAAACAACCAGAACCTATCAGAAACACCCTACCAGGACATTGGGAATGTCACGCACGTTGACAAAGACGAAAAAGGCTATACCTTTTATTGTGAAAATGGCTATGTGACCGTAACATTCAATCGTGCAGACATCATCCGAATCGTAATGAATCAAAAAGCAGTACCATCCCTGAAACCAACACCAGCAGTCATTGCACAACCTGAAGCGGTCGAAAAAGAGTTAAAAGAAGAAGCGGACAGTTATATCATTTCGACAAGCAAGCTTGACGCTCATATTCAAAAAGCTCCTTTCCGTATTCGCATACAAGATAAAGAAGGACATATCATTGCCTCTGAACAGGAAAAAGGGCTAGGGTTTCAGGGAAATGGTGAAGTCATTTGCTATAAAGAAATGCTAGAACAAGACCGTTTTTATGGGTTTGGTGAAAAAACCGGTTTCCTAGATAAACGTGGAGAATCCTACACCATGTGGAACTCGGATGTCTTCGCACCTCATAACCCAGAAACAGATCCACTCTATCAGTCCATTCCATATTTTATGTCTTTAAGAGATGGACGCGCACATGGTATCTTTTTCGACAATAGCTATAAGTCTACCTTTGATATGAAAACAGAATCGGATCATTACTCCTTCCGTGCTGAGGGTGGTCAACTTGACTACTATGTGTTTATTGGACCATCTCCTAAGGATGTTATCGAACAATACACACACATCACAGGACGTATGCCACTGCCTCCGAAATGGGCAATTGGTTATCACCAATCCCGCTATAGCTACAAGAGCGAACAAGAAGTACGTGAAGTAGCCAATGCATTTATTGAAAAGAACATTCCTATAGATGTTTTATACTTAGACATTCATTATATGAACGAATATCGCGTGTTTACGTTTGATCAAGATCAATTCCCAACACCTGAGAAGATGATACAGGACCTGAAAAATGCAGGGATCCGCGTCGTACCGATTGTAGATCCAGGCGTAAAAAAAGATCCTGAGTACAGCATCTATCAAGAAGGTGTTCGTGAAGACCATTTCTGTAAGTACCTAGAAGGCGATATTTACACGGG